>Ga0137369_10001256_pt1 | contig 25344 bp, 25 predicted proteins | sample SagtaG_12_FD_104918 | JGI IMG/M metagenome (GOLD analysis project Ga0137369, IMG submission 104918) | Vadose zone soil microbial communities from Sagehorn Ranch, Mendocino, California, USA - Sage1_L_113_16 metaG | ecosystem: Environmental > Terrestrial > Soil > Vadose zone | place: USA... | reverse complement strand
GGTGGATGCGGTCCCTGCCGACGTGCCGTGGTCGCGCGTCGCCGCGATCCTCGCGATCAATCGACTGTGCGCGCCCGGGAGCGAGTTGGCGATTGAAGAGCGCTGGTATCCAACGACGGCGCTCGACGACCTGCTGCATCTGCCCGACGGCACGATCAACGACAGTCGGCTCTATCGCACGCTCGATCACCTGCTGCCGCAGAAGACCGCGCTCGAGCGCCATCTCACGGCGCGCTACGGCGAGCTGTTCGCGGCGGAGTTCGACGTCTTGCTGTACGACCTCACCAGTAGCTACGTCGAAGGCGCCGCGCCGAAGAATCCGATGATGCACCGCGGGTATAGCCGCGATCATCGGCCGGATTGCCTGCAGGTCGTCCTGGCCGTGATCGTCAATATCGACGGCTTCCCCCTGAGCTACGAAACGTTTGATGGCAACCGCGCCGATGTGACGACCCTGGAGACCGTGATGCGGATGGTCGAGCGCAAGTACGGGCAGGCGCGCCGGGTGTGGGTCTTTTGACCGCGGCATTGTCAGCGACGCGAATCTGGCGGCCATTCGGCGGCGCGGCGGCCAGTACCTCGTCGGCACGCGACGGTCGAAACTGCGCGCGGTCGAGCAGGCGCTGCTCGAGGGGACGTGGACGCAGGTCCGCGACGAAGTCGAAGCGCAACTCATTCCCATTCCCGGCGGGACCGAGAAGTAACGTGCTGTGTCGGTCGACGGCGCGGCGCGAGAAGGAGCTTGCCATCCGCCGTCGCTTCTCGACGCGGCTCGAAGACCACTTGCGCGGGCTGGAGCACCGGGTCGCTACCGGGCGGCTGAAAGACCGCGGGAAGATCGAGCGCATCTTGGGGCGGCTGCAAGCGTCGTATGCCAGCGTCGCCGATCTGTATGAGATGGCCGTCCGCGAGGAGGACGGCCCGCTGCGGCTCCACTGGCGCGTGATCGAAGACCGGCGCGCGTGGCGCGACGCGCGCGAAGGGGCGTACTTGTTGCGCACCAATCTCGTGGGCCAGACCGTCGAGGAGCTGCGGACGAAATACATCCAGTTGACCGAGGCGGAGGCCGCATTCCGCGCCTTGAAAAGCGAGCTGGCCGTTCGGCCCGTGTTCCATCAACTCGAGCGGCGCGCGAAGGCCCATGTCTTGGTCGCTTTTCTCGGGTACGCGCTCTGGGTGACGTTGAAACATCTGCTCCACCGTCGCGGGACGGGCCTCACCCCGGCGCGGGCCATCGCGCTCCTCGCCACCCTGCAGAGTGCGGACATCATCTTGCCGACGACCGACGGCCGCGAGATCCGGCTCCGACGGGTCACGCAGCCCACGCCCGAGCAGCAGCGGCTGCTCGATCAGCTCGACTTCGCCATCCCCACCCACCTCGAATGGAATGCCGAATGTAGTGCAGACTTCGTGACCTCGCGAGCGGTTTTCTTAGACTTTCTCGCCGTGTCGCCGTTTACGTGACGAACTTGGGCTAGGCGAAGAGATGGCGCAACACGCGAGATCTGTCCTACAAAACTTCGGAGGCGTCGTACCATCCGCCGCAGTTCTGCGGCCGAACCTGGTGTCATCGTGCGCGATCGAGACGACAAAGAAATTCGATTCGAGCGCGGTCCCACTGTTGTAGGATGCTGGCGACCTTAGTGGTCAAATCGGAAATGTCAAATGAGTGTGTCGCTCTCAAAACATTCAATTCAGTTGGAACGCATCCATGACCGTTGACGAATGTGATTCTGCAGTTCGAGCAGCGCTAGAGGACGAACGTTTCGACTGGCGTTCAATTAAAGGTATTGCGGAAGACACCGGGCTGACATCAGCGCAAGTGGAGGCCTGCTTGGCTCGGCTCGAGGATGAGATCGTCACGACAATCTCCTCCTCGATTGGTCGAATCTATACTACCCGGGCGAGATATCGTCGTTTCGAAAGTTTGCGTAATCGGACACTCTCTGCGATATCTGGCAGAGTCAGATGATGTCCGCCCTGAGCGCAGGCGTGATCTCAACGTTCCTGTTCGCGTTCTTCGGCGGCTTGGTTGTTAACTTCCTCGCCCTCGTCGAGCTGCGACACACTCCACGTTCAGAACGACCTGAAACGTTCCGCGACCCACTGTACTGCGCACATTTCTTTGGCCTGCCCATGTGCGGCGGTGTTCTTGCCCTCGCGTATTCTGGTAGCGGCGTCGCCCTAACCTCAATTCTGGCAATTAATATCGGGGCTTCAACGCCACTCATCTTAAAGTCCTTTGCTGCAACGCTGCCGCCGACTGATCGACGCATTGGATAGGCGAGAACTGTGTTGCGATTTCGCAAAGGTTGGCAACGGTCAAGCCCGCCCACCGAGGTTGCCGAGGTTGCTCAAAACGCTGTTTCTGATCTCAGAGACGAACTCGATGCTGAAAGTGTATCCCTCTTTCTTTTCTCCAAAGCTGGGACTCTCGTTCGCGCCGCCGTAGCTCCAGCGAACGACGTCGTGTGGCCGACGGAATACGCTTCAGATGACCCCGGCGTGGCGCGTGTTGTTGGTAATTCGGTGAGCGGCGCTGGACGGCCCACGCGATGGTCAATCGCGGCACGCTTACCCGAACAATCGGCGAGATTTGGGTCGGCAGCGCGGGTGCTGGACCTACCACTCGACGGACCAAATCGAACTTTTGGCTTTGTTCGCGTACTCACGAAGGGCCCAGTGGAGGGCGTCCGTGCCAACGTCGTCCAGCTTCGCGTCCGACATGCAGCCCTTATGATTTCCTCAGTTCGTCGAAAGATCGAGCTGGATTCGATGAATACGATACGCGAACTCATCGGCCGTCCAAAGCCGCCGGTCGAGGAGATCTTCGATACCGCCACAAAGATACTGGTGGCCGACTGGACAGAGTTCTCTGTTGCGCTAATCAGGACCAGATCCCGTGATGGCAAATTCCGGTTGGCCGCGGCTTCATGTGCAGGTGGGTTGTCGCTTCCGCCAAGCGATCACGAGCCTCGGGAGTGGGGTCAAGGCTTGGTTGGGCGTGTTGCATCCACTGGTCGTCCGATCTTTGTGAATGACATCTCGAACGTGCCTTTGATGTTTCGCGACAGTGACTGGATACATTCCAACGGCTTCCGAGCCTTTGCCTGCCTCCCGATACAGCGCGGAACACAAACCGCCGGCACGTTGTCAGTATTCATTCGCTTTCGCTACCGTTTCTATTGGAGTAAGAAACGGTTCATGCGCTCCCTATGCGAGCATCTTAGTACTGCTTTGACCATAGAGAGGCTCCGACTCTCTATGGAGAACAGTCGTGAAATCACGAACGCACTGCTCAATCAAACCAGTCGCGAGGACGATATTCTTAAGAATGCGGTCGCCGAGGCATGTCAGCTGCTTGGCGGGGACTTTGGTTACATCGCGGTTGCTTCAAAGAATGATCGCTCACTTCATCCAATCGCATGGACAGAGCCGCTGAGCCTTGACGTCCTTCCGGCCCTTCCACTAAATGGGCCTGGCCTAACACCGGAGGTATTTCGGACGAGGTCGTCGATTAATTGCGCCGACGTGCGATCGGGAGAGTGCGCGAAGTTATTCGTCGATCTGAAGCCGCCATTTGATGGCAGAGTGATAAGCGAAATTGTTGTACCAATGATGCATGAGAGCGAAGTGGTTGGGGTTATCGACATTGAATCGATTTTGCCTAATCATTTCACTTCTGAAGACCAGACCGTTTTAGAGACCGTTGCCAGTCACGCGACTTTGGTGCATCACAAGCACCGTCTATATCGGTCGGTGGAACGCTTAGCCAGTCTTCGCTTTGCCGTTCAGGATCGCGTCGGCTTGTATCAGTCGATTGTCGACGCAGCCTCCGACATAGCGGCTGTGACCGACGTCGTGCTGTGGACAGTCGACTCCTCAACGAGTTCTCTTAAATACGCAGCTGCGCGGTCAACAGGCGTTTTGAACTGGGCGGCAGGCACCGCGTTGCCTTTTAACGCCGCCCTCGGACCGCTTTGGGAAGCGATGACAAGTCTCAAACCCATTCTTGTCGAGGGTGTCGAACAGTTTAGCGGTTGCGGCGATGAATTCCGGAGAGCCATCGGTCGGTTCGGTGCTGTCCTTGTATTGCCGATTGCCACGGAGGACACGAACGAGAGTTCTATTGGAAGCATCGGTGTAATCTGTCTGTTTTTGGTGAGACCATGCCGGTTTTCGTCGACCGAGCTCAGCGTCCTGGTGGCTCTGTCGAATGCCGTGGCATTGGCGCTGCGCGACGCGAGTAACAGAGAGGCTCTGGAGGCGGCCTACAACCGAGCAGTGCAAAACGCCACCCTGTTGAGCGTCGCAGAGATCGCGGCTGGGGTGGCGCACGATGTGCGAAACGTACTCAACATCGCTGCTACAGCAAAGCTCGCGATTGCGGGAACGCTATCAAAACATCTTGAGGGCGAGCGCTTGGAAAGGGCCAGGTCGGAACTATCAAAACTTGATGCGTCGTTTGAGCAGCTCAGGATGTATTTCGATCGTCTCCGGCACTACGCGCGCTTCGCCGCTCCCCATTTCGTAAATGTTGACCTGAACGACATATTGATTAATGTCCTAGATCTCCTTGACTATCGTATCAGCCGAATGAATATTAAGGTGAAGCGTGATCTGAGACCTGTGCCGCACATTCGAGGAGACCAAGAGCAACTGATCCGTGCATTTACGAATATCATCTTCAATAGTTTAGATGCGATGAAACAGCGCGGCAATTTATTTGTCGGTACCGACATCTATCAAAATGAGAGATACGTCAGGATTCGCATTATCGACGACGGTGTTGGTATGGATAACGATCTAAGGTCTCGCGTGTTCGAGCCCTACGTAACAACTAAGACGCATGGTACTGGAATGGGACTGCCAATTGTTAAACAAATTGTCGAACAGGTTCACGGAGGGGCTGTCGATTTGGAGTCCAAACGCGGGCAGGGGACGACAGTTGAGGTACTCCTCCCGAATACAGCTGCTGAGGATGAGGAATGAGTGTGATAGCTGAAGACGTGCTCATTGTGGATGACGAGAAGGCGTTTCGGGAATCCGTTGGACCGGCGTTTGAACAGTACGGTTTTGCAGTTGAAGCGGTAGACCCGGGCGAGGTGAAGGCTCTCGTTGACCGGGGATCGCGGCCTGGTACCGCCATCGTCGACCTATATATGCCAGGCATCGATGGAATCGCTGTTGCCGAAATCCTCACTCGAGGGGATCCGGACGTCGTATTGTTTTTCTTAACCGCCCAGTTGGAAACGCAACAGTTTCGGGCGCGGGCAAAGAAGTTGGGCTTGCGTGTTGCCGCGTGGCTTGAAAAGCCTCTTCCAGATTCTGATCGCGAGGCGAATTCGTTTTTTCGAACATTGCACGAGCGAATCCTAGACCAAAGATTCGCTAACCTCACTGATCGTTGGCGACGCGAGGTTGGTTTCATGTCGTCCACTTCACAGATGTCGATGAATCCGTCATATCAGCGGATTATCGGCTTGGGACCTACCGTGGTGCCACTGATAATCCGCGAGCTGAGGAAGGAACCGGAACATTGGTTTTGGGCGCTGAAGGCGATCACGGGTCAGGATCCAGTGGACGAGTCGGCACGCGGTGACGTTGACTCGATGAGGACGGCGTGGGTGACTTGGGCGGAGAACAAAGGGATAGCATGAATCCTCTCCTGGGGCGGTTTCCGGGTTTGAGCACTGGCAATCACAGAATTGCGAGCGCGGCGACTCCTTCGTACAACTGCGTGGCCTGGGCTGCGGCCGAAGACAACCGTTGGTGGTGGCCGGATCCGATGGAGGTTTCATACTGGCCTCCTGGTATCGAGCGGACGGAGTCGATCGAGGCCTTTATAGCTGCGTTCTCCCTGTTGGGCTACACTCGATGCGAGGGATCTCAGCAGGAAGCTGCATTCGAGAAAATCGCGTTGTATCTTGTCGATGGCAGACCTACGCACATGGCTCGACAGCTGAAGAGTGGTCGTTGGACGAGTAAGCTTGGTTCGAGTATTGATATGGAACATGGGCTGATGGATCTCGCCGGGAACGAGTACGGCAGTATCGTTGTCATAATGCGGCGCTCGGCCGTTAATGTCTCCTCTAAAACAACGGGGACCTAAGCTAGAGAGGCAGCCCAGTCCAAGACGATTTCACCGGGAGAACTCTTAAAGGCGGAGGCATGGACGCCACAGGCATCGGACGGCCCTCGGGAAATTGCCCGTGCGCGATCTCGGCCGCAACCAAGGTGGAGGCGCGAAGGGCAGCAGCAACATTCCATTCCAACAGCAGCTAAGGGCGGGCGCCTTTGCCGGTCTGGCGCAGGTTGGGCCCGACAAGACGCATTGTCCGCATTTTGTCCGTGTCCTGATGCAGACAGGCCCCAATCAGCGTCTAGGGCAAGTGCAAAAAGGGCTTATTTTATTGGGGCAAATTGGGAGGGGCTGGTGCCCCTCCCACCCTTGGACGGTCTTGAAAACCACTGTACCCGGAAGGGTACCGGGGGTTCGAATCCCTCTCCCTCCGCCAAATCATAGTACCGGGATCGCCATCGATTCAACGGTCCCCATGTTGGGGACCGTCAGGGGCACGGCCAACGATCGCAAGAAGTTGTAGAGCGTGAAGCTGTAGGTGTTGAGACCGCCCTCGCTCGAAAGGCGCAGGTCAATAGACGTCGCACCTTGCTGGAGCGCCTGCACGCAAGTGTCTCGTATCCGTTCAGTCGTGATGACGTTCATCCTGCATCCCGCAGAAAACCCTCTTCGAGGGTGACATCCCCGCGCGCGGGGGAACCGGTAAGCCACTGCATCGTCGCATCTCCGTTTCGGGTACATCGCCGCCATCCACAAGGGGTGGGATTATACGTGCCGGCCAGGCGCGTCCCGGGCTTGCTACACTACGCCATGCTTCACAAGGGATCGTCGACGACCTGGTCGTTCGCCGTGGCGATCATGGCGGTGGCATCCGTCATACCCAGTTCGCGCGCACGCGCGTACGTCAGGCAGCAGACACTCCTTCCCGCATTTGAAGTCGATCCGTTTTGGCCGAAGCCGCTGCCGAACAACTGGATTCTCGGCGCGGTGGCCGGCGTGGCCGTGGATAGCCGCGATCACGTCTGGATCACGCATCGCCCGAGCACGCTTCAGCCCAACGAAACACGATCGATCTGGCGCGCGGCGCCGCCGGTGCTCGAATTCGATGCCGACGGCACGCTTCTGTCGTCGTGGGGTGGACCGGGCGCCGGCTACGAGTGGCCGCAGCTCGAGCACGGCATTCATGTGGATCATCGCGATCGCGTCTGGCTCGGATCGGGCGGCGAGAAGGATGCGCAGATTCTCGCGTTCACCCGCGACGGCAAGTTTCTGATGCAGATCGGCCATCAGGGCAAAGGCCGGGGAAGCAACGATACGGAAAACCTCGGCGCGCCCGCACATATGGTGATCGATCGCGAGGCCAACGAGCTGTACGTCGCAGACGGGTACGTCAATCACCGCGTGATCGTGTTCGATGCCGACACAGGGAAGTACAAGCGGCATTGGGGCGCGTACGGCCGCCGGCCGGACGACGGGTTTTTTCTGAACACAGGGGAACGATTGCCGGGTCCGTTCAGCGGCGCCGTGCAGAACGAGAACAAGCCGAGCCAGTACGATCCGAAGGCCCCTCCGGCGCCGCAGTTCCGCATCGTCCATGCCGTGCGGATTTCACACGACGGTCAGGTCTACGTCTGCGATCGCACGAACAACCGCATTCAGGTGTTCCGGAAAGATGGCACGTTCGTGCAGGAAGTCGTGATCTCGAAGAACACGTTCGGCAGCGGATCGGTGTGGGACATCGGCTTCACGCCCGATCCCGATCAGACGTTCCTCATCGTGCCCGACGGCACCAACCAGCGCGTCTACATCGTCGAGCGGCGCACGCTGCGGCTGGCCGGCGAGTTCGGCCGTGCCGGCCATTGGGCGGGGCAGTTCTACGGCGCGCACAACCTCGCCGTGAACTCGAAGGGCGACCTCTTCATCACCGAAACGTACGAAGGCAAGCGCGTGCAGAAATTCCGCTACGCCCGGATGCGTCCTACGCAATAGAGGGTCCAGCCATGGATCGACTCCGTCTCGCCGCGGGCGTCGTTGCCGCATTGGTCTTCACCGCGGCCGCGAAATCGTCGGCGCCGCCGCCGCCACCGCCGCAACCTCCTCTCGCGCCTATGCGGGTCGGCGGCCCGATTGCACAGCCGCGGAAAGTCAAGGATGTCAAACCGATCTATCCGCCCGAGGCGCAGGCGGCGCGCGTGCAGGGCGTCGTGGTCGCTACAGCGAAGGAAAAAACGCGCTAGCGCCCCAGGTTCAGCCTGACGCTGAGCATCGCGCGACGCGGGTCCATGAAGACGACAGGCTGACCGAAGTTCGGACTGAACAGGTTGTCAGTCGCCAGCCCTTCCTCGGCAGTGCCATTGAGCGCGTTGAGCACGTCGAAGAGCAGCTCGATGCGGCGTCCCCCGCCGCTGAGGGAGAACGTCCGCGACACACGAACGTCGAGCAGCGATTGCGAGGACAGTCGGCGCGAGCCGCGAGGCTCGAGCAGAATGCGCTGATCGCCCTGAGGCAGCGCAATCTGCGCCGTCGCGGCCCACGGCTTCCCGGTGAAGTACTGCAGGTTGGCTGCGACGGCCACGCCAGTCCGTGGCACGTCGATCGCCCCCATCACCCGAAACATGTGTGGACGGTCGTTTGGCAGCCGCCCGTACGCATTGGTCAGGTTGTTGGGATCGCGCCCGAAGTTCACCGCCGTCGGGAACGCCCCTGCCACCGTGCTGGCCTGTGCATCTGCGGCGGTTGCTCCGCTGGACGCCAGAAGTCCCTCGGTCCTCGAGAAGGTGTACGAACCCAATGCCTGCCAGCCACGGGATCGCCGTTTTTCGACGACCATTACCAACCCGTTGTACGTGAGCGAGTATCCGTCGGGGTTGGTCAGCAGGAATCGGCGGCTGGCGGGGGAACTGGTCAGCACGAATACCGGCACGCTGCGGCCGTCGGCAAGCGTGCGAGTCTGCCCCTGATACTGTCCGCCAATGTCCGTCCATGCGATGAAGTTTTCACCGCTCTTATGGATGTACGCAACTGCCGCCGCCAGTCGGGGCCGCAGTTCGCGATCGACGCCAATCGAGTACTCGTCGGTACGGGGCGTCCGCATCTGCGGATCAATCGCGAGGTTGATCCTCGAATCGACCACCGAAACGAGAGTGGTGTACGCGCCAGACCTGGGGTCGAAGGCGCTGGTCGTGACCGGTGTGACGGCGGGGTGAACCGGACTAACCTCTCCTGTCAAGACGCCCTGGTTGAACCGTCCATAGCTGGCTCGCAAAATCGTTCGACCGTCAGCCGTGAGTCTCGCGGTGATGCCGAGACGTGGCGACATCACGTTCCAGGTATACAGCGTGCCCAGGCCACGGACGATGTCGCCAGTGTCGTTCCCTGCCGCATCGATCGCGGCGAGATCTTGACTGATGGCGCGGCTGTGGTCGAACCGCACGCCGGCGTTGACCGTGAGCCGCTTGCCTATCGTCAGGGCGTCGCTGGCGAACGCAGCCGCCGTGACGAATACGCCGCCGTTGTTGGAAGGAGGGGCGGAGATCGCCTGAAACGGCTGCCCGTTGTCATCGACGAATCTCACACCACCGGGAATAACAACCGGGTTGTAGTGCTCTCCTCTTTCGATTTGCGTCCCCATCTTCCACTCGTGATCGGCGCCAAAGAGTCCCGCCCGATAGTGGCTCAGCGTGGCTTTGACGTTCGTGCGAATGAGCGTCAGCTTCCCGAACTGTGAGGGAGCGTTGCTGGTGATACCTGTGACTCGATCGAACCGGCTGCGGATCGTCGGATTGCCGTTACTGGGATCGTCCGATCGAGAGAAGACGAACCGTCCGACGCGCACATTCCACAGGGTCCTCGCCGACAAGGTATGCGTCAGATCGCCGAAGGTCATTGCGGGAACCGAAGCATGCAGGCGCAAGGTCGACTCGAAGGGCGTCACGAATGTCGGGCGGTCCGGGTTGACCCAGAATTCGTCGTGCACGCTCTGCATGAGTTGCAGGCCCGGCTTGAGTCGCCAAGTGAGCTTCGCGAAGATCTTGTCCTGCTGGTAGGCTCGGGGGTGCGCGGGGTCCGTGCCTGGCTGGCTGTCGTAGTCGCGCAGGAACTGGTATCCGGTGAAGAACCAGAGTCGCTCTCGCACGACAGGGCCGCCGAGGTCCGTCGTGAAGTCGCGGTATCGTTCCCGCTCGTAGCCGCTCGGCGAAGGGCGACCGGTGACCGGGCGCACGACCGGCTGGCTGGTCAGTCCCGCCGTCTGACCGTAGTACGAGGCGTCGTACAGAAAACGATCGCCTCCTTGCTTGGTCACGACATTGAACACGGTGCCCTGGATGTTGCCGTACTCGGCCGACACGCCCACCGACTGGATCTGCACTTCCTGAATGACGTCGACGCTCGGCTCCGCCCGCGACACGCCGGCGCACGGGCACGTGAAGTTCGTGCCGTCGATGAGAAACAGGTTCTCGTTGCCGCCCGAGCCGAATGCGGACACGGTGTTGACGGTGCCACTTGACGGCGACGTCGGCGACATACCGGGCGCAGCCCTGATCGAGTCGAACATGCTGAACCGTCGCGCGGGGACGGCTTTGAGGTACTCGGAACCGACGCGCGTCTCGAACCCGCTGCCTCGTGCTTCGAGGCGCGAGCCCGATCCCTCGACGACGATCGATTCCGCGATCCCTTCCAGCTTCAACACCACCGTCCGCTCGAGCGTGGTGCCCGCGCCGATGCGGACGTCCTCTTCGTGATAGGGCGCGAATCCCTGCAGCTCGATGTTGACGGCGTACGTGCCAGGCGAGAGAACCGGGAAACGCAGCTGCCCTTTCTCATTCGTCGGCATGGTCGACGGCCCGCCGATCAGTGCGGGAGAGGTGATACGGACTGACGCCCCGGGAAGGACGCCGCCCTGTTCATCCTTCACCGTGCCGACGAGGGCCCCGGTCAAGCTTTGTGCGACAACCAGGCGAGGCAACAGGAGGCACGCCGTGCCGAGGAGTAAGAACCATGGTCGGACTCGAATGACTGACGACGTCGGGATAGTGGTTTTCATTGACATACTCTCTGCCGTCCGACGCATGGGCCGCCCGGCACATCGGCCGACCTCGGCGAGTCTAGCTCAGAAACCGCCGAGTGTACCGGTCTCTGCCCTTCGGCTCCGGTCTTGATCTTACGGCCGGACGGCGGCCAATAAAGTTCGTCGGCTCGGTGTCAATCACGCACGAGAAAGCGGTCCACTGAACCCGTAAGGGTTCCGGGGGGTCGAATCCGTCTCCATCCGCCAAATCAAATGTGGTTGCCGCAAGGTAGGCCGCCCGCTCCACGCCCAACTCGATCGGACGGTCGACCTGCCTCGCAGCGAAAACGCTCAGTGGGAACGGTCTCAGTTACTCGGGACCGTTCGCTTTTCGCAGGTTGTGCTTGTACACGTACGTCGCGATGTCCCGACCGAGCTGATTCCCGGCCACCTGGTCGAATCGGAAATGGATGCCGCCGTACACCCGAGCGTCATCGACATCGTCGCAGATCTCGTTGAACGTCGTGTAGGTGAACTGCAGATTGGCGACGGGCGCACTGAACGGATTGACCACCGTGATGGAGTGTTCACCCTCGCCGTAGAGACGACGCAGGATTGCCGCCGCGGCGTTGCTGCCGCTCGCGTGGTTCGACGGATAGCTCGGGAAGCACGGTGTGCCGATGAACGGCAGGTACGCTGGATCGGGCTCGGTTTTCGGGTTGCCGTAATCGTAGAGGAATCGAATCGCGTTTTCTGGACGCCAGAAGTTGTAGTGGTACTTTGCGGAGAACGACGCCACGAGGCTGTCGTTGGTCGCCATGTTGAGGAGCGCCAGCGCTCGCGCGTTTTCGGACATCGACCGGTGCTGGGCGTCGGCCACTTGTCTCGCTGCAAGGTTAAACACCAGCGTCGGCGACGAGGCCTGATAGAACCGTGCGACGTCGCTGCGATTCTGGGGGCGCGCAGCGCTGTTGATGCTGCCTACTCGCTTCACTTCGTTGTAGTCCTTCGTGAATTCGCTGCTGGTGAGCGCCGGCGGCGGAGCGGGACGAAACGCCACGACGTCAGGCACGCCGAACGGTCTGACGTCCTTCCACTGGTAGTTGGCGCCACCGGTCGCCGTCAGCGCGCATCCTGGCGGCAATGTCACCTGCCAGACGCCCGCTGCCGGGAGCCCCACCGGGGAGATGGTCGGCGGACTCGAGCCGTCGTTCAGGCGGTTGTTGATGAGGGCCGTAGCCGCCGCTTCACCGGTCTGGACGCCATTGGTCTTCGGCGATCCATTCGGTATCGCCGCCAGCGAGTTGGCATACGCCAGGTCGATGTCCGGCGCCGCGGGGAAGTACGTTTTCAGGACGCGGTACGCCGCGGTCGCCGCCGCAGCCTCGGCTGATGCGCCGACCGGGGCCACGATGCCGATGTAGGGGTCGTAATCGCCGGTGATGGCGTTGACCGCTTCGAAGACGGCGAGCTGGACGATCGCCGCCACACGCGCCTGACCGAACGGACTCTGACCCTGGCCGATCAATGTTTTGACGGTGAGCTCGTTCCAGGTCAAGACGACATCCGCGCGGGCGGATGTCGCCGTGGTCAATACTGCCAGCGCAACGAGAGCGGCACGCACTGTGGTCACCATACGGATCCTCCCTTTCCTTGTATGGCGGCGATCCTAGTGCGGACGCGCGCGTGCGATTCCTGGGTTATTCCCGGTTAATTGCAGGTTTTTCAGGGTCTCGCGCCGGTTCGACGCGACGGTCATGCGAGCGCGCTGCTCACTTCTTGACGTCGAACAGCACGAGGTCGCTGCTCCGCCGCTGCTGCCCGACGAGCAGAGACGATCCATCAGACGACCACGTCATGCCGCGGAGCCGAACGTCCGGCGAAAAGTCGATCAGCTTTTGCGGCGGCCGTTGATTGTCTCGGTCGACCAGGAAAATGACGCTCTCGACGGCCCCGGAATTCCCGTACACCGCGAGTCGCTGTCCCGTTCGATCCCACGCCACCGCGCCGTTGCCGACCGTCGCGAGCGGGATGGCGGCGGACGCCTGCTGACCGTGCGCGCCGACGAACATGATCTGCGTCGACGTGAGGCCGCTGGCGACCGCTGGACGCGTTTCGATGTAGGCGATCTCGTCGCGCGCCGACCACGACGGTCCCGCCAAGCCGACCGATGAGCTGGGTGTCGGCACGCGCCGAAGCGACCCGTCGGCGACGCGAACGGCCTGGAGGCCCGGCGTATCGCCGACAATTCCGAACGCGATCTCCGATCCATCAGGCGACCAGCAGATCGTGTCGAGGACCTGCGCCTTCACGACGAGCCGGGCGCTGCCGCCGTCGGCGCTCACAATCCACACGCCGCGCGCACCGCCCCGATCCGATACGAATGCGACCCATTTGCCATCAGGCGAAAACATCGGTCGTTCATCGATCGCCGTACCTGAGGTGAGCAGCCGCGTATCACCGCCGTCTGGTGCGGAAGTCCACAAACTACGATTGCCCGCCCGCGTCGAGCTGAAGACGAGCCGGCGGCCGTCCGGTGCAAGGCTTGGATCGAGATCGCCCGTCGAGCCGTCGGTGAGCGCGTTTTGGCGCGCGGATCCGTCGGCACCGTCGACTCGCACCGCGAGGAGCGCTTGACGCTGCTCCACAAACGTCGACACCAGCGTGCGGCCATCGGCGGAGATCGACGGTTGACCGTATTCGCCCACGCCGGTCGTGAGGCGTTCCGCCGTGCCGCCGTCGATCGATCGCCACCACAGGTTCAAATCGGCGCTCATCGGGTTTGCCGCGTAGATCAGACCGCGCCCTTCAGGCAGCAGGATGGGAAAGATCGCCCGCCGTGTCGTGCTGACGACCGGTTCGACGGCCCCGCCAGACGCAGACACGCGATAGATCTCCGACGGCTCGGCATTCGACGTGGAGATCGAGTAATTGAAATAGATGTACCGACCGTCGTGCGACCAGGCGGGCCAGTGTTTGTGCATCCCGCCGAGCCGCCGCGTGATTTCGACAGCGTTGCCGCCATCGGCGTCCGCAACGTGCAGCGCGTCGCCCGACGAACCGCCCGCGACGACGTACATGATCTTCGTTCCGTCGGGAGACCACCGCGCGGCCCGCGCATTGGTCAGAAACTTGCGCGGCACGCCTCCGACTGGAGCGGGCATCACCCACACGCCGACCGACGCTGGTCCGGCATCGGAAGCGTCGAATGCGATGCTCGAACCGTCGGGTGACACGGCAATTCCGCCGATGTCGCTTTGGGACTGGACCGTGAGCGGGGCGGCCGCCGTCAGATTGATCGGATCCCCACCGGCCAGAAACTTCACCCAGAGGTCGGTCTTTCCCCGGGCATTCGAGAGAAACGCGACCCATTTTCCGTCGGGTGAAACCGCCGGGGCCGCTTCCAGTGCGGGCCCGTTCGTCAGCCGCACGACCCGCGAAAACGAGGGCGCATCTGTCTGCGCTGGGCGAGTTCGCATCATCGCCACGGCAATCGCGGCCGCCACCGCCGTCAACAGCATGCCACTCAGAAATCCGATCGCACGTTCACGAGCGCTGCGGGGCTGGAGTGGCGCAGGCCCGGGTGCGGTGACCGATTGATCGTCAAGGTCGTCGCGGGCATCGGCGATGTCGCGCAGCCGTCGCTTCGGATCTTTGCGCAGACAGCGATGGAGCAGACGGCGCAGCGAGAGCGCGGACGCGGGCACCTGTGTCCAATCGGGCTCGCGCTCGAGAATCGCCGCTACGGTGTCGGTCGTCGTCTCGCCTGGAAATGCCTGCCGGCCTGTCAGCATCTCGTACAGCACGCACCCGAATGCCCAGATGTCCGCGCGCTTGTCCACCGCCTTCCCGCGCGCCTGTTCTGGCGACATGTACGGCGCCGTTCCGAGCAACACGCCCTGCAGCGTCGGGCCGATCGCCGTCGGCGAACGTGTCAGATCCGCAGGGCTCGAGCCCGGCGTCACATCGTCCCCACCTGCCTTCGCGAGTCCGAAGTCGAGGACCTTCACCGACCCGTCCGGTGTAATGATGATGTTGGCGGGCTTCAGATCGCGATGGACGATCCCGCGCTCGTGCGCCGCGTCGAGGGCGTCGACGATTTGCCGCGCAATCGCGATGGCCTCCGCCTGGCCTATGCCTTGCGACCTTTGCCCTGACGCGCGAGTCAACCGCTCAGCGAGCGTCTGCCCGTCGATGAGCTCGAGAACCAGCGCGGTCGCACCCGCGCTCTCCTCGACTCCGTAAATCGCGCCGATGTTCGGATGATTCAGCGATGCCAGGAGCCGCGCCTCGCGCTCGAAGCGCGCGAGCCGATCCGGATCCGCCGCGAAGCTCGCCGGCAACACCTTGATCGCGACCTCGCGCCGCAGCCGCGTGTCGCGCGCCCGATACACCTCGCCCATGCCGCCAGCGCCGATGCGCTCGACAATGGAATAGGGGCCGATTTTCGATCCTGGGTTCAGCAATGGAGCCCCTGCACCGGCCGCATCCCGATGCTCGAAATCTCCCTATAAACCGGTGACTCGTGACGTTATCCCCGGAACCCGGCGCGGTCTCTACGAGCTTCTCGGTGCGCTGGGCGCAGGAGGAATGGGCGAAGTGTATCGCGCGCGCGGCAGCTAGCTCAATCGCGATAGCGCGCTGAAGAAGCGCCTACGCCGCCCGCGTTGGGATCCCGCGTGAGTCCTCGAGTTGTCCTCGTGCCAAGAGGTTCAGGGGCCAGAGAATGGCAATCGCGCGCGCGGCGTTGTTCGGTTTCCCCCACACTTCGAGGGTCGCGACCAGGCCGAGCACGATCCATGGCGCTGTAAGCCATCGCAGCACAGACGTGCGACCTTTCACCACGGAGATGACCGCCCGGCACATCGTCACGCACGCGAACGTGGCCAACACGATTTCGATCGGCTCACGCTCATGTCGGATCCAAATTGGAAACGCCTCCGCGAGTCCACCAAAGGGCATGCCCAGATTCGCCACGCTCGCACCGACCGGGAGTGTTGCGGCAATCCAGAGACTCCAGACGAGGACTGGCAAAGTCGGCGCGATCGCGAACCGTAACGCGGTCGATCGGCGACCCTCGTGCCAGTGCCAGCCAGCCAGCGCCCATGGCACCAGTAGATAGACTTCTTTCGTGAGCGCGGACAGCGCACACGCGACAAGCGCCCATGCGACATGCCGGCGCAGCGCCAGGGCTATGCCGACGAGCGACAGCGCCAGGGCCAGGGGATCTGCCGCGAGGAGCCACAAGGCGATCAGGGCGCCAGGATTCGCGAGCGCCACCATGACCGTGTTTGGCTTCAGCTTCAATTGCATGCCGAGGTCCGCGAGTGCGACGGCCGAGAGTCCCGTCGCAACAATCAGCACGCCAAACATCCCAAGCAACGTGCGGTGCGCATTGAACCAACCGAATCCGCCTGCGAGCAGTGGAAACAGAATCCGCCGGTACCGATAGCGGGGACCGTTCCGATCGAACCGAGCGAGCGCCTCTTGAGTGTCCAAGGAGCCGCGCGGATCTCTGGCAATCGCGTAATAGAGCTGACCGTCGTGGCCAATCGGTATCGACGTGGGGAGCGGTCCCAGTTCGCGATTAATGCGGTCAAACAAGGGGTTGGTGGTGCCGACACGCAGGAGAGCCGCGCCACTGCCCATGTCGTGGACAGCCTTGCTCATGACGACAACCGCGAGTGCGGATCCCGCGATGAAGGAGAGAAGATACCGACTCCAGCTATTGGACATCGAGGATCTCCGCCACGTCGCACATACGGCTGCCGAGGATCTCCTCGAGCGGTGCTTGACCGATGATTAGGCGCACGCCCGGGCGGACATGACCCTTCGCAACATCGATCGACGCGACACGGACTTTCGTCCACCTCGATGGGCGGCAACACTCTCAACCTCGCGGTTCCGCTCCGCCTTCCAGTACTCGACGACGTTTTCGATGATCTCGTCGAGCTGAACGGTTGGCGAGTAACCAACGAGCTGTCGGATTTTGGTGATGTCGGGCACCCGGCGCGGCATGTCTTCGAAGCTGTTGTCAAAGACGTCACCGTAGGGGACGTACTGAACGGGTGAATCGCTGCCGGTCATCGCTTTCACTTTGTGAGCGAGATCCTGGATGCTGATCTCCGCGCCATTGCCGATGTTGAAGACATCGCCGACCGCCTTTGGCTCGTTGACCAGCATCAGCATGGCCGACACCACGTCGCCGACCCATGTGAAGCTGCGGGTCTGCGTGCCATCTCCATGGACCGAAATCGGCGCACCTTCGAGGGCTCGCTTGACGAAATTGGGCAGAACCATGCCGTAGCGGCTGCTCTGACGCGGTCCGACGGTATTGAAGAAGCGCACGACGATGACGGGAGACCGACGTTCTTTCCAGTACGCAAGCGCCAGGAATTCGTCGATCAGCTTGCTGGTGGCGTAGCCCCATCGCGTCTTTGCCGGCGATCCGAGGACGAGATCGGCGTCCTCTCGGAACGGCAGCGCGGTGCCTTTCCCGTACACCTCGGACGTGGACGCGACGAGTACCAGCTTGCGCTGTCGGCTCGCAGACTTCAGGACGGTTTCCGTGCCGCCCACGTTGGTCTCGATCGTGTGAACGGGCCGGTCGCAGACGAGCTTGACCCCGACTGCAGCGGCGAGGTGGAAGACCATGTCGACTCTGTCGATCAACTGATTCACCACGGCTTCATTCGTCACCGAGTCAATCGTGCACGTGAACCGCTCATTGCCGAGCAGGTGATCGATGTTCTCGAGGCAACCCGTGGACAGATTGTCGAGCACCGACACATGGTGTCCCTGCGCGAGAAGCGTTTCCGCAAGATGCGATCCGATGAAGCCCGCGCCGCCTGTGATGAGTGCCCGCATGAAATCTCCTGACCGGTGTTAAAAGCGTCGAACGAGCACGACGCCGCCGCTGAACCCGCGGAAGGCGCCGCTCTCGAGCCGTCGATTCATCGACGCATTGCCGTTGACCTTCAAGACCCATGGTTCGTAGATGCCGAACGTCGCTTCGCCGCTCACCGTCCCACCGAACTTGAACGAGGGCGACAGCGAATCGCGCTGAGCGCCCAGCGCCGTCGACAGCGAAAGCCCGATGTTCTCGCTGATCTTGAAATACGGATACGCCGTGAACGCGTAATGCTCATAGCGCCGCGGATCGTAGTAGCCGTTCGTGAAATCGTGTTCGGTCTCGAGCCGATAGGCCGATACCCCGAGGTCCAGGTTGAAGCCGTCGGTCCGGGCAAAGCTGCGACGCGGCGAGATCGTCAGCTCGAGGCGGCGATTGCCGTCGGACAGCTCCTGATAAGAGCCGTCGACTGCGACCATGGACTGCAGCGTCGGCGCCCAGTCGATCTGCACACGATGGCCGATCTGCGTGAGTCCCATCCCGACGGTCCGCGGCGAAATCACCACGGCGCCCGACGTCCGATGCAGGGCAAACCGCAGGCTGTCGCTCGCACGTGCGTCGGCGCCCACGCTGTAGGTGACCAGCTCGCGGGTGCCGGCAGTCGCGTACCCGCCCTGCACGTCGAAGGTCAGCGCCCCGAACTTCTGCGCCACGCTGACCCACGACTGTTCATACTGCGCGGACACGGCGCCGTCGAGCTGCTCGAGGCCGCTGCCGGCACGCGCATCCAGGATCGTGCGGTCGTACCCGGCCGAGAACTGCGTTCCGCTGAGCAGCGCCACTGTGACTCGGGGCGTGAACCGCTGCAGCTGGAGCCGATCCGAATCCGAGTACACACTGAACTGCGGTTCGGCGGTCGACGCCAGCATGGTGCGGAGGACACGCTCGGCGTTCCGCGTATCGCGGCTTTCCGGTGCCAACCGGCGGACCGTGTCGAGTGACGAGAATGCTTCGCGCGCCCGGTGTTGCATCGCGAGCGCGATCGTGCGCGTGAGATTGAGCTCGAAATTATCCGGGGCCTGCTTCAACAGCGGCATGACGACGTCTTCAGCGCGGCCCGGCCGGCCGCCGCTTGCCATGACCGCCGCCAGCGCCTGTGAATACGCCGCAGTCGATCCGAACCGGCCGCGATAGGCGTCCAGCGCGCGCAGGGCGCCGCCGTAATTGCCACGCCACGATTCCGCCTTCGCCAGCTCGATCCACGCACCGGCATCTTCCGGACGGATCTTCAGGTACCGTTCGTACTGGATCACGGCCTCGTCCGTGTCGCCACCCCAGGCGCTCACGCGCGCGAAAGAGAGCGCGAAATCGACGTTGGCGGGCTCGATTTTGACGAGTCGCCTGTAGCTGTCCTGCGCGCGGGCGTAATCGGCGATCCAGGTGGACAGCGTGGCGCGGGCGCGCAGATATTCAATCGAATCCGGTTTGAGCGCCAGCGCGCCTTCGATCGCGCCGAGGGCGGCGGTCGGCTGTCCGGCCGTCGAATATGCCTGCGACAGACGGAAATAGATCGACGCGGTGCCAACTGAGGTGGTCGCGGCATGTTGAAGCGCCACGATGCACTCGGGCAAGTTCCCGCGACGTGCTTCGATGTCCGCGATGCGGATCCACAGGTCGGTTCGACGCGGGTCCGTGTCGAGCACCGCCCGATGCATGCGAACCGCGTCGTCCCAGCGGCCGTCGCCTTCCGCCGCCAGGGCCGCCTCCGGCAGGGCAGACTGCGCGCGCGCCGCGGACGCGGTCAGAGAGACGAGGATGGCACCGAGTGCGAGAATGCGACAGGTCATTTGCGCCACTTCCTGTTTTTCGTGATCCAGAGGTCGGTTGCGAATCGTCCGATGGTCAACAGCTCGGACCCGAGCAGCGCGTAACGGATCGGTGTGGCCACGAGGCCCTTCAGCAAGTACTCGAGGCGGCGCCCTTTCATGACGAGGCACAGCGCGGAGAGGCAGACGGCAGTTTCGATGGCCGCTGTGACGGCCAGCGCCTCCCACATCCGCAGAATCATCATGATGAGCAGCGACGTGGGAAAGAACACTTTCTCCACGGCCGACATCGCGAGCACCCAGCCGGCGGGCCGGCCGAATTCCTCCGTACGGGGGCGGCCGAACGCCTGGCGATACGGCTCCCGGATGACACGCCGGTCGCCGCGATCCATCGAGCCACCAAATCCAGCCGGCTGGAATTGCAGGCCGGGCAGGCCCGTTTCGGTCATGCGCAGCGGTTGCGGTGACGCGGAAACAGTCGTGTGCGTTGCCGGCGATCCTGCACCGGCCGTGGCGAGCGCGGCCATCCCCGCGGCCGCATACGAGGGGGCCGGCGTGCCGAGCTTCCGCGCACCCGATCCGGACCTGTCCCGCCGCTTCTGACTGCGCCACCGCTTGAGCGCTTTGAAAGGGCTTCGCAGCAGCGGGTCGAAGTAGTAGCAGGATTGAAAGAACGCCGACGACCAGGAGTAGACTTGCCGCGGCAGCCGTTGAATCTCCGGTTCAACCGTGCGTGCATACACATCGGTCAACTGGATGTTGCGGTAGCCCTCGTTGAGCATCGCAAATCCGATGAAGATGTCTTCGGAGTTCGTCAGGTCGTCTCCGAGAATCGGGCTGATGTAATCGAACAGCGCACGCACATACTTGCGGCGATACGCGACCGCACAGCCAACCGGGTTGCTCGTGGTTCCGAAAAAGACAACCTGTCCCTTGTAGATGAATCGCTGCAGGAACAGATACAACACTTCCCGATAGAGATTCGTGACTCCTCGAGCGAAGTCGTGGATCCAGCCGGCCTCTTTCGCCGGTTGATCCGCAGGGTGGGCCTTGACGTAGGACTGGACCTCCGCGTAGCGTTCGGCCTGGCGTCGATCTCTCTTGCGCTGAGGCAGAATGGTGCCGAACGCGCTCGCGATGCCAACGGCCTGATACAGTTCCCGAACCGTCCGCTCGATGTAGTCGTCAGACTCGAGCACTGTATCCGCGTCGAGAATGAATTCGACGTCGGAATCGAGCTCGCGCGCCTGGCGCTTGATCGTCGGTGTCTTGCCAATCGGCTTGGCCCGCCGGATCGCGGTCAGCTCGACCCCATGATGCGTACAGAACGCCTTCGCGCGGTCGACCGTTCCATCAGTGCTGCCGTCGTCGATCAACAGAATCCGACGGGGCCGAACGGTCTGCCGCAGAACGGACGCGAGACAGAGGACAATGGTGTCTACCTCGTTGAGGGCCGGGATGATGACGTCGATCTTGGCTTCGCGCCAGTCTTCGGCTGGCGTCGCCGTGACCGGGTCGGGCCCACGCAGGAGTCCGGCCAGGCTGAGGATCGTGCTGGGGCTGAAGACGAAATACGGTATGGTTGCCACAGATAACTTGCTCCGGCAGCTGTTGAGCAATCCGAGGTCCGTATCTCGCATCCAGATGTCCGATGCGCACAAGCTCCATGAATATGGACACTTGGCGTCACGCGAGCAGGTCCACATCCGTACTGGATTCTGGAGCCAGCCAGACTAACGGCTCCTGACGGCAAGAAAACTTGGGGCGTCCGTACTTTCTCCATGCAGTTTCCGATCGACATCGGACAGCCTCACTCTCATGCCAACTGACGAAGCTGACATCGAGCGGCCCTGAAGATTCTTCCGGATGACGAGCGCTGGCTGGAGTTTTCTCTGGCGCCAGCCAGAATGTGACCTCCTCCTGCGGTTCACCATCATTTCGCGTTTCCCCGCAATCCTCACGAAACCCGAATAAAACGCGCCCCACGTCGCCTTTCGAGCCCGCGGCATCGCGCTTGCGATAAGCCGAGGCGAGCTTTTGCTAATGCGCGTTGTGACGGCGCCGTCGCCACAATCAAACGCGTCCGAGGTGTGAATGTCTGGACGACGGGCCAGTTACAGGTACGCCGTGACGAACGCCGAGGGAACATTGCGGCTTCTATGGGATGTCACGGTGCAGCGCGGCGTCGCGAACGAATTCGTGGCGATTAGCGGCGAGCCGGCGGCGTTCGGCGAGTTGTTCACGCTCGAGCGCATCGTGAATGGCGTTCCGGTCAGCTCGCAAGTATGCGTGATCGAGAGCCGTCCGTCCCTGGTGAGCGGATCGGTGCGTCATCGGCTGCGTTTGAAGCCGATCGACGAGATCGATTCAGAGGACGAACTGCACCAGTCCGCGAAGGCGCGCGCGGGGAATCGATGACCCACGAATTCGGACGTCCACAACCGAACGACGACGAACCGGCTGCGTTGACGAAAGAGATGCGCGTTCGCGTCCTCAACTGCAGCGCGTCCGGTTGCCTCATCGAGAGCAACGGGCCTGTCGCGGCCGGCACGGTCGCCGTGCTGCGGATTGCGTTCGGCGGACTCGAGTTCGACGACACGGTCCAGGTTGTGCGATGTCAACCCATCGAGGGCGCCGGCAGCATCTATCACGTCGGTACCCAGTTCTTACCCACCACGCCGCCGTGCGCCGGCACGCTCCGGTATGTGATGCGGCGTGAAGTGAGCAAGTTGGCTGGATGGCTGCGACCGAAAGAGCCGCGGTAATCCGGCACAGAGATTTGTCGCGCCGTCGCACGGCCGACGCGACAAACAGCAACGTGTGCCGTGCATGGCTACCGGAACGGAACGAGCAGAGTCTCTTCCCAATAATGGGATGACGAGTTGCTTCTGGCACTCACTCACTCGGTGCACGTCCGTTCCGACGCCGCTCGTCAACGAGTCGGATGTTTCGGAGGAGTTAGATGAAGAGTCTGATGGTTCGGTTCATGCGTGAGGATCAGGGTCAGGACCTGATCGAGTACGCGCTGCTTGCGGGGTTCATCTCGCTCGTGGCGGTGTTGGCAATCACGAACGTCGGCACGGGCGTGAACGCGGTCTACACCAACATCGACAGCCAGGTGAAGGCGATTCCCGCGGGCACGGGTTCCTAGGTCGGTCACGCGGGGTGCCGGGCCCGCCATACGGCCTGGTCACCCCGCACATCATCAACACACACGGAGAAGAGCAATGAGGAGCTTGTTCAACCGCTTCGTTCGCGAAGACAACGGTCAGGACCTGATCGAGTATGCGCTGCTGGCGGGGTTCATCTCACTGGTCGCGGTGTTGGCCATCACCAACATCGGCACGGGTGTGAACTCGGTTTACACCAACATCGACGGCCAGGTGAAGGCGATCCCGACCGGAAGCGGCTCGTAGATGCGGGCCGATCACGAGTAGATGCGGGCCGATCACGAAGGGTGTCGGGGGAATCGGCGGCACCCTCCGGAGGCTCACACGAGAGAAAAGGGCGACGATGCGACGACTGATACAGCGAGTGCTTCGTGACGAGTGCGGACAGGACCTGATCGAGTACGCAATGCTCGGTGGGTTCATCTCGTTGATCGCGATTGTGGCTATCACGAGCATCGGAACGGCGGTCGACAGCTGGTACAACGGCTACGACGCGACGATCAAAACGATCCCGACTGGCTCGGGCTCGTAAAGCGATTAGCAGGCTGGAAAACATGCGTGCATTGATCGACCGGCTGCTTCATGAAGACGACGGACAGGACATTCTCGAGTACGCGCTGCTCGGGGCCTTCATTGGCACAGTCGGCATCCTCATCTGGCAGAGCATTGGCACCGGTGTCCTGAACGCCTATACGGGCTGGGACAGCGGAGTCCAGACGCTATCGAAGTGCACGCCCGATCCGGGCGGCGGCAGGTGCACCGCGAGCGGCACCTAGGTTGCGAGAGGCGGAAACGAATTTATGAATCTTTTTCAAGGCGTGGCAGTCGGCGTCGCAGTCACAGCCGTGGTCTGGGACGTGGCGACGCGGCGGATTCCCAACCATCTGACATTCGGCGCGGCGCTCGCGGCGTTCGCTGCTCACGGGTACGCAGCAGGCTGGGCCGGCGCGGGCGCGTCCCTGTCAGGGTGGCTCGTTGGCGCGGCGTTTTTCTTCCCGGTGTTCGCGCTGGGCGGCATGGGAGCGGGCGACGTGAAGTTGCTCGCCGCCGTCGGTGCGTGGCTCGGGCCTGCCGCGGCCGCGTGGGTGGCGCTCTACTCGGGCGTCGCTGGCGGCGTGATGGCGGTGTTCGTCGCGGTGTGCTCCGGATATCTGATCAAGGCGTTCACGAACATCTGGTGCCTGCTGATGTATTGGCGAATCGCCGGCGTGCGACCGGCACCCGACCTGATGCTCTCGAGCCAGCAAGGCCCCCGGTTGGCGTTTGCCGTTCCAGTGTTTGCGGGATTGGTGGTGGCGATTTGGCTCCGATGAATTCGCTGAAACGTCGCGTGCGCTCGGAGCGCGGTGCAGAGCTGATTGAGTTCGCGCTCGTCTTCCCGGTCCTGTTGCTGGTTGTCCTTGGCATCGTGGACTTCGGGTTCCTCTTCCAGCGCATGGAAGTCGTGACCAATGCAGCCCGCGAAGGTGCACGGATGGCGGTGCTGCCTGGATACACGAATGCCGACATTGAAGCGCGCGTGTGTGACTACGTGAAAACAGGCGGCGTGCCGACCACCACCTGCGGTGCGACCGGCGCCACCGTCGTGACCATCGACCCGGCGTTCTCGATTGCCATGCCGTCGGGCCCGGCGATGACCGCGAAGCGTGTGGAGGTCGTGTACACGCACCAATATCTGTTCATCGGACCGATTGCCGGCTGGTTCGGCGGCGCGTTCACGTCGGTTCCCATCAGAGGCGTGGCCATCATGCGCGACGAGGTCCAGGCCGTCGGGGCGGGCTCGTGAACGACGCGCGAGGGTTCGTTGTAGACGAGGAGACACAGGTGACACCACGAAACATGAAGCGGAGACAGATGCCATGAAACGCACCACCCGAACCGTTGTCGTTGTCGGAATCGCCGTGCTCGTCGCGGCCGTCGCGAGCCTTGGCGCCTACCAGGCCATCAAACGGATGCCTGTTCGCGAAGTGGAGGTCCGTAGCCTGTATCAGGTCGTCGCCGCGCACGACATGACGATGGGCAGCCGGATCACCAAGGACTACGTGAAGCTGGTCGCATGGCCGGCGAGCAGTCCCGTCGAGAAGGGCTTCACGACGATCGAAAGCGTGCTCAACCGCGGTCTGATTGCGTCTGTCGTCGAGAACGAGCCGCTGACCGAGTCGAAGCTCGCGCCGCTCGAGGCGGGCGCGGGTCTCCCGCCGTCGATCACCGAAGGCATGCGCGAGGTGTCGGTCAAGGTCAACGAGGTCATCGGCGTTGCCGGCTTCGTCGTTCCGGGGACGCGGGTGGACGTGATGGTGACGCTGCGACGCGAGAGCGAAAGAGACAGCATGGCACGGGTGGTGGTGAGCGACGTCCAGGTGCTCACTGCCGGCACCCGGTACGACCAGGAAAAGGCCCGCGATGGC
>Ga0137369_10001253_pt1 | contig 25398 bp, 25 predicted proteins | sample SagtaG_12_FD_104918 | JGI IMG/M metagenome (GOLD analysis project Ga0137369, IMG submission 104918) | Vadose zone soil microbial communities from Sagehorn Ranch, Mendocino, California, USA - Sage1_L_113_16 metaG | ecosystem: Environmental > Terrestrial > Soil > Vadose zone | place: USA... | reverse complement strand
CTACACACGGGACGAGGGCCGGGGATGCGTCACCGCGGGCTGCTACGTTCGCTATCTCCACGAGCTGCGCGGCGGCGACATCTACCACGTGCAGAGCGGGGTGCTCGCCATCGAGGAGTCGGCCCTCGTGCTCGGCCACCGGCTCTTTGACTCCTCCTCCGGCGCCCTGTGCACCACGGTGGAGCAGCGCGTGGCCCACGTCGACACGTCGACGGACGCGCCGATGCCCCTCGCGTCCGCCCCGCGCCGCGCGGCCGAGGCTCATCGGGTGGACTGGCAGGAGCCGCGACCTGAGCAACGGCCCCGGCCGCGCGGCGACGAAGGCTTCGTCGACGGGGCGCTCGATACCGTGAAGCCGTCGGAGATGAACGTCCTCGGCCGGAGCGCGCTCGCGCACTACATCCACCGCTTCTCGGCCTCGGGCGGCCATCTCCTGGCCACCTTCGGCATGACGCCGGGCTACATGCGTACCGAGGAGCGCGGGCTATCCACCTTCGAGTTCCAGCTCACGATCAGCGGGCCGCTGCGGCCGGGTGACCTCGTGCGCGTGCAGAGCGCGCTCGTTCACGTCGGCAGCTCGTCCCTCCGGCTCTTCCATCGGATGACGAACGCGCGCACGGGCGAGCTGCTCGCCACCCTGGAGCAGTCCGGCGTGCACCTCGATCGTGAGGCGCGCCGTTCGGCCCCGCTGCCCGACGCGTTGCGCGCGAAGGCGCGTGCCATGCTCGCTCCGACGGCCGGGTGACCGCGCTCAGATCTTCTTGTTCAGCTTGAGATCCCACCCTCCTTTCACGGAAGGGGCGGGCCCTCCGCTTGGACTGACCGGCTGGTACTCCCACCGGATCTTGGCGTAGGAAAGGGTCACTTCGTCGAGGAATCCTGCACTGTCCGCGCCCGTGGCCAGCGTGTCGAACCCGAGCGGATACTGCGCGCCCACGCCCGCCCGCTGCACGATGTGCGTCACCAGCACCTCGTCGAGCGTGACCTTGTAGAAGTCGGGCCCGGTGCCCGCCCGCCGAAACGTGAAGCGCGCGTCCCTGATGTGCGAGCCCGCGGCGCAGGCGAGGAGAAGCGGAATCGAGCCCTTGTCGACGGGCTTGCGGAGCCTCACGCCTGAAAATGCCGGCCTCCCGGCCGCCGCTCCTCCCCCCACCAGCGGCGGCGCGGGATGATCGATGCTCTGCTCGTAGGAGAGGACGATCGTCTCGTTCTCGTGCCCCCTGACCGTGCTTTCACCGTCGATCCCGTCGAGCTTCACGAAGATTTCAAGAGTGCCGGCGGGCATCTGAGCCTCCTGATCCGCCTACTCGAGGACCACGAACTGGTTCGATGCCAAGGGCAGCCGGACGAACGTCGAGCCATCGGGAGCGCGTTCCACGGGGACTCTGCCCGAATTCCCGTACAGGTAGCGCAGAGTGTCCCCGGCCTGGTGAAGAGAGGCATCGACGATGACGCTGTCGGTGCGCGGCTGCCCGGCCACGTTGTAGGCGACGAGCACCTCGCGGCCGTACAGGATGCGGGAGAAGGCCAGGGTGTAGCTGAATCCGAAGGGGAATCCGAAATGAACACCATCCCCGGAGATCTGGCGAAAATACATCCGGCCATAGCGAAGGGGCGCCGTGGTCCGCGTCACCTGCGCGATCTTCGCGATCTCCTTGTAGATCCGGCATCCCGCATTGAGGAGGTTGGTCCCCGGCGTCGACGTGTCGAACATCGCTTCCCGAATGGCGTTGTCGCCCCCATGACCGGCGAAGCCTTGCTCCGTTCCGTAGTAGATGCAGGGGGTACCGAGGGCGCACAGAAGGTAGCCGACGGCGGCGATCACCTGATCGTCCGGCGCACCATTGGCGAAGCGCCCTCCGGGCTGCCAGAAGGAATCGTGGTTGTCGACGAAGGTGACGAGGTACCGCCCGAGCTCGCCCCGGTTGAGGGCACGTTCGCGTTGCGCCTCCAGCCGGCGGGTGAGGGTGACCGGGTCGGCGAAGCCCTTCAGGACGTCCCGGAGCGGGGCGTTGGAGGCATTGCCCTCGGCGAGGCGGAAATCGAGCACGGAGTCCAGGCCGAAGAAGACGGTGTTGTTGGCGTCCTGGCGCGAGGTATTGGGTCCGATATAGCGGTCGATGATCTCGTCGTTGGGGGTGGCCAGCTCACCGAAGAGGAAGAAGCCCCGCTTGCCGAGGGAGTAGGCGTACTCACGCACGCCGGAGCAGAAGCGCGAGCAGGCGAGCTCCCCCATGTGCTTGACGGCGTCCACGCGGAAGCCGTCGATGTCGGCCTCGCGGATCCAGTAGCAATGGGCCTGGATCAGCGCGTTGATGAGCTCCGACCCGGCCTGGTCGTCGTCGTTGGCGAAGTCCTTCAGGCCGACCAGATCGCCGTGCTGGTTCTCGGGATAGCTGTCCCAGCCCGATCCGGTGATGTTGCCGCGACGGTGGTAGTAGTCCGGATTTCGGAGCTCGGTGGGGACGGGGCGGTCGCTTCTGCGCCAGGAGCCGAACGGGAATTGCTGATCGTTGAGATAGTCCGGGCTTCCCTGACCCGCGTAGATCCAGTTATCCCCCGAGTGGTTGATCACGACGTCCAGGATGATGCGCAGGGGATGGGGCTGCCCGTTCTTCTTGTAGGCGTGGGCGGCGGTCACGAGGTCGATCAGGTCCTGCTTGGTGCCAAAGCGCGGATCGATGCCGAGGTAGCTGTTGATGTTGTAGCCGTGATAGGCGCCGGGATTGTTCTCGAAGACGGGCGAGAGCCAGATGGCGGTGCAGCCGAGACCGGCGATATAGTCGAGGTTCCGCGTGATGCCGCGTATCTTTCCGCCATAGAAGTCGTCCGGCGTGGCCACGCCGGACGATCGGCGCGCGCGGGGAGTGCAGGCCCGTGGCTGGTCGTCGTGGAAGCGATCGACCATCAGGAAGTAGATGAATTCTTCCCGCCACTCCCGCTCGCTCTGGAAGTAGGTCCGTCCGGGCGGTGGTCTGAGGTCGATCTGCGCAATCGAGGTTGGCGTGCTCGCGCCGGCCTCTGCCTGGCCGCCGCCCGCTCTGGTCGCTGCCCGCGGGCGCGGGCGATTGGTCTTCGAGGGCCCCATTTCGCCATACTGCTTGGGAGCCGTCGGTCCGTCAAGCGCATGTGTCCTCGCAGCGTGTCGCGGCGTGGCGCTTCCCTTCGGCTTCGCTTACTATGAACCCCATGAGCACAGAACACGCGAGCGTGTGCCCCCTGGATTGTCCCGACACCTGCAGCCTCTCCGTCACCGTGGAAAACTCCCGGATCGTACGCATCCGGGGCTCCCGAGCGAATCCGTATACGGCGGGAGTGATCTGCACCAAGGTCGCCACCTCGTACCCGGACTGGGTGCACGGCCCGGGCCGGCTCCTCACGCCGCTGCGGCGCATCGGGGCCAAGGGCGAGGGGCGTTTCGCCCGCGCGTCATGGGAGGAGGCGCTGGACATCATCCACGATCGGGTCACCGCCGTCATGGCCGCCCAGGGGCCCGAGGCCGTTCTGCCCCTCAACTACGCGGGTCCCCACGGCATGCTGGCCTACGCGGCCATGGATCTGCGCTTCTTCCACAAGCTCGGCGCTTCGCTCCTGGACCGCTCGCCGCTCTGCGGTGGCATCCGGAGTCAGGCGTGGCTGGGGACCTTTGGGGCGGCCCCGGGTATCGCTCCCGAACAGGCGCGCCTGTCCAGGCTGATCATCGCGTGGGGCAACAACGTCACGTGGTCGAACCTCCACCTGACGCTCATCATCAATGCTGCCCGGCGCGAGGGCGCCAAGATCGTGGTGGTGGATCCGAAACGGACCAAGATCGCCGAGCAGGCCGATCTGCACATCGCGCTCAAGCCCGGCACCGACGTGGTCCTCGCGTGGGCGCTGGCCGCCGAGCTGGAGCGACGCGGCGGCTTCGACCGCGGCTTCATCGAGCGCCACGTGGAGGGTGTCGAGCCCTACATGGAGCAGGCGCGACGGTTCTCCGTGGCCGACGCGGCGCGGATCTGCGGGGCGCCCGAGGCCCAGATCCGTGAGCTCGCCGGCTGGTACCACACCCTGTCCCCCGCGGCCATCAGTGTGGGCAACGGCCTCGAGCGCAACCAGAACGGCGGCAGCGGTATTCGCGCCATCTTCGCCTTGCCGGCCCTCGCGGGCAAGTTCGGCGTGTCGGGCGGAGGCCTCAGCAACGGCGCCGGCCACGTCTTTCCCAAGACGCCGGCGCGCCTGCAGCGTCCCGACTTCGTGCCGCCGGGCACGCGCACCCTCAACATCGTCGACGTCGGCCGGCACCTGCTGGATCCGGCGCTTTCGCCCCCCATCAAGGCTCTCTTCGTCTACAACCACAACCCGCTGGTCGTGCATCCTGACCAGAACCGGATGCGTCGCGGCCTCGCGCGCGAGGATCTGTTCATCGTGGGGTGCGACGTGGTGATGACGGACAGCCTCGCCTACGCCGACGTGGTGCTGCCCGCCTCGAGCCACTTCGAGTATCCCGATCTCTATCCGGCCTATGGTCAGCAGTGGCTGCAGCGGGCCGAGCCCGTCATTCCACCCGTGGGAGAGTCGCTGCCCAATACCGAGATATTCCGGAGACTGGCCGCGCGCTTTGGTTTCACGGATCCGGCCTTCACGGCCAGTGACGCCGAGCTCATGGACGATGCCATCGATCCGACCGACCCGCGGCTCGGAGGCGTGCGGCCGAGCCGGCTGCCCACCGACAAGGCGACGGCCATGACCATCGGCGGCGAGCCGGCCGTCCTCTTCAAGAATGTCTTCCCCAAGACACCCTCGGGCAAAGCAGAGCTCGCCTCCGGCTACCTCGAGACGAAGTACGGCCAACGGCTGCCGAGCTTCCGTCTCTACGAGACTTCCTATCCGCTGATCCTCATCACTCCCGCCTCCGATGAGCGGGTCACCTCGACCTTCGGCGGACTCGAGGCGGGCGATGCCACACCTCCGCTCGAGATGCACCCCGACGATGCCCGGGCACGGGGCCTGACGGACGGGATCACGATCCGCGTGTGGAACGAGCTGGGCGAAGTGCACCTGCCCCTCAAGGTGAGCGATGCCATTCGGCCCGGCGTGGTGTGCAGCCTCAAGGGCGCGTGGATGCGCACCAGCGACAACGGCCAGACGGTGTCCGCCCTCGCCCCCGGCCATCACGCCGACCTCTGCGGAGGCGCCTGCTACAACGACACGCGGGTCGAGGTCGCCGCGCTCTAGAGACTATGGCCGAGTCTCGGCTCCTGGATCGGGCGTTCGAGATCCTCATGCGCTCGCTCGTTCAGAGCGGCCGCGCCCTGCACTATGCGGAGCTGGCCCGGGCCATGGACCGGCCCGTCGAAGAGGGGCGCCAGCTTCTCCTCGCGGTGATGCAGGCCTATCCCATCGGATGGCTGCATCCAGAGACGGACTACATCGCGTCGTTCCCGCCCCTCAATAACCTGCCGACGCAGTATCGCGTGACCGTGCGTGGCGAGCAGAAGTGGTTCGCGCAGTGCGGCTTCGAGGCCACGTCGGTCACCTGGCTCTTCCCCGGAGAGACGGTGCGCGTCGAGGCGCCCTGCTTGGATTGCGGCGATCCGATGGTGGTCGAGATGCGCGACGGCAGAATCCTCACCGTCGATCCACCGGGACTGCTCGGCCATCTGAACTACGGCTTCGGCCCGTCGCGAGGGCGTGCGCCCTTTCTCTGAACCGGCATGAACCTCTTCCGGTCGGAAGACCACGCTCGACGCTGGCCACAGTTCAACCCCCAGTCCGAGGAGGGCTTCATCCCGCTTCCCGAGCTGGCGGGATTCTTCGCCACCGAGTCGCGGCACCACATGCTGGAGGCGAACTACCTGTCGACCTGGTTCCCCAAGCGGGGGGCGGAGCGCCGCGCGTTCCTCGAGCAGATCAGCAAGGCAACCCCGTTCTGGCTGGGGACACCTTCGCCGGCCTGAGACTCGCTCGGTGTGGCTAGGGGCTGATCTTGTTGATCGACCACCCCTCCACGCCGACCCCCGTCATCAGATCCCTCTCGCCAAGGACGAAGGCGTACGTGTCGGGGCGGACGGTCGGGCGGCGAGCCATGGTCCCGCCCGTCGCGTCCATGGTTCCCCCTTGGGTGTCCATGTTTCCGTCTGGCGTCGGGGCCGGGCCCGTGCGCACGATGACGACCCCCGGGTCCCGGCCCACCGGCCAACCGCCGCTCTGGTCGAGGCGCCCCAGCGCGGAGTCGGTCATCAGGAAGAGCGCATAGCCGAAGGGCAAGACGCCGGCCTGTAGTCCATACGCGATCGACGTGGTGACGCAGTAGCCGACGATTTTGCCCCCCGCGAGGAGGGCGCCGTTGCCGGACTGGAGGCCGAACGCGTAATTCTCCCTGAACACATCCGGGAAAACGAGAATGGCCTTGGCCGTTTTCGCGAGCTCCCTGGCCGCGGGCGTCGTGTCGTAGAGCCTCGTGAGGATGGCCACCACTTCCTGGTCGAGGGTCTGCCCGTGGACCAAGGTCGCCGACCCTAGGCTCGTCAGGCATGCGGTGAAAATGCCAAGGGCGAAGCCGAATCGAGGGCGGGTCTGCCTCACGGCGTGGACGATCGTGCCATCGCGGCGATCGTGCCAGATCGACTCCCCGGGGTCAAACGGCCGCCCCTTGGGCTAGAATCGCGGCTGGGTCGGGCCGACACGTTCATCCCGCGGGAGCCAGAGGAGCCATTGCATGCAGATCGCCGCGACCGCGTGCGCCAGACCATGCAACGGGCGTCCACGTCCGCGCGCTGAGGCCTCGATTCACTCTACGGCGTAGCGCTTCACCGCGTCTTCGTTCCAGGTGATGCCGCTGCCCGGGCGGTCCGGGATCAGGGCATAGCCGTCCTTGACCTGGATGGGCTCGTCCACGATGGGCACGGCCCAATCCATGTACTCCAGCCAGTGGGCGGTCGGCGTCACGGCGAGAAGATGCGCGCTGTACTCGGGGAAGAGGTGGCTCGACATGTCCATGCCGTAGGCGTGGGTGATGGCGGCGGCGCGCATCCAGCCGGTGACGCCGCCGATGCGCTGGAGATCCGGCATCACGTAGTCCATGGCCTTGGCCTCCAGCGCGTGGATCAGCTCGAACGTGTCGACGAGGTTCTCGCCGGTCTGGATCGGCGTCGTGAGGTCCGCCGCGATGCGCGCGCATCCCGCGTAGTCGTCGTGGCGCACAGGCTCCTCGATCCAGTACAGGCCTTCGCCGTCCAGCATGCGGCCGCGCCGGATCGCTTCGTTCACGATGAGGCGTTGGTTGTAGTCGCACATCACGGTGATCGTGTCGCCCACGCGCTTCTTCACCGCCCGCACCGCCGCCACGTCCTCGGCCGGATCGTCGCGTCCCACACGCAGCTTGATAGCGGTGAAGCCGCCTTCGGCCAGCAGCGCCTCCGCGTCGTCCGCGAGCGTGTCCAGGGGTTGGATCCACAGGCCGCAGCTGTTGTAGGCACGCACCGGCTTCAGCTCGCCGCCGAGCAGCTTGACCAAGGGGAGGCCTGCGGCCTGGGCGAGGGCATCCCAGGCGCACATGTCGACTCCGGCCAGGGCGAGCCCGACCAGGCCCGGCGTGTCGATGAGGGTCAACCGGCCTCGCAGCTTGGCTTCCACGGCGAAGAGTGCCACGCGGTCGCCCTTGAGCAGATCACGCAGGTGGTGAAGACATCCCGCGATGGGCCTGAGCGCCCACGGCCCGAAGCCGAACAGGTAGGACCGACCCGTGATGCCCTCCTCCGTCTCGAGGTCGACGAGCACGAGCGCCGCGTGGGGCAAGGCTCCGCTCGCCGACACCGGCGGTCGCTTGAACGGCACCATCACCGGCCGCGCACGGATATCCCGGATGGTCAGTGTGGCCGTCATGCGCTCCTCCCTGATGCTGCGAATGTGATGGTCGCGCCTGCGGAGTCTAGGCGAGTGATCAGGGCGTGTCAACGCGGGTCAGCTGGTCCCCGCCACGGGTGGGGAGACCGGGAGACGAGTCCGTCTGAAGATGAGGCGCGGTCGGAAGGTCAGGATCAGGCTCGGGAGCAGGGTCAACGCGCCGAGGCAGCTCAGGAGCATGGCCGACATGATCAGGATGGCGAACCAGATATGGATGTTGAAGCCCCACGACAGGGCGAGCAACCCGTAGCCGCCCGCCACCGCCGACGCCACGAGCCTTCCACCCCTCGTGGGGAGCCATGCTAACGGAGCGGGGGCCCGATCTCGAGAATCTGTTCGAGCGGCCGGCGCAACGCGCGCCCGGAGGGTGGCGGAGCCAGTCCGAGACGAAAGAGCATGATGGGAGTCTCGGCCGCGCCTTCCGGATACAGGCGCTTGAGCTCCTCCTCCATCCGACCGAGGAGCTTCCGATGGTCGCTGCCTAGCCCCTCTCCTCCGTTCAGTCGCATTCGCAGCAGCAAGAACGTGATGCCGGTGATGGGCTGAAAGGCAATGCCGTGCCGAGTCGCCGTGAGCCACATTCGCTCCAGCACCTGACCGCCACGCACGAAATCCTCCGGCTGGTCGCCGCGCACGCTCAGGAGCGCGATAGCCCCCGAGCGTTGGTAGATCTTGCGGGCCCGCACCGGGAAGACGCGGCTGATGCGTAGCGCGGCGGCTAGGCGCGCCCAGCGCCACGATCCCAGGAGACGCATGCCTGGCCGCTCGAACCGGCTCAGCTCGAGCGTCTCGGCCGGCATGCCGTCGCGCCGTCGCTGAGCATCGGCACGGGTCCAGCGAATCCAGCCGTACACGCCATCGTGCAGAGCGCGATTCTCGAACAGGATCCGGTCGTTCTGCGCGGCGAGGGCGGCGATCCGCCTCTTTGCCGGGTCGGTTTCGATCCAGGACAGCCGCGTTCCCGACGCAGATGCCGCGAGCGCCTGCAGCTTTTCGCGTACGTCCGCTGGGATGGGCTCCTGCTGGTAGGGACGACGGTTCACGCAGCGAGCGGGAATGGCCTCTGCGAGCGGATCGGTGGTCGCCGAGCCTGCTACGAACCGTACGAGGGCAACGACCCCCGCTGACTCACCTGCCGGAAACAGCTCCACGGTTGCCTGCAATCCTTGCTGAGTGGCGGCGAGCGTCGCGTTGGTGATCACTGCTCCCAGCGAGATCCAGGAGGCCAGCGATCGGATGTCGTACACCGACTCTGCCCGATCGGCGAGGAAGAGAATGCGAAGGTGCTCTCCGTCCCACCGGAAGCGCCAGGGCTGGCAATTGTCGCCGGAGGGCGCCTGGATGGCGGCCTCGACAATGGCGGAGATGACCTCTCGAGATACTGCCGACACCTAGACGTGTAGCGCGGACATCGACGCGCGACGCTGCAGGCAAGCGACGGTGGGCCTTTCTGTTGGTCCCATCGTCAAGGGAGCCTAGAGCATCAGACGAAGATGTCAAGTCGTTTGTGGCTGGGGAACATCTCCCGACGGCGTGGGCCGGCAAAAAAACTGAGCGGGGGACGCGCGCCCCCGCTCATAGTTTGGACGCTGCCCGGTAGCGATTCCTAGCGCTTGATCAACTTCCTCCGGCCTAGCCCAGTCAGTCCGAGCAGACCTACGCCGAGCAGTATGAGAGACATCGGCTCCGGCACCCGATTCTCGAGCGTCAGATTGCCGCCGCCGCCATTGATGTTGAGGAAGGTGCCGTCAAACGAAGTCACCGACGTGGTGGCACTGAAATTGCCGACCACCAGGTTGATGGTACCGGGAGGCGGAACCACAAAGAAGCCGCTCTCGTTGCCGGTGCAAAGGGCCTGTCCGAAACCCGCATTTCCCTGACCCGCCGCCGTGCAAACATTGAAGGTGTCGAACAGATTCGCCGTCGGCGAGAAGGGTTGGGGCCCGACTCCAGTATTGGTGAGGGTCGCAGTTCCGTTGATCAAGCTGCCAAAGGCGAGCGGAAAAGCACCAGCTCCGGAGACGGTAACGTTGCCGTTGGTGACAGTAAAAGTCGGAGTCGGGCCAGCGACAGCGAAGAGCGTGTAGTCCAACTTCGTGAAAGGACCCGTAGTCGCGGAGCCCGGCGGAGGCGGAGTGGTTCCTGTGCCGGTGCCGTTGAAGCCGAAGTACAAACTATACGTGGAGTTCAACCCTGTCTGCGGCGCAGGCGCGCCACCGTTCAGGAATTGCAGCACGCTGAGATAACCGACCTCCGAGAAACTACCGTTCGGTGCAATCGTGACGCTGGCAAAGTCAGCTACGTTGAAATTGTTAGCAGGCCCAATCAGGCCACCGACCAGAGGCGGAAGAGTTGCCGCGGGATTCCATACAAATGTGAGGGGCGCTGCGGACGCAAAGGAACACCAAGCACCGCTCAAGATCAGCGCGATTGCAGCGACGGTGCCTACATACCGGGTTATCGTTTTAGTCATTATGAGTGCTCCTGTTCTCTTCCCGGGTAATGAGACTTTCGTCGGTTGGGGCACAGTCTGCAATGCGAGGCCACCGGAGGAAGAATTAAATTTCATCTCGCTAGTTCTGACTCCCGCTCGTACTCATCCAGATTGTAAAATTTACCGAGTTGGAAAGTCTTACAGACCGGGCTGGCCTGGAGAAAAAGCATTCAGTTGACACCCTAAAGTAGTGAGGAGTTTCTTCTGAAGGATAGAAAAAACAGCAGCTTACATTGACTCGGTGCGTGGGCAAGAAGGTTCGACTGATCCGGTTCCTCGGTCTTGACACTCGGCTGGGCTCGTCGGATTGTCGGGAGATATCGTTTCTTGGGCTCAGACATCCTCTACTTGGGGCAAAGGCTGCGAGCAGAGTGAAGTAGGAAGCTTTGACGCAGGGCCCCGTGCCCGCCTCGCGAGCATTCGCTCGGCGACGGATAGTATGTTCCTCGGGAGAATCGACGGTCTCGATCTAGAATTCGTAGCGCGGGGCGACGCGAAGCTTCGCGTTGTTGGGGAGCACATCGAACACACTGAGGTGATCGGGTGGGTTCGATTCGCCCAGATTCGCTAACTAACTGACCTTCGATGAAGAGCTTTCAGCTTTCCGTAGACGGTCGTTTCGAAGTCGACCCGCCACAGTTGCTCGCTCTTGAGGACGTCCGCGGCCAGGAACGCCTGAAGCTGGGCCGGCTACGGTGCTCGGCGATCCCGGGCCGGGCTCATCAGCCTTCGAGGGCCCTCGCGGAGAAGTCGGCGGGAGAGAACCGGTTGCCGGTCTTGACGTCGCTCACCTCGAGGATGGTGCTCTTTCCGCTCTGGACGTTCTCCATGCGAAGGGAGCGTGCCCGCCACCACTTGTCCATCACCTTCCACCAGCCGTCCCAGCGTCCCACCTTGAGAAACTGCCCCTTCCGGTCGTAGTGGCTCACCCTGGCCATCTGATGGTTGTCCTGCCGCACGAAGAGCTCACGGCGTGAGTATCCGGAGTCCTTGAAGCGAGGCGTGCTCTCGATGACCCAGACGGGCACGCCGTCGAGTGTTTCCTCGCGAAGGTATTTGTGCTGGTGCTTGGTCACCTCGTTCGGAGCCAGGTCCTCATAGGCCAGCTCGGAACCCGCGAAAGAGTTCGATTTCTTCGAGGATCCGATTCTCGCCCCGAAACAAGAGCCGGGACACGAATAGATGCCGACCCCGTGGCGCGCGTGCTCAACGATTCGGAGCTTATCGGGGCCGAGCGTGTAAAGCAAACGTTCCGGAGGGGCAAACCCTGCCGCCGGGACCCCAAGCGAGCGCCCGTCCGTCGAGATCCTTACGCTCGATGTCTCCGAGGCGAGTCCAACCAGCGTCGGGCCTGCGATCGGACCTCTTGCGTCTTGTGAGCAAAAAATTCACCGACGCAGCGAGATTGTCGAGCGTTTCTTACACGTCCATCGCGGATTGGAAATCGATCGCCCTGAAACCTGTGTGGATTCTGATTCTTTGCGTATGGCATGGCCCGTGCTGTTCACTGCGCCGTTGAGACGCGGATCCAGCGAATGTGTGAAGCCCTCACGAAATACGCGAAGGAGACGAAAGCGGTCATGTCGCATATATGAACTTTTCATTAAATCATCGAGAGCCTCATTGCCCGCCATATCTGAGAGCAAGAGCATTGCGTCAAGAAAATCTCTCGGACCGAAAAGATTTGACTCACGTGGGGTCATCCTATATGCCTACCGTCGATGAGTGCGCCCGGAACGAGCGGTTACGACTACGATGAGGCATTTTCGCGGAATATCGGCTTGCTTTCCGAGGAAGAACAGGCGCGTGTGCGCGCCGCTCGCGTGGCCGTGGCCGGCCTCGGCGGTGTGGGCGGCAATCACGTGCTCGCCCTGGCCCGGATCGGGTTCGGAAGCTTTTCCCTCGCTGACCTGGATCACTTCGAGCTCGCGAACATGAACCGGCAGGCCGGCGCTTCCGTGGACACGCTGGGCAGAAGCAAGGTGGAGGTCACCGCCGAGATCGTCCGAGCCATCAATCCCGGCGCGGACCTGCGCCTTTTCCCCCACGGCATCGCAAGGGAGAACATCGGCGACTTCCTCGACGGCGCGGTGGCGGCCGTGGACGGTATCGATTTTTTCAATATGGACGCGCGGCGTCTGCTATTTCGTGAGGCCCGAGCCCGCGGCATCCACGCGCTGACCTCGGCGCCGGTTGGATTCGGGGCGACCCTACACGTGTTCTCGCCGACGGGGATGAGCTTCGACCGGTACTTCGACGTGCATGACGGCATGAGCCTTCCCGCGCAGTTGATCCAGTTTGTGCTCGGTCTTGCCCCCAAGCGGGCCCACCGTAGCTACTTCCCTCCCGGCGCGGTCGATTTCGAGAAGCGGCGAGCCCCCTCACTCGCCCCCGGCTGTCTCTTGGCCTCCGTCCTCGTGGCCACCGCCATCGCAAACCTGGTGGTGAAGAAGCGGCCCCCGAAAGTCGTGCCGCACTTTTCTCAGTTCGATCCCCTGATGCAGACGTACAAGACGGGCTATCTGCGCGGGGGCAACCGCAATCCCAAGCAGCAGGCCAAGCGCTGGTGGGTTTTGCGGACCAACCGGGCTCTCCGCGAGGCTGTCCGGAAGCCGTATCCCTAACCGGTTTCTTCTCCTCTCTCTCGAGTGGTGTCAGGTCGAAGACTGCGCAGCTGACAACAACGTCAGGAGTCTGACGGCCGGGCTCGTTCAGACGTGACGGAGGGTCCATCATCGTGTTTTTGTTGACCAGGTCGACCTCGTGTGGACTCCAGGCAGCTGGCACATTCGAAGCAATAGGTCGAGACGAAGCGTTCTTCCGAAAAGGGCAAACCGGTCGTGAGGCCGGGGCGCAAAGCCACAGGTCAGGAGTAAGAGACGTCCTGACAGCTGGGTTGCCGAAGAGCGGGCGAGTATCGCCCCGGAAGAGCAGACGGGCTGGACGGGGGGCAGATACTCGATGACCACATCATCGGCCGACGCAACAGTGGCGGAAACCCCTCCAGCGCGGCCTGGGTGTGGTGCGCGAGTGAAGGCTTGCTGGTTCGAGCGGGATACGGTGGCGAGCCGCCTGGATTTTGGCCTCGCCACCGATCGCTTCGCTCTCGATCAGGCCTTCCGCCTCCAGCACGATCAATACGTTGCCCAAGGCTACATGGATCCGCATCCGTCCCAGTGGCGGCTGAGCATCTACAACGCGCTGCCCTGTACTCGGGTCTTCGTGGCGCGAGACGACGGTCGGGTGGTTGCGACCATGTCGGTCATCAACGATTCTCGACTCAGCCTGCCCATGGCGGAGATCTACGACAACGAGCTTCGGAACTTTCGCGGCGAGAACCGGCAGCTCGCGGAAGTCTCCGGACTCGCCGTCCATCCTGCCTATCAAAAATCGGGACTGGCGATCCTCCTGCGACTGATCCGGATGGTACTCATCTATTCGATCGAGACGGCTCTGGTGGGAGACCTTTGCATCACCGTCAACCCGCATCACGAGGCCTTCTATCGGAAGGCGTTCGGCTTCGAATCCATGGGCGGCCTGAAGCAATACGGAAAGGTCAATGGAGCGCCGGCGCTCGCCCTGCGACTCGACCTCGACACGCTACGAGGCTTCATCGCTGATCTGCGGGCCGGCCATCGGGTAGAGAGCGAAGTCTATACATTCCTCTTCAAGCCCGAGGCGTTCGAGCCCGCTCTGGTTCGACTCGATGCGGATCTCGCGCAGGCCTTTCCTCGCTTGGAAGACGTGAGGTATTTCTTCTTGCGCCACGAGGCGGGGACCACGATGTCTCCGGCCGTCCGGGCGTACGTTGAATGGTGCTGGAAATCCGCGGAGGCTGCGGACGCCCGCACCGTGCAGGTCGGCGCGGCGGACGACTTTGCCGGAGCCTTCGAGCCTGATCTGGCGCTTCAGTTGGCGTAGTCGAGCGACGTTTTTCCCGCCGCCGCGCCCTCCCCAAGGCGGCGGCGTGCTCACGTTCTCGGTCGTAACATTCTTTCCCAGGCCGAACGATCTACGCAGGCGCAGGTTCCGTCCGCTACCGTGAGATTCGCAGATTTCACGGATATATCGGGGGGGCCTACGAGACAGGCACGACCCGAGCCGCTGTAGGGCTCGAGGGTGATGGCCAAATCCCTCGAGCGAGGCGGCGGTGGAGATTGTCGGGGTACTCCTCGAACGTTGTCCAGGGCAGATTGTCTTGTGCAACGGCACGAGGGTTCTCCTGAAGGACGGGTTGACGGCAGATCACGCGCCTATCGGCCGAAGCGTCACCATCACCTGCACGGTTCAGGACGGTACGAACGTGGCCGACGAGATCCGCCTGAATCCGGACTGGTTGCTCGAAGCGATCGAGGCGACGGGCGGGCCATAACTCGCTCCGTCCTTGACAACTCCGTGGCGCGGGTTCTACCGTCCGTCGATGGTGTCCACTGTTTTCGACCTGTTCGCGCGTACGGCAGAGGCCGCGCCCCACCATGTGTTTCTCTGCGCGCCCCCCGCTCCCGGGCGTGCCTATCATCCGAACGGCATCGAGCTCACCTATAGGCAGACGCGAGACGCCGCGCTGGCCCTCCGCGAGGTCTATCGGGCGGCCGGCTACGGCCACGGTCACCGGGTGGCGTTGCTCCTCGAGAACCGCCCCGAGTTTTTCTTCCACTTCCTGGCGCTCAACTCGCTCGGCGTCTCCATCGTGCCCGTGAATCCCGACTACCGTCACGACGAGATGCTGTACCTGATGGAACACTCCGAAGCGGAGCTGGCCGTGGTGACCCAGACCCGCGTGCCGGATATCGAACGGGTCGCGAGCGACCGGGCGGAGCCGCTGCCCGTGGTCGGCGCCGAGCACCTGCCCCTGCGGTTGCCCCCGCCGGCCCCCGCGCCGCGGGTGGACCTGCCTGGTCGCGATACCGAGACGAGCCTGCTCTACACGTCGGGGACCACGGGGCAGCCCAAGGGCTGTGTCCTCACGAACTTCTACTACCTGAACGCGGGCGCCTGGTACCGCGATCTCGGGGGGCGCATCCAGATCGACTATGGCCGGGAGCGCTTTCTCAACCCGCTTCCCCTCTTCCACATGAACGCCCAGGTGGTGACGGCCACCTGCGCGATGCTCACCGCCGGCTGTCTCGCCCAGCCCGAGCGCTTCAGCCCGAGCCGATGGTGGAAGGATGTCGAGAATTCGAAGGCGACGATCATCCACTACCTGGGCGTGATGCCGCCCCTGCTCCTGAACCAGCCGCCCGTGCCCGAAGAGCGCCGGCACTGCGTCAAGTTCGGACTGGGGGCAGGCGTGGAGCCGGAGCTGCACGCCGCCTTCGAAGAACGCTTCGGCTTTCCCCTCGTCGAGGTATGGGGCATGACGGAGACGGGGCGCATCTATTCCGACTGCATCGAGCCCCGGCACATCAACACGCGGGCGTTCGGGCGGCCGTTCGGCGGGCTCGAGGCGAAGGTCGTCGACGATCGCGATCAGGAGGTCCCGCGCGGCGCCGAGGGGGAGCTCCTCGTGCGCTGGGGAGGGCGGGAAGGCGAGCGCCACGGCTTCTTCGCCGGCTATCTCAAGAATCCCGAGGCGACCGAGGAGGCGTGGCGCGGTGGCTGGTTCCACACCGGCGACGTGGTGCGCCAGCTGCCGGACGGCATGCTCGTCTTCCTCGATCGAAAAAAGAACATCATCCGGCGCTCGGGGGAGAACATCGCCGCCGCGGAGGTGGAGGCGTGCCTCCAGGCTCACCGCGCCGTGTCACAGGTCGCGGTGCTCGCCGTCCCCGACGACGTCCGCGAAGAAGAGGTGATGGCGTGCGTGGTTCCCATGCCCGGCGTCACGCCCGCCCGCGCGCTCGGCGAGGCCCTTCAAGACTGGTGCCTGGAGAAGCTCGCCTACTTCAAGGCGCCGGGCTGGGTGCTCTTCGTCGAGACGCTGCCCACCACGGGCACGCAGAAGATCCAGAAGAGCCTGATCTTCCCCCAGGGCGAGGACCCGCGGTCCCGGCCGTCCGTCCTCGATCTCCGCGATCGGAAGAAGCGGCGGCCGGGACCGACGGCGATCAGGACGTCAGGTTGAACTTCTGGAAGGTATGGCAGTCCTCGCGGGCATACCCGCGGCTCACCGCGAAGGTGTGGGTCACCTCGGCCACGTAGATCGCGCCGCGCGAATCCACGGCAAGCCCATGGGGCGCCGCGAAGCTTCCCGGCGCCTCGGCGTTGGGCGTGCCCCACCGGGCGAGGACCCGGCCATCCTTGTCGAAGACGCTGACCCGGCCGTACTTGGACTCGAGCGTCGGTCCGTTGCGCTGCGAGGTCTGCCCCTTGTGCCACCAGAGCTCCGACACATAGGCACGTCCCTGGGTGTCGAAGACGAGGTGGGTGGGCCGCTGGGTATCGGTCCACTCGCTCACATACTCGCCGTCCGGGCTGAAGATCTGGATGCGGTCGTTCTCGCGATCGCAGACGAAGACGCGTCCGTCCGCGGCCACGGCAATGCCGTGAGGCAGGAAGAACTCGCCGGGCCCTCCGCCCGGAGTGCCCCAGGAGCGCTTGAGCTCGCCACTGGGGGAATACTGGTGCACGCGACAATTGCCGTAGCCGTCGGAGACGTAGAGGTCGCCCTTGGGCCCCACCGCGAGATTCGTCGGGCGGTTGAAGGGGCCGCCCGCCCGCGAGACGGTACCGGTGTTCTTGCCGTCGTAGCCGGTGTCGGACGGCTTGTTCATGGTGCCCATGGTCATGAGCAGCTTGCCGTCAGGGGTGAACTTGCGCACGGTGTGGTTGCCGTCGTCCGTGCAGTAGAGCATCTCGTCCGGACCCACCGTGATGCCGTGTGTCCGATAGGTGAATTCGCCCTGGCCCCACGAGCGGAGGAACTTGCCGTTCGTGTCGTAGACGATGATGGGATGATCGCCCCGGCAGATCAGGTAGACGCGATCTTCCGAGTCGGTGGCCACGCCCGCCACATCGCGGTGCACGTATCCTGACGGAAGCTGCTCCCAGCCCTCGACCACTTCGTAACGCAAGGCGCTCCCTTGCTCCATGGCCAGCCTCCGCTGCTCGACGTCGGGGTTCACCACAGGTATCGATGCGAGGTCCAGACTATGAGAGAAACCCCCGGACGTGTCAAGGCATCGCCGCGCGTCTCGCGGGCCAGCTTGAGCTAACATAGCGCGCGCTGCCATCTCCGCCACGCTCACGATCTGTGAGGAGACGTCATGGGGAAGCTGGACGGGAAGACGGTGCTGGTGACGGGCGCGAGCCGGGGCATCGGCGCCGGGATCGCGCGGCTCTTCGCGGGCGAGGGCGGACGCGTGATCTGCGCGGCGCGCACGCTGCGCGAGGGTGAGCATCCGCTCGCGGGGTCGCTCGAGACCACGGTGGCGGGCATCCGCGCCGAGGGCGGCACCGCGGACGCGGTCAGCGTGAATATCGCGGAGCCCGCGGAGTGCGAGCGGCTGGTCCGGGCCGCGCGCGACCTCTACGGCCCGGTCGATGTGCTCGTGAACAATGCCGCGCTGACCTACTACGTGCAGATCAAGGACTACCCGGTCAACAAGTGGATGCGCTCATGGGCGGTCAACTTCCACGCGCCCTTCCTCCTGAGCCAGCTCGTCCTCGCCGACATGATCCCGCGGCGGAGTGGCGTCATCGTCAACATCTCGTCGGGCTCCGCCATCGGGCCCGGACGTGGTCCCTATCCGGACGCGGGGCCGGGGGCCCGCGGCGGCACGTGCTACGGCGCGGAGAAGGCCGCCCTCGAGCGCTTCACCCAGGGGCTCGCCTCCGAGGTTTATCAATATGGGATCGCGGTCTCGTCCGTGGCGCCGTCCCAGGTCGTGCCCACGCCCGGCACCGTGCATCACCGGCTCGTGACGTCCATGGACGATCCGCGGGGCGAGCCGCCGCTTCTCATGGCCCAGGCGGCCCTCGTGCTCGCCACCGAGCCGCTCGACAAGACCACGGGCCGCGTCACCTACAGCCAGCCCCTCCTGCGCGAGTTCGGCTGGATCAAGGAAGCGCGCGGCCGCGGAGCGGACACCCGAGGCAGCGGCTACTCCGAAATCTAAGCGGAAACACTCAGCAGCGCCGGTCGTAAAATCGGGCGGGTGGCGTCGGGGGCGGGGCTGCGCAGCCGGCGGAGTGGGCCCTTCGCGAGTGCGCGCAGCCCGCAGGGCTGCGATTCACGAAGCGTAGGGTGGCGAAGCCGGCTGCGCAGCCCCGCCCCCGACGACAGGCCCCGCCCGCCTCGCGCACAGAAGAGCTAGTCTTTGGGCAGCCCGAGCACGCGCTCGCCGATGATGTTGCGCTGAATCTCGCTCGTGCCGCCCGCGATGGTGTACTGCCGGGCGCTGATGACGCGGTTGTACCAGCGTGGGCCGTCGGGCACCGCGTCGCTGGGGCGGTTGACCAGGACGTGGGAGCCCAGGAGCTCGCCCGCGAAGTCGGCCACGCGCACCCCGAGCTCGGAGCCGAAGAGCTTGAGGATGGAGCCTTCGGGCCCCGGCGGCTCGCCACGCAGCTGGCGCGTGATATTGCGGAGCCGCGTGTAGCGGAGACAGGTCGCGTCGATCCAGAGCTGGGCGAAGCGCTGGCGCACGAGGGGATCCTCCCAGGCGAGCCGGCCGTCGACGCGGAGCTGTCCCGCGAGCACCCGGAGCCGGTCGATCTGCTCCGTGTAGCTCCGCCCGCCTCCGGACTTGCGCTCGTACATGAGGGTGGTCATGGCGGGCTTCCAGCCCTCGTTCTGCCGCCCGATCAGGTTCGCCTTGGGCACCCGCACGTCGACGAAAAACACCTCGTTGAAGTGGCGGTGGCCGTTCATGAGCACCAGCGGTCGCACCGTGATGCCGGGCGTTTTCATGTCGACGAGGAGGTAGCTGATGCCCTTGTGCTTGGGAGCCTTCGGATCGCTGCGCACGAGCAGATAGATCCAGTCGGCGAAATGGGCCCCCGACGTCCAGACCTTTTGGCCGTTGACCACGAAGTGATCGCCTTGGTCGTCGGCGCGGGTGGCGAGGCTTGCCAGATCGGAGCCGGCTCCCGGCTCCGAGTATCCCTGGCACCAGATGTCCTCGCCGCTCATGATGCGCGGGAGATAGCGCCGCTTCTGCTCCTCCGTGCCCCATTCGATGATGGTCGGCCCCGCCATGTTCACGCCCGAGTAGCCGGGGAGCACAGGGGCGCGGGCCCGGAAGTACTCCTCGTCGAAGATGATCTGCTCCATGAGGGAAACGCCGCGCCCGCCGTACTGCGTGGGCCAGGAGATGCCGACCCAGTTGGCGAGCGACATCCTCCGCTGCCAGGCCACGCGCCGCTCGAAGGTGTGGCGATCCGGCGCCACGCGCTCATCGAACGGGTCGTCCACGCAGAGGTCGCGGGGCAGATGTTCTTCCAGCCAGCTCCGCACCTCGAGACGGAAGGCCTGCTGCTCGGGTGAATACTGAAAGTCCATGGGCTCTCTTCTAGCACCGGCGGGGCCGCGACTCAAGACGGCGTGCCCTGACGCTTGACGGGCCGCGGTCGGGCGGGCAAAGTGTCGCCGGGGAGTCCATATCCGAGAGGAGACCGCCACGCCATGATCGAGACGGCCACCGGCCCGAGCATCGAGCTACTCCTGGACATCAACGCGGCCTTCAACGCCCGCGACGTGGACCGGATCATGAGCTTCTTCGAAGAGGACGCGACCTTCCTCATGGCCCGCGGCCCCGAGCCGAGCGGCCGGCGCGTGCACGGCAAGGCGGCCATCCGCAAGGTTCTCGCGGACCGCTTCGAGGTCATCCGCGGCATGCGCTGGGATCACATCGAGCACTTCGTGGCGGGAAGCCGTGCGGTATCGGTATGGATGGTCACGGGCACGAGCGCGGATGGGGAAGCGCTGAACTACCAGGGCTGCGATATCTACGAGTTCCGCGGCGCCAAGATCCTCAACAAGGACACCTACTGGAAGATCGTCGAGCAGAAGGATCGGCTCTAGGAACGAAGGCGCCGGCCGCCACTGACCCGGCGGAGTAGGCGCGGTACCTACGTCACAACCGCGGTTGCTGGTTCCACCATCCGTGCGCGCTCATGCACCGCTGGAAGAGCCGATTCGCCTGGGTCTGCTCCGCCGTGGCGGGGCCCTTGAAGTAGGTGTTCGGATCGGGATTACCTTCCACGGCTCCCACGCGCGACTCGGAACCACAGGCGGCCAGGTCCTGGCTGAGCTCTTCGTCCGATGCGTTAGCCTTGCTCCAGAGCCGATACTTGTACCCGTAGAGGGAACACCCTGCGAGCAGCGAGACAAGCAGCAGCGCGCAGACAACGGGCCGTAGCACGAGCATGAGGCCCTCCCCTGGGGAATGCCGCATTGGCCGGGACATCATCACCTCGTCGATACCATACTGGGCGCGAGTCTATCAGATGCAGGGCCACCCACGGGCACACCGCGAAGCCCGGGATCCGCGGAGGGGAATTGGGCGTTACAATGGCTGCCTCGCGTGACGGGATGCGCGGGAGAGGTGCCACATGATCCAGAAAGCGAGGCCGGGGAAGGTGGTCGTCGGGATTGCTCTCATGGTGGGGCTCGCCCTTGCCCTTGCCGTCCCCGCCGATGCGGGGAGGGGATTCGGGGGCGGGATTCGGATGGGCGGCGGCGGAGGCGGATTCAGCGGCACACGTGGGGGATCCGCGGCCGGCGGATTCCATGGCGGCCAGTTCCACCATGGGCAGAGCTTTCATGGGAAGAGCTTTCACGGCCACCGATGCTGCGTCAACGGCGCATTTTTCACCGGATTCGTCTTCGGCTCGTTTCCCGCACCCTATTACACCTATCCCTATCCCTATCCCTACTACTGGGATCCTCCATACCCGTATCAATACGCGCCCCAGCTCGACGTCTCCATTCCGACAGCCCCCCCGCGGCCTCAGCTCGATCTGAGCTCCTCCATTCCACGTGAAGCCTGCTACGCGAGCGGCTGCTATCGTCTCCAGGGTGATGGCGTCAGCGTCGCATACCAGTGGGTATGGGTGCCCGCTCCTCCTCCGCCTCCCGCGGTGATCCCCTATCCATCGGGCCGCTACGAGCTTCGTGGGCCCTCCCGGTGGGAATGGGTCCCCAACTCCTCCTCGGGCGTGTCCGTGACACCGGCGGCGACCACGCCGTCGCCGAAGAGGATCGAGCCGGGCCCCGCGAGCGTGACCTTTCACGGCCTCTTCCGCTGGACCGATGAAGACGGTGTGACGCACTGGACGCAAGGCCTGGATGCCGTGCCGGAGCGGTACCGCCCGAAGGCGAAGCCCGGGGCCGCCGGAGGCGTGGAGGGGACCCTCTGATGCGGGCATTCGCGCTGGGCGCGATGCTCGCGACGGCGATCACCTTGGGCTCGAGTGCCGCCGCCTGCGCGCGAATGGAGCGGAGCAATGCGCCGCCCTTGCTCTTGGTCCAGGGGCGAATAGTCGACCTGAAACCGCAGTGGCTCATGCTCAACGACGGCACGCAGATCATCGTCCCCGCCGATGTGGTGCGGTGGTCGGAGCTCACCCTGGGGGCGGTGGTCAGGGTCCAGTACGAAGAGCGTGACGGCAAGAAGGTCGCGATGTCGATGAACTACCTGGAGGGTTTTCCGGGGCAGACGGGACTCTAGCGGCGCTCGATGATCTGCCGTACACGCGGTCATTCCGAGAGGACACGACATCCACATCCAGGCCGCCATCGCTACTCGCGCGAGCACAAGTGGTACATGACGTCGCGCCTCATCACCGTCAACGACCTCTACTCCTTCGACCCCAACGTGAAGGTGGAGCTGGAGGAGTTCACGGACATCGTGGGGCGGGACTTCAAGCAGCCAAAGGAAGGTCTCGGTTTCGACCCGAGCCCGACCGCCCACATGTGGCGCACCATCAACTGGCCCACGAGGTATCTGTAAGCGAGACCCGAACTCGCAGCAGTTTGCGTGATCCTGGGCGGCCCACGCCCGCCCGTCTCCTGCTACACCGGCAGAGCCGCACCCTCGACGTCACAAAGCGCCGCGAGATGATCCACGAGATGCAACGCCACCTCGCCAAGCAGCAATACTAGGTGGAGTCGCCCTCCGACATCACCATCGCGGTGTGGGACGGCGCCCTGAAGAACCACGGACCCAATTATGGCCACGACTACGGCGGGCGCGCGCCTGCAGGCCGCGTGGCTTGACCGCTAGTGTCAAAGGCAGGACACCCTCACCCCTGCCCTCTCCCTCAATGAGGGAGAGGGAATTGGCGTGGGCTCTCGTGAACTAATGTGCTCAAGCTGCCGGTCGAATCCAGCCGCCGTGTACCGGGTGATGCGAGCAGATGAATTCGAGGAACGCGGGGCGTCCCTTGGCGTTCTCGTCGAAGGCGCGGCGCAGAGCGGGAATCACCTCTGACGGCTGGGTCACGTCCTCCCCGTAGAAGCCCACCGCCTTCGCCATGGTCGCCATGCACGCCGAAGCATGGGTGGACACCTGCCAGGTGTACGGATCGTGACCGGCGCCCCAGAAGCCCGGGCCATAGCCCGAGTAGCCGCCGTTGTTGATGTGGATGGTGGTGATGCCGATCTTGTAGCGCGCCACCGCCTCGAAATTTCCCATCATGTAGCAGACGCCCGCGTCGCCCGTGACGTGCACGCACTGCCGGTCGGGATACGCGAGCTTGGCCGCGATGGCTCCGGCGAGGCTGAAACCCAGGGTGGAGACATTGCCCCATCCGAGGTAGCCGCGCGGGATATGCGTCTCGTACACCGTGCTCGTCTGGTCGCGGGTATTGCCGGAGTCCGCGGTCACGAACGACTTCTTGGGGTCGAGCACTTTCATGAGATCGCCGAACACGCGATACGGATTGATCGGCGTCTCGTTCGACTCCATCCACGGGCGGAACTTGGCGAGGAAGGCCTCCTTGCCCGCGCGGATCTCGTCCGCCAACTCGGCCTTTTTCTCGACCCCGCCCTTGGCGGAGAGCTCGTCGATCAAGGCCTGGAGGGTCAGCTTGGCGTCCCCGATCACCGCGTGACGGGTCTCATAGCTCCGGTTGATGTCGAGCGTGTCCACCGTGCACTGGACGATGGTCTTCTTCTCCGCGCCCGGCACGGCATGGCTGAACCGGTTCGGGAACAGGCTCGAGCCGACGGAGAAGAGGACGTCCGACTTGTTGAGGAAGTGCTCGGCGAGCGAGCCACGCACCCCCACAGACAGCGGATGATTCTCCGGGAAGGCGCCCTTGGCCTTGAGGGTGGTGAGCACGGGCAGCTGCGCCAGCTCGGCAAAGCGCAGCAGCTCGCTGGTGGCGTCGGCATAGAGCACGCCCTCGCCCACGTGGAGGAGGGGACTCGTGGCGGAGAGCAAGACGCGGAGGGCCGCCTTCACGTCATCGGGATCGGGGCCGGATCTCCAGCCTTTCACCGGCGAGTACGGATGCTCGTCCTCCTCGTATTCGCCGAGGTCGCGCGGGATGATGAGGAGCACGGGACCGGGCCGGCCCGATCGGAGCTGGGTGAAGGCGCGGCGCACGTAGTCCGGCACCAGATCCGCGCGGTCGACCTCGCCCACCCACTTGGTCACGGATTTGAATGCCTCGGCCATGTCGTAGTGCGTGTGCCGGCTCGCTCCCCGGCCCACCCCTTCGGCGATGACGAGCAGCGGCGAGGAATCCTCCCAGGCCTGGGCGATGGCGCCGTACGCCATCTGGAGTCCCGCCGCGTTCAGATTGGCCATGACCGTGCACACGCCGATCTGCTTGCCGCTGGTGACGCGCGAGAAGCCGTCGGCCACCGCGACCGCGAAGCGCTCCTCGCCCATCATGAGAATGGGCACGCCCTCTTCGCCGAGGGCATTGTTCACGTGGTTGGTCGGGTAGCAGCTGACCCAGGGAATTCCCTCGGACTTGAGGATTCGCGCGAAGCCATTCGCCGCTTTGATCTTCATGGATGTGTCCTCCCGGCGCCCTTGGTATCGCGACAAGGAAGCCGTGTCAAGAACGGCGGTCTTGTAGAATAGCCGGCATGTCACCCCACCCCTCCCACCGGAAGCTCGAGATCGTGACCGACGTCCCCGACAGCGCCATGGTGATCTTTGCCCACCCCGACGACGCCGAGATCGGCTCGGGCGGCGTGGTCGCGAAATGGGTGGCCGCGGGCTGCGAGGTGACGTACGTGCTGTGCACCAACGGTGACTCGGGCACCGCCGACCGGTCCCTGACCCCGGACGAGCTCGCCAAGCGGCGGGCGGGCGAGCAGCGTGCCGCCGCCGACTTCATGGGCGTCCAGAACGTGGTCATGCTCGGGTACCCCGACGGCGAGCTCGAGGACACCCGGGAGTTCCTCGGGAACATCGTGCACGTCATCCGTCGCTACCGCCCGCACACCGTCTTCGTCCACGACCCGTACCGGATGAACGGGTTCCAGCACCGCGACCACCGCAAGGCGGGGATCGCGACCACGGACGCGGTGTATCCCTTCGCCCGCGACCATCTGCATTTCCCCGAGCACATCACCCGGGATGGCCTCGAGCCGCACAAGGTGCGCGAGCTGTGGTACTGGGGCATGGACGAGCCGAGCGTGATCGTGGACGTCAGCGACTCGATCGACAAGCAGATCGCCGCCCTCGTGCGGCACGACAGCCAGATGCCGGGCTTCAACGTGGGGGCGGGGGACACCATCGGCCAGCGTGTGAAGCGGAACGCCGCCGACCATGCCACGGGCTATGACTTCGAGTACGGGGCGGTGTTCCGGCGTCTGATCGCGCGACGGTAGCGCGTCCGGGCGCCCCTCTCATTGTTCCCTCTCCCTCCGGGGAGGGAGAGGGCAGGGTGAGGGCGGCGGTAGCAGTTGCGAACAATCCGGGCGATCTCACTTCCGCTCCTCTCGCTTCTCCGGCAATGAGGTGGCGGCATAGGTGCCGGCCATGCCGCGCACGCCGGGCTGGTAGGGGATGGGCGCTCCCGGATTGTCCAACGACACCGGGATGGGCTCTCCGTCGCGACGGCCGAGCGCGCGGTCCACGATCTCCAGGAGCGCCGCCTTGTCGTACTGGGTG
>Ga0137369_10001249_pt1 | contig 25418 bp, 26 predicted proteins | sample SagtaG_12_FD_104918 | JGI IMG/M metagenome (GOLD analysis project Ga0137369, IMG submission 104918) | Vadose zone soil microbial communities from Sagehorn Ranch, Mendocino, California, USA - Sage1_L_113_16 metaG | ecosystem: Environmental > Terrestrial > Soil > Vadose zone | place: USA... | reverse complement strand
TGGTCAAGAATTGGGCCAGGGCCGCACTAGCAATCCCCTTCCCCCAATGTGTCTTGCCGAGCCAGTAGCCGATGTTCGGCTCCCCCGCCGCTTCCCAATAGACGACGTTGCCAGCCACGGTGTCGTCCGCGAGGATGGTGTTTAGGATTCCGGTCTCGTTACTCATGATTCTGGCCCAGTGCGCCATAAAGGCGTCGCGGTCGCGGCTGGGGAACGCCGCCATACGCGTCGCCTCGGCATCTAGCTGATGTTCAAAAAAAATCGGAAGATCTTCCTGCGTCACTTCGCGGAGTGTAACAGTCATCTGATCAGACCTAACGAGAATTCGGCCTGAAAAATCTGCAATTAAAGGCAGATAAAATCTGTCTAATCCGGTTGCGCTCAGGGTGGGCGACCACCGAAAACCTGGACATGTTGGCAGTCATAGCTTCGGCAATTTGGTTTGCCAAGCGGAAAGGTTCTCTCGATCAGATATGCGCTGCCTTAATGCGCATCGGACAAAATGTCCGCTGGGCGCACAGGCATCATGCCTATGTTCCAATCCGCGTAATCCGCGGTCAACTCTCAGCGAATAATTCCGCGCTCGCTTTGTTCGATGAACTCGATGATCTCGGTGATCTCTTCGGTCTGAGGCAATTCCTTGCGCATCGCTTCAACTGCCTGGCGCGTGTTGTATTTTGAACGGTAAATCAGACGAAACGCTTCCTTGATCAGCTTCACGCTTTCTGCCGGAAAATTTTTGCGTTCCAAGCCGACCAGGTTAATCCCGCGAATTTCCGCCGGGTTGCCATCGGCGATCATGAACGGCGGAACGTCCTGGACGATCTTTGAACAGCCGCCGGTGATAGCGAACCGCCCGAGCCGGCAAAATTGATGCACGGCTGTGAGCCCGCCGATGACAGCGTGATCGCCTACTTCCACGTGGCCAGCCAGCGTGCCGTTGTTTGAAAAAACAACAGCATCTCCGACGACGCAATCGTGCGCGATATGGCTGTAGGCGAGGAAGGTGCCACGGTTGCCAATGCACGTTTTTCCCTGGCTGCTTGTGCTGCGGCTGATTGTGACAAATTCGCGGAACGTATTCTCATCGCCAATTTCCAGATAAGTCGGTTCGCCCTGGTATTTCAAGTCCTGGGTTTGCTGGCCGATGGAGCAGTAGGCGTAGAATTTGTTCTTTGCCCCGGCCTTCATTGGCCCGCAGAGCGTGACGTGATGCTGGAGCCAGCAGTTTGGGCCGAGCATCACATCGGCGCCTATCACGCAATACGGCCCGACCATCGTTCTGGCACCGATCTCTGCGCCCGGATCGACAATGGCGGTCGGGTGAATCTGCACGTCAGTCATAATGACGAATGACCAATGACGAATGACGAATGAATGACGGAATTCGAAGCCCGAATGTGTGCGACGAACAATCTTTCGTCATTCGACATTCGTGCTTCGTCATTCTCTTTACTTGTCGAGGAACGTGAACATCAGCTCGCCTTCGGAGACGACCGCATCGTTTACCACGCAATGGCATTTCGCTTTGGCAAGACGTTCGCCGCGCGATTTGGTGAGCTCGGCATGAATGAAGATGGTGTCGCCGGGGAAAACCGGTTTTCGAAATTTCACTCCATCCGCGCTCATGAAATAGCCGATGCGACTGGTCGTTTTCGCGAGTTTAAATAACAGGACGCTGGCGACCTGCGCCATCGCTTCTACCTGCATCACGCCTGGCATCACCGGGTGACCGGGAAAATGTCCTTGAAAGAACGGCTCGTTAATCGTGACCGTTTTGATGCCGATACATTTGGTTTCGCTCTCGAAGCTGATAATCCGGTCGACCATCAGAAACGGGAAACGATGCGGCAAAATTTGCATTACCTCATCGGTGTCGAACCCACCTTCCCCACGCGGAACGGCGCGTGTAACGGAAAGGGCGCTCCGGCGCGTTTGCTCGCGGGCGAGCGCGTGAGCCAGGTCGGTATTTACAGCATGACCGGGTTTTACGGCAACGATATGGCCCCGGATGCGCCGCCCGATCAGTGCAAGATCGCCGATAATGTCGAGAATTTTGTGGCGCACGAATTCGTCTGCGAAACGCAATGGCTCCTTGCTCAAAACCGCCTCGCCGCGGACAACAATCGCGTTTTCGAGGCTGCCGCCCTTGATCAAATTTTTTTCCATGAGCGGTTCAACGTCCTCGTAGAAAACGAAGGTCCGCGCCGGGGCGATTTCGCGTTCGAAAACTGCCGGCGTGACTTCCGTCGAGAGATACTGCGAGAACCGATTATCTGGACCGGCTTGCGTGCATGAGATGCGAAATTTCTCATCCGGCAATAAAACAAGCAGCGCGCCTGTTTTCGATTCCACGTGCATCGGTTCGCGCACGTCGAAAAATTTTCGCGGCTCCTCCTGAGCGGTCACACCGGCTCTTTTGATGAGATCAACATAAGGTTGCGCGCTGCCGTCCCCGATAGGCGGTTCGTTTGCGTCCATCTCCACAATGGCGTTATCCACGCTCATCCCTGAGAGAGCGGCGAGCACATGCTCGACCGTGTGCATGCGCATCGGACCTTCGCCGATGGTCGTGGCGCGTTCGACCGTTTTAAGATTGTCGATCCTGGCGTCAATTGTCGGCTCGTCCTGGAGATCCTTGCGCTTGAACTTAATCCCATGGTTCACCGGCGCCGGATGCAACTTGAGCGAAACTTTTTCGCCGGTGTGCAGCGACGTGCCGCTAAAGCTGGCGGTTTTACTAACGGTATGTTGAAACTCGGGCGTCGAAGCCATAATCGGTCCGATCTAATGCGTGTTAAATAGATGCGCTTCCGGCGAGGGTCTGTTGTAATTCAGCAGGAGATAATTCGGCATCAGGAAATCATCGTTGAGATTGCTGCTACTGAGTCTGAAAGGGATGAATTTCAGCAGGTCGATAGCTTTCGTGACTGGATCCGCATTCAGTGCCGTGAGTTCGCGAGTCAGCCTTCCGTCGTCCTGGCGTTGTATAATGTCGATAGTTTTGCTGGTTGCCGGGTCGCGCCGACCCAGATCGAAACTGAATTCCGCCCTCGCTTTCGACGCCTTAGCGACGGGCGCATTTTGCGCCTGGCTTATGTAAGCGCACAAACCACCCGAGCTGATGTGAATGGCCATCGCTACACACCGAAAGATATTTAGACTCATCAAATCCCAGGTTTATCACCAATCGCTTGCGTTGTAGCGGTGCTTGTGTCAAGCACCGTTCATTTCAATTCGATCTCGCCGCAATCAAAAGCCATCATCTGGTCAAGGTTCGAGACGCGAAACTGCACGACTGGCCCGCCTCCCTCCTCCCAAATATCCACTGAGTTTTGACCACTCTTCTTCATCACAACACGAGTAAGGCCGGGCTTTTCATCAATGGCGAAAAGTGGCAAGCCGTCTGCTGTTTCCAAGAAGCTCTTTTCTTGGTCGAGTCGCGCGCCAAGCTCAACGGTTTGACGTCGATCTTTCGCGAGCGGATTTGGCATCAGCTTGACCTGAACGTTGGTTGGCGCAATGACGTCCCCCGGAGGGCTGGAATTACTCATGGGTTCCGCTCGTAGAGGGCCGACAAGATAGCCGCGTGCATGATATTTCCCGGCCGGCAAATCTTCGCCCTGATCGTTCTTGCCGTCCCATTGCGTTAGCAACGCATCCGCGCCGATGGCGAATTTGTTCAGTTCGGCTTGCCGATGCAGAACGCGCACGAGCGTTCCATTTCCATTGTAAATGCCGAGGCTGATCGTGCCTTCCAAAGGCGGCGGAAGGAAGCTGATGCGCACACTTCTCTGGGGCGCTGCAGAGGGAGAAGGCGTTGCCTCCGGGGTCGGTGAAACAGAGGGAGATTGCTCCGGGGTTGGTGAAACAGAAGGAGATTCCTCCGGGGTCGGTGAAACAAAGGGAGATTCCTCTGGCGTGGGCGAAGGAGTTGGTGCCGGTGATTCTTGCGCGACGGCGGCGACCGCAAACAGCAATGACGCGAGAATCGGCAATCGGCAACTCCGACAGTAAGTCGCGAGCACGCGAAGAAGTTCAGTGTCGGCAATCGGCATTTCGTTAAATGTAATAGCGCCAGTTTACGTTTGGGAAAGCGTTATCGCGGCATTCACAGTCACGGAGAAATTCTTCATCGACATCGGTTGCCGCAAATTGATCGTGCAATCGATTGAAGCGGGCAAGATGATCCATCGTGCGGTTGGTTGCGTATTCGCGTGCTGTTCCGGTTTTCATGAGGAACGCCCAGTCGCTCGATTGCGCGAGCAAAACTTCGCGGGCCAATTGCCTGAGGACACGATCAGTAAATTGTAGAGCTGGCGCTCCGCCTGCCGATCCCTCGCTCGGCAACCGAAGCGGTTGCCCTACAACAGCAGAAGCATGTTGTGCCAACTCCGTCATCTTTCGCGCGGCAGCGTGCAGCTGTGGATAAATCCAGGCGTTGCATGGGTCGAGCCAGATACCGAGATGACCGTTCTCGCCCCATGTCGAAGCCGCTGGCTGAAGAGTTTGGAGAGTCGGGTAAGCTGCGAGGTAATCGCCTGGCGTTGTCAGGCGAAGCTCCATTTCGTTAGCAGCTTTGCGAATCAAATGTTCAAGAAAACGTGGCCCTTCGAACCACCAGTGGCCAAATAATTCGGCATCGAATGGGACCACCACGATCGGATCAAAACCCAATCCGCTGATTTCGCGAATCTGCTGTCGTCGTTGCTCGAGAAAGTGAGCGGCGTGCGTTTCCGCCGCTTTTTCCGCTGCCTCGCGATCATACAATTGCTTTTCTTCACCGCGTCCGGTGATGCAATGATATTTCACGCCGGCGAATTTTCTCTGTCCGCGCGCAATTGGCCCCAGATGTTTCATCGGAAGATCGAAACCGACGTCACGATAAAATTCGCGATAGGTGGGATCGCCCGGATATCCTTCGTGCGCGCTCCAGACTTGCCGGCTTGACTCGCGGTCGCGCGCGAAAACGGCAGGACCGGCTGGCGTGTAACAGGGCGCGTAAATCGACCGCAGCGGACGAGATTTTCCAAACATTAATCCATGGGCATCGAGAACGAACCACCGAATGTTTGCCTCTTGCAGGAGCGATTCCAGGCCGGGGGCGTACGCGCATTCCGGCAGCCAAAAGCCGATTGGCTCGGCGCCGAAGAGATCGACATACACATCTCGCCCAATCAAAACCTGGGCGCGTGCCGCTTGAGGCGATTGCTGCTGAAGAACGGGAAGCAAACCGTGCGTTGCGGCGCTGGCGATGAGTTCGAGCGCTCCCGTCTGGCCCAACTCGCGAAAAGCGGAAAGCAGATCGCATTTTCTTTCATCAACGAAGAAACGGCGGCTCTCCGAGAAGAACTCGAAATAGAAGTCGGCCAGCTCTCGCAGTCTTGGGTGATCCCGGTTTCGCCTCCGCTCGCGCTCGGCGAGATCGATCAACAGATCGACGTGTCGCACATAGCGCTCGCGCAAAAGCTCGTCCTGCAACATGGAGCAGAGAGTCGGCGTGATCGAGATCGTGAGTTTGAATGGCACGCCTTCGTTCACTAATCGCTGCATCATTTGGAGCAGGGGAATGTAAGTCTCGGTGATCGCCTCGAAGAGCCAGTCTTCTTCGAGGAAATGTTCGTGCTCGGGATGCCGGACGAAGGGCAGATGGGCGTGGAGAATGAGCGCGAGTGAACCCATTGACGATACCGGAGACCGGAAAGCGAAAAACGTCGCGGTTAGCGGTCTATCCGGTTTCCGCTATCCACACTCCGGTATGGCTTAAAGCGTGCGGCAAAAATCCTGGAAGCGGTCCAGACCTTTTTTGATCACGTCGATGCTCGTGGCGTAGCTGAGCCGGACGGTGCGGTCGTCACCGAAGGCGGCTCCGGGAACGACGGCGACATTCGCTTTGCTCAACAAACGATCGGCGAAATTTTGGGAGGTCAGTCCGAGCTGACTGATATTCACCAGCACATAAAATGCCCCCTGTGGCTTGACCGCAGTCACATTCGGAATCTTGGAAACGCGATCGAACATATAATTACGACGCATATCGAATTCCTCGCGCATATCAGCCAGCGGCTGTTGATCGCCCTTCAAGGCAGCGAGCCCGCCATATTGAGAAAAGGAGGAAGGATTGGAGGTAGTATGGCTTTGAATGGAATCGACCGCTTTGGCCACCGCTTCCGGTGCGGCCAGATACCCAAGACGCCACCCGGTCATCGCGTAGGATTTGCTAAAGCCGTTGATCGTGATCGTCAGATCGTACGCTTCCTTGGAAAGCGACGCGATGCTCACGTGCTTTGCATCGTCATAAACGAGCTTTTCGTAAATTTCGTCGGACAAAATGTAAATGTCTTCTTCGGCAGCGACATCGACAATCGCCTGCAATTCCTCGCGCGTGTAAACGGATCCGGTCGGATTGCCCGGGCTGTTCATAATCAACATTTTTGTGCGCGGCGTCATCGCGTTTTCGAAATCCGCGGCGCGGAATTTCCAGGAATTGCGTTCGCTGGTTGGAACGATCACTGGCTCAGCGCCGGCTAATCTGACCATGTCCGGGTAGCTCACCCAGTAGGGCGCCGGAATGATGACCTCGTCGCCGGGCTGACACGTTGCGAGAATGGCATTGTAACATGCGTGTTTTGCGCCATTGCTTACGATGACCTGGGCAGCCCGATAGTTGAGGTCGTTGTCGGCGGCCAATTTTTCCGCGATCGCTTGGCGCAACTCCGGGATGCCGGCGCTGGGCGTATATTTCGTGAAGCCGGCCTCCAACGCTTCGATCGCCGCCTTTTTTATATGCTCCGGCGTGTCAAAATCCGGTTCCCCTGCGCCGAAGCCGCAAACATCGATACCCTCGGCTTTCATGGCTTTGGCCTTGCTGTCGATCGAGAGGGTGAGCGAAGGGCTAAGTTGAGCGGCGCGTTCGGAAATTTCCATGGCAGTTGGGCTAGTGGTGAGATTGGTCAAAATGGGAGCGCAAACTATTGGCGACGGTAGAAGTTTTCAATCAAAGGTTTGAAGTTATTCTCCTCGACCTGAATGATGGCCATTTCCCGTTTGGCGTTCTCGGCAGAATCGGAAGCATGCGCGGCGTTGATCATGATGGTCTGGCCAAATTCTTTTCGAATGGAGCCCGGGGGCGCTTTCGCCGGATCGGTTGGGCCAAGCACGTCGCGAATTTTGCTCACCGCGTCGTTGCCTTGATAGACAATGGCGATGGATTTTTCGCTACCGGGAGTGTCACGTTCTTCCGCCGGACACCCGCTCGGTTTCCGGCCGGCCATGAATTCCACAATGCCTTCCCAGTTTTCGCGTCCGCTTTTTGGGCCCAGTTTTTTCTCCAGGACAGGCAACACCGGCCCGTAGAATTCCTCCGCCTGCGCAACGCTCATGCGATGAACCTTAAAGCCGATAATATTGAGGCCGCTGCGGGAAAAAACTTCAATCACGCCACCAGGCCGCAGGTTGGGAAACTTGAAATTGTCCGGCTTAATCAGAACGAGCGTCTTCTCAATTTTCGCGCCGGCGGGGAATGGAATGACATCCTCCAGAATTCCTCCGTCACGGTCAGAAAATTCCGCCCACAGTTTCAAGTCGCGCTCGACCGCTTTCGGATCGAATGCAGCTAGCACTCCGGGTTCAAAATAAGTCACTTTGCCTGAATCGTCGGTGATGTAATCACCATACGTGTCACGAATCGTTTCGCCGCTTGTGCGCTCATGGACGATATGGCCAACGACGCTACGAATCTTCTCCACTGCATCCGGGCCGCGAAAAATGAGGAATAATACGCGCGGCCGTTGGCCGTTTTTTTCCCCCGTGAAATTCTTGAGCACGTAATCACGGATCAATTCCTGGGTCGCGCGATGACGTGCATCAGTTTCCGTCACGATTGTCTCTGCGTAGCGCCTGGCCAATTCTGGACTCGGAGCAAACATCCGTCCGCCGACCAGATCGAGTCCGGTGCGCGAAATGAGCCGGCCAACGATGCCGCCGGTGCGCGACTTGCGGATCGAGTATGGCGTGATGATTGCGTAGGAAAGTTCTTCAGTCTGCATGGATTATATTCGCGGCTTGGGATTAAACCGCGTGGAATGCAGAGAAACCGAAGCCGCCAGGCTGCAGGAACGTAGCCGTCCGCCGTGCGGCGCGTCAAATAGTTTTGGCCAGGACTGCGATCCATTTTCCGCGGCGACGCACCTCAACGGGGTTGATCTTGTGGCAACGAAGAGCGCGCTCGAATTCTTTCTCTTGAGTTCGCAGAACACCGGAAAGAATTAAACAGCTGCTTCGCTTTAGCTTCGGTAGAATCTGAATAAGCAGTTCGCTGAACAGATTTGCAGTCGCGATATCGATACTGCGCGCCGAATTCCAACGACGCACATCCCCCAATTGAAAATCCACGTTCTCGATTTTGTTAAGACGCGCGTTCGTTTCGGCGGCCGCAATGGCAATTGGGTCGATATCAACGGCGACGACACGCTCCGCGCCAAAGCAGCTCGCCGCCAGAGCGAGGATGCCACTCCCGGCTCCAAGATCGACAACGAATTGGGGTTTTCTTGTGCGGGTCACTTCTTCGAGCAGGCGCAACGACATCGCCGTCGTTGCATGTTCGCCCGTTCCAAACGCTAGCCCGGCGGGAACAATCAAACTGTAGGGGAAGCTGGCAGCTTCCCGAGTTGTCGGACAACGGACAACCAACAGCCGTTTCCCGATTCTAAGCGGCTTGGGTTTCTCCTTGGGCGCAAGTCGTTTCAGCAAGTCACGGGGCAATTTCTCGGCACGCCCGCCAAATTCCTTAACCAGTGCTTGTGTTTGATTTTGCGACCTGCACGCAATTTCGAGTTGCAACCGGCTGCGTCCCGGCCTTGAGATGACCGCAAGCCTGCCATGTGAGCGCGTTTGCAGAATCTTTCCACGCGCGCTCAACCAATGAGGCTCGGCTGTTTTGCGCCACAGATACATGGATTGGGGTAGGGCACGCGTCTCGCGCGTCTGGCGACCAAGAATGCTTTCGGGGTCACGAACTTTTCGAGACGCAACTACTACATGCTAAGTTGGTACTCTATCGAAAGTCTGTTTCGGCGCGACGCCGAAACCAACATACGAGACGCGTGTGCTACCCAAGCGGGAATGTCGATTCTATTTTTTCTCAGGCGCTTTCTTCTCCTTCATCTGCGCCATCTTTTGCGCGAGACCCGCCGCGTACTTTTCGTATTGGACATTGTCGATCGTGAACGTCCCGAACATATAGTTCGAGTCTTCCCAGGCCCAATTCTGATCGGCATCCGTGTACGTCATTTTTGACGTGCGTCCCTGCGCGTATTGGTGATGAAGTGGATCGGCGCCAGGCGGATTCACGATTTTCGGAGCGCCACCCAGCCCGCCCTCGATCACGTGACCGCGGAACGTGCCATACTGCCCAAGCGCGATCTCGTGATCTTTGCCCTCAATCTTGCGGGTGATCGGCACGTAGCGCGTTTCGGTTTTCTTGGAGGCGTCCGGCGTCAACACCTTTGCGGCGATCGCTTCCAATGCTTTGCGTTGTTCCGAAGTCGCTTTCTCGTCGATGTAATTGTAAGAGAAGTTCCAGTTGCCGAACGATTCCATCATTGTCTGACCCTCGGGGCTCTGCCCCATCGCCGCGAGGGCGAGCCCGTCGAGCTTCACTTTTCCGTAATTGCCTTTCTGGATAAAGAGCACCTGTCCGCCGCCGCAGGTCATCTTGGTCGGCTTGGAATTGAACCAACAGGGACACGCGGCGTCACACGAACAAGCTTCTTCGAGTTGGCCGGTGATTTTCCACGGGGTTTTGTCTTTAGGTTCATTTGTGGCTCGAAGAGGCGATCCAAGGAAGAGAAGACCTGCAACAAGGGCATACGGGAAGAGGGATTTGATTTTCATAATGCGGCATTTTACGGGCACATGCATTCCCGACAAATGCTTTTGATGCTGGCCTGTCAGCCATAGCTTGGCCGCTTTTGGGCGGTCCGCCTTCGCAAAGGCTACGGCGCGACGCTCCAGCCTTCGCTTTGCGCTGCGCTCCAAGCGAAGGCTGGAGCGGGTGACGAGGCTCGAACTCGCGACGTCCTCCTTGGCAAGGAGGTGCTCTACCACTGAGCTACACCCGCAATTTTCAGGGGAAGCAATAATGTCCAGCGGGCTGCGCGGCGCAACCTTTTAATTACTCCTGCGAATCTAAAATCCTTGAAGATTTTTGAATCCAGATCAGCCTCGGCCTCCATCTCATTCTCAAAGGAACCATTATGAAAATACGATTACTATCTTGCCTCGCGTCGTTTGTGCTCGCCATGGGCGCGACCGCCCAGACCCCCCCTCCCGTGTCTCCTGACCAGGGATCTTCTCCGTCGGCAGCGGTGTCGCTGGCGTCACCGACAATGGTATCGCCGAGTCCAATAGGAACGGTCTCACTAGGGGCGACTCATGCGCCCGCGACCAGGATCTCCTCGGCACGCGGCACGAGCGACGATCTTGAAAGCAGGATCGAGAAGAAGATCCGAAAACACATGAATGTCTCGGTTAACGACGACGCTTTCGACCATGACTCGGACGTTCCCTGGATAGCAATTCCAATCGTGACGATCGTTTTTCTTACGATTTTCGGGACGCCGATCCTAATCGTCGCGGTAATACTGTACTTCAGCTTCTCCAAGACCCGGGCTTTGCATCGCACTGTTCGCATGATGGTGGAAAAAGGACAGCCAGTACCTGAGGCGCTGCTGAATCCGCCCCCCGCACAGCGACAACGCTCCGACATACGTCGTGGGGTGGTCCTGACGATGGTTGGCCTCGGCCTGATGCTCTTCTTGGCCGCCGTGAACGACTGGGAGGGCGGTGCGTGGAGTATCGGGCTTATTCCCTTTCTGATCGGCGCGGGTTATCTCCTGGTATGGAAGCTGGAAGGAAAGAAGGACAATGTGCCGCCGTTACCGTAACCTGCGGCTGTGGAGCTGACCGATGGAGACCTCATCGCTCGAGTCCTTGTCGATGACGATCAGCACGCGTTCGGCGAACTGGTGCGGCGGCATCAATCGAGTGTGCGAGGTCTCCTGCGCCAGCTTACCCGCACCGATGTCGCGCTGGCGGATGACCTCGCCCAGGACACTTTCTTGCGCGCATACAAAAACATTCGCAGCTTTCGTGGCGAAGCCCGTTTCTCGACCTGGCTTTATCGCATTGCTTACAATTGTTTTCGGGAAAACGCTCGGCGACGCAAGGAACTTGTCGGAATCGACGAAGAACAACTTCAAGCCGAGCGGGACCCCCAGGTGGCCGATCCTGGTCTGAGACACGATCTTATGCATGCGTTGAGTTTGCTTCCGATGCACGAGCGTTCAGCGGTTTTACTTTGCTGCCAAAATGGACTTTCGCATGAGGAGGCTGCGCGGGTATTGGATATTCCGCTTGGCACGGTGAAGACGAACGTGTTAAGAGGACGAGAGAAATTGAAACGCACGCTGGCAGCATGGAAACCTGAGTAACATGAACGAGGTAAAACAGGAAGCTTGGCTTGATCGACAACTGCGGGAAGGGGCACCCTACATCGACGACGAAGGATTCACTGCCCGTGTGTTGCAGCAATTGCCGGCTCCGCGGCACTCACGCCGTTCGCTCCGGAGTGCCATTCTCCTGGCGATCACGGTGCTTGCGAGCGTACTGGCTTATCTAGTCTCGGACGGGGGACGTTTTCTCGTGGTCGCACTGACGCGGCTGACAACCTTGCCAACCTTGTGGCTTTTCGTTCTCGCGCTCGGCAGCGGAATCCTCGTTATGGCAGGTGGCGTTATTGCCGCCATCGCTAGGACAAGGGAATTGCAATCCTAGATCGCAAGAAGCTTGCGCGCCTGGCGGACATCGCGTTCGATCTGCCGGACGAGCGCCTCCAAGCTGTCGAACTTTTGTTCCGGCCTAAGATATCGAATAAATCGAACTTCGACATCTTTGCCATAAATGTCGCGATCGAAATCGAGGAGATAAATTTCCAGGACGCGCTCTGGTTTGCCGCTGCTCACAGTTGGCCGGTAACCGAGATTCACTACGCCGGGATATACCGCACCGTCGAGGGTTGCTTCGGCGAAATAGACTCCGTTCGGCGGAAATTGCTCGCTATGCGCGCTCAGGTTGGCCGTAGGATACCCCAGTCTCTTTCCAATCTTACCGCCGGCCACGACTGTCCCGAGAATGGTGTAATCACGGCCGAGCATAGCAGCCGCCGTCACCAAATCGCCTTGTTCCACCGCTCGTCGGACGGCCGTACTGCTAATAACCGCGCCGTCCACTTTCACCGGTGGAACCGCAACGACATCGAAATCAAATTGCGCACCGAGTTTCTTGAGAAGATCGAGATTCCCGCGGCGATCTTTTCCAAACGACCATTCGTGTCCCACGCAAATTTCGCCTAGCGGATTCGAATGCGTGACGAGTTGCTCGATGAAGTTCTCCGGTGGCGTAGCGGCGAATGTCTTGTCGAAGGAGATGACGAGAAGATGCTCGACACCCAAATCGCGGATTAACGCGATCTTGTGCCGGGTGGCCGTAAGCAGATGAGGCGCGTTATATGGTCGCAGCACCTTGAGCGGATGTGGATCGAAGGTTATGACGACCGGCGTTCCGCCTGCCGATCGTGCATGGCTCGTTGAGGTCGAGATGACGGATTGATGACCGAGATGAACACCGTCGAAGACCCCGATCGCGAGAAATATGGGGCCAGGCAAATGCGCCAGCTCGGAGATGGAATGCAGCGTTCTCACAAAAATGACGAATGACGCGTTTCCAATGATGAATGACGAATGCCGAATGACGAAACGCAAATAAGCTGGCGAGCGCCAGGTTTTCGTGTTTTGGGCTTCGTCATTTATTTTGCCCACTCCTCCAAATCTTTGAAAAGATCAGATGCAATTCCCGCGCTTCCATCCACAACTTTCGTGCTTCGGATTTTAGTTTTGGAACGGCCCGAACCGCCATCCGCAGAAAATGCTTTGTCTCGCGCGCCTCTTTCTTGCACGTGCCGATACACTTCAAAAACTCTTTCTTCGAGACCGAATCGTCGGCTTCAACATAATTCGCCCCAACGCTTGTTCCCGCTCCGACCAATTGGCTGATGATTCGCTCTGTCGTCGGCCCGCGCGGGATACTCTTTGCAAAATCGATCACAGCTTCCCCGAATCGCGCTGTTCGTTCCTCCAAGTTATAAACGGGTTTTGAATCAGGCTCTTCGCGAACAAGCCTCTCATCATTCAACCAAGACGAACCGTCATCTTGTCGTGCGTCTTGGAAATTCGTCATTCCTTCGTCATCCGTCATTCGTGCTTCGTCATTTTCCTACGCTCCCCGTAGGCGCGAAACTTCGGGAAGCGTCAGCAGCCGGCTGAGAATTTCTTCGCGGGACGCGTTTCTGATTTGATCAACACTGATCGCCTGAGCGACATCAAAACGACCGGACTTTGTGCGCCGCAGTGATTTCAAGTGCGCGCCGCAACCGAGGTCCTCGCCGATGTCGTGCACATACGTGCGAACATAAAAACCTTTGCTGCAAAGGACACTGAAATCGATTTCCGGCAGGGTGACTCGGTCGATCGTGTAGCGATAAACGTGAACGAGGCGCGGCTCGCGCTCGACTACTTTTCCCTGACGCGCCAGTTTGTAGAGAGGGACACCGCCATGTTTTTTGGCCGAAACCATTGGCGGCATCTGATAGAAATCGCCGCGAAATTTTTCGAAGGCGGCGCGGATTTGAGTTTCATCGAGCGGTGGCACCTCGCGTTGACTGACGACTTCGCCTTGTCGATCTTGCGTGCTGGTCGCCACGCCGAGCAGCAGCGTCCCGGCATACTCCTTGTCTTCGCTCATGAGTAAATCCTGAATTTTGGTGCCGCGTCCAAGCGTGAGCAACAGCAGGCCCGTGGCGATCGGATCGAGGGTGCCGCAATGGCCGACTTTCTTGATCCCGAGCTTTCGCCGGACCAGCGCCACGACATCGTGCGAAGTCATCCCTTCTGCTTTATCGACCAGCAGGACGCCGTCAGGAGTGGGATTTAAGGACGTCACCAATTTCCTCCAAGACTTTCTCTTCGACCTCAGCAAGCGTCCCGCGCACGCGTGCGCCCGCGGCGAGAGTATGTCCGCCGCCACCAAATTTCTGGCAGATGGCGCACACATCCACAGCACTGGTTTTCGAGCGCATGCTGACCCGCACCTTGCCGTCGTCCAATTCCTCAAAGAAGACGGCAACGATCACGCCGTGAATCGCGCGGAGATGATCGATTAATCCTTCGTTGTCTTCGGGAAGAACTACCAGCTTGGCGGCCGTCCTTAAACTGAGGTTAACGCTCGCGACGCGACCGCGCTGTTCAAAACGCATGGTGCGCAGGAGTTCACGTAAAAGCTCCAGACGGCGACGCGGATAGTTCTCATAAAGTTGCTGGTTTAGGCTACCAACATCGAGACCAGCGCGAATGAGTTCCGCTGCGATCTCGAGCGTGCGCGCGCTCGTTTTTGGATATTGAAACGACCCAGTGTCGGTGGAGATCGCAGCATAAAGATTCTCTGCGATGTCGCGATTGAAGGGCAGGTTCTGACTTTTGATCAGGCGGAAAATGATCTCAGCCGTGGCGGACGCCTCAGGATCCACATAAACAACGTCACCATAACCAGGATTACTCGGGTGATGGTCGATGTTGATCCAAAGCTTCGCCGAGCGAACAGCGGCAAGCGCGGTTCCGAGCCGGTTTTGAATTGCGGTGTCGAGCGCAATGGCACAATCGAAATCTTCCGGGGCTGAAGGCGGCTTGGTTACCAATTCTGCGCGTGGAAGGAAGGAATACTTTTCAAGCATTCCTTCTTGATTCCACACGCGAACATCCTTTCCGAGTTCTTGAAGCGAGAGCGCGAGGGCAAGCTGGCTGCCGAGCGCGTCTCCATCCGGACGGACATGACTCATCACCGCGAAGCGCTGATGCTCGCGCAATATCCGGCCAATTTCCTCGAACTTGGATCGGGCTGCGCTCACTTATCCTCGCGGTGAGGCGTTTCGATTTCCTGCAGAATCTCGATGACGCGAGCGCCGCGTTGGATGGAATCGTCGAGATGAAAAATGAGATGTGGCGTATATTTCATGGTGACGTGCCGGGCAAGCTCAGCCTGCAATGTGGCACGATGAGACGCGAGCTTGCTCAACACACTCTCTCCGCTGTCGGATCCAAGGACGCTCACAAACACATGCGCGTTTTTTAAATCCGAGGTTACATCGACGTGATTGATGCTGACCAGCGCGCCTGCAAAACTCATTTCTCGCGCAATAATTCCGCTCAGTTCTCGTTTCACCACTTCGTTGATGCGCAGCATGCGGTGTTTCATAGGAAATGAACTGACAAGAGTTACAAAGTTACCAACGGCGAACTCTTTTAACGATTCGACGATTTAGCAATTTAATGAATCACAATTTCTGCGCGATCGCTTCAAGTTGATAGCACTCGATCACGTCGCCGACTTGATATTCACTGAAGTCGCCAAGCTTAATTCCGCATTCCATACCCGAACGCACTTCTTTTACGTCATCCTGGAAGCGCCGCAGCGTCGAGATCCCGCCGTCGTAAACCGGCTGGCGTTTACGAAGCACGCGGGCACGCGCGGTCCGGGCTACCCGGCCATCGGTAACGAGACAACCGGCCACAATGCCTCTGCTCAATTGGAATACCTGTTTGATTTCGGCATGGCCAATGACCGTTTCTCGGTGTTCGGGTTCGAGTAAACCGGCCATCGCTTCTTTGATTTGGTCGAGCAGTTCATAAATGATGCTGTAAAGTTTGACCTGCACACCTTCTCGTTTCGCGGCGGGGACGGCCATGCTCTCGACCTTCACGTTGAAGCCAACCACGACGGCATCCGACGCGCTCGCCAGCAGAATGTCCGATTCCGAAATCGGTCCGACAGCGGAGTGAATGATCTCAAGATCGATTTTTTTGCTTTCGATCTGTTTCAGTGCCCCCTCCAACGCTTCGAGCGAACCTTGGGCGTCGCACTTTAGCACAATGCGCAAAACTTTTTTTCCGTCGGCCGCTTCGAGCAAACTTTCGAGCGTCGCGCGTTGAGGCTGGGTCAACTTGTTGGCGCGTTTTGCCTCAAGGCGTTCGTCGCTCAACGTCTTCGCCGAGCGTTCCGATTCCATGACGAGAAGTTCGTCGCCCGCATTCGGCAGTCCGGTAAAGCCGAGCACCCTAACGGCTGTGGACGGTCCAGCTTCCCTGACCGCCTGGCCGCGATCGTCCAAAAGCGATTTCACTTTTCCGCTGTAATCGCCGCAAATAAAGGGATCGCCAGTTTTCAACGTCCCCATCTGCACGATAACGGTCGCAGTGGGACCTCGCCCGGCTTCCACCTGCGCTTCGATCACAGTCCCGCGCGGCGTGGCGGTAGGCGATGCTTTGAGTTCCATTACTTCGGCTTGCAACGTCATCATCTCGAGCAGGTGGTCGATTCCCGTGCCTTTCGTTGCGGAAACGGGACAAACAATCGTTTCGCCGCCCCAGTCCTCCGGCGTGAGTCCCTGTTCCTGGAGTTGTTTCTTTACTCTATCGATATTTGCTCCCGGAAGATCGATCTTGTTGAGCGCTACCATGATCTTTACGTGCGGAGCGGCCTTGGCGTGATTGATGGCTTCAATAGTCTGCGGCATAATGCCGTCGTCGGCTGCGATGACGAGCACGACAATGTCGGTCACATTGGCTCCCCGGGCGCGCATCGCAGTGGAGGCGGCGTGCCCCGGTGTGTCGATGAAAGTAACTTTCGCTCGGTTGTGATCGACGCTGTAGGCCCCGATGTGTTGCGTGATCCCACCGGCTTCCCCGGCTGCCACCCGCGTTTTGCGAATGGCGTCCATGAGCGTTGTCTTGCCGTGGTCGACGTGTCCCATGAATGTGATGATGGGTGCGCGGGGCTTGAGTTCCTCTTCCTTTTCAATAACCGGCGGCGGGGGCGCGACGACCACCTGTTCGACTTTGTGAACTCCGGCGCCTTTTTCACGGCGCTCTTTTTCGAGAACAAACCCGTGGTTTTCCGCGATCTTGGCAGCAATGTCGGGTTCGATTGTCTGATTGACGTTGGCGAAAATGTTATAGGTCATCAGCTCCGCGATGAGCTGATGCGGCTTCAAACTGAGCTCGCTTGCCAATTGTTTGACGATAATTGGTGGTTTGATCAGGATGACTTTCTGCTGCTCTGCTTCGCCCTCAGCAAGAGGCGGCACGGCTAAAAGCTGCGTAGTTGTGCCATCGGCAGTGACGCCCGGCGCTTCAGGCGCAGACGGTGGCGCGGGCTCGGTCTTTACTGGTGCCGAAGGTTTTGGAGGAACGACCGCTCTATCCAGCGAAGCGCGGATGCGTGAAATTGGTGGCAAAACCTCGCGCTTGGTTCCTGCTTCGCCGTCTTCCCCCTTCTTGCGCGGCTTTTTCTTGTCGATGAGGGATACGCGCTCGACTTCATGGTGCGGTGCAACTTTCGGAGTTGGCGGTTGCTGAGCGTGCGACCGGGCCGGACGCGCTGTCTTTACATGTGCCGAGTCCGCCTCAGTCTCTAGCTTTTTCGCCGAAACCTTTAATTTCGCTGCGGCGACTGGCTTCTGAGCAGCAGCGGTCTTACGCGCGGGTGGCTTGCGCGTTGCAGTCTTGCTGCTCGTTTTCGTTGCCATTGTTGTTCGTCTAAAATTTCGCTCATGGCCCGAGCGTGTTAAACCAGAGCCATATTATTGTACCAGTTCCTGTCGGGGCACCGCCTCGTAAATCTCCCGCGCCTTTGTCTCGTCGACGGCGAGGATATCTACCAAATCCTGCACATCGGCATCGCGCAATCCCTCCAGGTTCGTGAAACCGGATTTAACCAGCGTCAGCGCCTGCTCTTCAGTGATGGGCAGCGCACCCGCCAGTGTTTGTGCCGCTTGCGCGACTTTTTGCTCAACCGCGGTTGTCGCCGATATGTCCTTGCCGATATTAATTTCCCAACCCGTCAGTCGCGCAGTTAATCGCGCGTTTTGTCCTTTTTTCCCGATCGCGAGCGAAAGCTGATCTTCATCGACAGAAATCTGGACGCTCTTTTTTTCTGTATCGAAAAGCAAGTTCTTCACTTTCGCCGGCTTGAGTGCTTCCAGGATGTATTCCTTCGGATCGGAACTCCAGCGGATGATGTCGACCTTTTCGTTGTTGAGCTCGCGCACGATGTTTTTGACCCGCGACCCGCGCATTCCCACGCAAGCGCCCACGGGGTCGACCTTCTCGTTCGCACTCCAGACCGCAATCTTGGTGCGATAACCCGCCTCCCGCGCGATGCCGCGAATCTCGACCGTGCCATCGGCAATTTCGCTCACTTCCAATTCAAAAAGGCGACGGACAAAATTCGGGTGACTGCGCGAGACGATGATTTCGGGGCCGCGGATACCATTTTCGACTGCAACAACGTAGGCGCGGAGCCGGTCGCCTACGTTGTAATCTTCCACCACTACTCGTTCGCGTTGCGGCATGATCGCCTCAAACTTTCCAAGATCGAGAATCACATCCGAGCGATCGAATCGACGCACGGTTCCGCTTACGATTTCGCCGGCGCGATCCTTGAACTCTTCGTAAATCATTTCTTTTTCGACTTGCCGAATCCGTTGCATCATTGCCTGCTTCGCGGTTTGTGCGGCGATGCGTCCAAAATTTTTTGGTGTCACTTCCACCTCGACGGTGTCCCCGACATTTGCATCCGGCTTGATCTTGCGCGCTTTAGAAAGCTCGATCTCATCCTGTGGATTATCGATGTGATCCACCACCATCAGATTGGCGAGAGCACGGATTTCGCCCGTCTTCGGGTTGATATCGATGCGCAGATCCCGCGAGGCGCCTACGCTCTTTTTGGAGGCAGAGAGCAAGGCGTTCGATACCGCCTCGATCAGGATTTCGCGTTTGATCCCGCGCTCCCGTTCCAGGTAATCGAGCATGGCAATAAATTCCGCGTTCATAAAAACATGCAGCCCGCAGACTAAAAAGAGTGGGAACCACTTCCCACTCCGATCAGCGCGCGGACTCGAGAATTATGTTACGTTCGCAAAGTCTTCTCGTCAAGCCGTGGTTCAGTTCGATTTGACGTTGATAGGTCAATCTCCAACGTCTCAACATTCATGATTTCGCGCTCTCAAGCCTTAATGATTGTACTTTTGGTCTGGGCAGCGATTTATCTTCCTGCGCTGGGCTCGCTTGAGATCAAAGGAGAAGAGGGACGGAGGATTTTGCCAGCCGTACGGATGATCGAGACCGGCGACTATGTTGTGCCGAAAGTCGGCAGCGAGCCGTACCTGCGGAAACCGCCGCTGATCAACTGGCTGGTCGCCGCGTCGTTCAAGCTTTTCGGGCAACGTAATGAATGGACGGCGCGCCTGCCATCGGTGCTTTCGGTCCTGGCCGTTGCGCTTGTGCTTATCACGGCTGCGCGTCGGAGCCTCGGCGCGACCGGATCGACCGTCGCCGCGCTGATCTGGCTAACGAACTTCGGCATGAGCGAGAAAGGACGCTTGATTGAGATCGAAGCGCTTTAAGTTTCGCTCTTAGCGATCGCCTTCGTTTGCTGGCTAAGCTGGTGGGAAGAGAAACGATCGCCGTGGCTTACCTGGCTGGTGCCTTGGATTTTTCTCGGACTCGGTTGGCTGGCCAAAGGTCCGATGCACCTTTTCTTTTTCTACGCAATCGTGATCGCAGTGCTGTGGCGCTCGCGTGAGTTGCGAACAATTTGGAACGTCCCACACCTGATCGGCCTCATTGTAATGGTCTCGATCTTCGCCGCGTGGGCGATTCCCTTTCTAAAGATGACAGACGGAGCGCATGCCGCTCAGGTTTGGTCGCGGCAGTTTTCCGGTCGACTAGCCGGAGAGGGAGTTAATTTGGGCAGTTGGGCACTAAATGTTCCACGCAGTCTTGGCTACTTTTTGCCCTGGATTGTGTTTGTGCCGTTGCTGGCCGGGAAATGCCGTCCGGAGGAGAGCAGACAAAATGTCCGCTCGGCGCACAGCCCACAGGCCTGTGTTCCGCGCGCGTTGTTTTGGGCGAGCCTGATTTCGCTCATAATTGTCGATCTGATCCCCGGATCGCTGCCGCGTTACACCATGCCGCTGCTGGCGCCGTTTGCATGGTTGCTCGGCTCCATCTTGACTGCCGAAACTGTGGCGTGGCCGAGATGGCTCGGCGGAAAAACCTTCTCCCTGAAACATCGACAACGCGCGATTGTTCTTCTCACGGTTGCCACTTGTGCAGCTGTTTGCATTTACGCCGTGGCAATTGTTCCGCGTTTGCAGGCGCGGCAAAAAGTAAAAACTATCGCGGCGCGAATCGAGGCCGTTGTTCCCGAATCGGAGCGGCTGTACGCCATCGATCCCGATTATCAACCGTTCCTCTTTTACGTTCGCCGCCCGATCGTTTACTTAAGCCGTGTGGTCGATCTGCCGAGCGACGCATCCTATTTTTTAGTGCAACCGGATAACGAAAGCTCAGCGGAAACAGCGCGGCAATGGCAGCCGGCTTTTCCACGCCGCGTGCTGTCGATTCAGGATTATCGGGGCAGGAGAGTTTTCGTTTTCGCCATCGACAAGCGGTGAGGCCACGTCAAACTCCGCGCAGGCGTAGCCCGGCCCGTTGTTGGACGCCATCTTCGGCGACCACCGGGTCACCACACCGCCCGGGAAGATCGGCAATGATCTTGGGTTTGACAGGCATAGAAAGGAGAATTGGTTAGTATGCTAACTAATTCGATTTGCTATGATGTCTGACTGGGAAACGTTCGGTCCACTGCTCCACGGAACTGCTCGTGCCTGGCGGCAAAAGCTGGACGAACGTCTCAAGCCAATGGGTCTGAGCCAGGCAAAGTGGCGCACACTTTTGCATTTATCTCTCGCTCGAAACGAACTCACTCAGGCGGAGATTGCGGCGCGTTTAGGCGTGGAGGAGCCTAGCGTCGTAACTTTGTTACATCGTCTGGAGAAGGAAGGTTGGGTAATTCGCAGAAGTGCATCGCATGATCGCCGTTGCAAAATGGTGAATCTCGGCCGGCGCGCCCAGCGCGTGATCAGTAAGATCAACGCGACAGCGGACGAACTCCGACATGAATTGCTTACCGAAATCCCGGCACCCGAGCTGCAAACCTGCATTAAAGTGTTGGCACATGTTCGCGCGAAAGCGGAAAAGCACGATAAACTTCGACGAGCTGGGATGCCGCGTGACCCAGGCGATAACGGTCAGAATGCGGATGGCCAGGCGATTACAAAGAGAAAGGCGCTCAGCGGCGCCACAAGGATGTCTCAATGAAGCGCGCGCGTGTCACGAATAAAACTATTCCACGTTGGGCGTACCTGCTTTTCGCTGTCCTGGCCGCGTTTGTTTTGTACCGAATTTTTCAGCATAGAGCCAGCGAAGCCAGAGCTGCCCAACCACCAGTCCGCCCGGTTCTCGTCGCAAAAGTCATTACGAAGGACGTGCCAATTTATCTGGATGAGATTGGCACATGCGCCGCGTACGAAACCGTGCAAGTGCAGGCACAGGTCAGCGGGCAGATCGTGACGCGCGATTTCCAAGATGGCTCCGACGTGAAAAAAGGCGATTTGCTTTTTACAATCGACCCGCGCCCGTTTCAAGCCGCACTCGACCAAGCGAAAGCGCAAGCCGCATTAGACCAGGCGACGCTAAAGCGGCAGGAGGACCTGCGAGCGAGAAAGGTTATATCGCCACAGGACTACGACATTGCTGTGGCGAACGCGCAGAAGTCGCAAGCCGTGGCGGAGGCTGCCCAGGTGAATCTCGATTTCTGCTATATAAAATCACCCATTAACGGGCGAGTATGTCTGCGCAATGTCGATGTTGGCAACTTGGTTGGACCCTCGAGTCCGTCCCTTGTCACCATTCAAGGCCTAGACCCGATTTACACCGATTTTACCGTTTCCGAGACAGATTTGCCGCTGGTGCGCCGTTACTTGGGTGGGCCAAACGTCAAAGTGGAAACGTGTTCTCCAGATGGCGGAAAACCACCACGCACCGGCGATCTTTACTTCATCGATACTGCGGTGCAGCCGGGCGCCGGCACGGTTAAAGCGCGCGCTGTCACGCCCAACCCCGACCATGCCTTCTGGCCATTGGAATTTGTGCGTGTGCGCTTCATTTTGGATAAGCTGCAAGACGCGAGTCTAGTGCCATCGCAAGCCGTGCAAATCAGCCAGAATGGCCCATTTGTTTTCGTGTTGAACCCGGACAACACAGTCGATCTGCGCCAAGTTAAACCCGGTCAGCGACAGGAGGGCGATACCACAGTAATTGAAGAGGGCCTCAAAGCCGGCGAGACAGTCGTCGTTACCGGCCAGCTCGCGTTGGCGCCAGGAACAAAAGTAGATCCAAAACCATACAATCCCCCTGGGTCTCCCAACGAGGGTCAGGTTGCTGCCGGAGCTCCAATGTAGAAAGGCATTTCTCGATATGGCCGGAGAAGAGCAACACGACGGGGCAGGAGATCATGAAAATGGTGATTCGCCGCGTCCTGCGAAGGATCGACAACACCGGGCAAAATCGATAACGGGCGGGGCGCCGCCGCCAGAGGCGCCCTTGGTTAAGGTTAAAGGGTCCGGGTTGTCTGGTCCGTTTATTCGTCGGCCGGTGATGACAGTTTTGTTGACCTTGTCGGTTGTCGTCGCCGGCATCGCCACCTACGGCAAGCTCGCGGTTAACGATCTGCCCGCGGTTGATTATCCCGTTATCCAGGTCACGTGCTCCTATCCGGGTGCGAATCCGACCACCATGGCGAATAACATCGCCACGCCGCTCGAGAAACAATTCCTGCAAATTCCAGGGCTCGACATCATCACGAGCACAAGCACGCAGGGGAACACGTCGTTCACGCTCCAGTTTGTTCTCAGCAAAAGCATCATCGACGCTGCCACAGACGTGCAGGCTGCGATCCAGCGCGCTACCGGGAAGTTGCCTCTCGATCTGCCTAGCCCGCCGACGTTCACAAAAACAAATCCGAACGATCAGGCGATTTATCTGGTCGGTCTGCTTTCCGATACGCTGACCGATGGCGATCTCTACAAGTACGCGTCCACCGCCGTGGCGCAGCGCATCGCCATCCTTCCTGGTGTATCGCAGGTAAACATCTACGGCGTTCAGGCCGCGATTCGAATCAAAGCCGATCCCGCTGGGCTCGCTTCGCGCGGATTGACCATGGACGATCTCGCCAGCGCGATCAAAGCGGGGACGGTTTACACTGGCGCCGGCCAATTCGACGGGGCGCATCGCACATTTGTTCTTCTGCCGAACGGGCAAATCGATAAGGCAGAAGGCTATCGCAATTTGATTGTTGCGCGGAACAAGGATGGCTCGCCCGTTTATCTGCGCGACGTGGCGGAGGTTCGCCAGAGCGTGCAGGACGAGCGGCTCTCCCGTACATTTTGGATGCGTGGTTTTAATCCCCCAGGTTCGGTCGTAGTGCTGGCCGTCTCGCGACAGGCGGGCGCAAACGCGGTCGAGGTCGCGAAGTCGATCAAAGGGCTCTTTCCCCAGATCCGCGCGAGTCTTCCCGGATCGATCACACTCGTTCCGGTATTCGACCGGTCCCAGAGCATCGTCGATTCCGTTCACGATGTGCAATTCACGCTCATGATCGCGTTCGTTCTGGTCGTAATCGTGATCTACATCTTCCTTGGACGCGCCACCGATACGCTCATTCCCGCGGTCGCGCTTCCGTTGTCTTTGCTGCTCACCGTCGCAGTGATGTACGCGCTCAACTATTCCATCAACAATTTGACCTTGATGGCGCTGACATTGGCGATCGGATTCCTGGTCGATGACGCCATTGTGTTTCTGGAAAACGTGGTGCGTCGCGCGGAGCATGGGGAATCGATTCTGAAAGCCGCTTTCAACAGCGCCGGCGAGATTTCCGTCACCATCATGTCGATGACGCTGTCGCTGGCTGCGGTTTTTATCCCTCTGGTATTTTTGCCCGGTTTGCTTGGTCGCATCTTCCGCGAATTTTCGGTTACGATTATTGTCGCCATTCTCGCGTCGGGTCTTATTTCCTTAACCCTCACTCCGCTGATGTGCGCGCGCATTCTGGGCGAACGCAAAGCCGGACATAAGCGCGCACGCATGGAAAAATGGACCAGCGATTTTATCCAACGTGTCATCGCAGCGTATGGCAGGGCTCTGGACAAATTTCTCGATCGCGCCTGGCTGGCCGTTCCGATCCTCCTCGGATGCATTCTTGGGCTCTGGTTTTTCTTTACCCATTTGCCGTTCACCTTACTGCCTCCAGGCGACAGCGGTTTCATAAGGGGAGTTTTCATCGCGCAGGAAGGTTCTTCGCCCGCGCAGATGCGTGCCTATAAGCAAGAGGTCAATCAAAAGCTGAAGGACGATCCAAACATCGGACAATTTTTCACGCTCGCTGGCTTCGCAGCTCGGTCTTCGTCCTCGCAGGGTCTGATGTTCTTGTTTCTAAAACCGAGAAGTCAACGCCCGCCAATCGAACAGTGCATCCCGCAATTGCAGAAATCGATAAGCTCCATTCCGGGTATCACTGCCATTTTGCAACCGAATCCGGTGCTGCAGATCAATGTCGGCGCGACCAGTCAGACGCAGGGGCAATATGCCTATACTCTCAGCGGCATCGTGCCCAGTGACGTTTACGCCGCCGCCGATCAGTTAATGACAAAGCTGAAGGATTTCAAAGGCTTCGCTTCCGTCCGCTCCGATTATTACAACAACACACCGAACCTCACCGTCGATATTGATCGCGAGCGCGCTGCTACTTACGGTGTTTCTACTTCCGCCGTCCAGAGTTTGTTGCGCACGGCTTACTCGCAGAATTACGTCTATTTAATCAAACAACCCGAGGATCAATACCAGGTAATTCTCGAGGTGAAGGACAACGAGCGTGCCCAGCCGGCCGATCTCAATAATCTCTACGTGCGCAGTAACACCGGCGGCACGTTCAGCGCCAGCGGAGCAGGCGGTGGAACGATCACGACCACTACTGGCACTGCCGCCAACCTTGTGCCGCTGCGCGCGGTAACATCGACAAAGCAAATCGTCGGTCCGCAGGCGGTCAATCACTTCAACCAATTCACCAGCGTGACCATCAACTTTAACTTGCTGCCGAACGTCGCGATTGGTGATGCGACAAAATTCATCGAAGACAGCTTCGCACAAGTGCACCAGCAATTCCCCAGTGTGCAGGCCACCTTCCAGGGTGAAGCGCTGGTCTTTCGGCAACTATTTAAGTCGCTGCCGCTGCTCCTCATCGCCGCGATCTTCGTCATGTATGTGATCCTGGGAATTCTTTACCAGAGCTATGTGCACCCGTTCACGGTTTTGTTCCCGGCCATTGTGCCCGCGGTCGTCGGCGGGTTG
>Ga0137369_10001241_pt1 | contig 25458 bp, 37 predicted proteins | sample SagtaG_12_FD_104918 | JGI IMG/M metagenome (GOLD analysis project Ga0137369, IMG submission 104918) | Vadose zone soil microbial communities from Sagehorn Ranch, Mendocino, California, USA - Sage1_L_113_16 metaG | ecosystem: Environmental > Terrestrial > Soil > Vadose zone | place: USA... | reverse complement strand
GGCTTCTCGGGTTCTCTACGGGTTTGGGAGTTGACCGATGGCCGGACGAGGCCCCACACCGAAAACGCAGCGACGGCGGGAGAACCAGCCGGAGCGAGGCGACTGGACGCCGGCGTCGGGCGAGGGTTGGCAGCTAGGCGAAGTGCCGCAGCCGCCGGACGGTCTGCAGAAGGCGAGCCGGGAGGCATGGTCAACATGGATGGCCTCGTGGGTGGCGGCCCACTGGACACCGACCGATCTGCCGGGGCTGCGCCAGGTGGTCCGTATTTACGACCAGGTCGAGCGGGGCGAGTTCCAACGGGCGTCCGAGCTGCGGCTGCAGATGGACACGTATGGGATCACACCGAAGGGCCAGCAGGACCGCCGCTGGGCGCCGCCGGCCACCGAGCAGAAGGCGGCTCCGGTCCGCCAGGTGAAGCCGAGGCGCCTCAAGGCGGTGTAGGTGAGCGAGTTCCTGACTCCCGAGAACACGCCGTCGCTCGGGTGGGAGCTCCTCGACTGGTATGAAACGTACCTGCGGGTGCCGTCCGGTCCGGATTACGGCAAGCCGTTGCGCCTGACCGATGAGCAGGCCCGGTTCGTTGTCCGGTTCTACATGGTCGATGGGCGTGGACGGTTCGTTTACCGCCGGGCGGCTTCGAGGCGGTCGAAGGGTTGGGGGAAGTCGCCGAAGCTGGCGGCGTGGGCGCTCGGGGAGTTCGTCGGCCCCGTCTTGTTCGACGGGTGGGATGCCAAGGGCCGCCCGGTTGGGAAGCCGTGGCCGACCCCGTGGGAACAGATCGCGGCGTGCTCCGAGGACCAGACCGGGAACACCTACTCGGCGGTGTACGCCATGCTCGCCGACTCGCCGGCACTTGACGACTTCGGGCTCGACCTCGGCCGGACCAAAGTGTTCGTAAAGGACCGGCCCGGCTGCCTGATTGAGCCGGTGACGAGCGCAGCGGGGAGCCGGGAAGGGTCGCTCATCACGGCGGCCGTGCTGGACGAGACGCATCTGTGGCTCAGCTCGAACGGCGGTCGGCGCCTGGCCGCCGTGTTGCGTCGCAACCTCGGCAAAGGCGGCGGCCGGTCGATCGAATCGACCAACGCGTTCGTTCCCGGTGAGCACAGCGTCGCAGAGGACAGCCACAAGGCGTGGGAAAAAGGCGAAGCCGGCCTCCTGTACGACTCTGGCCCCGAGGTGCCGTGGGTCGAGGACTTGTCAGAGAAGCGGGTTCTGAAACGGGCTCTCAAAATCGCCTATGGCGATGCGAAATGGGTCAATCTCGACCGGATCGTCGCCGAAGTCCAGGACCCGGCAACGGATGCGGCCGACGCGCGCCGCTTCTACCTGAACCAGCTCGTCAAGGGCGAGCTGGCGGCGGTGGACCCGCATCGGTGGGCGGAACTTGCCCGGCCCGATGTGGTGCCCGAGGGTGAGCGCATCGGTGTCGGGTTCGACGGCAGCATCTCCGACGACGCCACAGCGCTGCGGGGTTGTACCACTGCCGGCCACCGGTTCACGATCGCTGTGTGGGAACGGCCGATGGGCGCACGCGAGGGTTGGCGGGTGCCGCGCCTCGAGGTTGAGGCCAAGGTGGCCGAGACGTTCGAGCGCTACGACGTCGGCCTGATGTTATGCGACCCGGCGAAATGGTGGACCGAGGTTGAGACGTGGGCGCTGCGGTGGAACGCTGGCCGCAAAGAGAAGGATGCCCGCGTGCTTGTGTTCGACACGAACTCGCTCCGCAGGATGGCCGCCGCCTGCGACCGCTATTCGACGGCGTTGGCCGAGAAGTCGTCCACCCATGATGGCGATGAGACGACGACCCGGCACGTGTTGGCGATGGCCCGCAAAAAGGTAAGGGTCAATGCCGATGCCGACGATGGCCGCACCCGGCATGTGTTCGTGAAGATGGACACCCGCAAGATCGACGCAGGCATCGCCGACGTACTCGCCTTGGAGGCCGCCATGACGATGCCGAGGCGTCGGACCCGGACCCGGAAGCTGCTGCTGCCGACCGAGCCCAACAAGGAGGGCGGCTGATGGCGTGGTACAGCCGCTGGGCTCGCACCGAGCCGGTGGCCGAGGAGTGGTCGGAGCCGGGCGTCAATGGCTTCCAGCTCGGGTTCAGCCTCAACGCCGACCCGTTCCTCCTCGACCAACTGGCCGGTCTCTCATCGGCGAAAGTGTCGCGCCGCGACGCGCTGAGCGTGCCGGCGGTACTGCGGGCTCGGAACATGGTGGCCGGCATCCCGTCGACCCTGCCCATCAACGTGTACGACAGGACGTTGGCGGTCGATACCCGCAACTCGATCGTCGGCGACCCGCACCCCGAGATCCCGGCGTCGGTCGTGTACGCGGCGACGTTCGAAGACCTGCTGTTCGAATCGGTGTCCTACTGGCGGGTCACCCGCTTCAATGCTGAGGGCTACCCAGTGGAGGGCCACCACCTCGACAAACGTTCCGTCTCCCAACATGCCATCCTCGGAATGCCGTCCGAGGTGCTGTCCGAAGACCTCACGTTCTCGCCCCGGGACCCGATCTTCATCGACGGTGCCCCGGTCCCGCCCCGAGAGGTCATCCGGTTCGTGTCGCCGAACCCGCCGCTGCTCAAGCATGCGGCACGGGCGGTCCGGGCGGCCCTGCTGCTCGACAAGGCGGCCGAGCTCTACGCCTCCGACCCGATGCCGCTCGGCTATTTCACAGACAAGGACAACGTCGACCCGCTCGACGACGAGGAGATCACCGCCGTCTTGGACCAGTGGGCGGCAGCCCGGCGCACCCGGGCGTTCGGCTACGTGCCCAACTCGCTCGACCTGGAAACGCCGCAATGGAACGCCGAACAGATCCAGTTGGCCGACGCCCGCAACCACGCGGTCCTGGAGATCGCCAGGGCGGCCGGGATCGACCCGGAGGACCTGGGCATTTCGACGACGACCCGCACCTACCAGAACGCTGAGCAGCGGCGCATGGACCTCATCAGCTTCACGCTCATGCCGTACATGGTCGCTATTGAGCAGCGGTTGTCGAAGGATGATGTGTTGCCGCGGGGGTTGCACGCCAAGTTCGACGTCAGAGGATTCCTGCGGGCCGACACCAAGACCCGGATGGAGTCCTACCAGATCGGCCGGGAGGTGGGCGCCATAACGACCGGCGAGATCCGGGAGGCGGAGCACCGTCCACCGCTCACCCCGGCGGAGGAAGCCCGCCTCGAGCAGCGCGCCAGACCAGTGGCCGAACCGGCTGAACCGCCGGCCGAGAGGAGCAACGGCAATGGCCGAGTCCCCGTCGCATCCTGAACGGTTCGATTTCGCTGCGCCCGACGCCGAATTCCGGGTTGACCGCACCCGGCGCCGGATTTCTGGAATGGTCCTACCTTGGGGCAAGGTCGCCTTTTCTGGCGGGTTCCAGTGGCGTTTCGCCCGCAGTTCGGTGGAGGTGCCGGCTGACACCGGCCGGGTGAAACTGCTCAAGGACCACGACCCGCAGAACGCAGTCGGCAAGGCGTTGGGGTTCGAGGACCGCGACGAAGGTCTGTGGGCCGAGTTCCAGGTGAAGCGGGGCCAGGCGGGCGACGAGATCCTGTCCGAAGCGGAAGATGGCGTCCTCGACGGGTTCTCTGTCGGGCCGGCGTTCGCGGCCGACGGTTGGCAGGCGGACCCCGACGACCCGAGTGTGCGCCTCGTGCACGATGCCCGTCTCGTGGAGGTGTCCATCGTGGCTATCCCAGCGTTCGCCGACGCAAGAGTTGCGTCGGTTGTTGCTTCCCAGGAGGGAGCGGAAATGGCAACCATCCCTGCCCGTGAGGGCGACAAGGCCACCGGCGACGGAGCCAAGCCCACAGTCCTGGAACACCAGGGTTCGGGCATGGAACGTTTCGAGGCCGAACTGGACCAGCGGTTCGCGAAGATGGCCGACAAGCTGTCCGAGTCATTCGAGGCATCCCAGGAGTCGATCGCCAAAAACGTGGCCGACGCGTTCGGGGCAGCCTTCAGCCGGCTTGAGGACGTCGACGCGGCCGGCCGGGGCGAGGCGGCCGCGGCCCGGTTCAAGGTGATCTCGGAACCGCCCGTGTACCGGTTCGACGGCGATTCCCGTCACGAGTCGCTGGTGCGGGACGCCTGGGCCTTCTACGACCATCGGGACTACGACGCCCGTGACCGGCTCAACAAGTTCAAGGAGCAGCAGAGCGATCTCGTGAAGTTCGCGACGGTCACCACCGGCAACGCCTCCCAGGTGATCCCGCCCGGCTATCGGCCTGACCTGTACGTCACCCAGCTCATGCAGGGCCGGCCGATCGTCGCCCACGCATCGAGAGGCACCATCTCGGACGCGACGCCGTTCACGGTCCCCCGGTTCGTGACCGCTACGGGCGCCACCGCCGACCATGTGGAAGGCGTCAACCCGACGGACGGCACACTGACCCTCGACACTGTGACGGTCACCCCCGGTGGCATCTCGGGCTCGTTCAAGCTGACCCGCGAGATCGTCGACGCCGCCAACCCGGCGATCGACGCCATCGCCATGTCAGCGATGCGGGAATCATGGAATCGGCAGACCGAACAGAAGGCGTACGCCGCGATCAACAACCAGGCTGCCGCCCCGCTGGTCACGAACGTCACGCAGGCCAACCTGGACCTGACCACCGGCCTGGCGATCGGGCCGACCCGCAACCTGCTGGCCATGTACCCGTTCACGCGGTTCGCGGCACCGACCGGCGCCGTCATCAGCCAGTCGGTGACCCGCAACTTCGCCAACGCGGTAGACACGACCGGCCGGCCGCTGCTGCCGAGCATCGGGGCCACGAACACCGTGGGCCTCGGCAACGCCGTCCAGCAGGGCTGGTACGTAGACGGCCTGCCGTTCGTGCCGGCGTGGGCGATGACCGAGACGATCACCGATGATGTGCTGATCATCATCAACCGCAACGACTTCTGGGTGTGGGAATCGCCGCTGCTCGACTTCCGCTTCGAAGAGAAATCCGGGCCGGCACTCGTCGAGCTCGCCCTGTTCGGCTACTACGCCACCAAAGTCCTGCGCCCCGCCGGTCTCGCCGCCCTGAACAAGAGCGCCTGATGGCGGCCAGCGGCACATCCAAGCCCACGGAGCCGAAGGGCCCCGCTGAACCCGCGAAGCGGGTCATCAAGGCGGGCGGCCACGAGATCCTGGCCGACCCCGAGCCGGCCACGCCCGCCGAGTACGTGCAGTGCTCGGTGTGCGGCGCCATGGTCGACCAGGGCAAATGCCCGAACGGTCACGGTGCCGCCGAGGGTGGCGGCTGGTCCGTCGCGGAACAGGAGGCGTGACCCATGGCACTGCTCACCGTCCAAGACGCCAGCAATGGCCTCGCCTCCGTCGCGTTCGTTGCGGCGTCCGCCGGTGGGGACACGGTGCCCCGCGGTCGACGGGGCGCGGGCTGGTCGACCGGCGTCTTGGTCGAGGTGCGCAACGCCTCCGCCGGCGCCGTGACAGTGACGGCCGCTGGCCCGGCCGGTGTCACCCGCCAGTACATCGTGCCGGCCACGACCGGAACGGCGATGATCCCGGTCCATGGCATCTACGACCACGTGGAAACCGTCACCTATTCGGCGGTCACGAGCGTCACTGTCGCCGCCGTTCGGGTCGCCGGAGGCTGACCGGTGGCGGTCCTCGATGTTGTCACTCTCGCCGAGGCGAAGGCCGCGCTCAACATCGACGTGCTCGACACAACCCAGGACACTGAGCTGGCGGCACTGATCACCGGAGTATCCCATCGGCTCGACAGCGGCGTCGGTCCCGTCGTGCAGCGAGCGCTCACGGTCCGCCACAACGGCGGCCGACCGGCCGTACAGCTCAAGCGGCGCCCGGCGGCCACATTCACCACGGTCACGGAGTACGACAGTTACGGGATAGCGATGGTGCTCACCGCTGAGGACGAAGCCATAAAACCGGCCGACAGTTATCTCGCCGAACGATACGAGCCGAACCAGTCGTTGTTCAACGGGCGGCTCGTCCGCCGCCGTTCCGGTTCCGACCGATGTTTCGAACCTGGCCGGGCGAACGTCGTTGTCGTGTACACGGCGGGCCGGGCGGCCAACACAGCAGTCGTGGAGCCGATCTACAAGGAGGCGGCGCAGATCATGCTCGCCAACCTGTGGCGCTCCCAGGAGCAGAGCATCGCTTCGGTAGGCGAGTTCGATGTGCCGGCCCAGGCGTTCCCCCGCTTCGCCGTCCCCAACGCCGTGAAGCAACTTCTCGCCGACGAATGGCAGGACTACCGCCCCCGAGCAGTGGTCGGGTAGATGGCCGAAAGCTATCTCCGGCTCAACGGCACCTCGGGCTGCTACGCCTCGTGCCCCGACATCGCCGCAATCGCCGGGGCGACGACACTTGAGATCGAAGTAGACGTGGCGTTGGATGATTGGTACACGACCGCCCACGCGCTGCTTTCCCAGGCCGCCGGCGCCGGCCAAACCGCCATCCTGTTCCGCGGGAACTACATCACCGATAGGCGCATGTACGTCTACGTGTCGGCTGACGGGTCCAACTTGGCGCCTGCCTACAACCGAGTGCACACCGCCGTCGACGGGTCGCGGCATCGGATGGGCTGGGTGTGGCATGCCAATGTGGGCGGCGTATCGGATTGCCAATTCGAGATGGACGGCGCCCCCTTGGGAGCGCTGGCGACCGGGGCGGCTGTCCCCGGTGGGGTGTGGAACTCGACGGCACCCATCGCGATCGGGGCGTTCAACAACACCGAGAGGGCCGTCGGCAACTTCTATTCAGCGAAGATCTGGGCCAACGGCACGCTGGTTGCCTCACCCGACTTCACGGTGCAGCCACCCGGCGCCATCTCTTTTGTTGACGCTCAAGGTAACCTGTGGACGCTGGGCGGCAGTGCCGCCATCCTGAACCCCGGCGAAACCGGGTCCAGTCTTCTCGCCGTCAAATCCGGGCTCGTCGCTGCGCTGCAAACCCGCCCCATGCTGGCCGGCGTCAACGTGTCCTACCAGGCCCCCGTCCGCAAGCCGGACGTACAAAGGGCCGGGGTGCTTGATGCCGTCTGGTTCGGTGACGCCGAAGCCGCCCACACGGTACAGATCCTGCGGGCGCTGCCCCTCGAGTTCGACGAAAGCTACGACCTCGAACTGTTCATCCAAGTGCTGCGTGTCGATTCGGGCGGCACCCAATTCGCAGCTGACAACCGCGCCAACGCGGTTCTCGGCGAGGTCCTGGGTGTCTTGGCCGCCGACCCCACATTGGGCATCACCACACCGTTCGTGCGATGCGAGGTCACGCCTACGTCGTGGAGCCACGTCACCGGGGTTATGCCGAACGGTGTCGGCCACGGTTCCCGTTTCGAGCTCGAACTGCACGTCGAATCCCGCCTGTCCCTGTCATGAGGAGCGCACCGTGAAGATCCGGTACATCGGGGAGTCAACGTCCGGCGTCCAGATCGGCGATGTCGTCTGCCGGTACGGTGAACCGGTCGAGTTCGATGAGGCCACCGGCGCCAAACTGGTCGAGCAGGGCACGTTCGAGGCCGTGGCCCGGCCCACGAAGACGAAGGAGTCCTGACCATGCCGCTCAAATCTGGCCTCGCCGGGCAGGTGGGCTTTGCGACTGAGACGGTGTACGGCACCGGTGTGACGGTCACCCGGTTCGTGCCGCTCATCGACGAGTCGATCAGCCAGGACATCGACCGCTTGGAGTCGTCAGGCGTCATCGCCGGGGCTCGTGTCCTCCGTTCCCAACAGTGGTCGGCCGGGAACCGCAAAATCTCCGGTGACATCGGCTTGGAGGTGTACGACCGGTCGGTCGGGTTGCTGTTCCGCCACATGTTCGGCGTGGTCGCCACGACCGGCACCGGGCCGTACACCCACACGTTCACGCCCGGCGACCTCGACGACGACAGTTTCACGATGCAGATCGGCCGACCCGACATCGCCGGCACCGTGCAACCGTTCACGTACGCCGGGTGCAAGGTGTCGCAGTGGGAGCTGGCCTGTGCCGCCGGTGAGATCGCCACGCTCGGGTTGACCGTCGCCGCCCAGTCGGAGACCACCCTTACCGCGCTGGCGACCGCGGCGTACGCGACCGGTATCGCTCCCCTGACGTTCGTCGGTGGCAGTCTCACCATCGCCGCCGGGGCTTACCCGATTAAGAAGATCACCCTGTCCGGCGACAACAAGCTCGACTACGACCGTTACTTCGTCGGTTCCGACCTGATGGGCCAGCCGCTCGAAGCCGACCTCCGGGAATACACGGGGACCATCGAATCCGAATTCCAGTCGCTCACCGCCTACAACCGGTTCGTCAACGGCACCGAGGCGGCGCTCGTCGTCCACCTGGCGAAAGGGGCGAGCACGGTCGACATCACCTGCAACGTCCGGTTCGACGGGGAAACCCCGAAGCTGGCCGGGCGAGGCATCCTGCAGCAGCCGCTGCCATTCAAATGCGTCGGTTCGACAACCGACGCCTCGGCGATCACCGCCGTCCTCGTCAACAGCGATGTGACACCGTAGATGCCGGTCCGCGAGATCAACATCCGGGGCCTCGCCGAGTTCCAGCGGGAGCTGCGTCGGGCGGGCGCCGGGTTCCCTCGGGAGCTGCGCCGCCTCAACCTCGACGCCGCCCAGATGGTTGTCACCGAAACCGAGAAGCGGGGCCGGGCGCTCGGTGGTGTCCACGCCAAAACGGTGCGGGCCGGGGCGTTCAAAGCGCGGGCCGAACAGCGACGGGCCAAGGTTGTCATCGACGCCTCGACGAAGCGCAACGCGTTCGCGTTCGGCGCCGAGTTCGGGTCCAAGCGGTACCACCAGTTCCCGGCGTGGCGCGGCAACCAGTGGCTGCCGGACGCTGGCGGGGTGGGCTACATGCTGCACCCGGCGGTCCGGGAGACCCGCGACGAGATCATCGACATCTACGCCGAGCTGATCACGCAGCTGGCGAGAAGGGCATTCCCTGATGGCGCGAGCCCCGACACCCAGTAGCACAAGCGCGCCCGACCCGGCGGCCCAATTCCGGATCCGGGTGCGGGACCGGACGTTGGAACTGGTCGCCAACGTGTCCCTCCAAGAGAAGATGACGGTCCGTCTGGCGACGGGTTTGCCGTTCGAGGCGTTCTGGGCGGGGGAGGGCCGCGTCGGCGAGGACAGCCTAAGCGTTCTGTGGTGGCTGGCCCGGCGGGCGAACGGCGAGCCGGGGTTGCCGTGGGCGCAGCACTTGGCCGAGTGGCCGTCGCCGCTGACCGCCGACGACATCGACGTTGAGATACTCGATGACGACGGGGAGCCGAGCGACGACCTGGGAAAACACGGGCCAGGCTCGTAGAAGCCTGGCCGGCCCTGTCCAAGCATTTCGGGTTGCACCCGTGGGACATCGGCCGGTTGACGGCAGCCGAGTTGAACGCCTACCTCGACGCGCTGGCGGCAATCGCCGAACAGCACCGCGACCTCGCCCGCCCGATGCGGAGATGACCTGATGGCGACCCGCAAACTCGAAATCGAAATCGCCGGCGACGCCTCTAATGCGCGCCGGGCACTCGGCCAGATCGAGCGGGACGCCAGCAGCATGGGCTCCAAGCTCGCCGGGATCGGCCGGACCGTTGGGCTCGCCCTCGGTGGCGCCGCCCTCGGTGGCGTGTACGCCTTGGGCCGCGGGCTGTCGTTCGCAGTGGACGAGGCGCGGGAAGCGGCCAGGGTCAACGCCCAAACCGCCCAGGTCATCTCGACGATGGGCGCCGGGGCGTGGACGTCGGCTGACGGGGTGGCAGGGCTGGCCACCAAGCTGTCGAACCTGTCGGGCATCGACGACGAGCTCATCCAGCACGGCGCCAACGTCATCCTCACCTTCGGCAACATCCGCAACGCCGCCGGCGAAGGCAACGACGTGTTCGACCGCACCGTCGGGTTGGCCAACGACATGTCAGTGGCATTGGGCCAGGACATGCAGTCGAGCAGCATCATGCTCGGCAAGGCGTTGAACGACCCGATCCGCGGGTTGACAGCACTGCGCCGGGTCGGCGTGCAGTTCACGGTCGCCCAGGAAGACCAGATCAAGGTGCTCATGGAATCCGGCGATCTGCTCGGCGCCCAGAGGGTGCTCCTCGACGAGGTCGGGCGCCAGTTCGGCGGTACCGCCGAGGCGGTGGCGACACCATGGGACCGGCTCAAAGTCACCATGGGGAACCTCGCGGAACAGGTCGGTACCAATCTCGTCCCGAAACTCGACCTGGCGGCTTCGTGGCTGGCCGACAAGCTGCCGGGAGCGATCGCTTGGGCTAGCAACGCATGGGAGACGGTGCTCAAACCGACGTTCGAGGCGATCGGCCGGTTCATCGAAGATCCGCTCATCCCGTTCCTAGGTGAGCTGTGGCACGGCTTCCAGCGGGTGTGGGACATCATCGTCATCGGCGCCGTCGCCGCCTGGCACGCGTTCCAGGCGGCGTGGGACCCGATTGTGCGAATCGCGGTTGCCGCCTGGCAGGACTGGATCCAGCCGGCGTGGGAGGCGCTCGTCAACTTCGTGTACGACTACATCCGCCCGGCGCTCGCGTTCCTGTGGCAAGCCTTCCAGGGAGCGTGGAACATCATCACATCGGTGGCCGTGTGGGCGTGGCACGTCATCCAGCCAATCTGGGATGCGCTCGTCAAGTTCGTGTACAACTACATTCGCCCGACGCTCGCCTTCCTGTGGAGGATCTTCCAGGGGGTCTGGAATGTGGTCGTCGTCGGCGCCGTCGCCGCCTGGCACGCTTTCCAGGGAGCATGGAACATCATCTCGAGGGTGGCCGTGTGGGCGTGGCAGAACGTCATCCAACCGTTGGTGACTGGTGTCTCTTGGATGGCCGGCACGATCGCCAACCTTCTCGGCTGGCTGGGTGGCGTCTGGTGGAACGCATGGTCGTGGATGGCGAACATCGTCGGCCACGCGTTCGGCGGCATCGTCAACATCGTCAAAGGCATCATCAACGGTGTCCTGTGGGCGATCGAACGGGGCATCAACATGGTGATCGACGGCGTCAACGCGATCATCCGGCTCATCAACCGGGTGCCCGGTATCAACCTCCCCGTGTTCGGTGGTGTCAACCTGCCGCGTCTCGCCGAAGGCGGTGTCGTCACCCGCCCCACCCTGGCGGTGCTCGGCGAGGCCGGCCCCGAGGCGATCATGCCGCTCGACCGGATCCTCGGCAACGGCGGCGGGGGCATCACGATCGTCGTGCAAGGCAACATTCTCGGCACCGAACGGGAGATCATCGGCATCCTGCAACGCGCCCAGCGGCGTGGCCTGGCCGGCGTCTAAATGGCGACCTGGACCTGCGAGGTCGCGTTCGCGTCGCAGCCGCTCGCCACGACACCAATCTGGACGGATGTGTCGAGCCGGCTGATCTCAGTGTCGGCCGTGACTGGCCGCCAGTCTGAGCTCGACGACTGGCAGGCCACCTCGGCCGAAGTGGTCCTCGACAACTCGGACCGTGCGCTCGACCCCCTGAACACCGGCTCGGCGTACTACCCGAATGTGAAACCCCGGCGCCGCATCCGGCTGCAGGCCGTCTCGGGCAGCACGTTCCATGTGTTCACCGGCTTCACTGACGGTTACATCCAGTCGTACCGGCCGCCCCGCCAAGCGACCGTCAGGATCAGTGTGTCCGACCTGACAGCGCTCATCTCGAACCATCGGCTGCCCCGCAACGTGTACGAGATCGAAGTCATGGCCGATACGCCGCTCGCCTACTGGCCGATGGACGAAACCGACGGCGCGACAATGCTCGACGCCTCCGGTAATGCGCACGACGGCACCTACCAGAGAACTGATGGTCTCACCGAGGGCCTGCAAACAGCCGAAACGGTGACCTTGGCGAACGGCCTCGAATACCGGGTCCAGCACTTTGACGGTGTGACGTGGGGCGAGCTTCCCACCAGGGAGGGCCTGCCGATAGCCGGACCGTTCACATTGGAATATGTCGTACAGCTTGACCCACGTGCGCCATATCCGACGCCCTACACGCGTTACTACATAGCTCAATGGGGAGACGGCACGGCCGCAGGGACCTGGCGGGCCTATGTCATCTGGGATGTCACCAACAACCAGTTCCAACACGCCTTGACGATTGGAGCGACCGCGTACATCCAGACAAACTGGGTCCCGCAGATCACATCACCGCTTCTCTACACATGGACGGTGCCCAGCGGGGGCGGCGCACCCACGCTGTACCAACTGGGCGTCCCTACACCGGTCACAACATCCGCGGCAATCGGCCAGGCGTACTCGGGTGTCCGGATCGGTCGGGCTTCGACATTGAGCGGCCCGGGATCAGCCCACCAGGGATGGGACGGCCCGATCGGCCCAGTCTCCATCTACGGGTCTGCTCTGTCCGGCGCCCGTCTGATTGTGCACACGCAGGCGTTCCGCTTCGGTTACCCATGGTCCATCGGTGAGACGACCGGTCCTCGCGCCAACCATGTGCTCGACCAGATCGGTGTTCCCTCCGGTCTCCGCGCCATCGACACTGGCCTGTCCAAAGCCGGAGCAGCCAATCTTCGGTCGGCCGCCTCGCTCGACATGCTGGACCAGCTCGCCAAAACCGAACAGGGCGCCCTCTACATCGACCAACAGCACCCGGTCTTTCCAGGTGGCATCCGGTTCCGTAACCGGACCGATGCGCTCACCGACACCCGGTCAACCACAGTCCAGGCGACGTTCTCGGACGCCGACATCGGCGGTGTCATCCGGTTCGAACGCGACGACCTGACCATCGACCCCGGCTCCGAACAGCTTGTCTACAATCAGGCGCTCGTCAAATGGCCAGGCGGCCAGGTGCTCGTCAAGAAACCGGCGTCCGAGTACGGGCCGAGACGGCGCGACATCGACACGTTGGCGGCCAGTGCCAGCGATGCTCGAGGGATCGGCGAATGGTTCCTCGACCACTACAGCGACCTCGTACCGCGAGTCTCGTCGTTGACGATCGACCTGGCCGCCCAACCAGCCGTGCAGGCGACCGTGCTCGGGTTGCGCATCTGGGACCGGGTCGCGTTCCGGCTGCTCCCCCAAGGGATCGGCGCAGCGATCACATTGGACATGCTGATCGAAGGCATCGACCATCAGGCCGCCGACGGCCGCAACGAGCACACCGTCACCCTGCACCTGTCGCCCGCCGACATCCGCCCCTACTGGATCTGGGGGACATCCACCTGGGGCGAAACAACCCGCTGGGCCTTCTAGGAGACCGCAATGTGCCCCTACGTCGACCCGCAAACCATCCACAACCCGGCGACCGGCGGCATCGCACCCGCAACCTGGGGTGACGGTGTACGCGACGCTGTCGAGTACCTGGCCCGCAACCGGCCGCATGCCCGTGTCTATCATTCGGCCAACCAGTCGATTGCCACCGGCACACCAACCGCGCTGGCATTCGATTCGGAACGTGTCGATGTCGGCGGGATGCATGACACGGTGACAAACAACAGCCGGCTCACCATCCCCACCGGGGAAGCCGGCTTCTACCACATCGGTGGTTGTGTCCGGTGGGCTTACAACACCACTGGTTATCGCAGCCTCGACATCAGAGTCGGAGGAACGTCCGTTATCGCCCGTACAGCCCACGACACGCTTGTAGGAAGCGCCATCGGCACGGACCAGACAGTGGGTTGTGACTATCAGCTCGCGGCCGGCAACTACGTGGAGCTATTTGTTACCCATAACGCCGGCGCTGCCTTGAACGTGTCAGTAGCGTCCCCTCAGTCACCCGAGTTCTGGTGTCACTGGGTGTCGCTGTGACCGCCACCATGGGAGGGCTAGCCGAGAGTGACGTCGGGCCGGCCCTGCCGGGTGAACGGCCGAACGGTGAACCGGGCAGCGTCCGCGAGCAGCGAGTCGATCTGCCGCCACATCAAATCGCGGCGGGCGCAGTCATCGTGAACGACGGTGACACCATCCATGAGGCAGAAAGGGCAGGGTTCCATGGCCGCATCATCGCACGACAAGGCACGACGGGGTAAGGGCCGAATGACTCATCTTCACCTCTTGGAGGCGGCGTGACCATCGACCTCGGCTACGGCGTCCAGCTTGTCACCCGCGCCGAATGGGGTGCCCGGCCCCCACGGTACGTGAACCGCATCGCCACCCCGACCCCGGAACTGTGGCTGCATCACACCGCCGGCGCCGGCGACGATGGGCCAGCCGACGTGCGAGACATCCAGGACTATCACATGGATGTCAAAGGCTGGTCCGACATTGCCTACTCGTACCTGGTTGACGACGACGGGACCGTCTACCAGGGTCGCGGCGCGGGCGTCGCCGGAGGGCACACAGAGGGCCACAACACGATCAGCCACGCCATCTGCGCTATGGGCAACTACGAGACGCAGACCGTCGGCCCGGTGCTGCTCGATGCCATTCGCCGGTTGGGCGCCGCCGGCCGTGACCGGCGCTGGTGGCCCGGCCGGTTCACCGGCGGCCACCGCGACGCCTCGGGCGCTTCGACCGCCTGCCCCGGCCGCCTCCTGTACGCCCAGCTCCCCAACCTCGCGTTCCCCACCAGCCCGCCACCTTTGGAGGTGACCGTGCCCGGCCCCAACCGTGTCGACGTTTTCGTGCGAGGCACCGACAATCAGCTTTGGCACCGCTGGTGGTCCACCGCTGACGCTAAATGGTTCGAGTGGGAGGCGCTGGGCGGGGTGCTCACATCCGACCCGGCCGCGTCGTGGTGCGGGGACCAGCTCGACGTGTTCGCCCGCGGCACGGACGCCGCCCTCTACCACATCTGGTATGTCGATGGGGTCGGCTGGTCCGGGTGGGAGGCGTTGGGCGGGAGCCTGGTAGGTGGCCCGGCGGTCGCCGCGAAATGAACGACCTGTTCCTCAGTGGATGCTCTTGACCAATGGATCGGTCCCGTCCTGACCGGAGGGTTGACGCTCGGCGGCGTGTGGATCGTGCTGCGGCTCATCATCGGGTTCCAGCGCGACTTTTCAGATGAGTACGCGGCCCGGTTGCAGCGGCAGGAGCAGCGCATCCGGGAGCTCGAAACCGAGGTGTCCATGTTGCGTGAACGTCTACGGGACGCTGAGGACCGGCGGCCGTGATAAAGATGCGCAGTGACATGAAGCTGCCCCGCCTCGCCTTGGCGCTCGCCGCGGTCATCATCGTGCTCGGTCTGGCCGCCCTCATAGGGCAGATCCTGCTGCGGAACCGCATCGTCGCACAGGAAGACCAACTGAACGCCCAACAGGCGATCGCCGAAGACCGTGCCGACGCCATCGACGCCCTGTCTACCCAGGTGCGGGCGCTCGGTGAACAGCCGGTCGTGGTCGAGCCAGGGAGCGAGGTTGGCGGGCAGGTCGGCCCGGCCGGTGAACGAGGACCAGAAGGCCCGCAGGGGCCACAAGGGCCGACGGGGCCTCAAGGCCCGGCGGGGAATGACGGGAAAGACGGGGCGGCTGGCCAACCCGGTTCGACAGGCACGGCAGGCAACGACGGCCAGCCCGGTGCGACAGGCGCCGCCGGCGCTACCGGTGGTACCGGTCCCGCTGGTAGCCAAGGCGAAGCGGGCGGCACTGGTCCACAAGGTGAGACGGGCGCTGCTGGCTCTACCGGTGCCACAGGCCCAGCCGGCGCGCAAGGCGAAGCCGGTCCCGCCGGGCCGCAAGGCGAAGTGGGGCCGACCGGCCCACCCGGACCACCCGGACCCGCTGGCACCGCATTCACCGTGTTCACCTTCCAGCTCGACAACCACAGCTACGCCTGCCTTGTCGTGGGCACGCCGCCGGCCCCTGTGACAATCAGCTGTACGAGGGCGACATGATGAGGAGGACGACAGCGACATGACCCTCGGCCAGATAGGGACAGGCAGCGGCGACCACCGCCGGTTCGTGTTGGCCCGCGATGTCGACATCACCGGCTTGTCGGGGACGGGGATTGTCGCCGAGGGCGTCGAGTTCTCCGACGGCGTCGTATGCCTCCGCTGGTGTTCATTGCACCCGACATCGGTGGTATGGCACGACCATGGCATCGAGTCAGTGGAGGCGATCCATGGCCACAACGGGCAGACCCGCATCGTATGGCTCGACAACGTTCCAGCGAAGGGGACGACATGAATGAAGGCCAGGCATGGTGCCTCAGCCTCGCCGTGTCTCTCGCCCTTTGCATTTTCATCCTCACGGCCCACATCCTCTAAAGGAGAACACGATGGTCCCTACCGCCAAGGTGACGGCCGCCGCTCTCGGCGGCGCGTTCACCACCATCGCCCTGTACACCCTCGGGGCGTTGACTGACCTCGAGGTGCCCGCCGCGGTCGCCGCCGCCGTCACGACCCTCGTCGCGTTCGCGCTCGGCTTCCTCGTCAAGGAAACCCGGCCCGTCGAATGAAACGCGCCCTCATCCTCATCCTCATTCTTTGTGCCGGGCTGTTCTTGCTAGGTGCCAGTCGGTCTCAGTCCACATTGTGGGCGGTTGTCGATGTGGATGGCCATCTGGCCTACGGCAACGGGGCGGTTTCCTCCCAACAGCTCGGCGCCGACGGTACTTACGAGGTGGTGTTCGACCGCGACGTATCCAGATGCGCCTACGTTGCCGTCGGCGGCGACTACACCGGCGACACCTACTCTGGTCCCGATGATGCGATCACGATCGGAGTTGCCCCGAGGGACAACAACTCGACTGCGGTATTCGCCCTCCAATACGACGCGGTTCTCACCCGGGACTCGTATTCGTCCGGGTTCCATCTGGTCGTGAATTGCTGATGCTTCTCGTGATGAGCTCGCTCGCCGCGGATCTGCTGCTGATCGCCGGCGTGTTCGGGCTCGGCATGTGGCTGACCGCATGGTGCGTGCTCTCCGACGACTTCGCCGGCTCGAGCTCACCATGAGCCTCCTCGACGGCCGGCTAGTCAATCAGGGCTCCGTCCTGTTCGGGTGCTGGGCCAGCTTCAATAAGCATTGCTCGTGCCTCGACGCGAACTCATGCGGGCATGTCTGCCTGGCGAACGTGGTGAATGACCTCGGCCTCTGCCAACGCCACCTGGACGAACTTCGAGAGAACACTCCGTGAGGCGCCGCCTCTACAATCGGTTCGCTGCGGGACGAGCCCTCGGTCACCGCAACGTCGCCCGGTGCCACCACCCCGGCCTCGGCTGGGTATGGCACGACCGCCGTTTCCATGAGCGGCTCGGTCCATGAGCTCCCGTTCCAGATCCTCGACGTCATCACCTAGGAGCGACTGATGGCGATCCCTCCCGCGGTAGAGAAGACGAACAGCTGCCCGATATGGGTGCCGCTGTGCGCCTACTGCTGGCTCGCCAAGACCATGCACACAGCGCGAGCCATCGAAGGCCCGCAAGTGGAACCGAAGGCTGTCTTCTGGTGGTCCGAACAATGACTCGCCGCCGAGCCCGCTACTCGTGGGAGAATGACCGCCTCGTCGCCCTGGTCGTCCCCGACTGGCAGCCGGCACCCCGGTCGATCATCGCGCCAGCCAGACGCTTCGCCGAGCTCGAAGGTTGCCGGCGGGAGAGGCAGGTCCGCGGTGAACCCTGGCGGCATGTACAGATGCAGCGTGGGGAGGCGATCATGCACGCCCAGCGTCACGGCCCGAGATAGTCTCCATTCGGCACAACGGCCGCATCAGAGCCCGCCGCTCCCACGAGGCCCGGCGGGCTCTTTGCGTTTCGGTAATCCGTTCGGTAATCCGCTCTCCGGTACCCGGCGTCTGTGGGAAGCGAGAGATGCGTGGTTGCGCATGACCTGCGGATACTCGTGACGGGGACGCCACTGGACACGCCTGACCGGGCCGAAAGTGCCGTGTGAAGGCAGCGCTCTAACCACTGAGCTATGCGCCCGTTTGGCCCGGAGGGCCAATCCGGCATAGTAGACTACCAGGCAATGCCTGAACCGCGGCCATGTCTCCGCTGCATCTCCCACGGTGGCGGCCGCCAGACGACCGCCCTGCTCGTCCTCCAAGCACAGGGCCGCATCGACTACCCGCTGTTCCTGTTCGCCAACGTGGGCGACCAGGCCGAGAACCCCGACACACTTGCCTACCACCGCGAGATTGCTGTTCCCTTTGCCGCCGAGCACGACATCGAACTGGTCGAGCTCCGATGGGTCGACCGGAGCGGCCGCACCCGCGATCTGTACGAGGACCTCCTACGCCAGGACAAGAGTCTCAAGATTCCGCTGCGCGACTCGGGCGGGTTCGGAATCCGCGCATGCACCCCGCGGTACAAGATCGAGGTCGTCGCCCGTGAACTCGCTCGTCGAGGGGCGACTGCCGACGCTCAGGCCGTCGTCGGCCTCGGTATCTCGACCGACGAGATCGGCCGGGCCACGACGGTGCCGCCGAAGCAGCCGTGGACGACTCGGGCGTACCCGCTGCTCGACCTTGGCCTGTCCCTGCGTGATTGCATTCGCATCATCACTGACGCCGGGTTGCCATGCCCACCGAAGTCGTCGTGTTCGTTCTGCCCATTCCAAGGCCGCCCACAGTGGCGCAAGCAGCGGCGGGAGCGGCCCGACTTGTGGGCTCGGAACGTCGCCCTCGACGCCATGCTGTCCGAACGTCACGTACGCCTGCGGGGTGACCGGGCCGGGCTGGCGTCCGCCACCCTGCCGCTCGACCTCGCGGTAGACGATCAGCTCGACCTGTTCGGGTCGGACTGCGACTCGGGCTCGTGCATGACATGACCCGCGCAAAGCGGCCGCACGGGAGCGGCAACGTCGAATGGCGGCATGGAGCCTGGCGCATCCGGGTCTACGCCAACCGCCAGCGAACCAGTCGCACCGTCCACGCACCCAACACGGCGGCTGGTCGACGCCAGGCTGAGCGGCTCGCCGCCTCCCTCTACGACCAGGCGTACGTTCGCCGCGCCGCAGCCGGCACCCTCGGCGCCCTCATCGAGGACTGGCTGGCGTTCCGGGCTCCCGAATGGCCGCCCGGCGCCGTGCGCAACGCCCGGTACCGGCTCGACAAACACGTGCCCGCCGACCTCATGGCCCGCCGGCTCGCCGAGGTCGACAGCGAAGCCCTCGACGCCCTCTACCGGGAGATGCGCCGCACCGTCACCCCGGCCACCGTGCGCCGCGTGCACACGCTGCTCCACGCCGCCCTGGAGCAGGCGGTCAAGTGGGGACGGCTCGGGTCGAACCCGGCCGACCGGGCCACCCCGCCGAAGATGAGGCGCCCGAAGCCCCGCCCGGTGCCCGACCCCGAACGGGTCCGGGCCGCCATCGCCGCCGCGGACCCGTGGCTGTCCGTGCTCCTACGCCTCGCCGTTCACACCGGCGCCCGTCGCGGCGAGCTGTGCGCCCTCCGCTGGTCCGACGTCGACCTCGAAGTCGGCGTCGTCGGCGTCGACCAGACGAAGACGGACACGCCGAAGGTGCTCGCCCTAGGCCCCGCCACCGTTTCGGCGCTCCGACAGTGGCGGGAAGCCGTCGCCGTCCAGCATGAGGCCGTACGGGGGCCGATGCCGGGCGACTGGTGGGTGTTCCCCAGCGTCAGGAGATGGGGCGAGCCCATCCGGCCGAGCTCGGTCACCCACGCCTGGCTGCGGCTGCGCTCCCAGGTTGGCCTCGACGGCGTCCGCCTGCACGACCTCCGTGGGACCATGAGCACGACGCTGCTCACCGGCGGGCACGACGTGCGCACCGTCCAGGGCCGGGGCGGCTGGGCCAACCCGCAGGTCCTGTTGACCCGGTACGCCCAGTTCGTCACCGAAGCCGACCGGCGCGCCGCGCAGGCGATGGACGACTGGCTCGACGGCTGAGGCGAGGTGTAGTCTCCCGAGCACTAATCGAGCGGGAGGCTGGGAGGGCGGAACAGGTGAACGTAGACGATGGGCCCCTGCGCGAGCTGGCGACCGAAGGGGAGAGACGGGACCGCCGCCTGCAAGACCACGAGGAACGGCTGGCGTGGGTCGAAGCGGTCAGCGAGATCGACCGCCTCGATCGGCTGGAGGCGACGACCGCAGAACTTCGTCGCCTCGTGGCCGTGCTCGTACAAGCATGGCAAGGTCCGTGACTTCTCGTCGGAGCGCTTGTACCGATTCCTCGAGCTGGGTGATGCGGTCGTTCCCGCTGGCCCCCCCCGTCGGCCAGCCGAGGGCCTGTTCGACGCCACGTAGCGTTCGCTCACGGTAGTTACCGCCGGTCCCCGCCTCAATGACCCGCCACTGAGACGGCGATACCCTCCCGCCGCTGCGGGCCGCTGCCTCCGCTTGCGTTAGCCCGAGGGCGTCTCGGCGCCTTCGCACCCGTCGCCCGTAGTCGGTGGCAGTATCGCCCACGACCCCGGACGGTACGCCTGCTGGCGATAGCTGGCGATAGTCCATGGTGGACTCTGACGCCGATCGAGGGATTCGGGTTGACAACTGGCGCTATTTAGCGTTAGATATCCGGCGTGCGGTTGAACCTGGCAGCGTGGGTCCTGCTCCGACAGGCCCTAGGGCTATCGCAGAACCAGGCGGCCCAGCGGTCCGGCGTCTCACAATCCTACCTCTCCGAGATTGAGCGGGGGGTCAAAGTCGCCGGGCCGGCCACCATCCTCAAGCTCGCCGCCGGTATCGGCGTCCCGCTCGCCGCCATCGTCACCATGAGCGACGAGGCCGTAGCGTGAGCCTCGTCCCGGTCGCTTCCGGGCTGCCCATCGACGCCGAGCGCTGCCCGGCCTGCGGGTCGGAGGACACCGAGGTCCGGGCCGTCCCGTGCAGCAACGCCGACCATGCCCACTATGTGCGGCGTTGCGCTGCCTGCGGCCACCGCTGGCCGCTGCAACATCTCCGGTCCGGCTCGGCTGAATGGAAGGCCCCTTCACAGGGCGGACGGTTCGACTCCGGCCCAGCTGGGCCGGACCGGGGGGCGGCGTAAATGGCCAGTCGATGCCCTCGGCTGCTTGATCTGTTCTGCGGTGCCGGCGGCGCGGCCATGGGCTACCACCGGGCCGGGTTCGACGTCGACGTGTACCAGACCGACTACCCGTCGCGGTGGATGCAGTCCGGGGACCTGTTCCTGAACGGCAAGCTTGAGCTATTGGACCAGTGGCAATAGTGGCCACCATCGAAGCCGCCCTCGGCGACGCTGTCGCCCGCCGCCTCACCGAGGTGCTCGCCCCGCTCGTCGACGCTGTCGCCCGCCTCGACGGCCACGAACCGAGGCCCGAGGTCTATACAGCCGAGGAGGCCGCCGTCGTGCTCGGCACCAGTGAGGCCACTGTGCGCCGTTGGGTTAGCAGCGGGCTGCTCGGCCGGTTGCCCGGCACCACCTCGATCCTGATCCCCCGCCGCTCGGTCGAGTCGTTCGTCGGCGAAGCGGAGGAACGGGCGCTCGCCGTACGCAGGAGCCGGGAGAGGAAACCGGCATGATCGCCCCGATCGACATCGAGGCCCGCCAGCTCATCGCCGCCATCTTCCCGACCCCCGGCGAAGCCCGTCTGGACCGGCTGATGCAGGCGTGCTGGCGCTGCAGCGAGACGGGCGTGTACGGGTGGCTCGGCTGCCAAGTGGACGATCTGCTGCGAGCCAGCCAGCGGCGCCGCGCCCGCCTCGGCCGCCACCGTGCGGGAGTACCGAAGTGAACGCGCTCGGTAAGTCGTCCCTGCCCGATGTCGACTACCGGATATGGCACCTCGCCCGGGCCGTTCGCCGGGAGCAGCTGCTGGCCGCCGTCTCTGCCACCACCCCCGGCTACTGGGTGCCTCACCGCCCCTATGAGCCGACCGAACGGGACGGCTGGTTCGCCCGCCACGGCCGGCCCACAATCCCCGGTGCGAAACGTCGGCGTTCCACCATCAACCTCGGATTGGGCACACTGTGACCGCTCGTCTCCGCCGTCGCGGGTTGGTGAACCGGCTGCTGTGCGTCGAACCCGGCTGCAACAACCAGTCCCACTGGCGCTGCGGCCACTGCCAGACCCATGACGGCCACCATCGCCAGGAGCGATCGCCGACTCGGCCACCCGGACCCGGCCACACATCCGAGCAGCGCCGAGCTCGTGGCGACGTGTTCTGGTCGCTCACCCCGCCGTACTGCGGTGCGGGATGCCGCGGCGCGTTGCTCTGCGACTGGCCCGGTCACCATCCCTACGAGTCGGTCGAATCGTGATGGCCACCGCGGACCTGCCCACACCATCGCCAATCGCCGATCCCACGACCGACCGCGCGGCGTGGCTCGAATGGCGCCGACAAGGGCTCGGCGCGTCCGACGTCGCCGGCGTGCTCGGGATCAGCCCGTGGTCCTCTCCGTGGTCCGTGTGGGCCGACAAGGTTGGGCTTCTGCCGCCCAAAGCGCAATCCGAGCCGATGGAGGCCGGCCACTGGTTGGAGCGTGCGATCGCGCCGTGGTTCGCCGACCGCACCGGGCTCCACGTCTACGGCGTCCAGACCTGCGTCAGTCATCCGGAGCACCCCTGGCAGCGGTGCACACTCGACGGCTTCGTGACCGAGAGCTACATCGGCAGCGAGGCCCGGCTGTATGACCCGCTTGGCCTCCTTGAAATCAAGGCACCCTGGTCGTGGCGGGAATGGGTCGACGGCATCCCGCCGCATTACCAGGCGCAGGCACAATGGCAGCTTCACGTCACCGGCCATGAGCACCTGTGGTTCGCTGTGCTCCACGGCCGCCGCCTCGCCACCTATGAGCTCGAGCGAGACCAGGCAGACATAGACCTCATCGTCGAGCGAGCATCGGCGTTCTGGCATGAGCACGTGCTCACCGGCGTGGCGCCTGAGGTAGACGGGTCCGATGCCACCTACCACGCCCTGGCCCGCGTCTACCCGGAGCACACGCCCGGCACATCCATCGCCCTCGATGACCTGGCTGACATCGTCGCCTGGTGGAAACGCGAGAAGCGGTACGAGCGCGAGGCCAAGAGGAACGCACAGGGCTATGCCACCCGTATTGAGGCGGCGCTCGGCGAAGCCGAAGAGGGCACGATCGACGGCCAGCGGGTCGTCAGCTGGCGGAACCAAACACGCAAGTCGTACACGGTACCCGAGGCGACATTCCGTGCCCTTCGGGCATATGAGCTGAAGGAGGCGCAGACGTGACACTCGACATCGCTCACCTGACGTGCAGGACGCCGCGGGGGACGCTCATACCGAAGGAGACACGGTGATCGACGAACTCCGCCACATCCGCCCGTTTGGCGAATGGCTGACCGCCCAGCGCCAAGGTGCACTCAACGTCGAGGCCGGCTTCGAGCTCAACCAGCTCGTCGAGGCGGTCCGGGACACCAACAAGGGCGGCACTCTCATCTTGACCATCCGTATCGAACCCGGCAAGGGCAACTCCTTGGAGGTGACTGACAAGGTCACCATCAAGCCGCCCCAGCACGACCGTGAGACCGCGCTGTGGTTCGCGGATGACCACGGGAACCTCACCCGGGTCGATCCCCGGCAACCCCAGCTCCCACTCGGCCCCCGGGCTGTTCCCCCGCCCACCGGTGTCGATGCCGACACCGGCGAGATCACCGAGGAGAAGCAAGCATGACCGACCTCACCCCTGTCCAATCCGACGGCACGGCCGAAGCCGCCGTTGTCGCCGTGCTTGCCTCGAAGGCGACCAAGCCGCACGAGCTCCGCCCCGGGCGGCTGTTCGCCCACCCGGAGGCGCAGCACCTGATCGACCTGGAGCGGTACAACGTTCGCCCGCATCGGCGCAAAGGCTTGGTCATCGCGCTCGATGCTGCCAGCTTCGCCCGGCTCGTCACTGATCTCGGCCCGGACGATGGGCGGTCTGCCATCTATGCCGACATCGAGACGCCCAACGTGACGGCCGTGCTTAACGACCATGACGCCGAGGCCGGGTGGGGCGACCACCGCGTCGTGCTTCCCGTCGTCCGGACCCGGCAGTGGCAACGGTGGCTCGCCCGCGATGGCCGCATCGGGGACCAGGTCGAGTTCGCCCAGCACATCGAGGACAACCTGGCCGACATCGCCTCTCCGCCCGGCGCCGACCTGCTCGAGCTCGCCCAGACCTTCGAGGCGGCGACCTCAGCCGAGTTCACGTCCGGCGCCCGCTTGCACGACGGGTCGCGCCAGTTGCGGTGGGTCGAGAAGGTCGAGGCCCGGGCTGGCCAGCAGGGCCAGATCAACGTGCCCGAGAAGTTCACGCTCGTCATCTCGCCGTTCGAGGGTTCCGACCAGATCTCGGTGACGGCCCGGCTCCGCTACCGGGTGCGGAACGGGCAGCTCGCCATTGGCTATCAGCTCCACCAGCCGGAGGATGTTGAGCGGGCGGCGTTCAACTCGGTGGTCGTCGTCATCGGGGCCGCGACCGGGATCGAGCCGTACCTGGCCAAGGCGCCGGCCGTCCGATGACCGTCAGGCAGGCCGTCGAGAAGGTCGAGGGTACGTCGGCGAAGGTCGACCCGGCCAAGGTCATCCGGGCCAGCATCGAACGCCAGACCCGAGCGTTCGCCGCCGTGCTACCCCGGGGCAGCGACCGGGATGCCGAACGGTTCGCCCGTCTCGTCCTGTCGGCGGTCAAGGCGACACCGGACCTCATGCGGTGCTTCGAGACGGCGCAAGGTGAGGTATCGGTTCTCCTCGCCGCCATGCAAGCCGCCGCAGTTGACCTCGAACCGAACACGGCGACCCAGGATGCATGGCTCCTCCCCCGGCGTGACCACGGGGTGTGGGAATGCCGGCTCGCCATCGGCTACCGCGGCTACCAACGGCTCGCCCGCAGAAGCGGCACCATCAAGACGCTCTATGCCGAGGCTGTCCGCCAGGGCGACCACTTCGTGTGGGAACGCGGGCTCGAAGCCGACCTGCTGGAGTTCCGGCCGAGCGACGAGCATGGCGACGAGGGGGAACTGACCCACGCCTTCGCCGTCGTCCGCTACGTCAATGGTGGCTACAACTTCGTGGTCCTCAACCGTCGGCAGGTCGAGGCCCGACGGGCGCTGGCCGACTCGTGGACGAACGTGAAGGCCCGCCCATACTCGCCGTGGACGAAATGGCCAGAGGCTATGTGGCGCAAGTCGGCCGTGCGCGCTCTCGTGCCCTACCTCGACCTGTCGAGCTCGGCCGCTCACGCCTTCGCCGCCGATGAGGCCCGGCTCACTCTCGACGACGACGGCACCATCATGCTCGCCGAAGCCACCGACGCTGGCGCCTTCGTCTTCGACACTATCGACAAGTCCGGCGACGTAGACGAACCCGCGTTCGTCTCGTCGACCGCAACGGAGTTGCCCGCCGAGGCCCCCCTCATTCCCTTGGCGGGCGACTCCCCCAACGCTAAGGCGAGGCCCGAGTGATGCTCAGCAAACTGACAGCGGAACAGGAGGCGGCGCTCCCTATGATGCGAGACGAGTGGCTCGTGCACGGACTGTCCACCGAGCCCGCTGAGCGTGATCGTGCCCTTGACGGCGTGCGCGATGCCTACGGAGCCGCCGGCATCGAACCACCAGGTATCGTCGTGTGGCTCGATTCGCCGTTCGCCGGGTCGTTCGGCTTTTCGAGGTTGGTCGGGGGCCAGGTCGGGGGCCAGGTCTGGGACCAGGGCC
>Ga0137369_10001224_pt1 | contig 25668 bp, 20 predicted proteins | sample SagtaG_12_FD_104918 | JGI IMG/M metagenome (GOLD analysis project Ga0137369, IMG submission 104918) | Vadose zone soil microbial communities from Sagehorn Ranch, Mendocino, California, USA - Sage1_L_113_16 metaG | ecosystem: Environmental > Terrestrial > Soil > Vadose zone | place: USA... | reverse complement strand
GCACGCGCGGGTCCGCGCCGCGCTGCAGGTAGCGCAGCGCGATGACCCCGCCCAGGCTGTGGCCGACCAGGTGCAGGCGCGGTGCAGCGAGCGCGGCGATTCTCTCGGCCACGCGGGCAAGATGCTCCGCGAGCGTGCCTCGCATCGTGCGATAGCTCAGCGTTTGCACCGCGAAACCTTCCTTCCGCAGAGCCAAAGCGAGATAGCCCATGACCCAGCGGTTCATCCACGCCCCGTGCAGCAGCAGCACGGCGTCTTCGGGAGATGCGCTCACCGCGGCGCGCGCGCCCTTCGTCGAGGGTTCACTGCGAAGCGCGCTGGAACTCGTAGCGAAGAGTCACCGAGTGCTTGCCGGCGTTGGTCCACACGAGGCAATGATCGGCGGATTTCTTGGGCATGAAGCTGCCGGATGCGCTTTCCGTACCGTCGCGCTTGAGATCGATGACCTCTTTTTCCTCCTGGTGCGAGACCTTGAAGTTCAACGGCCCGTCGGCGCGAAACTTGTAATGCAGCCGCTGCCTGTTGTTGAGGGAAAGGCATTCCTTCTGCGCTTCCGAAGCCACAAGCGTCTTGGTCACGACCCTGACGGGCGAGGGCTTGGCGGTGTCCTGGGCCCACACCGGCGCGACAAGCAAGACTGCGGCTCCGACCACACCGAACCGAATAGGCTTCGTCATGAGTTCGACCTCCGTGTCCCGCGAACCATACACCAAATCGAATCAGCAAGACTTAGAATACCCCCCGAAGATCTCTCGGAGGAGCTGCCATGTTCGCCCGAATCGTGTTCGCGTTTCTCGTTGCGTCTCTTGCCGCGGCGGCGGCCCAGGCCCAAACCTGGCCGTCCAAGCCCGTGCGCTACATCGTTCCGTTCCCGCCCGCCGGGGCGACTGACATCACAGCGCGCATCATGGCGGACAAGATCAGCGGGCCGCTCGGCCAGTCGGTAGTCGTCGAGAACCGCCCCGGCGCGGCCGGCAACGTCGGCACGGAGTTCGTGGCGAAATCCGCTCCGGACGGGTACACGATTTTGCAGCTGACCGTGGCGCAATCGATCAGCGCGACTTTGTACGCTAAGCTGAACTACGACCTCGAGAAGGACCTCGCGCCCGCGGCGATGGTCGCGCTGGTGCCGAACGTGATGATCGTGAACCCTTCGGTGCCCGCCCGATCGGTCGCCGAGTTCATCGCGCTTGCGAAGGCGAAGCCGGGCAAGATCAATTTCGCCTCTTCGGGCAGCGGCACCTCGATCCACATGTCCGCCGAGATGTTCAAGATGCTCACCGGCGTCGACATCGTGCACATCCCCTACAAGGGCAGCGGCCCGGCGCTCGCTGACCTCCTTGGCGGGCAGGTCGACGTGATGTTCGACAACCTCACGTCTTCCATCGGGCACATCCGCGGCGGCAAGCTGCGCGCGCTGGCGGTGACCACGGTCACGCGTTACCCGGAGCTGCCCGAGCTGCCGACCATGCAGGAAGCCGGCGTGCCCGGCTACGAAGCGACGGCCTGGTTCGGCATCGTCGTGCCCAAAGGCACGCCGCAGGAGGTCGTCATGCGCATCAACGCCGAGGTGAACAAGGCGCTCGCACAGGCCGACGTGAAGGAGAAGCTCGCCCAGCAAGGCGCCCTGGCCAGATCGTGGACGCCCGAGGAATTCGGATCCTTCATCCACAACGAAGTCGTGAAATGGGCCAAGGTGGTAAAGGCCTCGGGCGCCAAGGTCGAATAGACAGCCCCTTCTTCCTGGACTAAACCACCTCGAACAGCCCTGCCGCCCCCATCCCGCCCGAGCCGGCGGCTACTGCGGAGGGACGAGGATGGGCAGGATGCTCACTATCTGCCATCCTTCGGGTTTCCTGACCATCACCAGGTTGATGTAGAGGCGGTTCCTGGCCGGTTCGACGCCTGGATCTCCGACGGTGAGCAGCGTCGGCGCGTAGACTTGCGCCACGCGGCGGCTGATCGAAATGACTCGCAGCTCTTTCTTGTTGGCATCGATGTGCCAAGTCCCCTTGTAGCGCTCCTCCAGGCTCTTGAGCGCGGCCTCCCGGCCCCAGATAGGTTTGCCCCGGCTGACCCAGAGAAAGTCCGGGGAGTCCGCGAGGAGGCTTCGCATCGACTTCAAATCATGCGCGTTTTGGATTGCTATGTACTTGTCGAAGACCGCGCGCACCTCCTCTTCCATTGTCGCAGCGTGAGCCAGCGTCACAATCGCCGTCAACGCGGCGAAAAACAGGAATCGCTTTACCATTCCCTCCTCCAATACTGCTTACCCATCCTCAAGTGGGCCCGCCTGGATTCGAACCAGGGACCAAAGGATTATGAGTCCTCTGCTCTAACCAGCTGAGCTACAGGCCCCCGAAAATCACCCTGCCCGCTTTGCCTCGGCCCTGTTGTTGGTCAGTTGTTGTCGAGGAAACTCTTCAACCGCTCGGAGCGCGACGGGTGGCGGAGCTTGCGCAACGCCTTCGCCTCGATCTGCCGGATGCGCTCGCGCGTGACGTCGAACTGCTTGCCGACCTCCTCCAGCGTGTGGTCGGTGTTCATTTCGATGCCGAAGCGCATGCGCAGCACCTTGGCTTCGCGCGGCGTGAGCGAGTCGAGCACGTCCTTGGTGACCTCGCGCAAGGATGCATACATCGCTGCATCGTTCGGTGCGAGCGTCGCCTGGTCCTCGATGAAGTCTCCCAGATGCGAGTCGTCGTCGTCGCCGATCGGCGTCTCCATCGAAATCGGCTCCTTCGAAATCTTGAGGATCTTGCGGATCTTGTCCTCGGGCATCTCCATCTTCTGCGCGAGCGTCGCGGGGTCCGGTTCCTGCCCGGTCTCCTGCAGGATCTGACGGGAGATCCTGTTCATCTTGTTGATGGTCTCGATCATGTGCACCGGGATGCGGATGGTGCGGGCCTGGTCGGCGATCGAGCGCGTGATCGCCTGCCGGATCCACCATGTGGCGTAAGTCGAGAACTTGTAGCCGCGGCGGTATTCGAACTTGTCCACCGCCTTCATCAGGCCGATGTTTCCCTCCTGGATCAGGTCGAGGAACTGCAGACCGCGGTTGGTATACTTCTTCGCGATCGAGATCACCAGGCGCAGGTTTGCTTCTGTCATTTCGCGCTTCGCGCGGCGGGCTTTCGCCTCCCCCGTGGACATCTGCTTGTTGATGTCCTTGAGGTCTTTCAGGGGAATGCCGATCCGCTTCTGGATCGTAAGCAGTTTTTGCTGTTGCTCGAGGATGTTGGGCTCGAAGCGCGAGAGCAGGCTGCTCCAGGGCCTTCCGGCTGCAATCTCGTTCTTTACCCAGCGCATGTTCGTCTCGCTGCCGGGAAACTCCTTGATGAAGTGGGGCCGCAGCATGCCGCCCTTGTTCACGCACAGGTTCATGATCTCGCGCTCGTGGCTGCGCACCTCGTCCACCATGCCGCGCAGGCTGTCGCACAATTTCTCGATGATGCGCGCAGTGAAGCGGATGTTCATCAACTCGCTGCCGATCTGGTCGCGTACACGAACGTATTCCTTGCTGCGGTGGCCGTGCTCGGCCAGGGCACGCTTCATCTTCTCGTAGAGGCGCTGGATCTTGCCAAAGCGCGCGAGCGCGTCCTCCTTCAGCCGCAGCAGGGTGGCCGAAAGTGCGGCGCTGTCGTCCTCACCCTCGGACTCTTCCTCTTCTTCGGGCTCGATATCGTCGGCGAGCTCCTGGATCGGCTCGTCTTTCGCGTTCGGATCGATCAGACCGTCGACCAGCTCGTCGATGCGCATCTCATCGCGGCCGACTCTGCCGGACAGGTCGAGGATTTCGGCGATGGTTGTCGGGCAGGCCGAGATCGCCTGAATCATGTGCTTCAGACCGTCTTCGATCCTTTTTGCGATCTCGATCTCGCCTTCGCGCGTGAGCAGCTCGACCGATCCCATTTCGCGCATGTACATGCGCACCGGGTCGGTAGTGCGGCCGAATTCGGGGTCGACCGTCGAGAGCGCCGCTTCCGCCTCTTCCTCCGCGTCTTCGTCCGGCACCCCTGCCGGCGCGGTCTCGGAAATGAGCAGCGTGTCCGCATCCGGAGCCTCGTCGTAGACCTGGATGCCCATATCGTTGAACGTCGAGATGATGGACTCGATCTGCTCGGCATCCACCATGTCGTCGGGCAGGTGGTCGTTGATCTCGGCGTAAGTGAGGAAGCCGCGCTCTTTTCCGAGCTTGATGAGGTTCTTCAGGCGAGTGCGGCGAGCTTCGGCGTCCTCGGGCCGGGCCTCCGCGCGCAGCAGCAGCGCGCGTTCGGCGTCGCCGTTGCGGCGTGGCCGGCCGGCCTTGCGCAGTCTCATGAGCTCCTGCGCCTGAAGCTTGAGCTGGGCCTTGAGCTCCTTTTCCTTCTGCTTGGCAAGCAGCGCCGCTTCCTTCGCCTTGGCCTTCTCCAGCGCAGCGAGCTCCTTGGCTTTCGCCTTCTCGCGCGCGGCGAGCTCCTTCGCCTTGGCCTTTTCGCGCGCGATGCGCTCACGCTCCCGCTGTTTTTCTCTGGCCGCCTTGAGGCGCAGCCTTTCCTTCGCGACCCGCTCGCGCGTCCTTTGCAGCTCTAGGGTCTTGCGCGCCCGTTCCCTCTCCTTTGCAGCCTTGAGCCGCGCGCGCTCCTTCTCCTTGGCGGCTTTCGCCCGGGCCGCAGTCACGGCCTTGCGGGCCTTGTCCTTCTCTCGCGCCGCCTTCGCTCGGGCCGCTTCCTTCACTTTGATCCTGCGAACCCCTTCTTTTTTCTTGGCGGCCCTGGCGCGCGCGAGCTCCAGCGCCTTGCGTGCTCGCAGGCGCTCTTTCTGCGCCCGCAGCCGCTGCGCGGCCTTGGCTTTCCGCGCTTTGAGTCTTGCCAGGACTTTTGCGCGCGCTTTTAGGCTAAGCTTATGATTCGCCACGATTTCCATACCCTCATGATGTCGAACGGGAACCTGAAATTATAGCAATATGTTGGGACGAAACCGAAGATTTCTTTAGTCCGGTGAGTTGGCCTGTCAGTTCCAGCATCTCGGCATGCTCTTCCGGCGTGCGATCCTTCTTTGCTATCAGTGCGTCATGCCGCTTCCGTTTCTGCCTTACTTGAAGCCTTTCGACGGCGCCGCTGAACTCCGCGCCCGTTTGCTCTTCCCCGAATCTTGTATCCATGAGCGCCGCCTGGCTCGATTCGAGGAGGACCTTCAGTTCTGTCTCGCGGAAATGGTCCACTACAAGATTGCCGTCCGCACTCGGGTTTTCGCGACAGAACTCGGCCACCATCAGGATCGCACGCCCCTCAAAGGAATCATGATCCACCAGCTCCGCCGCAATTTCCTTGGCGTAGGCCGGCTTGGAAAGCAAGCACTGAAGCAGGGTGCGTTCGGGTTTTCGCTCCGCAAGCTGGGCGCCGCGCTCGGCACCTTGCAAGGGGGGTTTCGAGTCGTGGCCGCGCGGGATGCGGATCTCGGTCAGCCGCGCCGCTTCCTCCTGCCTCACGCCGGCCGCGTCGGCAAGCGCCTTGAGCAGCTGCAGCTTCAGCGTCGGCGCGGACACCTTGTGCAGCAGCGGCTTCGCCTCGTGCACGAGCCGGGAGCGTCCCTCCGCCGTAGCCAGGTCAGCCCGACTCTTCAGCTCTTCGAGAAGGAACTCCGACAGCGGCCGCGCTTCGCCGAGTCCTTTCTCGAACGCTCCTGCGCCGTTATTTCGCACGAAGCTGTCCGGATCGTGCTCGGGCGGAAGAAAGAGAAATCGCACGGTCTTGTTATCCGCCAGCCAGGGTAGGCTTACCTCGAGCGCTTGCCACGCTGCCTTCCGGCCCGCCGCGTCGCCGTCAAAGCAGAACACCACCTCGTCGGTCTGGCGCAGGAGCTTCTGCACGTGCGCGGGCGAGGTTGCCGTGCCCAGCGTCGCGACCGCGTACTCGATACCGTGCTGCGCGAGCGCCACCACGTCCAGGTAGCCTTCGACCACGATGGCGCGGCCTGCCGCGCGGATCGCCGACCTCGCCTGGGCAAGGCCGTAGAGCTCGCGTCCCTTCTCGAAGAGCGGGGTTTCCGGGGAGTTGAGATACTTCGGCTCCCCTTCGCCGAGCACGCGGCCCCCGAAGGCGATCACCGAGCCGCGCTGGTTGAGAATGGGGAACATGATGCGGTCGCGAAACCGGTCATAACGCCGTCCCCCGCCCTCCGGGTCGATCACGAGGCCGGCCTCTTTCAGCGATTTGTCGGCATAGCTCGGAAAAACGCTCTCCAGGCTCTGCCAACCCTCGGGCGCATAGCCGATTCCGAAGCGCGCCGCGATTTTGCCGGTCAGGCCGCGGCCCTTGAGATATTCGATGGCGCGCGGCGCCGCCTTCAACTGTTCGCGGTAGTAGTCACAGGCGCGTTCCATGATCTCGTACAGATCCGGCCCGCCTTCGGGTTTCTGGGTGCGCGGTTCGAACTCCGGCATCTTCATGCCGACGGATTGGGCGAGATCCTTCACCGCCTCAACGTAGCCGAGGCCCTGGTATTCCATGAGAAAGGAGATCGCGTTGCCGTGCGCGCCGCAACCGAAGCAGTGATAGAACTGCTTGGTCGGGCTGACGGTGAACGAGGGCGTCTTCTCGGTGTGGAACGGGCAGCAGGCAAGATAGTTCGCTCCGCCCTTCTTCAGCGGGACGTAGCGCTCGATCACATCGACGATATCGACGCGATGGAGCAGTTCTTGCTTGAAGGAATCCGGTATCACGGCCGGAATGCGCTCTGAAGGAGCACCGCGAGCGCGCCTCGATGAATGGGCCGCCGAGGCCCGTCCCTTCTCACCATGTTCCCTTTATAGGCGAAATTTTCCAATGCGCAAGCCGCAAGCGTAGGGCCCTCTCAGCCGGCAAGCTTCGATTTCACCAGCGATGATACTTTTCCCATGTCGGCGCGCCCCGCGAGCTTGCCTTTCAGCGCCCCCATGACTTTGCCCATGTCGGGCACGCCCTTTGCGCCCGTCTGCGCGATTGCTGCGGAGACCTCTTGCGCAATCTCGGCGTCCGTCAGTTGCTTGGGCAGGTAGCCCGAGAGAAGATTCAACTCAAAGGTCTCGCCGTCGACGAGGTCCTTGCGGTTGGCCGCCTGGAACTGGGCAATGGAGTCGCGGCGTTGCTTGATCATCTTGTCGATGACCGCTACGACTTCGGCGTCGGAAAGCTCTTTCCTCTCGTCCACTTCGCGCTGTTTGATCGCGGCGAGCAACAGGCGTATAGCCGACAGCCGCTGCGGCTCTCTCGCTTTCATGGCCGCCTTCATGTCTTCGCTGATGCTTGCTTTTAGCGACATACGCTGGGTTTCCTCGAAGGTCGGTATCCGCAAAATGAAACGGCGCGATGAGCGGCTCTATCCACCCCATCGCGCCGGGTCGGTCCGGCAGCAGCGCCGTCCGGATCAATAAAGTTTCGGCGGCAGCGTCTGGTTGCGCAGCCGCTTGTAGTGCCGCTTGACGGCGGCGGCGAGCTTTCTCTTGCGGTAGGCCGTCGGCTTTTCGTAGAACTCGCGGGCGCGCAGTTCGGTGAGAAGCCCGGTTTTTTCCACGGTCCGCTTGAAGCGGCGCAGCGCCACCTCGAAAGGCTCGTTTTCCTTGACGCGTACAGTCGGCATGCAAGTCTTGTTTCCGGAAGCAAAGGCGCGGAATTCTATCAGAGAATCACCCCCGTAGCCACCCGCCTCACGCGGGACGGCGCCACCGGGCGCCGCCCAGGCGCTCGAATACGAGGTAAAGCGAAGGCAGCACGATAAGAGTCAGCAGCGTGGCCGTCACCAGGCCGCCGATCACGACCACCGCGAGAGGTTTCTGCGTCTCCGAGCCGATCCCGGTGGAAACCGCCATCGGCAGCAGCCCCAAGGCGGCGAGGAGCCCCGTCATGAGCACCGTCCGCATGCGCGTCAACGAGCCCCGCATCACCGCCTCTTCCGGCGAGGCCCCGGCATCGCGCAGCTGGTTGAAATACGCGACCATGACCACGCCGTTCAGCACCGCCTGGCCAAAGAGCGCAATGAAGCCGATGGCCGCCGAAACCGACAACGGGATCCCCGTGATGAGCAGCGCGAAGATGCCGCCGATCAGCGCAAAAGGGATGTTGAGCAGGATCAGGAGCGCGCTGCGGAATGCGCCGAATGCGTCGAAGAGCAGGATGAAGATCAGCAGTACCGACACCGGAACAATGATGGAAAGGCGTGCCATGGCGCGCTCTTGGTTCTCGAACTCCCCGGACCAAGTGATGCTGTAGCCCGGCGGAAGCTTGATCCGCGCGGCGACCCGGTCCTTCATGTCCGACACCACGCTGCCCATGTCCCGCTCGGCGATGAAAATTCCGATCGAATGCACGCGAACGCCGTTCTCGCGCGCAATGTTCATCGCGCCGCCGATGGTGCTGAACTCCGCCACTTGCGAGATCGGCACGTACGCGCCGCCGGCGGTGCTGACCGTGATCGAGCGCAGGTTGGAGACGGTGCGCTGCGGATCGGCGAGGCGCACCGAGACGGCGTAGTGCCGCTCGCCCTCCCAGAGCTGCGTCGCGGGCTTGCCCCCGAGCACCATTTCGATCACGTCCTGGATGTCGGCGACGTTCAATCCGTAGCGCGCAGCCGCGTCCCGGTCCACGCGGATGAGGAGCTGCGGCAGCTCGCCCAGGCGGTCGACAAAGGCGCGCTTTACGCCGCGCACGTCCTTCACCGCGTTCAACACCTGCTCCGCCTGGTCGCGAAGCACGTCGAGATCTTCGCCGAAAACCTTGATCACGATCTGCCCGTCGATCTGCGAGATCGATTCGAGCACGTTGTCGCGGATCGGCTGCGAGAAGCTCGGCTCGATTCCGGGAAAGCGCGACATCGACTTGTCCATCTCGTCGATCAGTTGGCGCTTGGACGCGCCAGCGCGCCAATGGGACTCGGGCTTCAGGGTCACCAGAATCTCGCACATGTTGATCGGTTTGGGATCGGTTCCGTCCTCGGGCCTCCCGCATTTGGAGATGACGCTGTCGACCTCGGGAACGGACGCCAGCGCCGAGCGGAATCGGCCAGCCATGCGCTGCGTCTCGGTCACCGACACCGAGGTGGGCAGGTTGACGTTGATCCAGATCGAACCCTCGTTCAGCTCGGGAAGGAACTCGGTGCCGAGCTTGGGTACGACCGCGAGGCTCGCGACAAGCGCGATGAGGGCGGTGCCTAGCACCTTTTTCTTGTTCCCTATGGCCCAGGCGAGCACCGGCTCGTAGATGCGCTTGCAGGCGTGCACCAGCGCGTTTTCCCCTTCGGGGAGGTTCTTGCGCAGCATCCAGACGCAGAGCAGGGGCACCAGGGTCAGCGACAGGATCAACGAACCGACGAGCGCGGAAGTCACCGACCAGGCCATGGGCGCGAAGATTCGCCCCTCGTGGCGCTGCAGGGTGAAGATCGGAATATGCGCCGCGATGATGATGAGCATCGAGAAAAGCGTCGGCCGCCCCACCTCGACCGCTGCCTCGAGAATCCTTTGAATCCGCGGCATGCGGTCTTGCGCCCGTTCGGAGAGCTTGCGGAAAACGTTCTCCACCACGATCACCGCGCCGTCGACGATGATGCCGAAATCCATCGCGCCCAGGGACAACAAGTTCGCGGGAATCCCCACCCAGGTGAGGCCGATGAACGTGGCGAGCAGGGACAGTGGAATCACCAGCGCAACGATGAACGCCGCCCGCAGGTTGCCCAGAAACAGCAGCAGCACCAGCGTCACCAGCGCCGCGCCTTCGACGAGGTTGGTGAACACCGTTCTCAGCGTCCTGTCTATCAACCAGGTGCGGTCGTAGAAGGGCGCGAGCATCACCCCGCGCGGCAGGCCCGTTGCATTCAGCGATTCGACCTTGTCCTTTACCGCCTTGAGCACTTGCGAAGGGTTCTCGCCCTTCCGCATCAGCACGATGCCGGTGACGGCGTCGTCCTCGTCGTCTTGTCCCACGATCCCCTGGCGAGGGATGGAGCCCACGCTCACGTTCGCTACGTACTTGACCAGTATCGGCACCCCGCCCCTCTCGGCGACGACGATGTTGCCGATCTCGTCGGAGGAGCGCAGCAGCCCGATACCGCGGATGAGATACTGCTGCCTGCCCTGTTCCAGGTAGCCTCCGCCGACGTTGGCGTTGCCGCGCTGCAGCGCCGAGAACAACTGCTGCAACGTCACCTTGTAGTCGCGCAGCTTCCCGAGGTCGGGGTTGACCTCGTATTGCTTGATGGGGCCGCCGAAACTGACGACGTCGGCCACGCCCGGGATGAGGCGCAGTTGTCGCTCGACCACCCAGTCCTCGATCGAGCGCAGATCCCTCGCATTCAAAGTGTCGGACTTGAGGCGATAGCGGTAGATTTCGCCGATCGGCGTCGACAAGGGCGCCAGCGCCGGCTGCGCTCCGTCGGGCAAGTCCACCTCGCGCAGCCGCTCGACCACTTGCTGGCGCGCGAAGTAGGCGTTGGCGCGGTCGTCGAAGGTAATGATGACGAACGACAGCCCGAACTGCGTGTGCGAGAACAGGCGCACGGCGTTGGGCAGCCCGGAGAGCACCACCTCGAGCGGAACCGTGACCTGCTTCTCGACTTCCTCCGCCGCGCGACCGGGGTAAAGCGTGATGACGTTGACCTGCGTGTCGGTCACGTCGGGAAACGCTTCGATCGGCAAGGACTTGAAGGCCGCGAAACCGCCGGCTACGAAGAGGATCAGGCCCAGGACGATGAACAGCGGCTTGTTCAGCGCGAAGGAAACGACGCGTTCGATCATGGACCGGCGCGCGCCTCGATGGGCCGCTCAGGCCGGGGCGCCGCCGGCGAGCTGGCGATACAAGCGATGCAGCAGGAGGGTCCCCTCCACCACCACTTTCTGGTCGAGGTCGACGCCGGAAACGACGCCGGCGACTCCGTCGCGGACTCCCTCGATCTTCACCTCGCTCCACGCGAAGCGGCCCGGGGATTCCTCGACGAAAACGTAGTAGCTGCCTCCGGAGAGCACGAGCGCCTTTTCCGGCAGTTGCAGGAAGGTGCGCTGCGCATCCGGGACCTCGGCGGTGACGAACATCTCGCCTTTGAGCTTCTTATCGCGGTTGATGACCGAGCCGCGGACCTTGATCGTGCGGGAGCCCGGATCGATGAAATCGGAAATCGCTTCCACGGTGGCCGCGAAGCTTTCCCCCGGCCAGGCGGAAGAGTGCAGCCGCACCGTCTGCCCGCGTTTCAATCTCGCAAGCTGGCTCTCGGTCGCATCGAGCTGCACCCACAGGCGGGACGGATCTGTGATGACGAACATCGCCGGGGAGTTGGCGAGCTGCAGATCGGGCCGCAGCTCCTGTCCCGGATTGATGTTGCGCTCCACCACGATGCCCTCGATCGGACTCGCAAGGGCGAGGTTCTGGTCGACCGACTCGCTGCCGCCACCGTAGAGCCTGACCTTGCCCGCGGCACGGGCCAGCTCGGCCTCGGCGCGCGCGTAGTCGGCTTCCGCGGTGATCAACTCCTTGCGCGGGGAAACCCCGGCGGCGTACAGCTCACGCAGCCGGCTGAGATTCTTTTCGGCCAAGGCGAAATCGGATTGCGCGCGGCGCGCATCGGCCTGCGCCTGGCCGAAATCGGGAGAGGCCAGCATCGCCAGCGTCTGGCCCGCCTTTACGCGGTCTCCGGCTTTCACCAGGATGTGGATCACGCGCCCTGCGAAAGCGGGAAACAGCCTCACCGTGCGGTTTTCGTCCCACACCAGACGCCCGGACAGGCGCAACTGCTGCGGCGCGCTCTCCTTGACCGGCTCGGTCGTGAACGAGCCGAGCTGCGGACTGTCCTGAGGAAACACGATGCGGCCGTTCTCCAGCCTCGGTCGCGCCACATCGGATTTGGCGTCCCCGTTGCCGCACGCCGAGACGAGCGCCGCCATGGCGAGGGCGAGCGCGAGAACCGCCGCTCGGACGATTCGCTCCCGTATTGCGGACATATGCCGCGCCCCCGCCCGAATCTCGAACGCGTTCACTGCTCCTCGCTCCCGAATCGCCGCGTTCCGGCTTCCCATGCAGCGAGCGCCTTGGAGTAATCGTTTCGCGCCGCTGCGGAGTCGATCTGGATTGTGCGCAGGGTCCGGCGGGCGTCGAGCAGGTCCATCACCCCGATAGCGCCGTTTTTGTAGGCAAACTCAACGGAGTCGGCCGCTTTCCTTGCTTCCACCGAGAGCGACTCGTCGTAGCGGCGCAGGCGCTCTGCCGCCGCCTGCAGGTCGGATAGCGTGCGGCTGAGCTCGGCGCGCGCCTGCGCGCGCACCTTGTCCAGGGCCTCGAGCGCGGCGTTGTAGTCCACTTCGGAGCGCTGGATCTCGCCTTCGTAGTAGTAGCGCGCGAAGAGCGGGATGCTCATGAAAACGCCGTAACTGTTGCCGCTGCCGAATGTGTTGGTATTGGCGCCGGTGCCGATGGGGTAGTGGTCGACCTGCGCGCCCACGGTCAGGTCGCGCGTGCGCAGACTCCGCGCGAGATCCCGCGCCTTCTGCGCCCCCTCGACGCGGTTTCTCGCAGCGCGCACGTCCGGGCGCCGTTCGATCAGTTCATCGGCGACGCCGGCTGCCTCTAGGAACGCCAGGGGCGGCCACGGATCCGCGGCGCGAATGCTCATCGCCTGCGCTTCGGCGCCGATCAGGTAGCCGAGCACGAGCTGGGCGCGGCGACGGTCGGCTTCGGCCCCGCGCGCGTCATTCTGGGCGCGCAGAGCGTCGACGCGCAGCCGCGCGACGTCCGCCATGGCGATATCGCCGGCTTTCAGACGCAGCTCCGCCGCTCTCAGTGAGCCTTCGAACAGCGAGGTCGTGTCGCGCGCGATGTCGACCTTGTCCTGCGCCAGGAGCAAGTCGTAATATGCGGCTCTGAGAGCGAGGCGCTGCTGCCGGATCGTATCGGAAAGGTCCTCCGCGCTCGCCGACTCGAGACTTCTCGCGTTGGCGATGCGCAACTCCCGCCGATCGCCGCGCTCGATGACCTGATCGACGCGGATCGAGCTGTCCACGGTCTTGTCGCGCCACGGCCCGGTGCCCACGCCGGCGGAAGGATTGATCGCGCCGACCCCCAAGCTCAAAGTGGGGTTCGGTCTCGCACCGGCAGAGAGGGTGTTTGCTTGCGCTGCCTCGACTGCACGGCGCGCCGCTTGCAGCTCGCGGTTGCGAGAGCGCAACAGCTGCTCGGCCTGGGCGAGCGTGAGCGCGCCGAGATCCGCCGACTGGCTGAACGCGGCCGGCGCTGGTGCGGCAAACAACGCGAAGCCCAGAAGCATCTTGCCCGCCAATCGATAGGGGAGCTTGCCCATGAGGGGCGGAATTCTAGTCAAACGCGCCTGACAACAGACTGACGGAAATCGACAAAAGAGCAGAAAAATCATGCTCGTGCTGGGTATCGAGACCTCTTGCGACGAAACCGGGGTGGCCGTCTACGATGCCGGCCGCGGCCTGCTCGCACACGCGCTGCATTCACAGATGGCGCTGCACGACGCGTACGGGGGCGTCGTGCCGGAGCTCGCTTCGCGGGACCACATTCGGCGCCTGCTCCCTCTCATCCGCGAGGTCCTGCGCAAGGCCGGTGCCAGAGAGTCGGACCTCGACGCGGTCGCGTACACCCAAGGCCCCGGCCTCGCGGGAGCGCTGCTCGTGGGCGCGGCCGTCGCGAACAGCCTCGCGTTCGGTCTCGGAATCCGGGCAGTTGGCGTTCATCACCTCGAGGGGCATTTGCTTTCGCCGCTGCTTGAAAAAAATCCGCCGTCTTTCCCGTTTGTCGCGCTGCTGATTTCGGGGGGGCACACCCAGCTGATGCGCGTGTCGGGAGTCGGGCAGTACGAGATGCTGGGGGAAACGCTGGACGACGCCGCGGGAGAAGCTTTCGACAAGACAGCAAAATTGCTCGGGCTCGGCTACCCTGGGGGACCCGCGCTCGCCAAGCTCGCCGAGCGCGGCAGAGCTGATCGCTTCGCGTTTCCACGCCCGATGCTCGAGCAGCTGGAGAAACGCGGCGATCTCAACTTCAGCTTCAGCGGGCTGAAGACGGCGGTCGCGACGCTCACGCGCACGCGCGCGCTCGACGAGCAGACGCGCGCCGATGTGGCAGCCGCGTTCCAGGAGGCAGTGGCCGACGTGCTCGTTGCAAAATCGCTCGCCGCGGTGCGCAGAACGGGCCTGAGCCGGCTCGTCGTGGCTGGAGGCGTCGGCGCCAACGTGCGGCTGCGCTCCTTGCTCGACGCCGCCGCGTCGCGCGACAAATTCAGCGTGTTCTACCCGGCAATGGAATTCTGCACCGACAACGGCGCGATGATCGCGCTGGCAGGATGCCTGCGGTTGGAGGCCGCCAACGCGGGCCGGGCGCTTCCACTCGGGTTCACAGTGAGGCCGCGCTGGGACCTCGCAAGCGTCGCGCCCGCCTGATGCACCCGGCTAGGCGCCCGCCGAATCCCGCTTTTCGCCGATGCGGTGTTCCTTCCCCGCGACGAGCTTGAGAATGTTCGCCTTGTGGCGCCAGACGAGCAGCGCCGACATGAGAATCAGCGCGGGCAGCATTTCTCTCGCGCCGAACAGGAAAAAATAGTAGAGCGGCGCAAATACGGCGGAGACGATCGCCGCAAGCGACGAATAGCGGAAAAAGAGCGCGATGACGATCCAGGTCGCAACCGTCGCGAGACCGAGCCAGGGATGGATCGCGAGCAGAATCCCGCCCGCGGTGGATACGCCCTTGCCGCCCCTGAAGCCGAAGAACACCGGATAGATGTGGCCCACGAATACCGCGACCGCGCAGGCGGCGACGCCCGTCGCTCCGATGCCGTAACCGGCGGCGTAGCGCGCCGCGAGGAACACGGCGAGCCAGCCCTTTCCGCAGTCGCCGACGAGCGTGAGAAGCGCCGCGAGCTTCCTGCCCGTGCGCAACACGTTGGTCGCGCCGGGATTGCCCGAGCCGTACGAGCGCGGGTCGGGAAGCCCGAAGGCACGGCTCACGATGACTGCGAAGGACAGCGAGCCGATCAGGTAGGCGATGGGGAAGAAGGCTGCGGCAGCCATGGCCTTACTCTAGAATTGGAGGCAAAGTTTAACGCCGCCACGCCTTGGACACCATTTTCATCCGCCAGCTGCGCCTGCAGGCCTGGATCGGGCTTTACCGCCACGAGAAAATCGCCCCGCAGACGATCGAGCTCGATCTCGAGATCGCTCTGCCTGCCGGTGACGCGGTATTCAAGACGCAAAAGGTCGCGGATACCATCGACTACGGCGTCGTAGTGGAACACCTCCGCGCCCTCCTCGCGAAAGAGCGCTTCGGCCTCGTCGAAAACCTCGCCGAACGAATCGCAAGCCTCATACTCGAGGACTTCAAGTCGCCCCGCGTCAAGGTCAGTATCGCCAAGCTCGGCGCTTTGCGCGACGCGCAGCGCGTGGGAGTGACGCTCGAACGAAGCCGGGCGTAATCCGGGTTCAGGCACTCTCCGGCTTCACCCTCTGGGATGGTGCTTTTGGTGCAGCAGCTTCAGCCGCTCGCGCGCCACGTGGGTGTAGATCTGCGTGGTCGAGATATCGGCATGGCCGAGCAGGAGCTGCACGACGCGCAGATCGGCGCCGTGGTTGAGCAGATGCGTGGCGAAGGCGTGGCGCAGCGTGTGGGGCGAAAGCGATTTGCCGGGGAGTGCTGCCGCGGCGCGCTTCTTGATCAGGTGCCAGAACGCCTGCCGCGTCATGGGGCCGCCGCGCCCCGTGACGAACACGTAGTCGCTGGCCCGTTTCCTCAAAAGCGCGGGTCGCCCTTCCTTCAAATAGCGCGCGAGCCAGGCGAGCGCCTCCTCACCTAGGGGCACGAGACGCTCCTTCGAGCCCTTGCCGAAAACGCGTACCACGCCCATGTCGAAGCTCACTTCGACGAGCTTCAGACGAACCAGCTCCGAGACGCGCAGCCCGCTCGCGTAGAGCACTTCCAGCATCGCACGGTCGCGGAGCCCGAGCGGTGCTCCCGGCTCCGGCTGCGCGAGCAGCGCTTCGACATCGACCTCCGAGAGCGTCTTCGGAAAGCGCGGCGGCTTCTTCGGGGGATCGAGCTTGAGCGTGGGATCGATCTCGATGCGCCGCCCGCGCGCGAGGAACCGGTAGAAGCGCTTCAAGCTCGAGTGCAGCCGCGCCTGGGTGCTCGAGCGGATGCCGTGCTTCTTTCCGGGAGAGCGCCGCAAATAAAGCCAGGCGAAATACTCGGCGAGATCGGCTTCGGTCGCACCCAGCAGCGAGGCGCGGCCCTGCCGCTCGTGCCAGTCGGCGAACAGGCTCAGATCGCGGCGGTAGGATTCGAGCGTGTTCTTCGCAAGGCCGTCCTCGAGCCAGACGGAATCGCAGAATTCGTCCAGGAGCGCGGCGTTGTCCGCGTTCATTAGGCGGGCTGGCGCGCGGCGCGAATGCGAAGGAGCTGGATCGCGACGACTACGGCGAACAGGCCCAGGCCGACGATATCAGCCGTAGTGGTCGGGTACACGAGCGCCAGCCCTGCGACGATCAACATCCCCCGTTCGATCCAGCTCGTGCTCTTGAACAGCCAGCCTTGTACGCCGCCCGCGAGCGCGGCGATCCCCAGCGCGGCGGTGATCGTTACGAGCGCGATCGAACCCCAATCGGCGTTGCCGAGTGTTTTGATCGAACCCGTGAGGAGCAGTCCCACGCCCGAGGGATCGAGCACGAACATGAAGGGCACGAGGAAGGCGGGCATGGTGTATTTCCAGGATTGCAGCGTCGTCTTGTACGGATCGCCGCCGGTGATCGCCGCGGCAGCGAAGGGCGAGAGCGCGGTTGGCGGCGAGACTTCGGAGAGCACCGCGTAGTAGAAAATGAACATGTGCGCAGCAAAGTCGGGCACGCCCAGCTTGATCATCGCCGGCGCCGCGATCACCGCGCAAATGAAGTAAGACGCGGTCACCGGGACGGCGAGTCCCACGATCCAGACGATGAGCGAAGTGTAGATCGCCGTCAGCAGCAGCGAGCCTCCGGCGTATTCGATGATGATCGAGCTGAATTTGAGGCCCAGACCCGTGAGCGTCACCACGCCGACGATGATGCCGGCGCCGGCGCAGGTGGTGGCGACGTTGAGCACCCCGGTCGAGCCCGCCTCGAGCGCCTTGAAGAATTTCGACCCGAAGATTCCCTTTACCAGGGGTTCGCGTCCTCGGAACAGGTCGTAGGAGAACAATGCGCAATCGCGATGCAAAAAGCTCGTTGCAAAGGAGAACACCGTCGCCCAGAACACCGACAGCACGGGCGAATATCCCATGAGCATGAATACGACGATCGACACCAGCGACAGGAAGTGGAACCAGTAATTTTTCGTCAAACTCCACAGCGATTCGACCTGCACGTACTTCACCGTGCTCATGCCGAACTTGCGCGCGTCGATCTCGACCATGAGGAAGAGCGCGAAGTAATAGAGCAAGGTCGGGATCGTCGCCATCAAGAGCACGTCGAGATACGAGATCTTCAGGAACTCGGCGATGAGGAAGGCCGCCGCGCCGAGCACCGGCGGCGAGATGATCGCGCCCAAGCCTCCCGCGGCGAGCAGCCCGCCCGCCGCGTTTTTCCCGTAGCCCGCCTTGACGAGCATCGGGTAGGCGACCGAGCCTAGCGTCACCGTGGTCGCCACGCCGCTCCCCGACGGCCCGCCGAGGAGGAACGAAGCGAGCACCACGGTACGGCCGGCGCTGGTGGACTTGCCGCCCATGGCGGAGAACGAGAAATCGATGAAGAACTTGCCCGCCCCGGAGAATTGCAGGAACGCCCCATAGATCGTGAACAGGATGATGAGCGAGGAAGAGACGTCCACGGCGACCCCGAAGATGCCTTCGAGCGTCATATACAAATGCCCCACCAGCCGGCCGACTTCGTAGCTGCGATGCGCCCAGGAACCGGGAAGCTGCTCGCCGAACAACGCATAGAGCACGAAAGCCATCACTACCCCCGGCATGATCCAGCCCGAGGCGCGGCGCATGCCTTCCAGGATCAGGAGGATCAACGCGATGCCGAAGACGATGTCCCAGTTGTCCGGTGAAGTGTTGCGGTCCCAGATATCGTCGCCGCCCTGAAGAATGTAGGCGATCACCGCGACGGCGGCGAACGCGGCCGCCCAGTCCCACCACATGATGCGGTGGCGGTAGCGCTTCGAGGCGGGAAACAGCAGGTAGCCGAGGAACAGCACGAAGGCGACGTGCACCGGGCGAAGCACCTGCGCCGGCACGATTGCGTACGCGGTGTAGAGGTGGAACAGCGACATCACCACCGCCGTCGCGGAGGCGAAGATGCCAAGCGCGCCGCGCAGCTTGTTGCTCGCGCCCTCCTCCGCCTCGATGAACTCCTCGGCCTTCTTCAGCGCCTCGACATCGATGACCGGCGCATCGGCTGCCGGGCTCGCGATCTGGCTCATCCGCCCTCCTCGGCGCGCATGCTAGCACAGCCCGCCGGCGTGACACGCCGCCTGCCTGCTCATCTCGCTTGACAATCCAATCTTCAGGGGGTCTGCTGATTTTCCCTGCCCAGCGCGGCGAACCCCAAATCGCCAACCATCAACGACGCCAGCACCGAGAGTTGATTCTTCGCCTGAATCGGCTTGCCGGCCCGCCAATAGGCAATGGCCAAATAGCGGTGCACTTCCTGAAATCCTCGGGTCAGATCCTGCGCACGCTCAAGAGCGTTAACGGCTCTTTGATAATTCCCTTCCTGGAGGTGATGGAGTCCGACGCCGAGCCAATAATACGGATCCTTCTCTTGCCTTGCCTGCAGAATCTCCGCGTACTTCAAAGCCTCCGATTCGCGACCTTGGGATACCAGCAGCTGGTGCAAGGAACGCAAAGCGATATCCGCGTCATCGTTGAGTGCGATCGCGTTCAACAACAATTGTTCCGCGCTCCGAAGGAGGCCTTTGCGCGTATAGAGCTGCGCCAAATTGCTGTAACTCGGTGAATAGCCCGGGTCCGCGAGCACCGCCGCTTTGAAATGGGCATAAGCCAAAGTCAGATCGCCTTGCGCCAAGTATTCCGCCGCAACGTTGTTGTAAAAGCGCGCAAGAATCCCGTCGTCCGACAAGGCTATTCCCTCTCTTCGCGAAGCGACTTGAGGTTCGAAATCGATGATCACGTCACCTGATCGCATCAATCCGTCCTTGACGTACAGCCCTCCATCGCTTCTGCCGCTAATGAGCAGATTCACGTGCCGGTTGAGAAACTCGACGCTGCCGCGCCGGTCGAAGACAACAGGCACGCGAACTTCCTGCATCTGGACCGGCATGTCCAGAGCTTTCGCCAGCGAATAAGACAAGACCGTAAGCGAAAGACAATCGCCGTTTTTTCGACGCCACGTTTCTGCGGCGATTGTCGAGTGGCTTCTCGAATAGGAAAAATCTTTGGTCTCCGGCTCAAATAGGAGCGAGACCAAATGATTCAGACGATACTGCGCGCTGGAATTTTGAATCCTTGGATCGTGCAGTTTCGATAGAAGCCCGGCGTCAAGCTGAAAGAGATCTCGTTTGCTGACCGAGACCAGGGCCGCATCATAGTCAAAAGCCTGGTCCTGCCACAGAAGATGCGCAGGCAAGGGCGCACGGGGCGCTGCGGCACATCCCGCGAGTGCGATGAGACACCCTCCGATCGATAGCGCTCTGAGCAACATAAGACCCCTACCATGTTGCCTCACCGCGAGATGAACGGCGCCTCCGTTCGATCTCGCGGTGTCGGACGGCGCGGCGCGGCCCGCGCCCGGCTTTAACGAATCCTCACGCCCCGCTCCGCAAAATACTTGACCGCGCCGGGATGGAAAGGAATCGGCGAGGCCGCGGCCTTCTGGTTCTCCAGCCTGAAATTCTCCGCCTCCTTGTGCACGGCGATCATGTCGTCGCGCTTGTCGAAGATCGTCTTGACGATGTTGTAGGCGGTCTGGTCGCTCAGGCTCTCGTGCGAAACGAGGATGTTCCACACGGTGGCCTGACGATTGTCCGCGTCCATGCCCCGGTAAGTCGCCTTCGGGATGACGTCCTCAATGTAGAGCGGGCCGTACTTCTTGTTCATCGCGGCGACGGTGTCGGCGTGGTCGATCATCTTGATCTTGACGCCGGGCGTGTTGGCGAGGTCGGTCACCGCCGCGGTCGGAAGCCCCCCCACCCAGAAGAAGGCATCGATCTTGCGATCCTTGATCGCGTTCACCGACTCGGCGACGCCGAGCCGCTCGCGCTTCATGTCGCGATCCTTGTCCAGGCCCGCCGCCTCGATGACGCGGAACCCCATCACCTCGGTCGCGCTGCCCGGTGAACCGGTCGAGACGCGCTTGCCCTTCAGGTCCGCCATCTTAGTGATGCCCGTGCCTTCGATGGTGACCACGTGCATGCGATTGGGGTACAGGATCATGAGCGTGCGCAGCGGCACCTTGGTGCCCTTGAACTTGTCTTCGCCGCGGTACGCGTCCTGGCCGGCGTCCGCCATTGAAAACGCGATGTAGGGCTTGCCGGTCGCGATGAGCTTGAGGTTGTCCACCGAGCCGCCGGTCACCTCGGCCGTGGCTTGGAGGCCCGGCACGTACTTGGACAGTAGATTGGCGAGGCCCCCGCCCAGCGGGTAGTACACGCCGCCGGTGCCGCCGGTGGCGATCGACAAGCTGTATTTTTCCTGCGCCTGAACCGCACCCGTCACCGCAAGCGCGGCGACGAGAGTGACTGATGCAAAGACCTTCATCGATTTCCCTCCTGTGAAGTTTCGCCCCTAAACGCTTCCGGCCACCGCTGCGGCCTGTTCGGTCTTCCCGGAATATACTACGTGCACCGGATTCAGGCGGGCCCCACGTCTCTGAACAAGGCGCCGTCCCGAGCGAGATCGCCCGACGCCCGCACGCCGAGGTTCGTGCGTTCGGCAAAAGCGAGCATGCGGTCGATCGGCCGGTATGCGCGGCGACCGATTTCCGGATCGATGTGGATCTCGTTCGCGCCGGTCTCGAGCGCCCCGGCGAGGTTCGCCAGGCCGTTCATCGCCATCCAGGGACAATGCGCGCAGCTCTTGCAGGTGGCGCCCGCGCCCGCGGTTGGCGCCTCGATGAAGCGCTTTTCGGGCATCAGCATCTTAAGTTTGTGAAGCATGCCGTTGTCGGTCGCAACGATGAATTCGTCGGCATCCAGGGCCTGCGCTGCCCGGATGATCTGCGTGGTGGAGCCGACCGCGTCGGCGAGCTCGATCACCTCGGCGGGGGATTCCGGGTGGACGAGCACCTTCGCCCGCGGGTGCTCTTTCCTCAGGAGCTCCAGCTCCAGCGCCTTGAATTCCTCGTGCACGACGCATGCGCCGTGCCACAGCAGCATGTCGGCGCCGGTCCGGCTTCGCACGTAGGCCCCGAGGTGACGGTCGGGTGCCCAAAGAATTTTTTCGCCGCGCTCGTGCAGGTGGCGCACGACCTCGAGCGCAATCGACGAGGTGACCACCCAGCCGGCACGCGCCTTGACCGCGGCGCTCGTATTGGCATAGACCACCACGGTGCGCTCGGGGTGCCGGTCGCAGAAAGCGGAAAATTCATCGGCCGGACAACCCAGATCGAGCGAGCAGGTCGCATCGAGGTCGGGCATGAGCACGCGCTTCTCGGGATTGAGGATCTTCGCGGTCTCGCCCATGAAGCGCACGCCCGCGACCACCAGCGTCGGCGCGGCCTGCGCCCGGCCGAAACGCGCCATCTCGAGCGAGTCCGCCACGCAGCCGCCGGTCTCCTCGGCGAGGTCCTGGATGTCGGGCTCGACGTAGTAGTGCGCGAGCAGCACCGCGCTCCGCTCTTTGAGCAGGCGCTCGATGCGCGCCTTCAGTTCGCGGCGCTGCTCCGCGCTCGGCGCCGCGGGGACCTTTGCCCACGCCCGCGCCGTGCACGCGACGCCGGCAAGCTGGCGCTCGAATTCGACGACTTGGGTCGTGTGCATGCGTTATTGGACAGTTTTCAGCCCGCTGCGTTGCAACCGTACCGCAACAAGGGCCCGCTCATCAATCTCGGGGCGGGGTGAGGCCGGAAAGATAGTCGGCGAGTATTTCGATGTCCTTTTCAGAGAGCAGCTCTGCTGCCGAGGTCATGTTCCCGTCGAAATCGGCTCGGGTCCCGGCCTTGAAACCGCGCAACTGCGTTCTCAGGTAGGCGAATTGCTGGCCTGCCAGCCGCGGGATGTGCTGCAGGCCGAGGAGCGCGGGACCATGGCATTGCACGCAATGGTGCTGCTCGGCAAGGCGTCGTCCGGCGGCGGCGTTTTCTGAAGCAGTTTCATGCAAGGCGGCCGCCGGTTTTTGACTGGAGAAATAGGCCGCCAGCTCGTTCATGTCGGCGTTGGAGAGGCTGGAGGCCATCGGCGACATCTGGGGATCCTTGCGGTTGCCTTCGCGGAACATGAAGAGCTGCATCGAGATGAACTGCGCAGGCTGTCCGGCGAGCGAAGGCATGGCCGGGTCGGTCGAATTTCCGCCGGGACCGTGGCAGGCGACGCAGGCTTGCGCCTTGAGCGGGATTTCTCCGGCTGCGGCAAAAGGGAGAAAAAAACAAAGCGCGGCGGCAAATATCGCCGCCGCGCCGCCGCTGTTGCGACTGCGACCGCTCACTTCTTCTTGGCGTAGCTCACGCGGTAGATGATCCCGTTTTGGTCATCCGAGACGAGCATCGAGCCGTCGCGCATCACCATCACGTCCGCCGGCCGGCCCCACATGGGAGGGTCGGCCTTCTCGTCCGTGAGGAAGCCCGTGAGGAACGGCCTCATCCTCGGCTTGCCGTTCGCATCGAAGCTCACGCGCGTGACGTTGTAGCCCTGCTTGATGGTGCGGTTCCACGAGCCGCGAAAGGCGATGAAGATGTTGTTCCGGTACTCGGCCGGGAACATCTTGCCGGTGTAGAAACGCATGCCGATGGGCGCGATATGCGCGCCGAGCTTGAGCGTGGGCGGGGTGAACTCGGAGCAGGAGCGGTTCTTGCCGAACTCGGGGTCGAGGGTGTCGCCCTGGTGGCAGAAGGGATAGCCGAAATGAGCTCCCTTCTTCGCAACCCGGTGCAGCGTGTCGTTCGGCGAATCGTCGCCGAGCCAGTCGCGGGCGTGGTTGGTGAACCACAGCTCCTTGGTCTTGGGATGCCAGTCGAAACCGACCGAGTTGCGCACGCCAAGCGCCACATTCTCTAGCACGCCCTTGTTAGGGTCGACCCGCATGATCGATGCTTGCATGTAGCTCGGCATGACGATGTTGCCGGGCGCGCCGATGTTGAAATAGAGCTTGCCGTCGGGCCCGAGCGCGAGAAACTTCCAGAAGTGGCCGGGCTGGTTCGTGGGGTCAAGGCCGTCGATGACGACCTTGCCCTGGGGTGGATTGTCCAGGTTGTTCTCGATGCCGTCGTAGCGCGTGATGCGGTGGCGCTCCGCGACGTAGAGCGTGCCTTTGCTGAACGCGATCCCGTTCGGCGACTCGAGACCCTTGAGAAGGGTCTTCACCTCGCGCCTGCCGCCGCGTTCGACGACCGCATAGACGTCCTTCAACTGGCGGGTGCCTACGAATATCGTGCCCTTGTTGCCCTGCGCCATGGAGCGCGCTCCGGGGAGGCCTTCGGCCCAGACTTCCACCTTGAAGCCGGCCGGGACCTTGAGCTTGTCGACCGGGAGCAGTTTCGCGGACTTACCGGTGACCTCGATCGCGAAGGGGTGCAGGGGCGATTTCTCCTGCTCGGCGCTGCGGCCTTGCTGCCAGGAGGGCGGGGCGGCGGGCGCCTGCGCCTGCACCGCATTGGCGATCAGCGCACAGACGAGCGCGGAAATGAGGGAGATGAACGGTCGGAACGGTGCGGGCAACATGGAATATCCTCCTTTTCCCGGGTGTTGTGGTCTTCGAGGGGGCGCCGCGGTGCAATCGACGGGGCGTAATGGCATCATAGCTACGCTCGATCCCGGGCGCAACAACATGGCACACCGGAGAAAGGCCTCGTGCTCAGCCGCCCTGCTCGCGCTCGGCGCGGGCCCCCTTTACGGACAGACGGGACCCGAGCAAGGCGCCTCGGCGGTTCCTGTGCCATCAATCGTGGTCACCGCGACGCGCTCGGAGCGCAACAGTTTCGATTTGCCGGTCTCGATCGACCGGATCGACGCCGATGCGATCCGCGAGGGCAAACCGATGATCAATCTGTCGGAGAGCCTCTCGCGCGTCCCCGGCGTGGTCGTGCAGAACCGCCAGAACTACTCCCAGGATTTGCAGATCTCTTCGCGCGGGTTCGGCGCGCACGCACAGTTCGGAGTGCGCGGCGTGCGCCTCTACGCGGACGGGATCCCCGCGACTTCTCCCGACGGCCAGGGGCAGACCTCCAACTTCGATCTCGGCGCGGCCGAGAGGATCGAGGTGATGCGGGGACCCTTCTCGACCCTCTACGGGAATGCCTCGGGCGGGGTCATCCAGATATTCACGGAGAACGGCCCGCCGGAGCCCACGCTCACAGAGAGCGGCGCGGCCGGGAGCTATGGAACCAGCCGCTCCGCTCTCAAGTTCGGCGGCCAGTCCGGCGCGCTCAATTACGTCGGCGGCGCTTCGCACCTCGAGACCACCGGCTACCGCGACCACAGCGCGGCCGAGAAAGACCTCGGCAACGCCAAGCTCAAGTTCGCGCTCGGCGACGATACGCGCCTCGCCTTCATTCTGAACGCGGTGAGGCAGCCGGCGCAGGACCCGGCAGGGCTCAACCGCGCGCAGGTGGAGCAGAACCCGCGCCAGGTCAATGCCACCGTGATTCAGTTCAATACCCGCAAAGACGTCGTGCAGAACCAGCTCGGCACGACGGTGGAGCACCGGCTCTCCGGTTCGGACAGCCTGCGCCTTGCCGCCTACGGCGGGAGCCGGCAGGTCGAGCAGTTTCTCGCCTTCAACGGCGGGGGGGCGCTTGCTTCGGGCGGCGTCGTCAACCTCGATCGTTTCTATTACGGGCTCGACCTGCGGTTCTCGCGCGCGACCGAGCTCGCGGGCACGCCCTTCGCGTTTACCGTCGGGACCGACTACGACAGCCAGAAAGAGCGGCGCAGGGGATACACCAACAACGACGGCACGGCCGGCACTTTACAGCGCGACGAGGACGACACCGTGAGGAGCGCCGCCCTTTACGCGCAGAGCGACTGGAAGTTTGCGCCGCGCTGGAGTCTCTTCGCCGGCCTGAGGCATACCGAGGTTTCGTTCTACTCGAGCGACTACTTTATCGTTCCGGGCGCGACTCCCAATCCCGACGACAGCGGCAGCATCAAATTCAAGAACACGAGCCCTGCTGCCGGCCTAGTCTACTCGGTCTCCCCCACGCTCAATCTCTATGGCAACGTGGGCAAAGGCTTCGAGACACCGACCTTTGCGGAGCTCGCGTACCGTCCCGGCGGCGCGACGGGCTTGAATTTTGCCCTGCAGCCGAGCACGAGCGTCAACACGGAGCTCGGCGCCAAGGCGTTTCTCCCGGGCGGCCAGCGGCTTACTTTTGCGGTATTCCATATCGATACGAAGAACGAGATCGTGGTCGATACCGCGTCAGGCGGACGCAACACCTTCAAGAACGCAAGCCGCACTACGCGCAACGGTGCAGAACTGTCCTGGAGCGCAAGAGCGCTCGACACGCTCGATCTTCTCGCCGCGTTGAGCTACGTGGACGCGCGTTACCGGGATGATTTCAGCAGCGGTACG
>Ga0137369_10001207_pt1 | contig 25785 bp, 20 predicted proteins | sample SagtaG_12_FD_104918 | JGI IMG/M metagenome (GOLD analysis project Ga0137369, IMG submission 104918) | Vadose zone soil microbial communities from Sagehorn Ranch, Mendocino, California, USA - Sage1_L_113_16 metaG | ecosystem: Environmental > Terrestrial > Soil > Vadose zone | place: USA... | reverse complement strand
GCTTCTGATCTTTTTACCGGGTATCGGTGATGTTTTGGAAGATTATGAGTCTCGCGGTTTCATCGATGCCGCTCATAAGAGCCGTGTTGCGTTGGATATAACTGTCGCCGATATGCACTTCGGCTATTATGTCACTCGAACCGCTGTCGAACGGTTGCGCGATGACATTGTTCTTCCAGCGCAGGCAGACGGCTACAGCCGGATCAGCTTAGCAGGAATTTCGCTGGGTGGCTTTGGCGCCCTTTACTACGCGATAAATCACCCCGACGATATCGTGCGCTTGTTTCTTTTGGCGCCCTATTTAGGCGACAAGACGATTATCGATGAGATATCGAGAGCCGGAGGCTTGAAGGAATGGCACCCGTCCAACATTCCTGAGGATGATGAGCCGCGACAACTTTGGTGTTGGCTGAAGCGCCGCGCCGATAACGGAGGCGGTTTAAAGCTTCCAGATTTCTACCTCGCTTACGGTCTGCAGGACGCATTCGCCGCGGGTAATAAATTGTTAGGAGACTTACTTCCTGCCGGTCACGTCTACACAATCCGCGGCAAGCATAATTGGACTACCTGGATTTCTTTATGGAATATGATCCTCGCTCAATCAAGAGATATTTTTTCCTAAATTACCGGTTTTAAACCAACACATTGCCTGCTTGATTCAACCTGCCACGGATCCGTGTAAACAGCGGCGGCAATCTCACGCCCAGCAGGAATGCCAACCGCATAATCACGCTCGCTGGCCGGGGTGCACAACTGGAAAAATTCATCGTTGATCCGTAACAGTTGCTTGAGAGTATCGTCGTCGATCATCATGTGTGAATCTCGTGCCGGGACGAGCCGGCGTTAGTTCTTACCTTGACGCTGCCAAGCAAATGCCAAGCCCCCTCATAGCGAGTCCAGTCTTTGCGGGGTTTCTTGCTGCTGCCCACGGCATATTTACCGTTAGCAGGAATATAGATCGACGAAATATTTCGCAAATGAGTTAGAGGAATGACGTAGAGCTTCATTGTGCGGCCCTCGGGGAACTGCAAACAGTGCGGCCTTCGCTCGCCTAATGTCACGCCCCACGTCCAGGCGAGCGTATTCACGCCCGTTCGGTCTAAATTTGAAGCCGTATAGGTATGCCGGTAATGTTGCGCAGAGAAAAAGCCCGAGACCGAAAGCGAGCTGTACGATTTAGAGCGTATTTCATGGCGCACCCGAAGGGTGGAATGCGCACCTATAACGCTGCTCGTGGCGACGAGTCAAGCTTGAAATCGTAACGGCACGGGCTCAGCGAACCATTAACGAAATTGATTCGAAGCGTCGTTCAGTTCAATCTCAGGCTAAAAATCTGGTTTTTCCACTCGACGAATACCGGTCGCCTTCCGTCGTAAATCTCAGTTTCCTCTAATACGGTCCCGCGTGATACATAACGAATCCATGTGTGCAATGAAGAAAGCTCGGGTCTTTTCAATAGTGTTTGTAGTGGTCCTGCTTGCTGTTGGAGTGATAGCCGAGGCGCAGCAGCCAACGAAAGTCCCCCGGATAGGATTCCTAGGCGGCGGCTCTGCTTCCGCTAACGCAGGTCGCATAGAAGCGTTCCGGCAAGGTCTGCGCGAGCTTGGTTACGTGGAGGGGAAAAACATTGTCATTGAGCATCGGTGGGCGGAGGGAAAACTAGATCGTCTCCCCGCGCTCGCGGCCGAGCTAGTGCGGCTCAAGGTCGACATCATTGTTTCGGCTGGTCCGACAGTAACCCGTGTCGCCAAGGAAGCAACTGTTACGATTCCCATCGTCATGGCGTTCGATAATGATCCTGTTGGAAACGGGTTCGTCGCCAGTCTTGCGCGACCTGGCGGGAACATTACGGGATTGTCCAGCCTCTCCTCAGAGATAAGCGGAAAACAACTGGAGCTTCTGAAGGAGATCGTTCCGAGGCTCTCCCGCGTGGCCGTTATTGGAAATTCGACCAACCCGGGAAACGCACAAGCGTTAAAAGAGACGGAACTCGCCGCAGGGGCGTTCAAGGTACAGCTTCAATACGTAGACGTACTAGATCCCAAGGATATTGAGACGGCATTCGGAGCCGCGAGTAAGGGACACGCTGACGCAGTCCTCGTGCTCACGAGCGCCGTCACGAATTCTCATCGAAAACAGATTGTCGAACTTGCAGTAAAGAACCGGCTCCCGGCGATATATTACACGGCGGAATGGGTGGAAGGCGGAGGGCTTATGAACTATGGCGCGAGCTTTACCGACTTGTACCGCCACGCCGCTACGTATGTGGACAAGATTTTGAGAGGCGCGAAGCCGGCGGATCTCCCTGTGGAGCAGCCGACCAAGTTCGAGCTCATCATCAACCTGAAAGCCGCTAAGCAGATCAGTCTGACGATTCCGCCGAATGTGTTGGTGCGGGCGGACAAGGTGATCAAGTAAGCAAAGAAAGCGAAGCGGCAATGCCAGGATTGAACTGAATTCTCCAACGGACCAATCTTACGCCATATCTTACCGAAGCGTCGTACAGTTCAATGCTGTGCTGCAATTCTGTGTTGACACACTTTCTTCGCGTGATATTTATCAGCCTGTAGCGGAGGGACCCAAATCTATCAATAAGTTCATGTCGAGTGTCCAGTCATTAGGCAATGTGAAAATGAAATTTGTCCGTGCTTTCTCGATTGAGGAGATGCGCAAGATGGTCTAGCAAGCGATCAGCAAATCCTAACGCTCATCAAAGAAAGGAGGTGAAAACTATATGACGTTCAAGAAACAAGTGATCGGACTTGGTTTGGCCCTGCTATTAGCTCCCGCTGTCGGCCTCGCACAGGAGAAAATTGGTACAATTTCGGCTTATGATAAAGAGTCGAGAATGGTGACTGTAAAGGGCAAAGACTGGGAGGAGAAGGCGAAAGTCAGCAGTGAGGATGCAAAAGCTAAGGCCGATTTGCTCAAAGAAGGCACTAAGGTCAAAGTCACGTTCGAGCACCGGAGTGGAGGAGACGTAAGACTCAAACTTATCGAACCGCGTTAGTCCGCTGACGAGTTTCATTTCCGACCATGGGGGAGGGGTGAGTCATATTCGCCCTTCCCCAAAATCGCCCGCCAATCAAACTAGCCTAGCCTCACGATTTACCCTACTCACCGTTTTCAGAGACCTCTCGCCCTGCGATGGGGTCATTCTCTAGCTAGAATTTCCGTTCTCTTGAAATACCCGAGACGACCGGCGCGGCGAGCAACACGAGAACAAGGCCCAATTGCCGCGCCTCTTACCCCAAAACATTAACGCGAGATTGAATTGAATTCTCCATCAAAAAATCTTTGACCCCAATGGTCTGATTAAATTTCCTCCTCGCAATCCGCTCCTTTATCCGAGTCATTGACAAGTTTGTCTTACCTTTGGTAACTAGATCGTAGATACGTCCTCCAGCTTTGACGGGTTCCTAGGTTAATGAGGGCCGACGAGGGAAAAGTTATGGTTCCTCGGAGGAGGATGGTGCCTGAAGAGTATAAAGCTAAAACCAGTCGCTCTGCGATGTCATTCGCTGGGTGTGCTGGCTTTTTTCGTAGAAGGAATGAAGCCACCGTGTTTGATCTCGCCCGAAGAGATGGGACCAAGCTGCACAAAAGAGCCTTGGGCTACGACCACCGACCGGCGCATAAAGCAAGGAGATGTGAAGAATTAAAAGATCTAGAATTTTGCACCACTACCAATGCAAAATAATTAAGGAGGGATGAATATGTTTGTTGAAAACTATCGTTCGGAGGCGCCGCCACTTGGCGGGGAGAGCGGTCATACTAATGAGGTCATTCCGTATCCGACAATCTCGGATGAGGATTGGAAGGTGTGGACCGCATTTTTGCCGATTCGAACGGAGATAGATGAAAAATTTCTGAGCGGCGCAAGCCCTCGGCTATATGCACAAACACTTCCTTCCAAAGTCCGCGACGAGCTCCAGAGAGCGAACAGGTTTTTCGATAGAGTAGAAGTTTGGGGCAAGCGTGAAATTGAAAAAGATCCGATCGCGGTAGGCTATCAAGGAAATGACCGTTATCTGATTGCGCGCTGGGGTATGGAAGAGCTGGTTCCTTTTGAAGTCATTAAAAAAAGCATGCCCCTGGTCCTCGCTTGGAAGTGCGGAATCGAGGCTTTAGGCGTGCTTGCCGGGTTGGCCGGGCTCGGCTTTATGGTGTGGAATCTGCTGGCGTGATCATTGGCTTCGGCTGATAACTCCCAGCCGGACGGGCGGTTGCGTGTGGGCTCGGCCTGCACTAGTGCGTGTATTAGCGCACAGCTGCCTAATTAAGTCGGCGAACACCGAGACCCGGAACAGTTAATCCGCAGATCCCACCGATGGATGAGGGCGTCGTTCGCTACAGCAGCGGCAACTGTGGCTTAACTGGCTGGCTGGGTGAGACAGGCTGGATGCAAGCTGCCGTATCATTGTCAGGTGAATTGACTAGCGTAGAAACTTCGTAAGCTTCCATTACCTCTGAGGGCAACGGCTGCAACACGGCGGCGAGAATCATCGGCTGGTCGCCAAAGCTCTCCTCCAGCCACTGCCTCCCCATCTCCTTGTCGTAGATCACCGGCATTCGGTTGTGAATTGGCCGCAATAACGCATTCGCTTCCGTGGTGATGATCGTGAAGGAGTCAAGCTCCTTATCGCCAGCCGGGTCTCGCCAATAATCCCACAGCGCGGCAAAGGCGAAGGGCTCGCGTTTTTTTAGGTGAATCCACATTGGCACCTTGCGCATTCCCTCTCGTCGCCATTCATAGAAGCCGTCGCCGGGAACAAGACATCTCCGCGTTGCAACGAGCTGCTTGAAAGACGGTTTTTCGAGCAGGGTTTCAGCGCGAGCGTTAATCATGCGCTGTCCGATTGAAGGATCTTGCGCCCACGACGGCAGCAAGCCCCAGCGCATTGTCTTTAGCTGGTGGCGGTCTTCGTTGCGCACGCTTACCGGGACGTCTTGTGAAGGCGCGATATTGTAGCGTGGCCCAAAGAGGGGAAAATCGCCCCGAAGATTCCAGCGAACCTTAATCTGACGATAGTCGAATGACGCTGTGAAGCGGCCACACATGAAAGTTTATATATCGCTGTTCAAGTCGGCGCGTCAATTCACAGTGGAGTGTCGATAACCGCAAGTGTCGTTTGGACATTTTTGGACATTGCTGTAAGTAACGTTTACATTCCAAGCGGAGAGAAAAGTTGAGTTTTTGATCCGCGAAATTTTTTGTAAATCTATTTTACAATCTCGCTATCTTTTAGTGTCGGATACTGGTGAAAAATCAATGACTCAGTTTGGCATTTACATTGCGGAGATCTTAGACAGACGCAGCAACTTGGACTTCTGCTACATTACCTGTTCAAGGGGTCCTATGCGTCACGCTATCATCCGTTGCTCGGTTTTATGCGTTCTGTTGATTGCAGCAGTCTTAAAGGCCAATCACTTCGCCGCCGTTCCGATCACCTTTAGTGCTGCTGGACCGAATGTCCCGAGTATTCAGGGCAGTGTGGATGCGTTTCGCGCCGTGGGCCTCTATCGCCATGGAGTGCCGTGATAGGGAAACAACAAATTGTGCGCTCCCTAACAGAAGGAGTAAGAAGCTATGAGCAAGAAGTCGCGCTTGACCTTGGGTTTGACTCCATTGGTACTTTAGCGCGGGCCAATCAGTACCGCCTACCGCAGGCCAATGGAGGGGACGAAAGTGAGAAAGCGAGCTTTACTGAGAGTCTTGTTGGCTGGCCTGTCGGTCTTTGCGATGGCGAGCACGGTCGGCGCGGTTCCCGTGGTGACCGACTGCCCGGGCGGCTCATGTGATCTGCAGGAACTCCTGGATGGGTCGTCCATCACGATCGGCGATAAACAGTTTCACAACTTTCGTAACTTTTCGTCGACAGCCGGGGGAGGCGCGCTCCAACCCGGGCTGCCGCTCTCCGCGGGCAGCATCCCCGTGACATCGCAAGAGGACCTCGGCGCGTTTGGGGTGGACGGTGAGATCGGGCTCCTGTTCAAGTTCGCAAACGCCGTCGTACTCAGCGGCCAGAACACGTTAACCATTGGGTGGGAATACGACGTTACCGTGGTGGGCGGGAACAACGCCATCGTCGACAACACCCTCATGTTCCCCGGCGGCGGCATCTTCCAAGGAGAAATGCTCCAGAGTACCGCCGACACGGCGCTCGGTGCGAGCCTCCAGGTGCTCGAGGTGGTGAGCAACGCCGACGACGAGCTCGTCGTTCGAAAGGTCATCATTGCGGATGAGTTTGGCGCGACCCCGGAGATCGCTCACCGTGACTTCGCCCCCTTTTCTTCGCTTCACATCAGCACCGCCCTCACCGCGAATGGTGGACCCCAAGACGTGGGGGCCACGGTGCAATTCGATTACCTCGTAGAGTCGTTCTCGCAGCAGGTGGTGCCCGAGCCGCCGAGCCTCCTGCTCACCCTCGTCGGACTCGTTGCATTGGCCTGGAAACGAACCGGCGCCGATAGGTCAGCGAAGCTTGGCGAGCATTCGCCAAGCTTCGGACGCTGGCAGACAATGGCTGCCCGGACCAAGCTGATAGGAAATTCTGTCCACGCCGCGGCCTAACTTTCCGGTGCAGCGGACGGCGCGAACTGCCGTGCCGCCGCTGACCTCCGCCGTTAGGCGGTCCTTCCAGCCGGCGGCGTATTTCAACGAGGAGGGAGACGACGATGCTGTCAACGATGTCCAAGCACTGGAACCTGGTTACTCGCGGGGTTCTTGGCCACCCTGGTGGGGGCGATTCCGTCGGCATGGGCCGCCGACAACGCGCTCAAGCTAAACAAGCGCGGTTGGATGGACACCGACGTCTCGATGAGCGAGTTCGCCAACGGACCGCACACGGTGTCCGCGTGGATTACGCCCGAGTTCGTCAACGCCTTGCCGGGTGACGTCTTCGCCAGCGCCAGCGACCCGGAGTACTAATCCAGGACTTATTGTTTTATGACAACCAGCAGTCCAGTGCAGTAGAAGACACAAATTCCTATCGCTGGAGAACATATGAGCGAGAATCTGTACGCCCGCCTGGCCGCGGTGTCCGCCACGCTGACGCCATCACCACGCGAAACCGAAGCTCGAGGTCAGCTCGAAGAGCTGCTGACCGAGACGCACGTGCGGGATCTGTCAGAGCCGAGCGCGCGGGAACTGTCGATCGAGCGAGCGACATGGTACGCACCCGAGAATCTTGCACCGGAGCGACGAAAGCATCTCGAAGATGTGTTGAAGAAGGCGGCCCGCGACAAGCCGGCGCAGTATCGCGTGTTCCGTCGGGAAGCCCCGCTCACGGCAACAGCGCTGGATGTCACGGCGCCAGCCTGGGGTCGCGGCGCCGCAGTCGCTCGAACCGTCGGTCCGCTCACCAGCATGGATGGCCGGCAGGTCTGGTTCGACTTCTACGCGCTCGTCCGACTGGTTCCCGTGTACCTCGCCGGTGACGCGCAGCCGGTGTTTCTGTTCCACATTCCTCAGTTGCGGCTTCGGCTCGGCGATCCGCTGCGAGTGCGTGAGGCCGTGAGGCTATTGACGCGCACGTACGAGCTCACGCCGGGCAGCATCTGGATCCGCGCGAATCTGATTGTCTCGGGTGCGCCTTCCGATGCGTACATCGGTCTTCGGATCGCGGGCGGCAGTCTCGTGTTCAGTCCGCCTCCGACGGAAGCGGACGGCAAGCTCACGCTGCCGACGAGTGGGCAATGCACCATTCAGCTGAAGCTGACGGCCGAGGCGCCGCACGCAACCGCGGGAGCGAAGGCAGGAGCCGATGCGGCGAGCGCAACGCTTACGCTTCCGGCTACGGTCTCGTTGCAACTCTCGAAGGGAAAGCTGTCGTTCACGCAAGTAGACCGCGCGGGATGGACGCTCTACGGGCAGAAGATCGCCTTTACCTGGAGCGAGACGGCAGCGGCCACATACGAGCCGTTGTTGCGGGCGGTCATTGTACCGTTCGAAGCCTCTGCGCAACAGTTCATCGTCGGCACGGCGAAGTCTCCTTTCGCTACGCTCCGAGGTGAGGGAAAAGTTGCTCGGGCGGGATGGATTCTGCCGGTTGCGACGATCGACGTCGAGAACCCCACGGAAGCAGCGGGTAGCGGCGGCCTCACGATTCTTGCCAACTCCGACCTGACACTGAGCTGGCGCGGCCTGCGCGAGGGACCAGTCCGGCTGCCGGGTCCATGGGTGGTGCAGTTCCCGGGGACGATTCTCATCGTCGACCCGAGCGCGTCGAACCTGTACGCGCACCAGCACTTCAAGCTGTGGAAGGACGCGGATTCGAAGTTCCGCTCCGAGCTGACGCTCCGCTACACGGATTCGTTTCCGGTTATCTATGTGGCGTCAGGGGCAGGCAACGAACTCGTTCTCGCCTCCACAAAAGCCGAGGCGCGCCTCGATCGACCGGTGGACGTCAAAGGCACGCCGCTCGCCGTGCGCTCGCTCGGCTCACTGATGCTGCTGGTCCACACGGACACACAGCGATTCGTCCTGTTCTACGAAGACAACATCCTGACCGACAGCCTCAACCCCCAGACGACATGGCCGGTCGAACCGGGCAGCGCGATTTCTCTCGCGATTCGCAACGCGCTGTTCACCATCACGCCGGTGAACAGCCTCTTCCTGTTCGCCACACTGCTCGACGACGAGATGGTCGACAAAGGCTCGCTCTTCCTGGGCATGGGCCTGTACGGACTCCTTCCGACGTTGCCCGATCCGTACGCTGCGAACGTCGCGTTACTGCGCAGGCAGGGTCGCCTCGAGCAGCGCACCAGGCACGCGACTCTTCTTCTCGTCGCCAATGTCGCATGGACCAAGGCCGCAACGGACGAGGACCCGGACCAGGTGGTTACGAGCTTCGCGTTTGCCCCACTCGGCACGCAACAGGAGACAATTGCGACCTGGTCACAGGCGGCAACCCAGCTTCAGCCCTCCACGCTCGCCGACGCGGCGGCGATCCCCGCCTTCGGTGCAACTGTTCACCAGCCGATGACCGCGGCATCCACGGGCGGACGCATGCCCGATGCAGACTGGGATCGCTCCTTCCAACGGTTCAACCGGGAGCAGTTCGCGCTGCTCGACGTCTCCACCAATGCCGACCAGATGGGCGTGAGCTTCGCGTGGTTCAACCCGCGAACGGTAGACGATGCGGACCACATCTTTTATCAGGTGTACAAACCAAAGGCATCCGAGCCAACGCCAGCTCCGTATCCACTGCAGGTACGCGAGCTCGACCTGTCTGCGGAAAGTCGATACGTCCGTGCGTTCACCGTCCCACAACTGAGTTGGGAGCCGCTCTTCAATCTCACGCCACCGGCCATTGGCGGCGACCCGCCGTTCGCGTTCAATCTCTACGCCAACGACGGCGGGCCGACGCGTCTGTTCAACGACAGCGTGGAGCTGGTGCCAATCGCTCCGATACCGGTCACCGAGTTCCTGGTCCAGGACTTCGAGCAGCGCGCGAACGGCTTCACCGGCGCTCTCTTCACGCTTCCGTTCGGGCTCCGTGCATTCGCAGAGTTCAGCCGCCAGAACCAGTTCCAGCCAGCTCTGGCCGGGGCGCACCTCGCCTTCAATCGGCCCGAATACGAGGGTGGCGAGCTGCGCGGCGGCATGCAGCTCCGAGTCGACGCACCGAAGCATCCCCAGGAGAGCCCCATCTTCAAGGGGAGCACACTGCAATTGCACAACGTGCTCCTCCCAAACGGCACACCAACGTTCACCGGCACGCTCGGATCCAGCGTTGGCACGATCTTCAACAACGAGTTCTTCTACGACGGCAATACCGGCTACAAAGATCGTGGCGTCCCGCTGGCACGCATTGACTTCTCAGGCTACGGCGCGAGCATCTTCAGTCACTGGCAGAATCCGAATGCAGCGATCGCCGCCACGAGTCAGGCACGCTTCGATGTCTTCGTCGGCCGAACCGGTCACGAAGTCATCCAGGTTCGCAGCTTGCTCTACCCCTGGGGCGTCCGTGTCGTTCGGACGATCACGATCTTCCGGGTCAGCAGCGCCAACGTCTTCCGGTTCGACACTGGCTGGCAGGCAGAGTCGGACGGAATCTACGACTTCCGCTACAACGTCTACAGCCCGACGTTCGATCTCCTGCCGCAACCGAATCCGTACGAGTTCCATCCGGGAATCGTTAATGGCGTGTTTCGCGTCCGCAACATCCGCGAGACGAACGCCGCGGCCAACTTCCAGCAGACGTGGCACAAGCAGAACGGCGACCCCTATGTGGACGACAACGGCATCCTGCGAACGGTTGATGCGACCACGCCCGCCAATGAGCGCAGCCCCGCCGTCAATCTGCAGCCGGTGTATTTCGACGCTGATGTCGAAATCGATGGTGTGGTCACCGGCGCGCAAGGTGGCCGTGTGCCCTCGAAGCAGATGCTCGGATACGTCCAGCTCGCTCCGCGCGGCGAGCCACTTCCGCCATCGCTCTTCGCGCAGTTACTCTCGACGCAGTTTGGCGCGCTCGGCGGACCGATTGACTGCGTCATCAACATCGGCAGCAGCGGGCAACTGATGCGCCTGAGCCGCGCCGACGTCAATGCATCACAGAATGCCGGCGGCATCGCGATCTTCGTCAGCGCTGGGCGTGGTTCGGTGGTTCTACCAAAGGACGGCGCGTGGAGCGTCGTCCAGCACAATCAGGGAACCGGTGAAGTCTCGCCGCTCGACGGACAGGCAACGGTGCCGCTAATCAGGCGCGGCAAGCTGAATTCCGCCACCCAGACGACCGATTCCCTCGCAAACGATCTGTTCCGGCTCGCGAATCCAATCGATCTCGTACGTCCGCCGGACACGAGCACGCGCAATTATGGCCTTCTTCAGTCGACAGGCACGCAGAAGGCACTCTTCCGTCTGCCCAGCTTTCAAACCAGCGTCGATCAACTGCTTGGCGCGCCCCCGGATTTCGCCGATGCCTACAGGATGCTGAACTCGGTCGGGATCTTCCCCAACGTGCAGGATGCACTGCCGCTGAATCTGGGTGCGTTCAAGACGCGCATCCTGGAGGAAGGCTACAAGCTGCTCGATCAGACCAACCCCGATAACGTATTCGAGCAGCTGCTGCCTCCAGGACCTCTCTACCTGATCAACGAAGAGTTTCTGAAGCTGTACGTCGAATACGCCAAGAAAGACAAGAACGGCACCACGACGAGCGATGGGCGTGTGCGCTACGGGTTCGATGCCGCCGCCGCGGACCTGGGCAAAAAATGGCTGTCGAAGGTGAACGACATCGGGATGGTCGTCGACCTTGGCCCGCTCAAGCGGCTGATGATAATCAAGGGGAGATTCGACGCCGAGAAGGGCGCCGACCCCGCGTTTATCCAGCCGGAGCTCGAGTTCAGCGACGCGCTGAAGCCGGTGATCGACATCCTGCAGATCCTCCTCATGCTGCAGGGTGGCGATTACAAGGCCGCGTTCCAAAAAGGCCTCGAGATCGCGATGAGCAACTCTGCGGACAGCTGGAACTACGCGTTCCACGCGCGCAAGGAAATCCCGCTCGTCAAATTCCCTCCGGGCCCGGCGTACGACGCCCCGACAAATCCACTGAAGCTCGAATGCCATCTGGCCGTGGGCGTCTATTTCAACGAGACGCTCGCCATTCCCAGCTCGCCCGGTCAGTTGATTCCGTCTGCTGGCGCCTTCCTCGAGTTCGGCGGCCGCCTGTCGGTGATGTGTACGAGCGTGGGTGGCGCCACTATCTACGCGACCGGCGCCGTCGACCTACGAACGGCGGCCGACATCAAGACGGGACCGTCGCTCTACATGAAGTTCGGGTTCGGCGCCGAAGTCGTGGCGGGGCTTCCCGTCATCGGCTCAGTGTCGATCCTCTTCATGGTGGGCGTCGAAATCACGTTGAGCACGACCGAGCTCACGGTTGCCGGCTTCCTCCTGTTCCGCGGCCGCGCCGAGATTCTCGGGGGCATCGTGACCGTGACGATCATGATTGAAGCGAAAGGGATCGTGAAGCGGCTGGCAGGTCCGCCCGAGCGCACCGACATGATTGCGCAGGTCACCTTCGCGCTCGATATCAGCATCTTCCTGGTGATCAACATCAGCTTCAGCAAGAGCTGGCAGGAAAGCCGCCAAATCGCGTGAATGGGAGTGATACGCCATGGATTCTCGTCTCAGCATTCTGACGTTCCCACAGCGCTTCGACGGGGGGACGCTGCACCTGCGCATCCTTATCGTCCCGCGCCTGAGCACTGCATGGAACGGCGATCCGCTGCAGCCACTGATTCAGCACTTCCCGAACGCGGGCGATACGACGCCTGCCTTTGCGGATGCCAACCTGCAGCTCGAAGCGCGCGTACTGAAAGGGCTCGACCGGTTCCCGGTCAACGCTCCGATCGACTTCACCGGGCCTCTGCCCGGGGCGAGTGGCGTTCGTCCCAATGCGCGTGCACTCTTCGAGGAGCTGATTGCTCCGGGCCCCGGACGATTCACACTTTCTGCAGCGCCGCCTGCACTGGCCGAACCGGTCAAGTCCGAGATCTTCGTGAAGAAGTACCTTCCGCGCAGCTACCGAAACGCGTTTCTCTTCACGGGTCCGCGAACCCCTGATGCCGTCACCGACGACACCTATCACTGCGCGATCAAGGAGAGCAAGGATCCAAACCCGGCCTTTCAGCCCTCACCGAACACGGTGAGCTGGGGAGAGATCTACGCCTTCTGCCTACGGCATTTTCAACTGGCCATTCAGCTCGGATTGATCAGGACCGCGAGCGTGGCCGTTGACGCCGCACTCTTCGAGACGGGCGGTTTCGTCTACGTGGATCTGGCTGCCGGTAGCGACTACGCGACACAGGCCGCCGCAGACTTCACCTTCCTGAAGTGCTATGCGGCCCGCATTCCTCCGCTGACCGGTGGAACCGCACGTCAGCTCTTCGCGGCGGTACTCTTCCCGGTCCTGTTCGACGATCCGACCGTGCCCGGCCCACCCGCGGCGCCTGGCAACTATGACGCGGTGTTCATCGAAGCCGCGGATTACGATGACGGCTTTGCGAAGATCGTGCACGCTACCCAGCCTGTCAGTCAGAACGTCCTGGCAGAAGATCCCGACGACTTCGCGCCGTTGACCGACATCGGTGTACGTCTCGCGTGGGACGACGAGCAGATCCTGATTTGGCAGAACCGGCAGCTCAAAGAAGATATAACCGTCCCGCCGATTCCCGGGCAGCCCCAGCGCCTCGATGCGCCCATGGGTGTGTTCGGTTATCGGATCGACGCACGCGAACACGGCCAGGCGAACTGGCACAGTCTGGTGCGAGTACGCAGCAAGGCGCCGCTCGCGCTCGGAGCCATTCCTCTCGGAGCGCCGGGCCAGGTGTTCGAGGGAGAACTGGGCGTCGAGGTGCATCCTATGCAGCTCGATGGCAATCAGGCCACAGGCCAGTTCTGGCTTCCGGCTTACGTGTCGCAGTGGGACGGCAAGTCGTTGGTGCTGCCCGACGAGGATGCGGCTGCCCTTTTCAAGACTGAGCAGGCCGACGGCACAGCGGCGACTCTGGGTCGGATGTACGACCCGGTCGGGTTGTCGACGATTCCGCTGCGTTACGGACACACGTACGACTTCAGGGTGCGGTTGATGGATCCGACAGCCGGCGGACCCGACGCGACCGCGGTGCCTGTTCACGAATCACCAGCACCGGTGGCCACGATACCGTTCCGACGCCACGTCGTGCCCGAACCGGTGCGCATCGCCGGCCTTCCTCGGTTCCCAGACACCGAGCTCGACACGCTGTTCGCCGCGAATCAACTGGAGGTCGGTCGTCCGCTGCTCGGTTACCCGAGCGTGGTGTTCACCGGGAAGTACGCGAATCCGATCCCATTGCTGCAGGCGGCGTCCGATGCGGCCGTTGGCCAGGAAAGCTTTGGCATTCCGGATCCCGACGTGCAGCGGGTGCGCATCGACGTCGAAGTCCGCGCGCTGAAGATGGACAATCTCCTGTCGCTCTCGGGCAGAGAGGCCTACATCCACCTCTACACGACAGAGCGCGCCTTCTCCAACAACTTCCAGCAATCACGCGTCATCCCGCTGGAGTTCCACGACGCGGCAGTGCTGAACTTCCAGGATCCCAACAACCTCGGAGATCTCGGTGTCACTCAGGCGCAGCTTGATGCGATGGAGCAGCTCGTGCTGCCCACCGGTCGCGATATCCGATTGACGATTCGCGCCGTCGCGGATTCGGACGCAGCCTACTTCGCCCCGACCGCCAATATAGGCAAGCCGATGCAGGTGCGGGTCCGCCGTGAGTCCGTCGACGAGCGGGAGCTCTTTGCCGATTTCAGCGACGCGAAAAAGATCCGCGGGATCTATCTGCAACCGGATCCGACGCCGGCCGTCAACGGTACGCTGCACCAGCTCGTGTTGCAGCGGACGACTGAGGGGATTCCCGCGATTATCGAACGGCTTGCGCAGCAGCTTGGAACGGATCATAAGGGGCTCACGCTCGTCGGCAAGAAAGGCGAGCGCGTGGTGTTTGGATGCTCTCGACGGATTCGCCACACGCTGGCGCCGGACCACTCCTCGCTCACATTTGCAGCGAAGGAGGATCTCGTCAATCACTGGCTGGTGGCGCTCACGCTGCAGCTCGATCGCGATTGGACGTGGGACGGCCTGCAGCCGGTCAGCTTGGAGATTTTCCGCAGCAAGCGCTTCGAATCCGACGCGGAGGTCGATGACAACGGCGGCAAGCCGGTCGGCGATTGGGAGATCATCCCTACGGCTCCGATTCACGCGCTGCACACGCCGGAGCGAAGCCACACGACGCTGATCTTCCTTGACGGCGTCGAGCCCAAGTCGGCGCTGACGCAACTGGGGAACCCGAGCGAAACGCGTTTTCCGGATACGATTGCGCTAGACTATCGCGTGGAATCGCATTTTCGCACCGCGCCCACTCAATCGGATCCGCACGAGCAGATGCACCTCGTTCTGCCAGTGACCACGCCGCCAGCGCAGGTGCCGCGCATTGCATCGGCCGGTATTGCGTTGTCCAAGTACGAACGTGATCTCACCTACTCACAAACCGGCGAGCGTCGCCGGTTCCTGTGGATCGAGTTGGAGGAAGCCGTCCGCGACCCCAACGATGAGGTGTTCATTCGTCTGCTTGCCTACGCTCCCGATCCGCTGCTTTCCGACAACCGTCTGGAGACGTTCATTCCGCCGGAAGAGCCAGCGCTTCCGATCGACCCTGAGCTGATTCGCGTCATCACACCTGGTCAGACCGACGATCAGTCCGGCATCTCGGCGATGGTGCAGCTCCAGCCCGCAGGTAACACCAACCGTCACTTCCTGATGCCGCTGCCCCCGGGACTCGATTCCGACAGCCCGGAGTTGTTTGGCTTCTTCACGTACGAGCTGCGTATCGGCCATGCGCACATCTGGTCGACGGCGCAGGGACGCTTCGGACGTCCGCTGCGGAGCACGAGCGTGCAGCACCCGGCCCCGACTCTCTACTGCACCTGCCAACGCAACGAGCAGGAGGTGCTCGTCGAGGCGCCGTACGCAGTGGCCGTGTTGAATGGCAAGAACATCACCGCCAGTCCGCCACGCACCGAGATCTGGGCGCTCCTCTACGCGCAGGTCCGTCAGGCCGACGGGAAGGACTACCGCAACATCCTGCTCGACGACCGTAAGCTTCGTCTGGTGCCGCGCGCGAAAGGGCGGTTCATCGATCCGCTCGGTAACGTAGTCATCGGCTTTCAGAACCAGGATGCACCAGCGCGAGGGATTATGAAGTGGACGCAACCGGAGATCTCCGAGATGCTGCGCGAGTTAGGGCTGCCTCAGGATTCGCCGCTGAGCGTCCTGTGCGTCGAAATGATGCCGACGCTCGCCAGGCTGCGCACGCAGGCGGCCGGGACGGCGAACATGGCCGGCGTCGATGTGGCGACCGGCGTCCGGTTCGAGCGATCCGGAATCAGCAGCACAACCGTCGCAATGGTAGACGAGGGGATACGTCCGCTCTCGGACGCGCTGGGTCACTATCGGATCCTCCGCACCTCGCCGCTTACGCCGGTGCCGGAAGTCTGCTGCCCAACGTGTTGATTTGAAAAGAAAAGCTCTCACAAACCTTTTCTTCAAGGCGCTTGTTATACACGCGTCGGGTGGCGCTTGCCCGCGCTTTGTAGTGGCTGCTCAGGTTGATCAGAGGTGGGCTAACTCCTGATCTCGAGGGCCAATTTGAGACGCTCCGTGCCGGAGCACGAAAAGCAATTCCTATCACTAGGAGGTTACATGGCCATCACCCCGCTTGAGGCAAGCATCACCGCCGATGAGATCGTCCCCCCCGGCAGCACCATCGAGCTCACGTTTCGTGCACAGGTTGATCCGCAGTCTGCACAAGGCGCAATTCGGGTTGCACGCGGGCCTGAACTGTTCCACGCTCGCGTCGCCCTGGCCAAACGCGGCCGCGTCGTCACGGTGCGGATTGACGACGATGCAGTCGGCGCGTGCGAATTGGTCGTTGAAGAACTCCTCAGTACCAAAGGCCGGAAGCTCGTTGATCGCCATCGCCTGCCGTTCTCGGTGGTCCCGATCGCTGGTCGCGTCCCGGCGGACGTTCGGCTCGAGCACACCGTCCGTCTCTATTTCGATGAGCTGCGCGTTGTCCGTCTGACCCCTGGCCAGGAGAATCGAGCGGGCTACGTCGATGTCGTGAAGGCCGTTCATCGAACGAAGGGCACGCCGGTAGAGCTGGCCTTCGATGAGCGCGGTGAGCGCGTGGATATCGCCCAGCGCTTCGCGCAGCTTGCCAAACGCCGCGCTGACAAGTACGGGCGAATCCACGAGATTCTGTTCCAGCGTCTAGAGCAGGCAAAGGACAGCGACCGCATCGCGATCGTCGTGTGGCCGCGCTTCGACCTTCCGCCGGCGTCGTACACCAAGCCCGCCGATCGTCGCTCGCTCGAACCGCCTGACGGCGAGAAGCGAGTGGCCACGATAATTCGCAAGGCGTCCGCCAGCCTCCGTGCGGCGTTGCAACGCTCGAGGATGGAGATAGTCAGGGAACGTCAAGCCGACGATGCGATGCCATTCTTTCGAGCGACCGCAACTGCGGTGCAGATTCGACGCCTCGCCGAGAACAAAGCCGTTGGCGTCATCCTCTTCGACGACAAGACGGCCATCAACGACCTGGGCAATTCTATCGCCGTCGCGCGATCGGACCGCGCTCACCAGGCGGGGTTCGATGGCACTGGAATCCGCGTGGCTGTCTGGGAAGACGGCCCAAGCGTGACGACCAACCTGACGTTCGCCGGGCGGTTCACCGCCACACCTTCGGTCAGCAACCACGCGCGACTCACCTCGGCGATCGTGAAGAACACCGAAGCCAACCTGCCGCACGGACACGCACCGGACTGCGATCTGTATTCGGCGAATACGTCAGGTATCGACGCTTTGCGTTGGGCGGTGCGCGACCAGCACTGCACCGTGGTGAGCCAGAGCTTCCATCGGAGCACCGAGCCTGGCGGCTCGGGTCTGCAGTCGGACGATCTACTGAAGGACTGGCTTGCGCTTCGCTGGCCCTATCCCACGATCCTCCAGGCGGCCGGTAATTTCTGGTCCGGCGACTCGGACAACATCACTCCGCCCGAGGACGAGTTCGCCAATCACAAGGGGTACAACTCGCTCGCGATCGGCAATCACGACGACACGGCGTCGGCGATGTCAGGTGACTCGGTCTTTCGCAATCCGACGACGATGCACGGCGACCGTGAGCTGCCGGAGCTCGCCGCCAACGGCACTGGCGTGTCGGCCAACGGGCAGACCATGTCCGGCACAAGCTTCGCGGCGCCGGCAGCCGCTGGCGTCACGGCACTGCTGCAAGATGTGGATGGTGTGCTCTGCTCATGGCCGGAAGGCTGCCGTGCGATTCTCATGGCATCTGCAGGTCGCAACGTTCGCGGCAGCACCTGGTGGCAGGACGTGATCAACCGCGTGGACGCCCGGGACGGCGCCGGGGCGGTCGACGCGCAGGCCGGCGTCGCCATTGCGCAGCAACGCCGCTGGCGCGACGCGCCAGCGACGCGTCGTGGGTGGGACGTAGGCACGCTGTCGTCGAGCGTCGTCGGTCAGGATCGTCTGGCCACGTTCCGGTACCGCGTCGCGGTTCCGAATCTGATCTTCTTCCCCACCGTGAAAGTCGCGCTGGCGTGGGACAGCGCTGTGACGTCGGCGTCATCGGGCGATACGGCGACCGCGTCTACGCTCACTGTCGATCTCGATTTGCTCGTGCGCGACAGCCGCGGCGTGCAAGTGGCGTCGGCGGCCTCATGGGACAACAGCTATGAGGTCGTCGAGTTTTCGGCGAGCCCCGGCGAAACCTACGAGATCGTAATCCGGCGCTGGTCAGGGACGGACAGCGTTTGGTTCGGAGTCGCATGGACAGTCACCGGCTTCTCTATCTTCCAGCCGGTGGGCAATCTGGAAGAAGCAGTAATTTTGCAGCGCTGATCCGTGGAGCGCCGGGCGCTACGTCGGCGGCCCGCGTCTTGCGGAGGCGCGGGCAGACACCCGCGCCTCCGCTGCGCACGCGGGCTTCTGTAGCCGATTTTCTGCGGACAGTCCTATTGTATGAATGGTCTCCTCATTAACAGGTCGAGCACGGTTGATTTGAAGTCAGAAGGGCCGCCGTAAGTTCTTCCGGACCAACTCTTTTTTTCGGTATGTCCGCGTAGTGTCCGAGTCTTCTCCGTTGGAACAGCCCGGCTCATGATTGTCCGACGCGAACACAGCGCTCGTAACCGCGCATGTCGGTGTGGTCAAATCGGCGATGGCCTCCACCAGGACGGCCAGCCATAGCTGCCGTGCGTCGATCATGGAGGGCGACTATAGCACACTCGATAAGCGTGCCGATTTACCCTTGACACCCTGTCAGCATAAGACTAGAAGCAGCCTCCCCCTTTACTAACGCTACGCAACCCACAAACGAAAGGCCCGCCATGAAAAAACTTCTCGCCCTCCTCACTTTGTTACTGATGCCCGCGCTCGCGCATAGCGAGCTGGTGACGTTTGGCTTTACGGGCAACGCCCCAGGCGTCGGGCCGCTTGAAAGTCAAACTCCCTTCTTTGGCACTTATACATTCGAATCAGTAGCCGCCGATCCTTTCGGTCGTTATAGTTTCAGCGGCGCGCCCTTCGGCTTGACACTTCATTACGGCAACCTCCCAGTATTTCACACCGACACGCTATACATCACCGTCGAAAATAATGTTCCTATGTCCCCATACCCTGGTCTAATTCCGTTTGTCGATCACTATACAGTGTTCACCCGTTTCGCCCCACCAGATTTCCGCTTTTTCATTGATTTACAAAACTGTAGCGCCCAAGCGTTTGACAGCACCGCCTTACTACTCGACATCGATCTCAGTTTATTTAGGCCAAATTGCGTGAGCGGTGGCTTTGACGAGGTAATAATCGTTGGTCAAGGCGTATCACAATCTAACTTCACCGGCGCCAGATTAATAACCCTCGCCCGTGTCGGGGAAGCCCCCTCGTGGTGGCTGTTGGGGTTGGGGTTGGTGGGTCTTATTGTCCCACTGCGGCTTTCTCTTTTTTGACGAATGCCGGTGGGCAACAAGGACAGTACTAAAGAGCAAGTTCTGAAGGACTTTGACTTAGATGAAAGGTTCGAAAAGGACTTGTATGAAAAAACTACTCGCCGCACTCACTTTTTTACTCATGCCCGCGTTCTGCCATGCAGATTTGATCAACGGCGGATTCGAAACCGGCAACTTTACCGGATGGTCAACGATCGGCGACGTTTCGTTGGTTGATTCTTCCTTCGGCGTGGACCCTCCGCAAGGCCACTTACAGGTCTTATTAACTACAGCACCCGCCCCCGATGGTACCTCTCCGTTTTGCCTGCCCGTTCATTGCGCTGAACATCCACAATCGTATTCAGGAACAAACGCCTAACCCGATATTTTCCCTTTTTTTGGTTTGTCGTTTGGTGTCGGACACCCCCTGCCGTTTAATTTTTGGGAAGCGTCTGGCATTAAGCAATCGTTCGTTGCAAACACAGATGCCCTTCTGTCCTTTACCTGGAAGTTTCTCACCGATGAAGGTTCCGTTTTCGATCCGCGCTTTTATGTCCTCGATGGACTTCTGAATATGTTGAATCCTAACACTGCTTTGGTTCCATCTCCGACCCCATTTGCTGGCGAATACAGCTATGAAACGACCACGGTTTTTATACCTGCAGGGCTGCACACCATTGGATTTGGTGTAACAGATGTTGCCGATAACCTTGGCAATTCCGGCCTTCTCGTCGACGATATCTCCTTGCGCGCTGTTCCGGAATCTCCGTCCTGGCTGCTGTTTGGATTGGGGCTGATGGGTATCGCGACGGGCAGAATCGTTATTTCGCGTCGAGAACATGGACAAACCCACACTCGATAGGCTGTCACAGATCAACGACGACTTGGTTGAACACCTAAAATGGCTGCTCGAGAGGAAGGATCTTGACGCACTCGATAGGCTTATTCCGATTGTCGATCGACTAACCCAGCTATTGATTGATACAGACAAAAGAAACCCGGTGAGCTCTAAAGCTTCTTTTCAGCCGCGGCAATCTGGCGATCCGGGTAAGGCAACATGGTCAGTAAACATCGGTTTGACAGGATCCACGGCAAGGGAGCATTCGCCCGGCTGCGCGTGATGCTCGATGATCCAGCGTTTTCTTACCAGCACATGGCGAAGACGTTCGGCTTGACGAGACAACGCATCGCCCAGCTCGCGAACGAATTAAGTATCAACGGCTCGCGGCGGTACCGCCAACGCGAGAGCATGCGCATGTTACACCGTGCGCCTCGCGTCATAAAAGTTGAGTATCCGCCGGGTATTCGATCTGTCATCAACAAAATTAAGCGATCAGGTTGAGCGATCGAGTTGATAATTGGCCCGCCTTCTGGACCGGTGGAAGCCGTTTAAAAGCGAGCACAGGTCCGGTTCGAAGTCGAATATTCAAACCCATAAAACTTTCTATTTGACAGCGGAAGCCGCATGTAGCTATACGTTATGTATAATGCACGGAACAGAGCTAAGACGTATTCGCGCTGCGCTGGGACTCACGCAGAAAGAGTTGGCCGAGCGCTTGAGGGTATCGAGCAACTCTGTGGCACGAATGGAGCGGCACGAAATGATTATCACTCCGCCAATGGCGCTGCTCATTTCGTATGTCGCGCGCGAGGCCGGCGTTGAAGTTGCTCACGGACAAGCAAGTCGCGGAGCAGTTGCAGATAAAGCCGCGCACCGTGGCAAAGCTCGGTATTCCGTTCGTGAGGGTGGGCGCGGGCAAAGGCGTTAAGCGTTATCGGCAAGAGGATGTTGACGGATACATAAATCTGCGCGTCCAGTACCGGGGGGAGCGATGTTAAAGAAGAGACGGAAAAGAAACGGCGTCGAATACAGGGCGGAGCGGGACCGTTGGGGCTACAGGCTCTCCATCAAGGGCGCACTTACAAGCGATACGTTTGGGCAACACGGGAAGAGGCGAAAGCTGCGCTCACTGAGTTCAAGCAAGATTTGAGCAAACCAAGAGAGCCGGAGCTTCCGCCTACGGCATTGATAACCGTCGTTAGCGCCTACCTGGTCGATTCCGCGGAGCAACAGCACTCACAATGGCGGTTGGACGGCCTGCGATGGAACTTCAACAAAGTGATCATCCCGTTTTTTGGGGCAGCAACGCCGATCGGATCCATCACCACCGAGCAGATCCGAAAAATGGTGATCCAGCGAAAGCGCGCGGTCAAACCAAAAACCTTGTGGCACGACGTTACGAACGTTCGAGCCCTATTCAATTGGGCGATGATACCGAAAGGTAGTGACAAAAAACCTTTGGCCACAGCAAACCCCGTTGATGGGCTAGACCAACCGAAGGGTGCGCTCGGCAAGCTCATCGGCAATACCAAGCCGAAAAAGGCACCGCTCAACTTGACGCATGTGGACCGAGCGGCGGCTGCGCTCAACTCAGGGGATCGCGCCTACTTCGATTTTCTGAGATTCACCGGGCTTAGAAAGGACGAGGCGAATAGGCTCCGCTGGCAAGACATCAACTTCGAGGAGGGATATTTCCACTGCCGCGGCACGAAGACCGATGAAGCTGATGCGTACCTGCCGCTGGCACCGGCATTGATCAAGAGCTTACGAAACACAAGCTCGCGAGTGCGTCGGAATACGTATTTCCTGGACGATCGGCGCGGACTCGCGGGAAAAGGATCTACTCGCGCCGCCGACTCTTCGAGAAGATCGAGCGGCTAACCTCAAGTTGTCATGATTGCGGCGGGCAATCCAAAATCGCGAAGCGGCGTTATTGCCGAGACTGCAAACGAGTCGAAGCGATCTCGCGTGTCCACCGTTGCTCGAAATGCAAATCGACGAACGTCGACGAGGGGATCGGCTGCACAGTTTGCGGGTCAGGGAATTTTCTAAAGGGCGTCAAGCTTCGTCCCAAAGACATGAGAGACTATTTCGCGAGCACGGTTCAGACCGATGACCCGAGAGTGCTGATGAATCTGATGCGGCATACCAACCCTACGACAACGACGACATACGTCAGGGCAGTGCAAGAGCGCATGAAACAGGCGGTTAGCGGACTTGGACAAAACTCGAGCACCGCTTTAGATAAAATCTTGGGGGCAACTTTGGGGGCAAGTCAAAACTGTTTACAGGGGCAAAAAACGGTACAAAACAGCATTCAGGTAAAAATCGCTGAACTCATGAAGTTGCTGGCAAATCAGCAAAAGTACGGAGAAAAGGTTGGTGGCGGTGGACAGATTCGAACTGTCGACTCCGCGGATATGAGCCGCGTGCTCTGACCAACTGAGCTACACCGCCAGTGGACGTTTATAATGGATGGGGAAAGGATCAAGCCTCAAGGAAAAGCCGGAGTTAAGTTCCACTTTCGCTGCACGGAAGTGCTATTGACGCTCCTTCTTCCTCGGCTGATTTGGTAAAGAACTTTCTCATCTACTTCGAGGCATGTCAACATATTGCCGTAAACCAGTCCGGTGTCCAATCCGACTTTGTAGGGAAGATCGTATAACACCGTCGGTTGTGGGGTATGCCCGAAGAGAACGGTACAAGGAAGCATATGAGAGCTATAGATAAATGCGTTTCTGATCCAAAACAATTCCTCATCGGTTTGCTCGGCGAGAGTTTTTCGCGGGTGAATTCCCGCGTGTACACACAAGAATGGATTCATCACATAGTAGCTTTCCAGCCGCTCAAAAAAAGCCAGGTGCTCGGCGGGAATTATCGAGAGGACCTCATGAGGCGCCGGCCTGCTTGCCGCGATCCCGTAACTTTCAAAGGTCGCTTTTCCACCGTTAACCAGGAACATGTCGCCGTGCTGGCCATTAAGACCGAGGTACGACAACAGCATGTCCTCATGGTTGCCCTTTAGAAAGACATATTCAATTTCGTGATGTGATTTTTGCTGAGAGATTAAGAATGAGACAACGCCGCATGAGTCCGGGCCCCGGTCGATGTAATCGCCCAGAAAAACCAAGTGGTCGCCGCGAGCCAATGGTAATGCTTCGACCAAATAACGCAACTCGTCAGCGCAGCCGTGAATATCTCCGATTACGTAGCGACTCATGTTAAGAGAATCCTAAGCTACTCACTGGGCATGTGCAAATGATTCAACGGGTGGAAAATTCGTTTGCATCCCGGTATTCTCTAGCGAAAGAGAGACATTAAATGAAACCGCGCGAGCTCTACTCTAGTCATTTGATGATTTCGGGCTTGGTGTGTTTGGTTCTTGGAATTGGCAACTGGACCGTTGGCGCGATCGAAACCAGCAAATACCAAGCTTTGCTGTACAAAACCGCCCGAACGGGATTAGAAGAGACCTATCGAAGTTTTCAGGAGCTCGATCACCAGAAAAATGAAGAAGTGCTTCGGCGCATCAACGATGACCGTGAAAAGTTTAACGCGGCGCGCGTTAAACTAAACTTTTTTTATATTGTCCTGGTTGGTGGAAGGCTGCTGTTTCTTAGCGGCGCGCTGCTAATACTGACGGCATTGGTGCGTCTGATTCGACGCGATAGTCAATTGAAAATAAAGCGGCTCTCAGCGCTGCCGAATAAGCATGTAGGGTAAGCAGGCGTTCGTTGTTCGGCTACTTCGAAGGCTTGGATTTCTGGTATTTGCGATAGTCGTAGCCGGTTGCCATCGCCAGGAGGATATCCTCCATGCCGCCGCTCTTTTCCCGCCGAAGAATCAATAGCCGATCATAGAACTCTTTGAAATCCTTGTAGACGCGCTGGCTATCATCGGTGTTGCGAAGGTAAAAATCCTTGATGCGGGTCACCGTGAAGCGTAGCGCCGAAAATCGCAACTCATTCGGAAACGAATCCCATTCCGGTAGTGAAAGAGGCCGCAAGCTTTCATAGCCCGAAATCAACGCTTCGAATCGGTCGATGCGATAGCGATCATCGATGTAGCAAAGCGCATTGACGGCGGTAGCCAGATCATAAATCAGCTTGCCGCGGCAAGCGGCCTCGAAATCCATCACGCCGGTGAGCCGGTTGCCTTTGAACTTGACGTTATCGGGGAACAAATCGCCGTGAATGATGCCTTTGGGCAGATTATTATCGAGGTAGTTTTCGAGGTAGGAAAACTCATCATCTAAAACCCGCACAATGTTTTTAAGATGCGAGGGGAGTTGGCGGCGGACTTCCCGATAGATCGTGACAATGCGGTTGAAGCCAAAACGATTGTCGATGCCTTTTTTGTAGCTGCGCCCGATCAGGTGCAGATTGGCCAAGGCGTGACCGAGGGCACTCAAATGTGCCGGCGTAATCGCCTCGACGGGTAACTCTATGCCATCGAGAAAACGGGTCAAAGTCAGATACTTCCCCTGGAAGTCGAGGTGAAATCGCCCGGTCTTGGATTTGATCGGTTGCAGGCAGGGAAAATTCTGTTTTCGAAGGTGGAGTAACAGCTCGAGCTCTTGCTTGAGCTCAAGCTCGCTCTTCACTTCGTCGACTTTGGCGAAGAACTTGCCGCGCTTCGTTTCAATGAGATAATGAGTATTTACCGACCCGTTTTTTATGCCGCTAAAGGAAACGAGATCACCAAGCGCAAACTCATCGACGATCTTGGTTATGTCCCTTTTGGAGAGTGCCGTATAGATAGCCATCAAATGGTTTCTTAGTTTTTGCGTTGGGCTTTAGATGTCGAATCCCGAATCGCGTTAACTAGGCTATTTATAACGGAAAATTGATGAAAGGTCAAGATTGCTTGAATTTAGTCCCTGAAATTCAATGAGATAAAGAGATAACCTAATATTATACTTTAGTGCGGATACGGCCCGGATATCTCCAAATCTAATTTCCGAATGGTTCGAGATGGAGTGAAGTCGACGGGCCGGCCGCCGGTCGAGTGATTTGCCAGGTCGTCGTGAAGCTCATCGACAAGTGCGATTGGGGTATACTGCCAGAACTGCCGCCCGAACAATAAGTGGCGATTTCTTTTTTTTCTTGACAAAGATAGCCAGCTTTTCCTAATCTCGCCCCCTAAAATCAGAGGGAAGTCTCTTTTTCAGTCTGAGATAGGCCTGACCGTTGGGAATCGGCCCCATTCCTTACGAGCTTCGAGGATGGAAGAGAGACGCAGCAATAACCGTGATCGGCTCTGGGGCGAGCACGAATGAGTGGCATACCAAGTTGCGGCGTATGCAAGGGAGGTTCGGGTAATGGCGAGCGGCAAGGTTAAATGGTTTAACAACGCGAAAGGTTACGGATTCATCGAGAAAGAAGGGGGCGTC
>Ga0137369_10001196_pt1 | contig 25845 bp, 21 predicted proteins | sample SagtaG_12_FD_104918 | JGI IMG/M metagenome (GOLD analysis project Ga0137369, IMG submission 104918) | Vadose zone soil microbial communities from Sagehorn Ranch, Mendocino, California, USA - Sage1_L_113_16 metaG | ecosystem: Environmental > Terrestrial > Soil > Vadose zone | place: USA... | reverse complement strand
GCAGCGCTCCTGGTGGCGCAGTGCCGAGGCGGGTACGCCGGGCGCGGCGCAAGCCTCGCTCGACCGCTGGGGCCGCGAAGTCTCCGACGAGCGTCGCCGCGGCGGGCTAACGGTCGCCGCCCTGGCTGCGGCCGAGCCGCTGCAGCCGCTGCCGCCGGTCGCCGACCCGGCCGAGCTGCGGGTCGAGCGGGTCGTGTCGGCGAGCGCGCTGGTCGCGTTCGAGGGCAACCGCTACAGCGTCCCGCCGAGTCTGACCGGTCAGACGGTGACCGTGCTCGCCAGGCTCGGCGAGCCGACGCTGCGCGGCTCGTCTCGGCCGCCGACGTGCTGGTCGCGACGCACCGTCGCTTGCGCGGGCGCCGGCCAGATTGTGCGGACGGGCGCGCACCAAGCCGCCCTCGAGCAGGCCGTGCTCTCCGCGTTCACGACCCGCCCTGCGTGCGCGCGCAAGCCGAACCGGCCACCGAGCGTCGAGGCGGTCGCGCTCGCCGCGGCGTTCAATCCCGAGGCGTTGGTCGAGCCCGAGCTGCCGACCCTCGACGTCTACGCGGCGTTGGCGGCGGCCAGGTGAGAGAGCAGGGCGTCTACCAGCAGCTGCGCTCGCACCTGGCCTACCTTCGCCTGGCGCGGCCGCCGAGCAGCTGCCCTCGGCGCTCGAGCAGGCCGAGCGGGCGAAGCTCTCGCACACCCGCTTCCTCGAACGGCTGCTCGCGCCCGAGGTCGAGGCGACCGAACGCCGGAGGCTCGAGGGCCGGATCCGGTTCGCGAGCTTCCCGACCCAGGTGACGCTCGCCGACGTCGACTACGACGCCCAGCCCGGCCTCGACCGCGCACTCGTCAACGAGCTCGCGACGCTGCGCTTCGTCGAGGAGCACGGCAACGTCCTCTTGATCGGGCCGCCCGGGGTCGGCAAGACGATGCTCGCGGTCGCGCTCGGCCGCCACGCCGCCGAGCAAGGTCACCGCGTCTACTACACCACCGCTGCCGACCTCGTGACCAAGACGCAGCGCGCCGCCCTCGAGGGCCGCTGGCAAACGACGATGCGCTTCTGGAACGGCCCGGCGCTTCTGATCATTGACGAGCTGGGCTACCTGCCGCTGCCCGCCGAGGCCGCCAGCCACCTCTTCCAGGTCGTCTCCCGCCGCTACGAGCACGGCTCGATCCTCACCACCAACCGCGGCATCGCCAGCTGGGGCGAGATCTTCGACGACCAAACCGTCGCGACCGCGATCCTCGACCGGCTCCTCCACCACGGCACCGTCTTGACGATCAACGGGCCCTCCTACCGCATGCGCCGCCACCAAGCCCGGCTCGAGACCCTCCGCGCCGGCCTCCAAGCCCCCAAAACCAGCGACTGAACACCCGCGCCGACCGCTCGCAGGCGGCCAGAACGCCTCACAACGCGCCGAACCGGCCCCGCCGCCGCGAAAACGGCCCCGCCGCGCCACCCGACCCTGTCAGCGGCGCTGCCGGCGCTCACCCACCGACACCCTCAGCGCCCCTCACACCCCACACGACGTTGGGGAATTTCCGTGAGCACATCTGGGGAACTCCGGCGAGCCTTGACACGAGATCGGCCGCCGCACCGACGTCGTCAGGATCTTCCCCAACGACCGCGCCCTGATCCGCTCGCCGCCTCGGTCGTGATCGAACAGAGGCACCGGGCGGCGTCCATGCTTCCGACACCAGCACCTGCCTGTAACGAGCGGCCGAAAGCCGGTCGCCCGGTGGCGAACGGTGCTAGTCGAACCAGAGCAGGGGAAGATCGCGCAAGAAGAAGAGGTGAATGAACGATCCCTCAGCTCTGCCATAGACGCGAACGACGTGAGTGCCTGGCCGGAGCGATTCGTCGCCTGCGGCAAGGTAGCTTGCCGCAATGGTGCGCTGGCTCACGGAGAACGGCGATGCGAGTTGCTGGACGCCGACTGATCCGCGCCGCTTTCCATCCACCGTGAGCCACAGCCGAGCGTTGCCGCCGCGATCGGATTTGTCACCCTGCACACGTGACTTTGCGAGCAGCATCACGACTCCCGGATGGCTGGCCGGAACTGTGATGGCCGCCTGCGCCAGCAGGACGTCGGTGCCGACCGGGGGGCAGCTGATCCAGCCCGAACTTGAGCCCATGCACCAACCATCGGAGACAGTGCCAACGGTATCCGGGAAGAACTGCAAACGGGATCGTGCAGCGCCGATGAGCTGCATTCCGCCGTTCAGGACGACCGCTGTCGCGCTTGGCCTGACAGTGAAGATCGCAGTGTTCTCGCGCGCTGGCCGCGGCCAGGGGAACTCGGTCGCATCCAAGGAGACGGAAGAACTGCGGCTGCCGCCGCGTAGGAGGGCATGGGTGAACATCGGGGCTTCGACCTCGGCGCAGGTGCAGAGGTCGTTGACCGTCCATAGTGACGACGCTGGCCCGGGGTGTCGGCCGTCGAGGTAGATGCCGAGCATCCCGTCACCGCCTTTTGTGGCGCGACGGCCAGTCGCAGAAGCGATGGCGATCGTCGGTTTCGTCACATCCGCAGTACGAGCGATGAGCGGCGTGTGCGGTAGATCCGGCCCAAGGCGGCCAAGGGACGTGTAGTCGAACGGCCCCGCCTCGGTCGCGAGCTCAGACGCTCTTACGTGTTGCGCCGGATGCACAAGCACGCTGAGGTTCGATGAAGCACCCACGGTGAACGCGCCGGCCAACGGCTGCCCAACGAGGGCCACCGTGTGTCGGCCGGACACGAGCGAGGCGACTCCGACCGCGTTGAACGAGTGCCGAACGGGTTCTACCGAGCGCCGCCAGTCGACAGTACTGACGTTGCTCACGCGCGTCCCGTCAACGCGTATGAATACCGATGCTGCAGAATTACTCACAGCCGGAGCGAAGGTCCCGTCCGACTCGAAAAACACGGTGTCCGGTTTTGGGAGATCGAGCTGCGCAGCAATCAAGACGGTCCGTTCGTGCACTCGACGGTCCTTCGAGACGCTCAAATAGAGGGAGCGCGCGAGCTGCGATCGCACCAGCCGTGTCAACCGCCTACGCCTCGCACAGGTGAAGCCATAGCGCTGGTAAACCGACTCGTGCTTCGAAGAGCAGTGCTGGGCGGCCTTCAGGCACACATGCTTGCCAGCGATCACCGCCAGAACCGCGTCATTTGCGCATCTCGCGCCAGGCCGTGAATCGGCTGCGGTTCGTCCCGGAGCCTTGGCCGTGAGAAGAAGGATGAGCGCGAAGCAGCAACCTGCAACTCGGAGCGCCATCGTGGTGAGACCGCGCCTTCCCGTCAGTCTGTTGAAGCCACAGATCTTCACATCTGCTCGAAAAGGCGCTCCGGTTCGAACTCGAGATCGTCGGCTGACCGCGCAGAGATCTCGAGACGAGGTAGCCGTAGAGGATCGGAGTCGCGCGTGATGCAACCGGGATCGGCACTGAGCGCCGTCGAAAAGCCCAGCTGGTCGGCGATGTCGGCCGTCGCCCAGTCGCAGACTCCGTAGGGGTAGCTCAGCGAGGGAACCGGCCTGTCGGTGATGGATTCGAGCGTCTCAAGGTTGTCGACCAACTCCCGCCGGACAACGTCGGCTGAGTAACGAGGGAACACCAGATGGTGGGCCGTGCGCACCACCGCGAAGAGGGAGGGTCGACCGGCCCACGATGAGACAGCGTGCCGTGCACGTCCGGCTCCAGCAAGGGCGACGCGGTGATACGCGAGACTCTCGATCCAGTCGCCGCAGCCCCAGTTGAGCCGCCTCAACCCGTCACCTCCTCTTGTCTCTACACCGCATAACTCAACTCGCCGCCAAACGTACCTCACCGCGGATAGCGTCTGCCTACTTCGAATACAAGCCTCGCCACGAGTTGAATCTGTTCTCGCCTTAGTTCGTCCAGGCTGCGAACGGTATAGTCACCTGGTCGGGGCATCTCAAACAGATTATCTGGGACGTTGGTTCCTCCAAAGTACGTCTCTCGCACCCACGCATTGCTAGGAGCGTATCGCTCTAGAATCGCTAAACGCTGCTCAAAGGTGATCGCCGACTCGCCTCTTCGTCGATAATAGGCGTCACCCAACGTCTCACTGATAAAATTATAAAACTCGTAGTCGTTAACGCCCTCGAAGAAGCCCCCGCCCGGAATCAAATCGACCACGGATTCGGCGAAGCTCGGATTGACCACCGAACCCGGGTTCCTAACGAGTGTGATGTCTTCGGTCCCAACCACTCTCTCAAAGTCGGCAACCACGTCGCCGCTCACCAGCCTTCCGGCTTCATAGAGGCGCACGCAGAGCCGATCTCGGCCAACCACTCGCTCCCACCTTTCTAGCAAGATCTGCCAATTTCCGAGAGCCCCAATGCGGCGCAGAAGCCAACTCCACAAATCTGGCTCGATTTTAGCCTCCCACTGCCGCCAAGCCGACAACAGGACTTCATCCTGCCGACGAAGGTAGACGATCACCTTCGTGTCGTATTTATCGACAACATCCGTAAACCATTCGGTGGCTTCAGTGGCGTTGTCGCCTTCACTCAGGTTCTCAGCGCTCACGATGACCTGTCGTGCATCCTCGGGCCCGAGTAGCGAATCGATGCGGGCCGCTAACTCGTGGCCGCCCTCACTCATAGTCAGATGTTGCCGCTCATCGAAATAGCGCACCTGGCCGCCGGTGACAACCTCGGTAAGCGTCAGGTGTTCGTCCGGTATTACAATGCCGGCTCGATGAAGCTCCTCGCGGTTATCTCTTAGGAACTCTTGGATCGCTGAACTGCCCGTCTTGATCGCTCCGATATGAACCGTAAGCCGCGGAGTCATCGCTGCACGGTCTCATATATGCTTTCGTAAGCAGACGTCAGCGCATCGAAAGAGTACGTTGTCCCGAACGTTGCCGCGTTCTCGGACCACTTCAAGCGCTTCTTGTCATCGAGCATCATCAGCATCGCATCGCTTAAGGCGCGAGTGAACGCTGCGTCATCGTCGCTCCACGGGATGGCAATGCCTGCGCTCGCAGTCCCCGAATCGATCACATTCCTGATCTCGCCCACATCCGTGGCAATAATGGGCGTACCCGCTTTCAAGCTCTCGATCAGGGTAAACGGGAACGACTCACCCGGAAACCGCGTCGGCAACAGGCAACAGTCGCACAGACGATAGAAGGCCGTGATTTCCGCCTGGAAACCGAGGAACGTGACTCCGGCACGGTTCCCGTGCAGCCTCAGAAGCTCGGCATACTCCTCCCCGTCCCCACACAGCGCGAGGTACACCGACCGCCGTACCTTTCGCCGTACCATGTCGAGGGCATCCATGGCGACCTCCCACCCCTTTGCCCTCAGCGCACGCGTGGCCAGACCGAAAAGAACAGTTTCCGCCCCGGGCGCCAGGTCGTCGCGCGCGAACGGGAACTTGCCAGCGCGCTCCGGCACGGCGTTGCTCAGCTTCGTGACGGTGCCGCCGTTCGGAGAGATGCCATCAAATATGCCCAAGTTCTTATCCGCCGTGTACACCCAGTGGTCGACCGTCGCGACAAGCTTCCTGCGAGTCTCAGCGTCAAGTCCGGCGACCTCATGCGAACCATGCAAGGTTACGACATACGGAATGTTGTTAGCCCGGCACGCGTCGCTAGCCCAGAGGTCAACACCTTGATAGTGGCTGTGAACTACATCGAAATGGCTGGCGCGAAAGAACGCTGCTGCGCCGACGTCCTCGACCGCCGGTCTCTCGTAGACGGGTAGTCCGGGTCGCAGAAGCCTCCTAATCTCTGGGTTTTCGCCTTCACTCTCAAGCACCAGAATCGACACATTGTGACCACGCTCAGCCAACGTATTGGCAAGGTGAATTGGGAAGATTTCCGCACCTCCGGTGCGGAAACCGAGAATCCCAATCAGGATATTGCGCACTTCTCTACTACCTTCGAGAAGGCGCTGAAGACGAAAAGCCTGGTGCAGGCGATGAGTCGTCTCCGCAGGAAAATGCCGCAGATAATGCTCACGCACGCGCTGATACAACGCCCACAGAGCGTCGTCGCTTGCGCCGTACATCCTCCGCAGCTCCGCGGCTATGCGCCCGTGCTCCCGGTAGTACGCTAGTTCATCAAACGAGAGGACCGATGTGTTACCACCATGTTGTCGAAAGTAGCTAAAGGCTGTGGGCTCGTAGGCTATGCGACCACTTCGTGCGATCTGCATGTAGAGATACCAGTCGCCGCATACCGAAAAGCGCTGTGCCGCTTTCCAGACATGCGAACCGAAGTCCTGGCGACGGAACAACGCCCCGCCGACATTGGGAATCACATTTGCAAGTGCGAAAGGACCTCGGAACCACTCGTAGGCACTCTCCACTCGCGGCTGATCCCAGTAGCCTGGTCTTGCTCGCTCACGGTATCCATCGAGCCAATCATCCGGAGCGCCCTCCTCGTCTGCAAACTGAATGCGCCCAAAGGCGAGCGTCACACTCGGATCACCAAAATAAGGCACGAGGCGCTCAAGGAAGCACTCGTCGCAGAAATCATCACTTTCACAGATCCAGACCAAGTCACCTTCGGCCATCGCCAATCCGGCACGCCACTGGCGGAAGACATTCCCCGAGCGCTTGGTGTTGTAAACGGTGCGGACGGGAATGTCCAAATCTCGTACGGCGGCTGAGATAACCTCGCGACTGGTGTCGGTCGACGCATCGTCGAGAACGATTAGCTCAGCGGGCTTATAAGTCTGCGTGGCGATTGATGCCAGGCGCTGCGGCAGGAACCGGGCGTGATTGTAGTTGGGAACGATTGCCGACACGGTCGGCCGGTAACCCTTCCTCCGTACGAGGCTGCGGTAGTCACTTGAAAGCCGGCCCTCCGCCTGTCCGTACTGGAGGTAATGAACAAACGGGTTCAGACCAGCCTCGCGGATGTCTTCGTACCGTGAAAGGTAGTACGTCGTAGAGAACCAGGCACATGGGTCACGCCCCTCCCGCCATCCGTGCTCGAGGTAGTGATCGAGCAGGGAGGCGGGAGATCCTTCTACCTCGGGGTAACGCGCCTTGTAAAAGTCGGGGTCGAACCAACCTAGTAGCACGTGGCGCGAGCTCACGCTCGCCTGGTCACCGGTCTTGCCAACCTCTTGAGCGTCACAACGTTCCCCACCGCCGTGACGTCGACGCGGTGAAGCCGCGGCCGTGACCGAAGTTGCTCGCGGTCGGGACCGGACCGGCGCCCTCTTCGTCGACGCGCGGCGGCGCCGAAGGTCGTAAACCGTGTATTCATCCTGCGATTCAGCGGCCAGTTCGTAGTTCTGTCTTAAGTAGACGTAGAAATCGTTGTAGTATTCAAACCACCACTGGGATGTTGCCGGGAAGAGGATGAAATCGGCTCCCTCTGCGCGAAGATCTTCAAGATGGCTGATTGCGCTTGCCGAGTTGGCGGGGTGATGTCCGGCGTACGCATGGTTACCGGCTCGCGGGAAGTGCCAGCCGCAACAGTTTCCAAGCGGCAGGAGCGAATCATCTCCCCGGCTCACTACGAGAACAGTCGCACCTTCCGGGAGCTCGACCGAAATAGCTTCTTGTATTCGTGCGACTAGGCGAGCGTAGTAGCGCTCTCGAAACTCACCGACTGGAACGAACCGATCGGCATTGCCGGAACGAGTCTCCCCAGCGGGCGCGCGGCTACGCGACGCGCCCCGTCTGACGCGATTCATCTCTGAGCTCATTTGGCCGCCTGAGGTAGCGGTGAGCCGGCCATGACACATCGGAATACAAGCGATCGATCGGGCAACACCAGGGCGTTCGGGTCAAGCTGGCGCAAGTGGACATGGAAGCCTTCGTAGAACTCGAGCCACCAAAGCGCAGTCTCCGGGAACAGGAGGTACTCGGCCCCCTTGGCGCGGAGCGCCTCCAGGTGGGCGATCGCCTCCCTCGAGTCGCCCGGATGATAGCCGGCGTAGGTGCCGTCCTCCATCTGCGGGAAATGCCAGCCACGCCTATTCGCGCCCAGCTTGAGCAGATCGTCGTCGCCGTTCGAGACGACGAGAATGGTAGAGTCTGGCGGCAGCTGCCGATCGATGGCGGCCCGGATCTGTTCGACCAGATCGCGGTACCAGGCGTTCGGCCGGCGCAGATGCGACTGCCACGTCACTCCCCACTTCTCCTCGAAGCGCGCTTTGTTCGCACGGAACAGATCGCCGTACTCGCCGGTTGGAACCAGCTCGCCAAAGGAGGCCTCGCCGAAGTGATGGACGAAGACGTCCTCCGCGCAGACGACGCGGTAGCCGGCGTCGCGTACACGCGCCGAGTAGTCGTCGTCCTCGAAGAGCCCTACCTCGAAGCGCTCGTCGAGCGGCCCGACCCGCTCGTACACGTCGCGGCGCATCGCCGCGCAGAAGAGCGTTGAGACCTCGATGTCGAAAGCAATTCCCGCGTGCTCGTCGGCCCGCCTCGCCGACAGCTGCGCCATCTCGCCGTAGGTGCTGTACGGCGCGTCCACCTCCGCCTCGTTGCCGCAGCGGTTCGTCGTCGGGCCGACGAGGCCGACCTCGGGTCGCTCGAGGTGTGCCGCCAGCCGGGCAAGCCATCCCGGCGGAGCGATCGTGTCGTTGTTGAGCACGACGAGGACGTCTCCGCTCGCCCCAGCGAGACCCTGATTCACCGCCGGGCCGAAACCGGCGTTCTCGTCGTTTCGCACTACGCGCACGCGGGAGTCGCGCTCCGCAAGCGCCGCGAGGTACGCGCGCGTCCCATCCGCCGACCCGTTGTCCACAACGATGACTTCGACATCTGCGTCGGCGGAGTTGAGCAGCACGCCCTCCAGGCAAAGCCGGGTGAACGCGAGGCCGTCGGGAGCGACCACGACGACCGAGATCTCGTGCCGGCGCGGGCTGAGCCGGTCTCCCCCGGTCTCCGGAATCGGCCGGGCGAGAGCCGCCTCGACCGTCGCCGCCGGCAGGGTCGTCGGCCGCCGCGAGACCGGTACGAGCTCGAGCGTCGCCGGGGCGGCCGGGGCGAGCTGCCGGCGACCGGGCACGCTCACGCCGAGCGTCTCGAGGAGCCGGCCGAGAACGACCTCGGCCGCGAAGTGCTCGCGTACGAGCTCGAACGCCGCCCGGCGAGCCTTCGGATAGTCGGCTTCGATCGTCTCGATGCCCGCGACGGCGTCGTCGATCGAAGTGAAGGGGAAGAGCGCCTCGCCCGTTGGGAAGACACTTCCGAGCCCCGTGTCCTGCGTCACCACCGGACGGCCGGCGGCGAGGTACGTCGCCCCCCGATCGCTGAACCAGCCCGTCCGCAACCGCACGTTCTGGTCCTTGGCGACGGTGAACTCGCCGCGAGAGCCGCGGATGTAGTCGCGATAGGGATCAGGATCGGCCGAGAGGTCGAGCGCCTCCCGCACCCGCCAGCCGCGGCTCTCGAGCAGCTCGCGGTCCTGCGGTGTATGGCTCGCCAGCGCGAGCTCGAACGACTGCCCCGTCAGCGAGGGCAGCGCCAGGAACTTGCGGAACTCCTGGTCCTTGCTCCAGCCGTACCGCTCGCCGTCGTAGGTGACGTCGCGCCACGCCTGCCGCCAGTTGCCGACCGTCGTGTAGCGGCCGGAGTCGTGCCCCGAACCGACCCAGAAGTCGGTCACGACTGGCTGGCGCGTCGCGTGGAAGGCAAAGCGATCCGAGACCGGGAGACCGCAGCCCGGCTGCCCGTAGTTCTCGCCGAAGGTGAAGAAGGCGACGTGCGGCTCGAGGAAGTCGAGGGTGTCTTGCCGCTCGTCGTGGAGCTCGACCTGGAGCTGAACGGGGTCGGTCTCGAGGTAGACGAGGCGTCCGGTCTCGTAGTGCTCCGGCCGCGGCTCCGTCCCGCCATGGAGGTTGATGATTAGCTCTGCGCCGGAGTAAAGCCGCCGCAGCTCGGACTCGCTCATCCCGTAGAGGCGGTCGTCGTCGTGCAGGGCCTGGTAAGCCCACTTTCCGTCGAGCCCGAACCGCGCGAGCGTCTGCCGGATGTACCCGGCGGCCAGTACGCCGCTGTCGTCGTCCTCGTCGCGCATGAGCATCCCCGGCGTTCGCGCATGCGCCTCGACGTAATACAGGTCGAAGCCGAGCCGCTGGAAGCCAACGAGGTAGTGGATCGTCTGCCAGACGACGCCCGCGACCGGGATCTTCGTCAGCATGCCGAGCAGGACGATCTTGCGGCGGCCGCGGCCCGTCATGCTCGTGTCTCGCTCGGCGCGTGACGGGGTGCTCGGCGGCGACCGCGTGTCTGCGCGTCGTGGAGCTGGTGGTAGAGCCCGTCGCGCCGGAGCAACTCCTCGTGGGTTCCCTGCTCGACGATCCGGCCCCGGTCGATCACGACGATCTTGTCGGCGTGGCGGACGGTCGACAGGCGGTGGGCGATCATGAACGACGTGCGCCCGGCCATCAGGCGGTCGAGCGAGTCGAGGATCACCGCCTCCGTCTTCGAGTCGATCGACGAGGTGGGCTCGTCCAGGATCAGGATCGGCGCGTCCTTGATGAACGCCCGCGCGACGCAGATTCGCTGGCGCTCCCCGCCGGAGAGCTGGGCGCCCCGCTCACCGAGCTCGGTCTCGTAGCCGTCCGGCAGGCCGACGATGAAGTCGTGGGCACCGGCCGACTTCGCCGCCTCGAACACCTCTTCGGTGGTCGCGTCCAGCCGGCCGTAGCGGATGTTCTCCGCGATCGTCCCCGAGAAGAGCAGCGGCTCCTGGAGGACGACGCTGATCTGGTCCCGGAGCGAGCGCAGCGTCAGCTTCCGCAGGTCGATGCCGTCGATGTAGATCTGGCCCGCTCTCGGATCGTAGAAGCGGACGAGCAGGCTCATCAGCGTCGTCTTGCCCGCCCCTGTCGGCCCGACGACTGCGACACGCTGGCCGGGCTCGACGCGGAAGCTGACCTCGTGGAGCGTGTCTTTCCGGCCCTGGTAGCTGAAGTTCACGTCCTCGTACGTCACCTCGCCGCGGGAGCGATCGAGGGCGATCGGGTTCGGGTCTTCGACGATCTCCGGGGCGATGTCGAGCAGCTGGAACGAGCCGCGCATCGCGACGAGCTGGCTGTGCACCTGCCCGACTGAACCCGAGATCGCCTCCAGCGGCTGGTAGACGGCCGCGAGGTAGGAGAGCAGGACGATCAGCTGGCCGATATCCAGCCGTCCCTCGAGGACGAGATAAAAGCCGAAGCCGAAGACCGCCGCGTGACCCGCCGCGGTGATCGTGCTCACGAGCAGCGTGAACATCGTCTGGCGGGTGGTGAGCTTGATCCGCTCCTCGACGGCGATCTCTCCCTGCTCGCGGAAGCGCCTGAACTCGTGGGGCTCGCGCCCGAAGGTGACGATCACGCGCAGCATCGCCATCGCCTCGTGGACGATCGAGAGCGACTGCCACTCGAGCCCCTGCACCCGCACGAGCCGCGGCACCACCCGCTTGCCGTAGAGCCCGGCGGAGTAGTAGAGGAGCGGTACGACCAGCAGCGAAGTCACCGCCAACTGCCACTGGATCAGGACCGCGATCGTGAACATGCCGATCAGGCTGAGCAGCGCCTGGAGCATCGGCGGGAACGCCATGATCACGTGCCCGAGCGAGGAGGCGGCGTAGTTGATTCGGCCCATCATCTCGCCGGTCTTGCGGGCGTCGTGGAAGGCGAGCGACAGGCGCTGGGTGTGCTGGAAGAGGTCGCTGCGGAAGTCAAGGACCATGCGCTGGTCGATCCCGACGTCGATCGTGGTCTGCCACACGGTCAGGCCGTGTGACAGCACGGTCAGCGTGAACCCGGCGACGACGAGGATGGTCATCTGCCAGTAGCGGTGGCCCTCGGGCAGGAAGTAGCCGGCGAGGGGCGGCAGCGGGTGCCCTGCCACGACGCTGTCGATCATGATCGCGAGCGGCCACGGTTGGAGAAGCTGTACCAGCGTGTTCACGATGCTGAGCACCAGCGAGAAGATCAGCTTCGCCCGGTACGGCCGCAGATAGGGGAACGCGCGGGGGACGTAGCGCCAGAGCGCCCAGCCGGACCCGCTCACCGCCGCCGGCATGGGCTCAAGCATGCTGCTCCACCGCCTCTGCCGGGGCCTTAACAGTGCCTGGCACTGTTTGCTCGGCCTCGGAGCGCAGGTCGTCCAGCAGGTCGCGCGACCCTTCCTCCTCCGCCCCGCGCTCGAGCGCCCGCAGCACGACGGCAACCCCGGCCCCCGCCTCTTGCAGCGCGCGCAGCAGGACCAAGAGCAGGACGGCGCCGATCCCGACCACCAGGTACGGGCTCTCCCCCATCGAGCCGGCGAGCCAGAGCGTAAGCAGCCCGACGAGAGGAGGAAGCAGCCGCGACCACCTGGGCCAGACGCGATAGCGAACGAGCTGGCGGCCGTGCCCGTGTTCCTCGACTGCCACGCGCACCCTCGCCGCCGCGAGTGGCCCGACCCGGACATGAATGTCCCACCGGTCGAAGTCGCCTCCGCGGCGCACGGTCATGCACCGGCCGCGAAGATCGCGCTCGAGCTCGAGCAGCCGCCCGCTCTGAGATCGCCAGCGCTCGCTCCAGACCTGCCGCCTCCGCGGCCAGGGCATCGCGAAGACGAGCTCGCCGCGGCGGCGCCAGGGCGTCAGCCCGTAGCGCAGTCTCCCTATCAGACGCGCCGCCGGCTGAAGCATGCACAGGATCGTGGCCAGGCTTCGAACCGTGACTCCGCGCGATGCAGTACCGCCCTGCGCCTGCCGGACGGTTTGCACGGCCTTTACAGCGAGGGCCGCGCCAGCAGCCATCAGGAGCAGCAGTTCGACTCGGACCGGCGCGCCTGCGGTCCAGGGAACGAGCGCCTTCTCGAAGATTCCCGCAACCGAGAGCAACGCAAACAGCCCGAGCACGAGGTACCACTCGGGCATCAGCGGGAGCGTTCCGAGCGTGCTGGGACTCCGGTCGTAGACCGACTGGAAGAGATTGCTTCCCCAGGTCCCGTAGCCGATGCGCCGGCGGTTGCCCAGCCGCGAGAGGCTGCCGTACATGCTGCCTCCCCAGGCGAGGTGTCCGCCGCGGTTGTACTTCTCGGGCCATTTCCGCTCGAGAAGCGCCTCCGCCTTACCGTACTCCACCTGTTGTCTCAGATACGCGCGCACCGACCGCCGCCGCCTGTGGTGCACGACCGCCGCCGGGCTGAAGCCGATCGTCCAGCCTCGGTCCTGGAGACGCCAGCAGATGTCGACGTCGTCGCCGGCGATCGTGAACTGTGGGTCGAAGCCTCCCACGGCCTTCAGCGCCTCCTGTCGGAACGCCATGTTGCAACCCGGTATGTGCTCGGCCTCCTGATCCGTGAGGAGCACGTGCGTCGGCCCGCCCGGCGCAAGCGCGACCGCGCGCTCGATCACCCCTGCATCCTCGGGCGGCAGGTTGGGCCCGCCGATGCCGACATGGTCGCCGGAGGCGAACCCGATCGCCAGGTAGCGGAGCCAGTCCCGGTCGGGCCAGGCGTCGTCGTCGGTGAAGGCCACGATCTCGCCTGTGGCCGCCTCGAGGCCGGTGTTCCGAGCGGAGGAGAGACCGCGGTTCTCCGTCCGGATCAGTCGTACGGCGAAGTCCGCGGCGATCTCCGCGGTGCGGTCGGTCGAGCCGTCGTCGACGACGATGACCTCGAAATCGGCGTAGTCGAGGCGGCAGAGCGCATTCAGGCACGTGCCGATCGTCGCCTCGCCGTTGTGCGTGCAGACGACCACCGAGATGCGCGGCCAGGTCGCCTCTCTGGGCAGCGGCACTTCGGCGAATGCCCGCTCGATCGCGGCCAGGGCCGGCTTCGGCCGTCGCCGGCGATCGACGAGCCCGAACTGCCAGTCGTCGACGTCGACCCCGCCTCGATGCCACTCGTCGGTCCAGGCGAAGACGAACGCGCCCGCGCAACCGGATGCGAAGGTCGCCCGCAACTGACGCTCGAGCACGCGCGCCTGGACGTCCTCACCGTGACTGCGACTGTCGAGCCCAAGCTCCGTGATCATGAGCGGACGCTCTCCGGCGATGTTGTGGAGATGCGCGAGGTATGCATGAAGCGTCTCCTCGGATTCCAGATAGACGTTGAAGCACACGAGGTCGAGGAACGGCAGCTGCAGGTACTCCGTCGACGGGTAGTTGACGTAGGTGACGAGCGCCTCTGGATCGACGCCCTTGACGGTGGAGTAGAGCCGCTCGATGAAGCCCTCGATCCTGCGGCTTCCGTGCCAGCGGACGATCGAGGACGGGATCTCGTTGCCGACTGCGTAACAGAGGAGCGCCGGGTGGCCTGCACAGGCCGCGGCGTCCTGCTCGATCCGGTTGACGATACGCGCCGCGTGTCGTCGGTCGTCGAGTAGCGCAACGTGCTCCTCCCAGGCGAGCCCCACCATGGCCACGATCCCGTGTTCGTGAGCGAGATCGAGCAGCCAGCGCGGTGGAGCCGTGTACAGTCGGACGGCGTTCCCTCCGCTGGCCGCGATCGCCGCGAAGTCACGACTGACAGTCGCCGCGTCCGGGTAGGGGATCCCCTGTCCGCCGTCGGCGAAGGTCCCGTATGTGACCCCCCGGATGTACTGCTTGTTCCCGTCGATCTGAAGAAAGCGCGCTCGGAAGGTGGGTCGAGACGACCGATCGCGGGTCGGCTCCGGCCGGAATCCGCGTGCGAACGCCCCGGCAGCCCGCTCCCCGGTCCACGGTAGAGCCGTCGGGCCGACGGTTCCATCGGATTGCGGCACCTTGCCGCGACTCGTCAATGCCTCCTCCTAACTGCACACGTCGGCGCTTCTGTCGGCCCCTCGCTGCCCTGCCGATTGCCTCATCGGTGGATCGGAATCCTGGCGCCGAAACTTGCCTCCCCCTTTTGGGGGAGGAGCCGCCCGCGGGGTGGAAGCAGCGTCACGAGCGAGGGGGTCACGTTGCCCGGCCCGACGATTGGCACCCATACTGAGTCAATGGATCGGGTGGGAGACCTGCTCCAGCGTGCGGGCGCACAGGAGCCGGAGGCGCCAGCTCTCCTGGCGCCGGGCCGCAGCTCACTTACCTACGCAGCCCTCGTCGAGCTCGTTTCCGGCATCGCCGGAGGTCTTCGGGCAAGCGGTGTCGGAGCCAAGAGCCGCGTCGCGCTTCTGGTCGAGAACGGCCCCGAGGCCGCAAGCGCGTTTCTCTCGATTGCGCAGGCTGCGGCGGTAGCGCCCCTCAATCCGGCGTACCGCGCGCAGGAACTCGCCTTCTACCTCGAAGACCTCGGCGCGCAGGCAATCGTCGTCAGCGCGACGCTCGACACGGCGGCTCGCGACGTCGCGAGGGCGCGAGGCATTCGCGTGCTCGACCTGCACGTCGACCCGTCCGCTCCGGCGGGTGTCTTCGACCTCGGCGGAGTGCGGCCGGATGTACCAATCGACCGCGGACCTGATCCCGACAGCGTCGCCCTGGTGCTGCATACGTCGGGAACGACCTCGCGACCCAAGCTCGTGCCGCTGACTCACCGGAGGCTCTGGACTTCGGCTCACAACGTCGCCCGGACGCTCCAGCTCACACCAGCGGATCGCTGCCTCAATGTCATGCCGCTCTTTCACATTCACGGCCTCGTCGCAGCTCTGCTCGCCTCGCTCCATTCGGGCGCGTCAGTCGCCTGCTGCCCGGGCTTCCACCAGCTTCGATTCTTCGACTGGCTCGGCGAGCTGAAACCCACCTGGTACACGGCCGTCCCGACAATGCATTCGGCCGTTCTCTCACGAGCACGGGATCATCAGGAGACAGTTGCGCGGCATCGACTGCGATTCATCCGGTCCTCGTCAGCCGCTCTTCCCGTTTCCGTCCTCGACGGCCTCGAAGCAACGTTCGGGGTGCCGGTGATCGAGGCATACGGCATGACCGAGGCCGCTCACCAGATGGCATCCAACCTCCTGCCGCCCGACACGCGAAAGCCGGGCACGGTCGGCCCGGCCGCCGGCCCCGAGATCGCGATCCTCGACGAATCCGGAGGCCTCCTCTCACCGGGCGAGATCGGTGAGGTGGCGATCCGCGGGGCGAATGTCTTCTCGGGCTACGAGGCGAACCCGGAAGCGAACCAGATCGCCTTCTCAGACGGCTGGTTTCGAACCGGCGACGAGGGAATCCTCGATGACGACGGTTACCTCACGCTGCGTGGCCGGATCAAGGAGATCATCAATCGAGGTGGCGAGAAGATCTCGCCGATCGAGGTAGACGACGCGCTCCTCCGCCACGAGGCCGTTGACCAGGCCGTGACGTTCGCGATGGACGATCCCCGGCTCGGCGAGGAGGTAGCGGCTGCGGTCGTCCTCACGCCCCATTCGGATGCGGACGAGCGTGCTCTTCAGGATTTCGTGGGGGCGCAGCTTGCCCCGTTCAAGGTGCCACGCCGCATCGTCGTGCTGGACGAGATTCCGAAGGGCCCGACGGGCAAGGTCCAACGCATCGGCCTTGCCGAACGTCTCGGTGTCGATCCGATCGGGACCACGGGTGTCGACCGGCAGCCGAGCGTCTTTCTCGAGCCCGAGCTGATCGCCATCTGGGAGTCTGTGCTCGGAATCCCCGACCTGGGTGTTTCCGATGATTTCTTCGCGCTTGGCGGCGACTCGATCCTCGGTGCGGAGGCCGTTGCCCGCGTACGGGATCTTGTGGGCGACCCGAGCCTCCCGCTGATCTCGATCGTGCGAGCACCTACGCCCGCCGCCATGGCCCACGAAGCCTTCGCCGGCCTCGGAGTCGGCACCTCGGGAGTGGTCCCGCTGCAGACGTCTGGAAGTCGCACGCCGTTGTTCCTCGTCCACCCACTTGACGGTGACGTCCTGTCGTTTGCCGTGCTCTCCCGGCGGCTTGGCCCGGATCAGCCGAGCTATGGATTACGGGCCCGCGGTATCGACGACGGCACGTCAATCCAGTCATCGCTCATCGAGATAGCAACCGATTACGTGGCCGACGTTCGACGGGTACAGCCACGCGGGCCGTACATGCTCGGAGGCTTCTGCCTGGGAGCGCCGGTTGCCGTCGAGATGGCGTCGCAACTCCGTGCTGCGGGGGATGAAGTCGCAGCGCTTGTTCTTCTCGATCCCAGGTTCCGGCGACCACAAGGTCCTCGGTACGACGTGTGGCGTGCCCGACGCACCGTGCGGCTCGTCCGGCGTCGCGCCCGCGAGCACCAGCTCATACGGGCGATCGGCCGTCGAATCGGCGGAACAGTGAGGCGACCCCCGACGGCGGACATCCCTGCAGCGCTCGACCGCATTCGCGAGGGCCATGAGACACGACCGTTCAGCTCGCCGGCAACTGTCATCCTTTCGAATGAGTTCGTGCAGTACGTGCTACCGGCCTGGTACCTCAAGGGCATCGTCAAGCGCTCTCGGAGGTGGAAGCAGCTTCCGGGGTCACACGCCGGGCTCCTGCTCCCGCCGGCCGTCGACACGGTCGCGAGCGAGATACGAGCAGCTCTCGACGAAGCTGCCGGACCGCAATCGCCGGCTTGACGTTGAGCTCCAGCTGGTCTCGCCCGCCGCTGAGCCCGGCGCTCGAGCCCGTTGATGCCGCGGTCTGGCGGGTCCAAGCCGGCACGATCCGCCCCATCGAGGCGGTGCTGGCGAGGTATCTCGGACTGAGGCCGAGCTCGGTGGTGCTCCGGCGCTCCCGGGCAGGCAAACCGGAGCTGGAAGGTTCGCCGTTTCGCGTGAGTCTTGCTCACAGCGGTGACGTGGCCGTCGTCGCGGTTACCTACGGCCGAGAGGTCGGCGTCGACGTCGAGCTTCTCCGCGCGCGAACCGAGAGCTGGGCTCTCAGCTCCCACGCGCTGACACACAGCGAGCGAGCGCGTCTGCAAGCCCTCCCAGCCTCCCGGCGTTCGGAAGCCTTCCTCTCGATGTGGACGAGGAAGGAGGCCCTGCTGAAGGCTGTCGGTGTCGGGTTGGCGTTGGACCCCCGGCTCATCGAGCTCGAAGATCTGAAGATCGTTGCCGCACCGCCCGAGCTCGGCCGGGCATGTGACTGGACGCTCGTCGACCTGCCGCTGGCCGGCTACGCAGCTGCGCTTGCGCTCAAGGGTCCGCTCTCGAGGCTCCTGCTCTACGACGTATGCCCTGCGTCGGGAGCGCTAGAGCCGGATCCGAATCGGGCTCCGCGACCTGCCCAGCCTCGTCCGCGGCGAGGCGGCGCCGGTCGAGCGAGGCCTCCAGGACGTGCAGGTACTGGGGCTTGAACTGCCGCTCGCGAATCCCATTGTTCTCAGCGTGGAGCCGTCGCTCGAGCACGACGATCGGCGGGACAGCGCTCTTCAGGCCGAGCTCGGTCGCCCGCGCGTACCAGTCGACGCCGATCCCGACCTTCAGGCCCGTCGAGAACGGGCCAACCCGGAAGAACGCCTCCCGCCTCGCCAGCATGAGGTTCGTCGTCGGGAACGGCAGGTCGTGGGTCGGCCGGCGCAGGAGCGCCCGCGCCTCTTCGTCGAGGTCCGGGCTGAGGAACTCGGTGACGTGGCCGTAGACGACGTCGAGCCCCGGATCGGCGTCGAACACAGCCAGCTGGCGCTCGAGCTTGTCCGGCGGGAAGCGGTCGTCGGCGTCGAGGAAGGAGAAGAAGTCGCCGGTCGCCTCATGGACCGCCCTGTTCCGGGAGGCCGCAATCCCTCCACGCTCCTGACGGATGGAGCGGACGGGCGCGCCGTATGCATCGGCGATGGCGCCGCTCCCGTCGGTCGAGCCGTCGTCGACCACAATTAGCTCGCACGGCGGGCGCGTCTGCGCGAGCACGCTGTCGACCGCCTCCGCGAGGTAGCGGGCGCCGTTGTAGACACCGATCATCACCGTGACGCGCGCGTCCTGCGAGCTCATTCGGCCCCCGTCTCCTGCCGCGGCCTGCTCCGGTCGAGCTTCGCCTTGAGCGAGCGAAGACAGGGATCCTTCTCGGGCCAAGAGGCGAAGCTCAGGTTGTCGCCGTGGTAGCGCCTGAAGAGGATCGTCTCGTGCATCACGCGCGGCTGTTCACCCGGAACTGCCTCTTAACCGCATCCCCTCCACCGCCTCCTCCGTCCGGCCATTGCCGAGGTGGATCGACCACAGTATGCCTTCAAATCGCCTGCATTTCTGTTTTTTCGTCCAGGAGAACCGCTCGGGGATCAATGCGCCTGGCCGGGTCTAAGCCTTCGCCACTGCCCGGCCACGCAGCAGCGCTTGCGCTCAAAGTGGATCCAGGCTCAAGCATCGGCGTGCTGCGGCCGAACTCTGTCCCGAATGGATCTCAACCGAGCCTCCGCCGCTGCCCGTTTTCGACGAGCGCCGCTGCTGGTCGCGGTGCTCGCGGTGCTTGTTCTCAGTGACATCGCATGGCCTGCTTCTGCTCTCGCGTCGACTTATCGTGTGCGCCCGGGAGACACTCTGAGTGGGATCGCCGCCGCGCATCGGCTGACGCTTGGCTCGCTCGCTCGCCTCAACGCGCTCGACCCGAACGGGATCCTGCTGGCCGGCACCGTTTTGCGTCTGCCGTCTCCGCGTCGACCGCTGATGCGATACAGCGTTCGCCCAGGGGACAGCTTGAGCGCAATCGCCGTTCGATATGGAACGTCCGTGCAGGTGATCGCGAGGCTGAACCGGCTCGACCCCGGCGCTCTCCTGCCGGTCGGCCGGACGCTCGTGCTGCCGGCTCGAATGTCTGAGCGCACCGCGATCCGTAGGTCGATCGTCCATTGGGCCCGCCACTACGGCGTTCGCCGAAAACTCGCCCTTGCTGTCGCCTGGCAGGAGTCGGGTCATCAGCCGAATCTCACTTCGCCGGTCGGCGCATGGGGCGTGATGCAGGTGATGCCGACAACCTGGGCCTACGTGGAGACGATCCTGATCGGCCGGCCTATTCCGCACACGACCGAGGGCGGCATCCGCGTCGGCGTGGCCTACCTTCATCACCTCCTCTACGCCTTCTCGAACGAACGCCTGGCACTTGCGGCGTACCTTCAAGGGGAAGGCTCAGTGCGCGAGCACGGAGTTTTTCCCTCCAGCGAGTCGTACGTCGCCAACATCCTCGCGCTCGCCCGCTAGGTCCCAAAAGGAACGACCGATGGGCGAGGTGCGTCGCGCTGCGGCTCTTCGACTTCGACCGGGCTAGAAGCCGCAGGCCCAATCCCGCTCTGAGCGGATGGCCGCTTGGCAGAGAGCTATCCTGGGGCGGTGGCGAGCATCCAGTCGCTTCGAGGTCGGCTCCCGTTCATCGTCTTCGTCTTCGTGCTGGTGATTGCGGTCGTGATGATCGGCTTTGCGTGCGTCTGCATCGCCGATCATCCGGGGAAGGCGCTCGATCGTGCGAGCTCCACAACTCCGGCAGGGACACCGGTGATCGAAATGTGGCCGCTGATCGTGCTTCTCCTGGGCCCCGTCTTGATGTTCGTCATACCGCCGCGACGTGCCCAGGGGCGCGCCTCGCCTTCCCTATTGCAGCGCTTCCTCTTCTGAGTTCAGCCACGCCCTGCGATGGCCCGGGCTGCGCCGATCAATTTCATCGAAAGGAAGTCGCATGTCGCAACCCATGAACACGAAAAAGCAACCTGGAAGGCCGCCGCTGTGGCGGAGCCTTGCAACGCTCGCCGCCATCGTCGTAGTGGTAGTCGGTGTCGGCGTAGGGCTGAGCGTGCTCAAGCGTTCAGACTCCTCAAGCGCGTCTGGTCTGATTCGAGGGCTGCCAAGGACGCCGGATTACCACTCGCTCCTCGTCTCGCCTACGGACCCGAAACGCATCGTTCTCGGCACGCATTACGGGCTGTTCAACTCCGACGATGGAGGAGCGAGCTGGCGTCGCACCAATTTCGGCCGCCGCGACGCAATGAACCTCGCCCGGACCCGCGCTCAGTCGGTGGTTTGGGCAGCTGGGCACAAGGTGCTCGCGAAGAGCACAGATGGCGGCAAAACATGGCAGGACGTCTCGCCGCCGGGCCTCCCGTATCTCGACGTTCACGGCTTCGCGGCTGACCCCCGCACCGCCGACATCCTGTACGCCGCGATCGCCGGCAACGGCCTCTACCGCTCGAGAGACGGAGGCGACTCATTCTCGCTCGTGACACACGAGGTCGGCGGGGACGTCTTCGCGCTAGCTGTTACACGGGCCGGACAAATCCTCGCGGGCGACACGCGCCGCGGGTTGTTGTCGAGCCGCGACGGCGGCCGGACCTGGAGCACAGTCTTCAGTTCGCCCGTGATCGGGCTTGCCGTCAATCCGAAACAGCCGCAGCGAATCCTGGCGAGCGGCCAGATCACACAGCTCTCAGCCGACGGCGGCCGCCACTGGAAGCTCGTGCTGGCCTTGAACAAAGGTACAGGGCCGGTCGCGTGGTCGCCGAGCGCGCCGGCGACGGCGTATCTCGTCGGGTTCGACGGGGCGCTCTACCGATCGAGCGACGGCGGCGAGAACTGGCAGCCCGTCCACGCGAAGGCGGAATCGAAATGACCGCGCTCATCCTCGGATTGTGCGCGCTCGCCTGCCCGCTCTCGATGCTGTTGATGATGTGGTTCATGCGGAGGGACGCCGGACCTCCATCGCGCGACGAGGAGACGTAGGCCATGGAGCGATCGCGCCAGAGGCGCCCGCTCTGGCTCCGCAGTCTGCAAGCGCTCGCCCTCGTATTCGTCGCGGGGCTCCTCGTTCTGCTCGGGTGGAGACTGTTCGATAGGGGCAAGGGCCGCGAGTTGGTTTCCGCGATCGCCGCCGACAAGAGACCCCTCGCGCCCAGCTTCGACCTGCCGGTGCTCTGGAATCACCCGGAGACCTGGCCCCCGTCGGTACGAGCGGCGCTCGACGACGGCAGGGTCTCGTTGACGGAGCTTCGCGGCCATCCGGTCGTGATCAACTTCTGGGCCTCGTGGTGCGTCCCATGCAAGGCGGAAGCGCCACGGCTCGCCGCCGCGGCCAAAGCGCACGCGGGAGAGGTCCTCTTCCTCGGCATCGACGTGCAGGACTTCAAGAGCGACGCCCGGCGCTTCCTGAGGAAGCACGGCGCGAACTATGTCTCCGTCCGCGACGGTGGCGACTCGACCTACTCCGCCTACGGGCTGACAGGTCTTCCTGAGTCCTATTACCTCGATGCTCGAGGCCGGATCGTCGCGCACGACGTCGGCGAGGTCTCGGATGAAGAACTCGAAGTCGGGATCGCCAAGCTGACCGACGTGAGCCCTTCATGAAGCGACCCGTCGTCGCCCTGGGTGTAACGCTGCTTCTACTCGGGCCGATTCTTGCCCTCGCCGTGCTCAGCGGGAGAGGCAGCTCCTCGCCGCCCGTGGCGGCGAACGCGACGTCGGCAGGCCCCTACCGCGGAAGTAAGCCGCCAGGGCGGATTTCGATGCCCGAGTTCACACTTCGCGACAACTTCGAAACGAAGCTGGACTCGCGCAATCTCCGCGGCAAGGTCGTGATCCTCACGTTCCTGGACAGCCACTGCACCGCCGCCTGCCCGATCATCGCGTCTCAGATCGCACAGACGCTGCGGCGTCTCACGCCAGCGCAGCGGCGTCAGGTTGAGGCGGTTGCGATCTCGAGCGATCCCGTCACCGACACGCCAGCCGCCGTCCGCTCATTCCTCGCCAAGCAGCAAGCACTCGGGAAGCTCCGCTACCTCGGCGCCAGCGAGCCAGTCGGACATCTCAAGACCATCTGGCGGGCGTTCGACATCCTCGCGTCTGCGGAGACCGGACAACACACCGTGCACTCCGCGCCCGTGCGCATTTACGACCGCGCGGGAATCTGGGTCTCAACCCTGCACGCCGGTGCCGATCTGAGCATCACGAATCTCAGCCACGACGTAAGAACAGCCCTCTCGCGGTCGAATTAGTTCGACTGGTTGCATATTCGAGCGTACTTGCCTCAGTCCGGTGGAACAGCCACAATCCCGGACCTATGCTGCGGCACAGCTACCGGTTCCGCCGCCTGCTGACGCTCATCGCAGCATCCCTCGTGCTCGGGGTCGCGGCTCACGGTGTCTGCCAGGCAATCGAGCACCACGACGCCGTGAAAGACGCGATCGCGCTCTGCGCTGCGGCTGTGGCTCTGATCGCGACGATGCGCCTTGCCGGCGGAGGAGGAGACAGGCGGCGCAAGGTGCCAATGGTGTGGGTCGCCCTTGGTGAGTTGATCCCAGCCGTGGCTGTCTCTGTTGGGCCTCGCAACTCGGCAGCCTGGCTGCAGCGCTTCCAGAACTGACGCTCGCCCTGGCGGTTCGATTTTCGAGCCGTCTCGGTTCCCTGACCTCGAGCAAGGAGGGTGAGCGTGAGAAGACGCCTAGTTGGCTTAGTCCTGACCGGTATCGCTGCAGCCAGCGCCGCTGCCTGCGGCGGAAGTAAGAGCACGGCAAATCCAGAGTCAACGTCCGCGGGCTCAGCCGTTCGCTTCGACCGCGCCTTCATCGACGCGATGGTGCCGCATCACCAGAGCGCCATCGCGATGGCACAGGCCGCGAAGAGCGCGGGCTTGAGTGAGCCCGAGTTGATCAAGGTGGCAGACAACATCGTCGCCAGTCAGCAGGCCGAAATCGCTGACATGCGCGATTGGCGGGAAAGCTGGTTTGGGTCGAGCACGATTGACCCGCAGGGAGCTGACCCTCTCGGCCTTTCCGAGGCTGAGATGGGGATGCAGCACGATGCGGATTTCTCTGGTGCCGAGGATGTCAATCAAGCGTTCGCGACGAGGATGATCGACCATCACCGCGGAGCGATCCGGATGGCCGAACTCGCGCAGGATCGCGCGGAACACCACGCGATCAAGAGCTTGGCGGACGCGATCATCGCCGCTCAGAAACGAGAGATCGCAATCATGGAGAAGCACGCCGGGGCGATGCACCATGAGGGATAGAGAAATCACGGAGGCGCTCGATGCGCCGCCGTCGCGCCCGCTCGCGCCCGATCTTCACAAGCCATCGACGCTCACGCCGCCAGCGCCTCCTGCGCGCCTTCGCACTCGCGGTCTTGATCCTCGCCTTGCTACTCGGCCTGTTCGCCGCCTGCGACAAGCGGCCGTGGCGGCGCGGTCAAGAAGCCTCAGCCGGGGCCGGTCATGTCGGGCGCTCTGCGCTGTCCTGATCGCGTCTGTGGCTCTCGGCTTGCTTCTGACGAGCCCTGTCCGTGCTGAGCCGCCGCAGATCGCGGCCAAGCGCGCGGAGGCGCAGCGTGTGCTGAACGAGATCCAGACGCTGGATAGCCGGCTCAGTAAGGCAATCGAGGCGTACAACGGTGCGAGCGATCAGCTCGCCCAGATCGAGCGTGAGCGGGCGCTTAATACTCGACGCCTCGAGATCGGTAGACGCAACCTCACCGTCGCCCAGCAACGGCTCGGTGCTCGGCTGCGTGCGATCTACACGTCCGACCAGGAGGACTCGACGCTGGCGATCATCCTCGGCTCGCGGAGCCTCAGCGATTTCCTGAACCGGATCGAGACAGTCAACAGTGTCGCCTCGCAGGACACGCAGGTGCTAGGAGAGATCAAGCGCTTCAAGCATGACGTCGCCGTCCGTGGCGTCCAGCTCCGCAAGGCGCACGTGCGCCAGGAGCAGGTCGTGGCCGAGCGAGCCGCAGCAAAGCAGCAGGTTGAAGCAGGCCTCGCTGAGCGCCGTCGCCTGGTGGCCTCGATCAAGGACGAGATCGGGAGGCTGCAGGTGGAGGAAAGGCGGCGACAGGAGCAGCTCCGAATCCAGGCCCAGGCTAGGATGCGGGCGACAATCGCCGCGCAGCAGCAGGCTTCGGCGGAGGCACAGCGAACCGACATCGTCGGCGCCACGGCGGTCACCCCGGAAGGGATCTCAGTGGCTCCGCCATCGAGGTATGGGGGTGTGGTCGGGATCGCGATGCAGTACCTTGGAGTCCCCTACGTCTGGGGAGGCGCCTCTCCATCCGGGTTCGACTGCTCCGGGTTCGTCCTGTACGTCTATGCCCAGGTCGGCGTCTCGCTGCCGCACTACGCTGCTTCCCAGTACAACTATGGCGTCCCGGTCTCACAAGACCAGCTAGAGCCGGGTGATCTCGTGTTCTTCGACGGACTGGGGCACAACGGGATCTACATCGGTGGCGGCCAATTCATCCACGCCCCGCACACCGGGGACGTGGTCAAGATCTCCGGCCTCTCCGAACCCTGGTACGCAGGGAATTGGGTGGGCGCGAGGCGACTCTAGCGCCAGTTGCCTCGCGCCTTGCGCTCGCGAGACACGCTCGTGCTACCGAGGCCTCTCGACGCGCGCAGGGAGTTGCAGGCGTTTGAGTGCTAGCGCGTTCACTGCGACCAGCACGCTGGAGCCGGACATTGAGATCGCGCCGATTTCTGGGCGTAGCGTGAAGCCGAACGGCTCGAAGACACCGGCCGCGATCGGGAGGGCTAGCGAGTTGTAGCCGATCGCCCAGGCGAGGTTCTGCCGCATCTTTCGGACGGTTCCGCGGCTGATCGCGATCGCGTCGGCGACGTCGAGCGGGTCGGAGCGCATCAGCACGATGTCGGCGGTCTCGACGGCTACGTCGGTGCCGGCGCCGATCGCGATTCCGACCTCGGCCTGGGCAAGCGCGGGCGCGTCGTTAACGCCGTCTCCGACCATCGCCACCTTGCGGCCCTGTGCCTGGAGCTCGGCCACCTTCGCTGCCTTCTCTGCCGGGAGCACTTCGGCCAGCACGTCGTCGATGCCGACCTCGGCGGCGATGCGTTTGGCAGTCGCCTGGTTGTCCCCGGTCAGCATCACCGGCCGGATCCCGATCTCCTTCAGCGCGACGACTGTATCGACCGCCGTTTCCCGCGGCGCGTCCGCGACTGAGATCAAGGCAGCCGCCTGGCCGTCAATTCCGACATGGACGACCGTCTGACCCTGGCCGGCAAGCTCCGACGCCCGGGTGGCGAGGCCGTCGAGCGGGATCCGCTCGCGCTCGAGCAGGCGGGCGTTGCCGACCGCGAGTCGACGTCCCTCGACCG
>Ga0137369_10001191_pt1 | contig 25864 bp, 9 predicted proteins | sample SagtaG_12_FD_104918 | JGI IMG/M metagenome (GOLD analysis project Ga0137369, IMG submission 104918) | Vadose zone soil microbial communities from Sagehorn Ranch, Mendocino, California, USA - Sage1_L_113_16 metaG | ecosystem: Environmental > Terrestrial > Soil > Vadose zone | place: USA... | reverse complement strand
GTTTGGCGGATGGCCTACGTCCGGGGGCCGGAAGGGATCATCGTCTCGCTGGCCGAGCGCATCGGCTGAGCCTCGCAGCGTGCGTGAAGTTCGTGGGTGTGGTTGATGATCATTATCTGGCTGGAGGTCGGGCTGGTCGCACCCATGTCTAGTTCCAGCTGATGGTTGACTGACCGTTGCGTCCCGGCTGATCTTTGACCGTTGGCCCAGATGTTTGGGTCGACCCTGCGGGGCCGGTGGCCGATCGTAGCCCAGGGTCAGTCCCAGAACAGGGTCACGATGTGGGCGCCGACCGGTACGGGGATGGGAGGAACGTCGGTCCACCAGTCGACGGGCGGATCCGGGTCGAGTTCGACGGCCCACTCTGTGACGTCCTCGGGTGAGGCGGTGGTGACGACGTAGACGTGGTTGCTGAACGGCCACTCATCTGGGCCCATGACTTCGGTGATGCCGACCGGACGCCGTGCACGTCGGGACGATCGCGGATGCCTCGTAGCACGGCGTAGAAGCGGTCAACGCCGGGGTGATCGGTGAGGTTGCATCCGATCGAGCCAGGATCGTCGTTCCCCTCGAAGAACAGTTCCAGACTGACCACCGGCTCCAGGCCCGTGCTGCCGGCATTGCCGCCCTGCCGGTTGACATCAGCGAGCAGATCATCGAGCACTGCGGGCCCTCCAGCGGCAACTCATCGCGGCAACTCAACGCGATCTTGCGAGGTCGATGGGCCTTGATGCTACGGACCGGATGCTCGGTGGTGCGGCGGGAACGCGAGCTGCTCACCGGCGCAGTCGACGACGAGGTCCGTGCGGAGCCGGCTGATCTCAACGTTGGGGCGGTGCTCGCAAAGGCAGTCGACACACTCGTTCCGGGACGGCGGAATAACATCGGAGGCTTCACTATGTCCGGATGGCTTACTCACGACCGTCGAGGCGCGATGGTGCTCGCCCGGGGTGGATCCTGCTGTGGATCATTGCGGGAATCGTTCTCGGGGTGGTGATGTGCTGTGGCTCGATGTTCCTGGCGGTGCGATGCCGCGCAGGCAGGATCATGGTCCAAGGCCATCAATCGGCGGTGTGCCATGACCGCGACCCGACTGGCAGGACAGGGCCTGCCACCGTCGGCCCGCAACACCAGCCTGCATTGCGAATGCGTCGGACCTTGTCGGCGTACTCATTTGCCGCTGATCGAGCGCGTTGGTCGCGACCGCATCGGGTTGCTGTCGAGCGCGGCTCGGTCGTGCGGATAGGACGAGGCCTTTGGCCGGGGTCGGCCGTGTCGATACGGTCCGGCGAGGGCCTTCGATAATCTGTCCCAACATCGCGGTCGAGTACCTGCCCGCGGCGCTGGCGCGGTTGGCGGGATCAGGGGGTCGGCGGCCGATAGTGCGCGAGATACTCGGCGAATGCCGGCGGCAACGGCTCGGCGGCTGGGGCGTGCAGGTGCCGCCAGATCAGGTTCTCGACCCAGAACCGGTAGGCGAACTCCTCGAACGTGGCCGCGCACCGGTAGATCACACCGAAATCCGGCTCGTCGGACTCGTAGTCGAAGTCCAGCCCGTACGCGTGCACCACGAACGCCGACTCGTCGCGGCGCAGGTACAGGTACCAGGTGACACAGTCCTGCTGGTCGGACAGGAACCGGACCAGGAACGCGCCCGGCTCGACCGGGCTGAACTGCGGCCGTGGACCGAGCCGGGTCCAGCATCCGGTCACCGACGCCTCGTCCAGCGCGCCCGCCCACTCCGTCGACGAGTAGAACGAGACGAAGTCCTCGGGAAGGGCCACGCCGACGGCCTCAAGGCTCGCGGCCAGACGCGCCATCACCTCGACGTTGCCAGCGTGCGGCTCGCCTCGATCACCGAGCCAGCGGAAATCGCCGACAAGCCCGCGCACGGGCGGAACGCTGTCGAGCGGATAGCGCTCATACGTGCCCCGGCACGGCCGATACGCCCCGAGATCCGTTGCGCACCATGACGACTCCAGCTTCGCGGACACCGCAACATTCTAGATCGACTGTGCGGTGCTCCATCGACCGCGCGCACTGTTCTGCCGCATTCAGCGCGGTTGTGCCGATGAGCGCGCGATCTCATGTCCGCAGTATCAAGTTCAGGTTGAGGTTTGCGTCATGCGAATTGGGCGTTGGTGACCAGGCACCCCGGGCGTTGTAGCTCGGCGATCGCGGCGTTGGATACCCCGCGTAGCTGGAGGCGCCGCAGGTCGGGCCAGCGGGCTTGCCCGAGTGCGGCGGCCGCCTGGTCTGCGACGGTGTCGCCGAGGTTCACCGTCTGCAGGCCGGTGTGCCCGACCAACGCCCGGGCCGCGTGTACCCCGAAGCCGGTGCCGAGCAGTTCCACCACCCGGAGCGGTCCGAGGCTCGGGTTGGCCAGGGCGCGGGCCAGGTCTGGGTCGTCGATCGGGTTGTAGCTGAGGTCCAGGGTGTGCAGGGCGGGCAGCGCGGCCTCGCCCAGGGCCGCTACGGTCAGCGGTCCGAGCTTGTTGTGCGGCAGGATCAGCGTGTGCAGCGGCCCGCCGTCCAACGCCCGGATCAGCTCTGCGGTGCCCGCGTCACCGAGCCCCTGGTTGGGTAGCTCGAGGTATCGCAGGCGGTGGCGCCACCGGGCACCGGCCAGGGCCTGCGCACCGGCGGGACCGGTCTCGCCCAGGTGCAGCGTGAACCGTTCCAGGTTGGCCTCGGCCGCGGCCAGCACGGCCACGTCGTCGGCGGTCAACTCCGAGAACGTGAACGCCAGCCCGCGCAGCCCGGCCAGCGCCGGCGCGGCGGCAAGCGCGCGTACTCCGTCGGCGTCCACTCCGAGCCCGGACAGCTCCAGCTCGAAACGCTGCCGGGCCACCGGCCGAGCGTGCACCGCCCGCGCCACCTCGACCAGCGGTACCGGCGCGGGCACCACCTGGCCGGGGTACGGCTTGCCGGACGGCTGCGGTGTGCTGGGCGTGGCGACCCGCATCAGCGTCAGAGCCGGAAAGCTCGCCCCGACCAGCAGCTCCGCCAGTACCCGCGGCGGCAGCCGCCCACCGCTGAGCGTCAGCGTGCCAACGCCCTGGAACCCCGGGGTGGCCGCCAGCATGTCGCCGGCCGGGCCGGTCCAGTCCACGCCGCGCAGCACAAGCCGGGTCACCCCAGACCACACCGGCGACCCCAGCAGCGTGGCCAACGGCGACGGGTCCACGTCCTCGACGCCCAGGGCCGTGACGGCGCCCAGGCTCTGCTCCACCCCCGGCCGTAGCAGTACCTCGCTCTCGTCACCGCGGACCATCAGCTCCCGAACCAGCCGATGCCGCGGCGCCCATCGGCCCTGACCGATCTCCCCCCACCAGGCGTGTGGCATCGGCCGAGCCGAGTCGGACCAGCTCGCCAGCGCGGCCTCCAACAGCGGCAGCTCCTCGGGATACGCCTCGGCCAACGCGACCAGCAGATGCCAGGCCACCTCCTCGTCCCGCCAGCCCGCCAACCGGACAACGAGTTCGCGTCTGGCCGCGGTCGCGAGCCGCAACGCCACGGCGCGCGCCGCATCCTCGCCCTCGGACTCCATCCCGGCGAGCAGCAAGAGCATCACCTCGGTGGCGCCATCGCCGCGGCGCCGGGCCTCCGCCAAGACCCTGTCGTGGTCCGCCCAGGTCAGCACCAGCCCGTCGACCGCGGCCACCAGCCGCTGGTACTCCACCTCACCAACTGCCATCAACGCTCTCCGATCCTGGTAGGTCCGCCGAGGGCCCGTTCGACGAGGATCATCCACAGGAATCGGGGATACACGTGCGGTCCCGCCCCGTGCATGCGATCCCTGCACCCGGTGCAGGGATCGCATGATCCAGCTCCGCACCCGGCACCGACACAGGGCACGAAGGCCAAGCACCATGCCGCTGTGCGCGCGATCATGCCGATGAGAGCGGGTCTCGGGTGACCTCTGGCTCGACGGACGCGGTGGGTGCCCTCGCCTTGGGCCCGTGCTCGCGCACCCACTCGGCCACGAGTTCCGCCGTGTCTGCTGGACTGCCGTCGGCGGGTATGAGCACGGGGACGATCGTTCTGAGGTATACCGCGAAGGCGATATGGTCCTCGATTGCCCGTTGGCGCCACGGCGGCCGGGCGGCCAGCCTGGCTCGTCGGGCTTGGTCGGTGCAGTCGAGAACGGCGAAGTGAACGTCGGTGATCCAGCGGCGCGCCGGCAAAGGAGCCAGCTGCTCGGGCATGAAAGGACCCAATAGCACCGTGTACCGACCGCCTTGGGCGGCACCGTGGGCGATGCTGAGCCACGCGGTCACGAAAAGCCGGCCAGTTGATCGCACCGGGCGCGCTCGCTCGCCCGAACGAGTCCATCAGCCAGTCGACGTCGACGACCACACACTCGTGGAGCGTCGCGGCCAGATGCGGGTACACCGTCGTCTTGCCTGAGCCGGACGCGCCCGTGACCACAACAGCGGCAGTCGAAGTGCTGATTCGCTTGCCCCGCAGGCTGGGCAGACGGCGAGGTGCCCGCGTGGCTCCATCGCCACAGCGGCCTCACACCGCTGGCAGTAGTGCACGACCACAGTCTGACCCAACCGTCATCCAGACCGCGACGGGAATCCGCGTCCTCCGCTGCCGCTGATCGAGCGTTGGTCGTCGCCGTGCGGTGCTCGGTCATGTCGAGCTGCGGACGCGACACGACCGGCGCCGTTTCTCGTCGCGCGCTGGTGACCCGTCGGCTCGGTATGATCCCTTTTCGTGTCAGCGGTGGAGGACCTCGACCCGGCGAGGGCGTACTTTCGATGGCTCGCCGCACAGGCGCCGGAGGTGGCCAGGCAGCTTCGCCCGCCGGCCGGCGAGGATGATCTGACGGCCCTTGCACAGCGGCTGGGCGCGCGGCTTCCTGAGCAGATGCGTTGGCTGTACCTGCGCCACGACGGGCAGGCGCACACCGTGCGGCTCGGGGTGGCTTACGGCCTGGAGTTCCTCACCCTCGCCGAGGTTGGCGAGGTCTGGGACGAATGGCGCGGGGTGCGCGAGGCCGCAGGCTACGACCCCGACAACTTCGATCCGTACGAAGACGTGTTCGTGCCGGGCGTGGTACGAAAGGCATACACCACGCCCGGGACACGCCGCTACCGTTACCCACGAACGTCCTCCTCCTGCGATGGGACACCAAGCCCGACAAGCGCATCAGGAGGACGTTCCTACGCCCGGCATCGACACGCAGAACGTCTTTCTATGCCGCGATCCGCTTGGTCCTGCCGATGTGAGCGCGCCTGGGACACACTGGGCCGGTGGTCGCCGGAGTCAGCCGGAGGACACTGGGGCCGTAGGTGAAGGAATCGTGACGAGCACAAGCGAGGCCGCAGCGGACGTTGCCGCGATCGTGAGGCACCGGTCCGAGCCGGACTTCGTGCCAATGCTCCGCCAGGCTGACCAACACTTCGACGGTGACGGAGCGTTCGAGCTCACTCTCGCGCAGACCCTGCGTGCGGACTCAGCCCTGGTCGATCTGTGGGAGACCTGGAGCACCGATCAACGATGGACGCCCAGCGCGTACTTCGAGGGAACCGAGGTCGGCTGGTTCGACGGTGCGCGTCGGCACGTGCAAGTCCATCCTGATCGCGCAAGCGCGGCCGCGGATTTCGTCCACCGTCTCGCGGCCTGGCTCGCTAGGCGGGAGATCGTCGGCTCCGGAGGCTGACTGGTGGCAGTGCGCTCGCGTGCCGCAATGCGCGGACGCTGGCGACAAGGCCGGGTCTACTTCCGAGCTCTTATCCCCTTCCGGTGGAACCGGTCTTTGTCCCTTCCCGCCCGGACGGCCAGTAGAGCGCGAACGTCCGGTCATGCCCCGCCGACCGATCGCTACGGAGCGTCATCGCGAACGCGCTGGCTCGGCACTCGGTCATGCCGCGAGTCGGGAGCGTCGTCCGCCTCACCCCCGGATCAATCAGGCATATTGCGATCTTGCCGGGACCGTGACACGGCCGGGTAGTACCCGTCCGCGTCGATATCTGGCATGGAGGTCAGACTTTGGGCATGGAGTTCTTCTGCTACCACCGCGACCGGCCCAGCTCGGTGGCGCTGCGCGACGAGCTGCTGGAAGAACATTGGTCCTACATGGACCGGTACGCGGCGGAGATGATCGCCCGCGGCCCGACACTCGCCGACGACGGCGACACGCCCACCGGCAGCGTGCACATCGTCGACCTGCCCGATCCCGCCGCCGCACGCGCGTTCGCTTTCGACGAGCCCAACTATCAGGCCGGCGTGTACCGGGACGTGCTGCTGCGCCGGTGGCGCAACGCGCTGGGCCGGACCATGTGGGACTTCCCCGGAGGCCGGACCGGCGGTAACCGGTACCTGGTGCTCGGCTTCGGCGCGGGGCAGGCCGCCGACCTCGCGGTGCCATCCGACCGGGACGAGCTGATCGCGTACGGGCCGCTGCTGTCCGACGACGGCGCCACGTGGCTAGGTACGGCGGTGCTTGTCCGTGCGCCGGATCCGGACAAGGCACGCGCCGAGCTGACCCCGGACGGGTATGCCGACATCGAGGTGCACAACTGGGCGTTTGGCGGGCGGCCCGTCGTGACCCGAGGCTGACTGTGGACTTGGTCCGGCACGTCGCCAGGCGTCCTGGTCCAAGATCGAACATCCGGATCTGCCGCCAACAGGGCGCTACACAGCGTGACGGATCTCAGCTGCGCCTGACCGCACGGTCGTGCCGATGAACCGCGTGCTACCAGGAACGGCGGCGGCCGCCCGCCGGGGCACGAAGCAGGCTGGACGGGCGCTTGCGTTCGCACCACCACACGCAACCACCTGGCCGGCGTACGGGCACTGCTATCGGACCACTGTTGACCTGTACTCGGCGGGCAGCGCAACCGCCGCGTTACGTCTCGGCGCCGATCACGAGCGCCAGCCAGAGGTCACTCATGGTGTTCTGGGTCAGGCCGCGGGAGAACGTCCCGATCGGCACGTCGCTTGAGGTCAGCTCGACGGCTCCGATGCGTACGCCCAGCGATTCGTCGGGCACGAGCGTCGCCGTCTGGCCGGAGACGCCGATCTCGCTGCCCTTGGCCGACGCGGCGAGCAGCTGGACGCCGCGCAGCGCCAGGTCTTGACCGAGAATCCGGCGGGCCCAATACGGATAGTGCTCTTCGCGCAGCGTCAGGGTCAGCTCCCGGTACCCCTGTGCCGGCACCGGAGCAGCGGTGAACGCCGCCCACTCGTTAGCGAAGTCGTGGCGTACCGACAGGAGCAGTACGCTGCCGGCGGCGGTCGCCTCGGCAACCTTGGTGTCCACATTGCTCACCGCCGCATCGCGCAGCAGCTTGCCGCCCTCGCGGGCGGTGAAGCGCAGGTGCAGGATCACGTCGGCGATTGTGTCCGGGTTGAATTGGGCGACCTCGGTCGGCAGCTCGAGCTGCCACTGGCTGATCGCGCCGGAACCCTCGAACGGCAGTAGCCGCTCGTCGTGGAGGTTCGTCTCGAACAGACCGCTGTCGTTCTGACCGCTGCTCGTCACGATGCCCTGCATGCTGCCGAAGTGGTCGCTGAAGCGTTCGGTGTCATCGCCGTCGCGTGCGTACACCCCGTCGAGCAGCTGCGGGCTCTTGCGGATCGAGCTTTTCAGTAGGGTCAGCGTACAGTTCACACTTGCGTACGGACCCACGACGCACGGTATGGTGACCGCGACGCTGCGGATCCGGCGAAAGTAGTGTCCCGGGCAGTCCAGGTCGAACAGATCCTCCGGAAGCTCGACCGTGCACCGGCCGGTGGCACGCAGCCGCATGAGCGCGAGTGGGGCGAGCTGGCGCAGGCTGATGTGCTTGGTGAGCTCGTACTCGCGCCGATTCAGCTCGTGGTATGCCAGCTCCATGCGCTTGAGGTCGAGGTAGAGCCGTTCACCGGCGAGCAGACCCTCCTTGCCCTCGGTGTATCCAAACTGGACGAAGGTGGCGGTCGGGTCGCCCAGCTCGTGCTGCAGGGCCCGCTCGGCCTTGCGCGCGACGTCGAACGCGAACTGGAAGCACTGCCCGTACAGCCCACGGACCTCGCGCTTCATCCACGTGTACAGCGCCAGAGTGCTGGTCTTGCGGTACTTCTCCGAGCCGGTCTTCTCACCACGGAGGAACTGCTCGATCTCGGCGGCGTGTGCCATCTGCTTCGTGTGGTTGTCGTACTCCCGCTGGCTGATCGCTTCGCGGATCTGCGCCGCGCGCAGTTGCTTGTACGTGGACTCGATCTCACCGGCGATCGTGTTGCTCTGGAACGCCCACTCCAGCTCGCGGCGCTCGTAACCAGCGAGCTTGCCCGCCCTACCCGCCTCGTACGTCGCCTGGTCGCCGTCGGCGCGGTAGAAGTCCGCCACGAAGTTCAACGCCGGTGCCAGGTGCTCACCGCCGAAGGTCACGCCGCCCCCGACACCGATCGGCTTCGTGGAGACCTCGATGCTCGGCACATACGACGCGACTCCGGCGTAGCGCTTCCACTTTCCCGCCGTGGCGAACGAGTCGTGCGCGTCGGCGAGCTTGGCCAGCTCCTCGAGCTCCTTGCTGCTCACCAACCGGCCGCCAGTCTCGCCGAGATCCGATGCGATGTTCACGGGAAGGTCTCGCCGCTTGAGTTCGGGCTCGTCCTGGTTGAACTTCAACGCGGCCAGCAGCGAGTCCGTGTCGAGGTCGTCGAGGTCCGCGTCCGGGATGTCCTTCGCGCCGAGCAGGCGTTCGTAGTACGTGTATCGCTCGATCGCGTTGCGCAGCGTCCGCTCCAGCGCCTCCCGCGCCTTCATCGTCTCCTGCCACTGCGCGTAGCGAACGGACTCGGCCAGGTCGAGGACCGTGCGCTCGTGGCGCGCGCGCAACAGGGCGAGCTGCTCGGCGTCCTCCTTCTCGAACGTGGCGAGCAGGCTGCTCCCCAGATTCTTCACCTCCTGGGCGATCTCCAGCGCCTTCTGTACGAGCAGACTGAAGCGGACCAGCGGTAGCGGTTGGTTGAGCCCGGAGACGATCGCGCCGATGTCCAGCCCGGCCGCGGCGGCCCGGGCGAGCAACGCCGGGTCGATCGGCGGCTCGAACAGGGCGAGCTGGCGGAACACGCCCTGGATGTTCAGGCTGTTGCGAATCTTGAAGAGCCGGTCCGCCACAGTGTCCCAGTACCCGATGAGTTTGTCGTTGCGGGGCACGCAGAAATAGAGCGCGAAGCCGAGGCTGCGCAGCGTGGCCAGGCGATCCGCGGCGTCCGTCTCTGTCGGGTGGGGCGAGATGTCCAACGGCAGCTCGGACTCCATCGCAATCGCCGCCTTGCCCAGCTCGGCGAGGTCGGCGCGCAGGGTGGCATAGGTTTGCGTACGCACCGACGGCTGGTGCGGCACCTCTTGCGGCCGCTGGGCGAGGATGTTCGCCGCGAGCACGTAGATCTGCAGCGCTTCGTAGACACTCTCGCGGGTGTCCTGCCGGAACAGGCTGTCACCCCAGTCGATGAGGTTGTCCAGGTACGCCATGACCGCCTTGAACATGTAGGCGGTCGGCCGGTATCGGGCGATCCGATGTGGACTGAACGGCGCCTCACGCCACGCGTCGATCGCGGCGATGGTGCGGTCGCGCAGCTTGTCGTCGGTCGGGTTGGCGAGGTTGGTCAGGATCCTCTCGATGAGCTCGATGTCGGTCGACTGCAGCGGCTTCACCCGCCAGAACCGTTGCGGCGTCGGGCCGTCACTGTCGTCGGTCGGGTCGAAGACATAGTGGAACCACTGCTGCGCCTCGAAAAAGCGCTGATTGCGGGACAGGTGAATGGCGACCGCGATCGGTACGTGGTAGAACAGCTCCCAGTTGTAGACGGCGTACGCGCCGTCGGAGTCGAAGTCGAGCTCCTTGCTCGGAAAGTCGGCGGGGTCGGTGAACGTCGACACTGGCTGGTAGACCGGCGCAAGCGGCGCGTTCAGGCTCGCGTCGGTGTCCGCCTCCTGCAACCCCCTGATCGACCGGCTCTGCAACCGCTTCATCAGCTGCAGCACGTACGGGTGAAAGTGTGCGGAGAAGTCGTAGTCCAGGTCCCGCTGGGTGACCGTGGTGAGGTTCGTCTTCAGCGTCAGATCCGACTGTATCACCGGAGCGATCTGATCGTTGGAGGTGTGCCAACCGAGCTGCTCAACCATGGTAGGTGCCTTTCGCGAGGTCGAGCTTGAGCGAGCCGGTGCTGCCGATGAGCGCATCGTCGAACTGGACGACCACCCCAGAGCCGAGCAGTGAGTCGGGCGAGGTTACCGGTGACTGCACCGCGTAGATGGCGACCGGGCTGATGCCGTCCGGCGGCTGCGGTACCGGCGTGTAGAGCTGGATGTCCAGCTTCGACAGGTCCGGTGGCACCTTGTACCCCGGCGACTCGCTCGGCACCTGGATGATCCAGTCATCCCATTCGTGGAACACCCGCTCGGTCAGCGTGGGTTCGACGTAGAACGTGTGCTGCTCGTCCTGGTAGAAGAACGGCCGGATGACGCTACCGATCTCCGGTGCGCCGGTGGTGAACACCGAGCCGGGCGGGGTCACCAGCTCGAACGCGCCGCCCTTCGTGAGTACGGTCTGCGGCTGTTTCGTCTCGGTGGTCTTGCCCCCCAGCTCCTCGATCCGGCTGGTGTACCAGACGGTCAACGGTCCGTTGCCGCTGTAACGCGTCGCCTGCACGCCGGACCAGGTGAACGGCGGCGGCTGCGGCGCATCGGCGGAGGACCGTATCTCGACCGGGGCATTGCGACCGGCGAGGCGGAAGCCTCGAGGCACGACCGACAACCTGGTGAAGATGAAGCCACCGATAATCAGCCCGGTACCGGCGTACTCGTAGTCGGCGGCTACCCGTGGCGAGGCGTACGGCAGGAAGTACAGGTGGTTGATGTCGACGTCGCTGCCGCTCTGCGCCGGCTGTTGCGGTGACCCGCCGAGGCTGAGATGGATGGTCACCTCGTCGCGTTCGTCGTCGACGATGGTGCTGGCGTGTATGAACATCGTCTGTGGATCCCAGTCGGTGTCCACTTGACCGGTCAACGGCCGGTTGAGGTCGGTCGCCTCCGCGGTCACCCACTCGCCGTTGACGTATTCGGCCCAGTGCAGCTGGATGTCGACGATGCGGTTGGGCGTACTGACCTCGAGAGCATTCGACGTCGGCTCCGCCCGGTTGAGGAACGTGAGCCAGAACAGGTACGGCCGGTCGCGCCAGATGGTGAGCACCACGTGATCGCTCTCGACCTCCGCGCTGACCGGCTCCCATGGCGTCCACGACCTGTGCTGGTAACGGCGGTAGTAGTACTCGTTCACCTTGTTGTACGTGCGGCCGAGGACGTGCAGGATGTTGTGCGCCGGGTCGATCGGGTCCTCCTGGAGCCAGGTTGACACGATCTCCAAGCGTGCGATCTTCTCGAGGCCGGTCAGGTAGTGGTACAGCGCGTCCTCGGCCAGATCGGCGGAGATGTCGCCCTGCAACAGCTCGCCCTCGAGCTGACGGAACAGGTGCGTCTTGTCGTCGCGGAACTCCGGTTCCAGCCAGTTCTCCGGGGTGAGGAACATCCGACGGGACGGCACCCAGATCGGGAAGCGTTTCATCCACGCCCAATGACGGGAGTTGATCATCTGGGGGCGCACACCGAACTCGAGGTTCATCAGGCAGCGCTGGATGAAGGTCTGCACGGATGTGATCGCCAGCTGGATGCGCGAGGTCTCCACCACGGGCTCGGTGCCGGGGTCGACGAGGAAGTGCTCGAACAGATACTCCACCGAGGCGTACCCGTCACGGTGCATAAGGAAGGCGACCAGCGCGTCGCGCCGAGCCTGGCGCAGCTTGTCGGAGACCGGCTTGGCGACCCGGCGCCAGCCGTCCAAATCGAACCGAGATTTGAGCGTCGTACGCAACGCGTCCGCGTCCGATATGGACGGTGCCGGATTCGCCCATCGACCGACCGCCGCGGGTGTCGCACCGAGCGCCTTCGCCAGCGACAGTAGCCGCCACAGCCGGTACAGCCCAGCGGGGTCGGTGAAGCCGGTCGCGGTGACGTCGGTTGCGTCGGTCGCCGGCGCGGTCACCAGACCGTAGCCGAGCTGGGTCGCGGCGTCCTTCACCGTCTCGACCGCACGCCGGGTGAGCTCGGCGACCCGGGCGCACACGTCGTCCTGGACCTGTGTCGGTGACTCGCCGGCGGGCAGCACCCGATGCGCGTACCGGAATACGTCGATGAGGTCGGTCCCGGTCGCGTTCAACTCCTGGCGCAGCTGCCGGTACTCCAGCAGTCGCCGAACCGGTGCGAAGTCGGGCGCCGGGTTGACCGCGGGCGGCGGCGGCGCGGTCGTCGGCAGCGTGGTCAGGAAGCCCTGGTCGACGTGGCGTACCTCGACCTCGGTGAGGTTGAGCGACACGATGAACCAGATCGCCTTGCCGAGCACGAGATACGCTCGAGTGATCCGGTCCACCGTCGCTTGTGGACGGCAGGTCAACCGGCCCACCAGGCCGCGTGGGAAGTTCTCCGCGACGAACTCCAGCGCGACCGGACCGGTACCCACGGCATTGAACACCCCGCGCAGGTGGTACGGGGTACTGGCGCTCAGCTCCACGAAGCCGAGGTCACCGGTGGCGTCGGCGGCCAGCGGTTCGGTCAGGTGGTCGAAGTGCAGCGCCCCGGTCGCGCCGCCGGGCAGCGTGGTGAAGAACCTGTACGCGCCCGCGGCGGGCACCTCGAGGTAGCCCTCCATCACCGCGTCGGCGGTGCCCGCCGGACCGGCGCCGGCGGAACCGTCGGTGCTCAGTACCGAGCCGAGCACACCGCCGGTCGAGTCAAGATAGGTGACCGTCAACCCACCGCCGCCGGCCTGGGCCACGACATCGAGCAGCGGTGAGCCGTCAAGCGTGAGCAGGCTGGTGTCGGTGACGAGGGATCGCACCAGGTCCGCGGGTGCCGACACCTCACCGGCCAGCGTCGCGACGATCACTTCCCGGATGAGCCGGTTCTGCAGGAACGGCAGGAACGCCTCGGCCAGGTGATGGCGGCGCTCGCGCTGCCACGACTCCAGCTGCAGCGCCACCGGCGGCGGCTCCGGGGCGGGCGGCGGTGGCGGCCCGAAGACCTGGTCGAAGTCGGTGGCGTCGAGGAAGCCGGTCGGCTTGGTGAGGTTGGCCTGGAAGTACTCGGCCGGCTGGGGCTGGATCTGGTCGAGCAGACTCGCGAAGAGCGGGACCGGGTGGTCCGTCTTGAGCCGGGCCGCCTCGGCCGGCACGAGTACGCCGCGGTAGGTCAGGTGCTGGCGACCGCGTACCGGGTCGTACCACACGGTGACGGCCGGTTCGGCGGCGAACGCGGCCGGGGTCAGCGCCGCGGCGGCCGGTACGGTCTGCTCCGCGTAGTACGGGATGGTGCCGGCCCACATGCCGAGGAAGGTGGCCGTCACGTCGGCCGGTAGCACCAGGGCCAGTTTCTGGGCCAGGACATCATCGGTGAAGTCGAGCCCATCATCGGGAACGGCGTGCTCGGTGCGGATCCGACCAACCTCATCGGATACGTGGCGGATGATGCCGTACACGCGCTCGGTGCCCGGACGCAGCGGTCCGGCCGGGTCGAACCGGTGCCGCAGCACGTAGTCCAGCTCCTCCACCTTGACACCGGCTGCGCGCAGCGCCGAAGCGAGCTCGACAAACCGCAGCGTCCGCAGTGGACTGTCCTGCTCCAGCGTCGTGATCGACTGCGGGAGCATGGAACCGAACGGATCCACGCCGGACAGTTCGGCGAGCACCCGGACGTCGGCGACGGAGAGCTTCAGCGCCTTGGCCAGGACCGTATGTCTGTCCAGGATGGACAGCGTGGTCAGGTTCAGGCTTGCGGCATCGAAGCCGGCGCCGAGCACCAGCTTGATCTCGTCTGTGGTGATGTTCAGCGCGCCGCGCACCTCGGGAAGGTGATCGGCGAGCAGGACCGCCGGGTTGGTCAGATACTGCCCGAGTGGGTTGTCAAAGATTGCGCTCTTGACGCCCCGGTCCGGCGTGAGGAACAGCCTCTCGTACCGGCCCGGGTCCATGTCACCCCAGAGCGACAACAGCGCGATGCGTCCGGAGCGGCCGAACTTGGCCGCCCTGGTGAGCGCGTCGACGTGCGCCAGGTAGACCAGCACGGTCGTGAGCGCGCTGCCCAGCGGAGCGGCGTCGGGCAGCAGGGCGCGCAGCGCCGCATCCACTTCGGACAGCGTCCAGCCGAGCCGACGGCGCAGCCGTAGGAGCAGGTTTATCCGGATGAGCGTCTGGTCGTACGGATCGGGGGGCAGGCCGGAGTCCACGAGGTAGCGCAGTACGGTGTGCGCGAAGCTGCAACTGGTGTCCGGATTGGCGAGCACGAGCACCCGATCGAAGGCGTGCCCGGCGAAGCCGTTGTCCAGCCATCCCTTGATGTTGTAGACGCCGTAGTCGGCACCGAGATCGGTGAGGCGCTCCTCGAACGCGACCTTCTCCTTGGCGTCGAATGGCGGCACACCGTTGACCCCGTAGTACCGCATGAGGTCGGTCGTCTCCAGGCCGGCCTTGCGCAGTAGCCCCAGCCGGTCGAGGTCGGGGTTGACGAACCAGCTGTTCACCAGGTTGCCCAGTTCCCGATACGACACACCGAGGCACCGGGCCAGCGTCTTGGCATTGACCAGCTCGGCGCGTGCGGTTGCCGCGTCCGGGTAGCCGTAGAGCTTGTGCCAGTCGGCACCGACGGCGGTGAACAGGGCGTACTCGGCGGGCGCGATGCCGAGCTGCTCGCGGAACACGTCGCGCCAGCCGTAGTCCGGTCGGTTGGCCGGGGCGTCCGCACTGTCCAGATCGGACGCTGGGCACAGCTGCTCGAGTACCCGCGGTAGCGGCGCGTCGAGCTTGTCGAGGAACCGCCGGGCCGTGTCCAGCGCCAGGTCGTACGGCAACGCGAGCGGGTAGGTCGCCTGCTGCAGTGGCGGATACGCCTCGCCGAGTACCCATTGCGGTTCGGCCAGCAGATCGTCGCTGCGCGCTCCGTTGATGTCGCGCGCCGGCAGCGCCTCGTTCTGGTGCGCGACCGAGAACTCGAGGATCTCGTTCACGATGTCGATGTACGGCAGCACCGTGTTGGTGTTCTCGCAGGTGAGCGCCGTGTTCGGCAGGTCGGGTCGGCGCCGCACGAGCGCTTCGTACGGCGTCATCGGCGCCGGCACCGGGGTGCCTGGGTGGTCGGCCTGCCACTGCGCCAGTTCCGCCGCGCTGCCAAACGGATAGGCGACGCCGTGCGTGGTCTTCCAGGCCGCGGTCGTCTGCTGCCAGGTGTCCGGATCCGGGTCGATGAAGTGCAGCAGATCCACCAGATAGGCGGCCGGGCTGAGCAGGGACTGGCAGTCCGCACACTCGCAGAAGTCGAGGTCGCCGAAGAGCGACTCCATGGTCGGGAACGCCTGAGTGAGCTTGTCCTTGGCCTCCTGCACCACCTGCTCCGGCGCCGAGATGGCGTAGGTCGCGGGCGTACTGCTCAGGTGTTGCGCCGCCGCGAAGGCGTTGTAGACCACGGCACTGACCAGCTGTGACTTGCGGTGGATGCGACCGGCGATGTTCTTGCCGCCGAGCTTGTCGGCGTACCGGTGGACGAACGTGTCGTAGTCGTAGGCAACGATCTGATGGGCCGAGGTCAGCTTCTCGTCCATGAGCACGCGCATGGTCTGGTCGCTCGGGCTCAACTGGTACACGCGGTGCAGGGTGGTCAGCGAGTCGATGACCGCCTGCGGGTTGCCGATCCCGCTCAGCAGCTGCGGGTTCCGCTGTAGGAACGTGCGCGTCGGCGTGGTGCTGAAACGGAACTTCAACTGCGGGTCGTCGGCCGCCGTGCGCAGTACCTGCACGACGTCCGCGGCCCGGTCGACGGTGAGCTCGCCGGTCTCGATTCGGCGGGCGACGACATGAGTGGGCAGGGCCAGGCGAATCTTACGGGCCATGTCCTCGGCGTACGCGACGAGCCGGTCGCCGGCCGTGGCGCCGGCGTAGCCCGGGGGGATCAGCTCGCCGAGCCGCTCGGCGCCGCCGGCGAGCCCGGACAGGTACCCCTGCCAGGTCTGCGCCTGGTGGAAGTCGCCCGACACCAGCAGCTGCGGCAGGCCGTCTCCGGTGTCGCCTCCGATGGCGGCGGTGCGCCGCATCAGGTCCGTCTGCAGGGCGGCGATGAGCCGAGCGTTGTTGCCCGTCAGCTGGGCCAGCTTGCCCTGGGTGCGCAGCGCCGCCACCTGCCGTTCGGACAGCCCGGCCTCGCGTGCCTTGAGCCACAGCTGTTCACCTGTAACCGTGTGCGCGGCGACGATCTGGTCGAACTTCTCCTGCTCCGCGGCATTCAGCCCCGAGGCGGCGAGCAGCTCGCCCACTGTGGACAGAGTGCCCGGAGCCGCCGGCCGGCTGAGCCGGATCCGGCGGGCCGTGTCGGCGAGGGCGCGCTTGAGCCGAGCCGCCGCGTCATCACCGAGCCTGGCCACCCCGGCTGTCCGGGCCTTGTCCACCGCAGCGTCCACAGTAGACTCGCTGAGTCGGCATAGCTGGTACTCGTCGGCCGGCATGCCGACGCGGAGCAGCGCATAGAGCGCCTCCTGGCTCGCTCCGGTGGATTTCGCCAGTCGGGCCGCCGTCGCGGCCAGCGCGACCAGGCGGGCGTCCCAGCCGCTGGCCCGGGACAGGAGCGTGATGTCGTGGCAGTCGGCGTTCTCCCGGGCGCCGGAGAGCTCCGCCGCGCCGACGTGCCGGGCAAGGTCGGCGAGCAGCCGCTCATGCTCGGTCGGCGCCGGGCGAACGGACGCCGGGCAGACCAGCTTGAGCACCTCGACGTCGCGGGCCCGATACACCGGACGCGACAGCGCCACCTCGACGCCCTTCGGGTCCGTCGCCCGCACCTCGAGGTTGGCCACGTCGTCGAAGGCGTACCCGATCTCATACGACCCGTCCGATCCTGTCACCACGCGACCCAGGGCGACCGCCGTGCAGGCGAAGCCGACATGGTAGAGCGAGACGGCCAGGCCCGCGGTGGGTACGCCGTACTGGTCGTAGATGGTTCCGCTCACCTTGCGCGGCGCCGAGCGCGCGCCCCGTTCGGGTGCGTGGTCGGACGTGATGACGAGGGTCGAGGCGGTGCGCGCCATCCGCTCGACCGCGGCCCAGGTCGCGTCGTCGACGGCGCCGGTGACATGCAGCCGCTGTCCCTGCTGGAGGCGTGTCACCGCAGCGGCGGTGGTCTCGCCGTAGGTGCCGGTCTGCTCCTCCGAATCGGCGATCACCAGACCGATCGCGTTCAGCTTCTGATGCAAGGCCCGGACGTCGTCGCCGGTCATGCCGAGCCGTAGCTGGCGTCCGTTGGGCTCCATCGCATCCCCTGTCGTAACGGTTGGCACCTAGAAACCGAAGTCCTGCCACTTGAGGTGGATCCAGGTCGAGAAGTCGCCCTCGTACCAGGCCTGGGAGCAGTCCACACATGCGCCGCCCGACGTGGTGACCAGACCCCCACGGACCCGCTCCGGATCCACCGACTCGACCGCGGCTCGCTCCACATGCGCTTCGGGCGCCAGCTTCCCCAGTGGCGGCGCCTTGCCGAGCGCTGTTCCCTCGGGCAGCGTGAGATGGCCCTCCGCATAGAGCGCGTGCGCGTTCGGGTGGCTGAAGGTGATCGCGGTGATCGGCTGGCCCTCGACCATCGTGGTGGCGCCGCTGACCTGCAGCTGGTATGGCACGCCCCCCTTGCTCATCGGGAAGCCCTGCCATGGCTGCACCGCCGCCTTCGCGGCGTCGACCTGTTGCTGGAGCTTCTGGCCGGTCGCTTCGAGGTCGGCCATGAAGCCGAACGGGTTCGCGGCCGCGGGCGCGGCGGTCGACGTCTCGGCGGCGGCCGTGGTCTCGGCGACAGTGGTCGCGCCGGCGGTGCCCGCCTCGACGCCCGCCCGCAGGGTTCCGGCGGTCTCCAGCACCGGACCGACCGCGAGCGTGGCGCCCAGCTCGATCGTGGTCATCGTGCCCTGGGCGAAGTCGTACTCCTCGCGCGCCTGCCACTCGGCGAACGTGTGCGGGTGCTTGGGCGGCTCTGGCGCTCGCAGCGGCTTGAGCACGTAGTGGGTCAGCAGCGCGTTCGGGATGAGCACCGGCATCAGGGCCGCGGTGGTCGGCTCCACGCTGGCCTTGTCGATGAGCCAGTTGCGTGCGGAGTCCTTGGCCACTTGAAACCGCTGTTCGCGGTTCAGTGGCTTGTTCTTGGCGGCTGCCGCCTTCGCCGCGGCCCGCTTGGCCCGGCCCTTCTCCAGCGCCCTGCGTTCGGCCTCATGGAACTGCTCGGTGTTGGGCGGCTCCAGATTCTCCGGCGCGGCCTTGTACACGTCGGCGATCTCATCGGGTCCCAGGCTGCCGGCCAGCCGGCGCTCGGCCCGCAGCTTCGCCTCCTGCTCGGCCGACCAGCGCCCGGACGGGTCAGACAGACGCACCGGGTTGTTGCGGACGTACGCGAACAGGTTCGTGCCATCGACGAGTCCGGCCGGGTCGGGCGAGGTCCAGCGGGCCAGCCACGGCGCGTAGTAGCGGGCGTTGTGGAAGTACAGCGCCGTCTCGGCGTCCTTCTCCTTGCCGGTGTACCGGTACCGCCGGTCGCTCACCTCGACCTGGTTCGCGCCCAGCCACAGCGAGGTAGTGCCGTACGGGTGGTACTCCTCGTACGAGATGATCTGCGCCTGTGTCGAGTCGTCCAGCTCCAGCGAGCACGAGCCGAGATGGTTGCCGATCTGGTAGCGGACGCGCAGCTCGTTGGCTGGCCCGTTGTCGATGGTCTTGTGCTCGATCAGGGCAATGCGCCGGATGTCGTCCATGACATGCACGGTCGTCCGGCGGAACACCTCAGACCCGTTGACCCGGCGGCGGTGCACCTCGTACCCACCCAGATAGATCCGGTCCTCGACGACGGCGCCGAGACGGGCGAGGACCCGTCGCTGCCGGGCGCCGGCCGCGTCGTACCGGTAGTGCGACATGCCGCCACCCTGAAGGTCCACGGAGGAGAGTCGGTTCGCGTGGTCCCAGTCGAGGTTTCCGGGCAGGTGCGGCATCGTACGCATGTTGCCGCGCTCGTCATAGCCGAATGCCAGCTGCACGGGCGATCCGGGCTGGCTGTGCCCGAGTAGGTGGTTGGAATCGCCCGCGTATGTGTATTCCCGGGTCCAGCTGGCGCCGGCCGCGATGTGTCGCAGCCGGGTGATGTTGCCGGCCTCGTCGTAGCCGTACTCCTCGCGGTATGGCCGGATCTTGGTGGCGTCGTTCGGATGTGGGACTGGCTTGCCGAAGGTGGGCTCGTTCTGGTCAGGCTGCGCACCGAGCGAGTCGTGCTCGCGCCCGGCCGCGCCGGCCAGCCGGTACAGCGCGTCGTAGGCGTAACGCGTCGACGGCGTTGCGACCTGACCGGCGTAGAACAACGTCTGCTGGGCGTCGTCGCGAATCTCGGTCACGTTGCCCACCGGATCGTAGGTGTACCGCAGGTCCTGCAGCCGTTGGTCGACCGCGCCGGCGCGGAACGTCTCCAGCCGCGTGAGTCGATAGGTCAGCGGGTCGTAGCTGTACCGTGTCCGCACGTCATTGCCGTAGACGATCAGTTGCCGCTGGCCCTTCGCGTCGTAGTCCAACTGCCGCACGTACGGCTGACTCCCGATCGAGCCGATGTGATTGACCGCAACGGTCTCCATGAGACCGGCCTCGTTGTAGGTGGTCGCGAGGATCGAGCCGTCTGGAAGGACGTTGCTCACCGGTCGGTTCAGCGCGTCGAACTCGTTGCGCACCGGGTAGATCTCGGTCTCGAGCAGCCCGGCCAGGTTCGCCTCGGTTTCCACGTCAGTGATCGCGACATTGGCCAGCGTCGTCCAGTCCGGCGTGTGATCGTAGGTGGTGGCCAGGCGGCGCCGGCCGACCAGTGGGTTGCCCTTGAAGTCGTAGCGGATCGACTGCGCCAGGCCGGCGCCGTCCAGGACGGTTGCCGCCCGGCCGAGCAGGTTGTTGGGCAACGCCATCGGGTGTGACTCGCCGAACCAGGTCGCCTCGACCAGGCGCACTGTCCCCTGTGGAGAGATGACCCAGGTGCGGACCGGGCGGCGCAGCAGGTCGAACTCGAACCGGACCGCATGGCCGGGCACGCCCTCGGCGCTGTCCCAGGAGCGAACCGGAACGCCCGCGATGTCCGGCAACGCGAACCGGTGTCCGGCGTCGGCCGTGTGCGCGTGCAGCACCCGGCCGATCAGGTCCAGCCGCTGGTCGAGCACCGTGACCCCGCGTGGGTCGGTCACGGTGAGCGTGTTGCCTTCGATGTCGAGTACGTTGCGGGTCTCGAACACGCCCAACGGGCCGGCGTCGGCCAGGGTACGCACCACCCGTCCGAGAGTGTCGAGATAGGACACACCGGGCGTGTTGGCGTGCTGCGCGGCGAGCCAGGCGGCGCGGCGCTGCGGATCCGGGTCGCTCTCACCGGCCGGGTTCGCCGGATCCGGCGAGCCGCGCTCGGCGTACCACAGCGAGTCGAGAACGGTGTCGTTCGGGTCCCAACCCTCCTGACGCCAGGAGCCGTACACGACCCGACTCAACGTTCCGTCCGGCCGGTCGGTCCGGATGAGCCGACCGATCGGGTCGTAGTACAGGATCGGTGTCACGCCGTGCTGCACCAGCTCGGGCGCGTCCTCATAGGAGTCGTTCGGGCTGAAGTACGGCTCGTACTGCTTGACCGGCCGTCCTTTGTTGTCGAAGACGGTGCGGCCATTGCCCACCCACCGCAGCGCGGGGGTGGTGTCCACCTGTGTCGCGACACCGTTGACGAGCGCCCAGGCCAGCCCGGGCTCGGCCTGCGTCTTGCTGAGGACAACCCGACCCGACCCATCCGAGTACGCCTTGGACCTTTGCCACGGTCCGGTCGGATCGCCGTGGCGCTCCCGCAGCCGGGTGAGCGACCACACCGGCGTGCCCGTGTCGTACCAACTGCTGTCGCCGTACTCGTACTCGACGCCGGGCTGCCCGTCCGGGTCGCCCTCGCCGTCCTTGCCGGTCACCCACGCCGCGATCACCCGGCCGAGCGGATCGAACGCAACCCGGGTCCGGGTGCCGTTCGGATCGGTGATCTCGCGGGGCGCAAGCACGCGGTAGTCGTATGCTACCTGGGTGACGAGCTGGTCCAGCGGCGCCACCTGGGACGCCCTCGACAACACCGGCAGCAGACGGTGCGGGTCGTATTCCACAATGGACTCGTTGCCCCAGGGGCTGACCAGCCGGACGGGCAGATAGAACGCGGCCGGGTCGTGATGCTGAACCCCGGACGGGATCCACCACGCACCGTCGAGCGACACGTACCGGCACTCGTCGGCGAGCATGGTGGTGTCCACCCGGCTGCCGTACACCTCGGTGACGACGTCGGCGGTCAGGGCGAGTGTGAAGCGCTGGTGCACAAGCGCGCGCGTACCAACCTGTCCCGCCGGGAGGGCGGCGGTGAGCGCGTCGTTCCAGTACCGGTATTGGAGGCCCTTCAGCTGTCGCAACTGCACCGGGCCGGCGAGCGCCGCGACGGCCGCGCCCACCGAGAATGGCACGCCCGGCACCGGCAAACCACTGACCTCATAGCTGCGGCTCTCGATCGGCACCCGCAGCCGGTAGGTGCCGGTGGTCGCGTGGCGCACCTCGCTGGTGGTCAGCACGGCCGCGAGCCGTTCCTGCTCCGTGATCTGCGCAGTACGCCGTGGATAGCCGAGCATGAGCTTACGCAGCACCGTGTTGTACTCGTCGACCTCCAGCGCGATCTCGTGCGAGACCCGTGGATCGGTCGGCTCTCGCTCGTACTGATGGGTCAGTGTCTCCAATGGATAGTGACGGAACACCGCGTGCCCGTCACCGCTCGCCGGTTGGACCCGCGCGACCCGGTAGCGGTGCTCGGTCACCGAGTACGGGTACGCCGCCTGTACGCTCCCGTCGTCGGCGTAGACCTCGCTCCGCAGCGGCCGACCGGCCAGCGCGCGCAGGGCCTCACGCCACTCCCGCGCGGTCAAGCCGGTCGGCAGTTCATTGTCCGGCAGCGGCGGGTCGGCGCCGAAGTACTCGTCGGCGAACCCGGTCAACGGCGACCCGAGGTGGTACCACGACCTGGTCCGTACCGGTGGCCGGTGCAGTTGCGTGGCGCTGCCCTGGTCGAAAAGGGGCAGCGACTCGAGGTCGGTCTGCTCCACCATGGCGAAGCCGCGAAACTCCCGCTCCATTGCGTCGTGGTGGCCGTGCCGGTATCGGTAACTGCTGACCAGCCGCGTCTTCGCCACATGGTCGTATGTCTCCACTCGGGACACCAGGTGCACCGGGAACGGCAGTCGGGTCAACCACGGCCGGCCCGCCTCCTGGTCGGTCAGGTAGTACCGCGTCGACGGTGCGTACACGAGCCGGGTCTGCGCGCCCATGTTGTTGGTGACCTGGCACAGCAGGTGCGCCTTGTGGCCGGCCCAGCCCGCGTCGCCGGGCGGCAGCCAGTCGCTGACCGCCCGGGACAGGTCCACATAGCGCAGTGGCGCATTCCGCTTGGCCGGACTGCTCGAGGACCACGCGAGGCACGCGGTTCCCGTGCCGAGCAGGTCGACGACCTCCACCTGATCGAGTCGGTCGGTGTCCGGCACGGCCGCCAGCTGCCGCGGCGCCGTGAACGAGTTGCCGGACTGATTGAGCCAGTACCGCACCTCGCCGGTGGCGGCGACGTAGAGCAGATCGGTGGTCCCGGAGCCGTCAATGTCCGCGACCCGCAGCTGACCCGGCGTGAACTGGTCGGGATGGTCGAACATGGGCGCGCCGCCCATAACCACCTTGGCGCCAAAGCGGCCATGACCCAGGTTCGGCCAGTAGCACACCGAGCCATTGCGGATGCGCACGAGGTCGGCCAGACCGTCACCGGACATGTCGGCCAGCAGGACACTCTCGGTCGGCTCGGTGCGCAGCAGCACCGGGCCACGGTTCTCGTCCGTACCGACCAGGGTGCGCCGCTGCTCGTCGTAGCCGTCCCGGCCCAGCGAGGGATGCCAGACGAGCTCCGGGCCGTACGCCAGAAGCACGTCGGTGAGCCCGTCCCCGGTCAGGTCGGCCGCGCGCAGATCCGGATCGTCGAACGAGATGGTCGGGCTGGACCGGAACGCGACGAACGGACCCCAATCGCCGCTGGCCAGCTGTTCCTGGTAGCCACGCAGCCCGGGACCGTGCCGAACCAGCGCTCGGGCTCCGTCACCGGCGAGATCCATGAGCGCGATCGAACCACCGTCGCCCGCGAGCGCCGGCTGTGACGGTAGACGCCGCTGCGCGCCCAGCCGGCCACCACCGAGGTTCGGCTTGAAGAACCAGGCACCGCCCTGCTCGGTCAACGCACCCGGGATGCCCTCACCGTTGAGGTCCACCCAGTGGTAATGCTGGGAATCCACTGCGGCCGGCAGGTTCTCCACACTGCCCGCGTCCGCCGTCCGCACGATTGTGTCGGCCTGCGAGCGGGTGTACGCGAGCTCCAACGGAGGCATGCTCTGCGGGTGGTAGCCGCCGGCCCAACCGAACCCGGTGTGCCGGATGGCGGTCAGGTGCACCCCGGCCGGGTCGCCGTCGTGCGACAGGTCAGTGGAGTGCACCAGCCGCGGGTTCGGCCCGCCGTCGGCGAACTCGGCCGGGAAGTCGTGCAACGTCAGGATTCGGGTGCACAGCCGCCACGTGCGCACCTCGAATCCGGACCGGTACGTGGAGAACGCGTCCAGCCGCACCGCGTCCGCGTACTCGAACTCGACCACGAAATGCTCGCAGTACCGTATCCGGTGCAGGTAGCGCTGCGCCTGATCAAGACCGAGCCGGTGCTGGTCCCAGGGCGTTGACGGGTCCACGCCGGACGGTGACTCGGGCCGATACTCGTACGTCGAGACGTTACCCCGATCGTCGCGTACCTCCTCGAGCAGCCACTGAAAGACCCGTCGCGGATCCGCCGGGTCGGCAATACGCGCCATCGCGCTGCGACCGAACAGGCTCGTCACGTTCGCGGCGTCGACCGCGCGCCAGAACGTGTCGCTGCCATCGGCACGGCGGCACCGCTCGATCCGAGTGAAGGCCGCCTCGACGCGCGGACGGAACCGGGTGATCCGATAGATGACCCCGTCGATGGTCTCGTCGGGCACCGGATCCGCCGCCGGCACCAGGTCCTCCCCACCGGCCACCACGAACATGTCCTCGTCGGTATAGCGGGGTACGCCCTTGTCGGTCTTCCGACCGATGGCCGGCACCGGCACGCTCCAGCCCATGCCGTACGGCGAGTTGCCGGTACCGCTGTCATAGCTCAGCACCAGGCTCGGGCCGAACCCGCCGCGGCCGGCGGTCGTTGCTATGGGTACCTGGAGCGAGCAGGTGCCACGGGCGGGAGTGATGGTGATCTTCTCACCGATGCCGCGGACCGCGCCGCCGCCCTTGGGCAACGTGGACTCCGGTAGGAACGGGCTGCTCTTCGGCGCCGCTGCCTCCGGCTGTGCTGGCCTGATCCGGCCATCGGTCACGGCCCCGGATGCTAGGGGGCAGCCGTCGGCCGGACAACGTTGCGGCGTGGTTTCCGACAGTCGATCGCCGCCCGGGCTCCGGGCGGTCCGTGTCGGATCGAGGATCGGGGGTCATGGCACCGGAGCCGTGCGGTGTCGAGGAATGCTCGCCTACCCAGGCGACAGCCCCGCAGATAATTCGAGGAACTCCGATGCCTGCCGCCCTACGCCGGTTCGCCCGGGGGCCTGCTGCCCGGGCTCGGATGCCGCTGGCCCGGGGTCTGTCAGTTGCGCTGGCAGGGGTCGGCAAAGTCGGTTTTCGAGCCGGCGGTGTGACACGCCGGTGGCGAGGAGATGGAAGGACGGGCATGCCCGTTCGGGTGATCATGGCGGTTCTCACGCCGCCAATGCACGTCGAGGACGGTCATGCCCGCTGTCGCATCTTCGCCGATAACCTCCTGTCCTGGGTCAGCTTCGTGACCTGATGCTCGCCGACGGCGAGTCCGTCTGCGAAGCGCGGCAGGTGGTGTCGCTGATGTAGGTGCTGGCCGCGGCGCCCGACCCGCGTAAGCGGCGGGGTGCGCCATCGGCTGGTGGCGGTGCTGGTGATGTCGGTGTGTGCGGTGCTGGGCGGCATGCGCTCGTTCGTGGTGATCGCGCAGTGGGCGCGTGACAGCGTCGAATCCTGCCCGCAACTGCGTGACCTGTTGGGTGGGATCGGCCGGGCGCCGGCGGAGTCGACCATTCGCCATAGCCTGCAACGGTTGGACCCGAGTTCGACAGAACATCGCCCCCCACATCGGCGTCAGCTACCAGGACACAAGTCTTGACAATCTTGACGACCGGCGGATAGCTCTCATGAACGCCGAGAACGCCGTCGATCACGGCATCCCGGTGCCCTTCTCCGTCGCGAATTCCAATGAGGGTGCCAACACCCGAACACACCCGCCCGCCACCGGGGCGCCCGAGGCCGCCGCGCTGGATGTCATCGTCAGCGACCCCGCAAGGCGGTACCCGCAACCCACTCGACCACTCTGGACAGTGGGCTCTGGTCGCCACCTCGGTCGGGTCAGCACGCGGCGCCCACTACGACATGCCTCATCGGGCTAGCTAGGCGAAGCCTCGCCCGACCTCCACGATAGAACAACCCCCATCACGCCATCAGTCGCGTCGTCGCCCTCCCACGGAGCGCCGCCACCGCCGCGACGGGTGCACACATCGCCCGACGACCGGATTGCCGGTGGGTGCGTGCGTCAGGGTCGTGGGCGCCAGCCGCGGTCGTTGACGGCCTGCCACCACGCCGTGCGGATCTGATCGGCTCCCCAGGCGTTGGGTTCGATGAGTCCGCAGTACCACAGGTC
>Ga0137369_10001186_pt1 | contig 25907 bp, 25 predicted proteins | sample SagtaG_12_FD_104918 | JGI IMG/M metagenome (GOLD analysis project Ga0137369, IMG submission 104918) | Vadose zone soil microbial communities from Sagehorn Ranch, Mendocino, California, USA - Sage1_L_113_16 metaG | ecosystem: Environmental > Terrestrial > Soil > Vadose zone | place: USA... | reverse complement strand
GTGCCCTGGACGTAAGGGGTGACGGGCTGAAGTCTTTGACCAGCAGCCAGACGGCCAAGACCATTTCCTGGACGAGGATAGGCAGGATTAAGAGCGCGTAGCCGGTCACGGGACTGTTGCTGAACAGCGCCAGCAGGCAGGCGGTCATCATCAGGAGCACCCCGGCCACGCCCCAGCCCGACAGCCATCTGGGAACGAGTCGCGATCGGTAGAACAGGGTGTAGTACATCAGGGCGCCCACGCAGAAGGCGAAGACCCCTGCGAGAGTGGAGTGGTCGCGCATGCTGAGCAGTGAGTTGGCGATTGCGTGAATCGGCGCACGGCTGTCGGCCGGTGCCGTGGCGAGCTGCTGGCCAAGGGGCAGGATGGACAGCAGGCTCACGACCGCGGCCGCGTAAAGGACCGCTTCGATGGTTCTGAAGACAACTGATCCCAGCGCCAGGGCGGCGTTGACCTTCTTCAGCAGTGGGTAGAGGGCGATGGCGATGCCGACGCTGGTGCCTGCCGCGATCAGGTAGAGGAGCGCAGCGGCGGCCAGTCGGTTGGGATGGTTGGCTACTCCCGTCAGGTAGTCCGTCCCGGTGAGAGCGGGTTCGATCGCAGCCGCCGCGAGCGCGGCAATGGTCGCAACGATGAGCAGTGCTCCCGTTGCGATCGCAGTTCTTCGAGTTGAGCTCACGATGAAATCCCTTCCGGGAGTGAGAAAGTGGTAGTAGAGGCGTTCCGCCCCGCTGAAACGGCTTGAACGGCGCCGGCGGCCACCGCAACGAGGCTGGGCGCGACCAGCCCGGCGGGTACGCGCTGCTGCGACTCGGCGGAGGTCACAGTCTTCGTCGAGTTCACCTGAATTCTTCCTCGATGGGCGACGGTGGGCGATTGACTGACCCGCGTTGCGGCTCGGGCCACGCTCGTGCCGCGTGACGTCTCCGCCGATTAACGTGTACTGCGTACACCGTGCCCTGAAAATAGGTGTACGTCGTACACTTGTCAAGCGGAGAACCCGGTCAGCGGCTGTTCGAAGGGAAGGTGGCCGAGATGGTCCGGCAAGCCGACGCCGTGCGCCGGGTCCCCCTCAGTAGAGACCGCGTGCTTCGCGCCGCGGTGGCGCTGGCCGACGAGGTCGGGATCGAGTCACTGAACATGCGCAGGCTCGCCCAGGTACTGGGCGTCGTGCCGATGGCGCTGTACAAACACGTGGCCAACAAGGACCAGCTCCTCGACGGAATGGTCGACGTCATCGTCGGTGAGATCAACCCCCCGGTCCACGGAGCCGACTGGAAGAGCGCCGTCCGCCAGCGGATCCTCTCGGCGCGACGAACGCTCCTCCGGCACCCCTGGGCCGCTCGCGTGATCGAGTCCCGACCCACCCCGACACCGGCCGTGCTGGAGTACATGGACTCGGTAATCGGCATGTTCCGCACTGGCGGCTTCTCCATCGACCTCACCCACCATGTGATGCACGCACTAGGCAGCCGCATGTTGGGGTTCACCCAGGAGCTGTTCGACAACACACCGAGCGCCGACCCACAGATGCAGGCGGTCATGCTCAACGAGCTGGCCGGGAAATATCCCTACGTCGCGGAAATAGCCGGCGCCGCGACCCACGACAAAAAGTCGGTCGTCGGTTCAGGCTGCGACGATCAGTTCGAGTTCGAGTTCGGGCTCGACCTCCTCCTGGACGGGTTTGAAAGACTCCGGCAGCAAGGATGGACATCCACCAACCAAGCGAGACCGACACGACCGTCGATGCACTAATGCGCTCTTCTCGGCACGTCCGGATGCCAACCTCCGGCGACCCGGTCACCTTCCGTGACGAGCGCTTCGCGGCAGATCCGCGCGCTGGCTGCCGGTCGTCCGGTCGTGTGCCGGTCAGCGGTTGTGCTGGTCTTGCGCGGGCCGATGGCGAAGTGACGGTACTCGATCATGCAAATTGCTCTGGCCGCCCGGTGGTCGGCCGGCCTGATTGTTGCGGCGGTGCCGCGTTACCGGTGCAACGCGTTGCGGATCGCTTTCGGGTCACGGATGCGCGCGGGCGGCTGGGCCGGCGGCAGGCGGCGCGCGGCGTGTCGGGCGCAGTGCAGCGCGGCGATCTCGTCTGCCATGCCACCGTGTACCCACTTCGGCGGCGCGGGGCAACGTCGCGCGCTGGTGCGCCGATCATCCGATGACGCGCCGTCGTGGGCGGCGGTACCGTCGTGGGCGGCGGTACCGTCGGCTATCGCCTCATGGAAAGAAGCACTCCCCATGAACGCCTCCCAGTCAGACGCCTCCCAGCATCTGGTCTTCGATCCGACCGGCGCCGATATCCATAGCGAGTCCGACCGGATCCGTGCGCAGGGTCCGGCGACCCGGGTCGAGTTGCCGGGCGGTGTGCTCGCCTGGACCATCACCAGCTACCAGCTGATGCGCCAGCTACTGACCGATCCGCGGGTGTCCAAGAACGCCCGCGAGCACTGGCCCGCTTTGCGTAACGGGGAGATCCCACCCGACTGGCCACTGATCAACTGGGTCATCTTCGACAGCATGGTCAGCGCGTACGGCGCCGAGCACGCCCGGCTACGCAAGCTCGTATCCAAGGCGTTCACCGCCCGGCGTATCGAGGACATGCGACCGGCCGTCGAGCGGATCGTCGCCGATGCCCTCGACGAGTTGGCCGCGTACCCGGCCGGAGAGGTGGTGGACCTGCGCACGACGTACGCCAACCGGATACCCGCCGACCTCATGTCCGCGATGTTCGGGGTACCCGACAGCGAACGCGCCGCGTGGCATGAAATGAACGAGGGCTACCTCGACACCTCGGTGACGCCGGAACAGGTTGTCGCGTTGGCGATCCGGACCCAGCAGACGGTACAGCGGCTGATCCGGTGCAAGCGTGAGGCGCCGGGCGATGACATGACCAGCGGCCTGATCGCGGCACGCGACGAGGAAGGCTCGCGGCTGACCGAGGCCGAGCTGGAGAGCACCGTCCTGACCGTCGTCGGCGGCGGCTTCCAGACCACGGCCGACCTGATCGACAACGCCGTCACCGCCATGCTCACCAGACCCGACCAGCTCGCGCTCGTCACCGCGGGCAAGGCGTCGTGGGACGACGTGGTGGAGGAGACGCTGCGCGCGTTCAGCCCGGTCGAGTACATACCGCTGCGGTTCGCCGTCGAGGACATCGAACTCGACGGTCTCACGATCGCGGCGGGCGAGCCGATCCTCATCGCGTTCGGCGCGGCCGGCCGCGATCCCGAACTGCACGGCGACACCGCGAAACAGTTCGACGTCACCCGTACCGACAAGGAGCACCTGTCCTTCGGCCACGGAGTGCACTACTGCCTGGGCGCGCCGCTGGCCCGGATGGAGGCGCGAATCGCGCTGCCGGCGTTGTTCGAGCGGTTCCCCGACATGACCCTTGCGGTACCGCCGGAGGAGCTCCAGCCGTCCCCGGGGTTCGTCTTCTACGCCCACCAGGCGCTGCCGGTGCGGCTCACCCATTGACGGCCGGAGGTTCACCACCCTCTGCGCAATACCGACTCAGGTCTGGCACCCGGACGCAGAAGTCTCTGGCCCGCAGCGTCAGGCCTGGGCTACGACCGCGTGGCCATGTGGTAGCGGATGCGCGGCTGGGTGGGGATCCACTCGATCACCTGGCTGGTGTCGTCGGTCGCGTCGGCCACCTCCGGATCGGTTTGCGCGGTTCACAAGAAGCGGCGGCCCCGGAGCGCACCGGTGTCCCCAACTTGGCGACAGAACGAGGCGGTGACTGTTCAGCTGCATGATCCCGGAACGTAGCGACGTTCGGTCGATTCCGTGACCGTCTCGGTGAGGGCCAGGATGACACATGCCGGCATCTGGCCTCAGGGAGGCGGTCATGGCAGACGCGACCGTGGCGCGGTCGTACCCGTTCGGCCCCATTCATGGGCTTGAGATCGATCCGATGTACTTCTGGCTGCAGGAGCACGAGCCGCTGGCCCGGGTGAAACTGCCCTACGGCGAGGAAGGCTGGCTGCTGACCCGCTACGACGATGTGCGTACCGCGCTGGGTGACGCGCGGTTCAGCCTGGCCGAGGCCGCGGTGCGCGACGTACCCCGGCTGACCCCCCAGCGGTACGGCGGCATCCTGACCGACCAGGACCCGCCGGAGCACACCCGGCTGCGCCGGCTGGTCGCGAAGGCGTTCACCGCACGCCGGGTCGAGCAGCTGCGCGGCCGGGCCGAGCAGATCACGGGCGACCTGCTCGACGAGATGGTCAAGGCCGGTCCGCCGGCGGACCTGGCGCAGGCGCTCGCGGTACCGCTGCCCGGGCTGATGATCTGCGAGCTGATCGGGGTGCCCTACGCCGACCGCGACCAGTTCCGCGACTGGGTCGGCGCATGGATGTCGGTCACCGCGCTGACCCCCGAGCAGCGCGGCGAGTACATCGCGCAGCTCGCCGGGTACGTGGCCGCGCTCGCCGCGCAGCGGCGCCAGACCCCGACCGACGACCTGCTCGGCGCGCTCGTGACCGCCCAGGAGGAGGGCGACCGGCTCACCGAGGACGAGGTGGTCCAGCTGACCCTGGTGATCCTTGCGGCCGGGTACGAGTCCACGGCCAGCCAGATCGTCAACTTCACGTATGCCCTGCTGACCCACCCCGACCAGCTCGCCCTGCTGCGCTCCCGACCCGACCTGATGCCCGGCGCCGTCGAGGAGCTGATGCGCTGGGTACCGCTGCTCGCGGTCGCCGATGTCCTACCCCGGTACGCCCTGGCCGACGTCGAGCTCAGCGGCGGCACGGTACGGGCCGGCGAGCCGGTCCTGCTCGCCAAGCATGCCGCCAACCGCGACCCGCGCAGGTACGACGACCCCGACCGCCTCGACATCACCCGTGATGCCCAGGGCGAGCTCGGGTTCGGGCACGGCGCTCACCACTGCCTCGGCGCGCCGCTGGCCCGGATGGACATCCAGACCGCGCTGACCGCGCTGCTGCAACGCTTCCCCAATCTACGGCTGGCGGTACCCGAGTCCGAGCTGGAGTGGAAGACCGGCATGGCGGTACGCGGACCGGTCGCTCTCCCGATCGCCTGGTGACACAGATGAACGAACGCTGGAAGATCACCGTCGATCGAGGCGCGTGCCTCGGGTCGGGCGTGTGCGCGGGCACCGCGCCCAGCCATTTCCGCCTCGACGACGGCAGGTCCCGAGCCATCCGGGAGGACATCGAACCGGACGACATCGTCCTCGACGTCGCCAACACCTGCCCGGCAGAGGCCATCAGCGTCTACAACGCCGCCGGCCACCGACTCGCCCCCGACACGACGTGACACCGACCATCCCGGGGAGGTGCCCCGGAGGCGGCGGACCATGCTGCCTGTTCGTCGTGGGGTAGCTCGCCCCGCACCGGCGAGGGCGAAGGTACGCCAGCAGGCGCGATCCGTTCAGCCATGAGGAATTCGTTGGTGTGGCACTGCATCGCTACACCGCCCGACCGAGCCACACGTCCGCTCATCGGCCAGATGAGGATGCCGCCCTCGTGTCCGACCTAATCGCGATGATCTTCGTGGTCCGGAAAAACGTGTCCGTCAGGGTTCCGACGAAGGCGACCGGGATGCGCATCGCGCCGTCTGCGTCGGGGTCCAGGCCCAATCGCCGGCGAACACGCCGACGCTGCCGATGCGGATGCGGTCGGGGTGCAGGTGGTCGAGGTTCATCGTTGTGGGTCTCCGTTTCCTGGAAGAAGGGTTCTGGTGGTGTGCGGTGCCGCGGGTCCGTCCGCACCCGCCGAGGGCCGGCGCATGGGTTGGCGCTGCCGCCGGTGTCGACCGGGCGCTGGGGCCGACCGACGTCGGGCCGCGCCTGCGCACCGATGGGCGTGGGCCTGTTGGCCGTGGCGGCGGGCGTGCCGGCGTACGCCGGTTGCGGCCGATGGTGCGTGGTGGATGCCGAGGCCGCGCGTTGGTTACGGCTGGCTGGGCGGGGTGTTCAGGGCGTCGTGGTCGACGCCCTGCGCGGCGGCGTACACCTCGACGCGGCTGTTGAAATCGACGTCGATGGGGCAGTCGGCATAGGTGGCCGGGTGCGCGATGGCGTCCTCGGCGGCGTTGTAGGCCTCCTCGCTGGTGCCGGCGGTGATCTCGACGACGAAGGCCAGGCCGACGCGGACGGTCCACCGGCGGGGCAGTTCGGGCAGGCCGAAGACAGCCAGCATGCGGTTGGCCACGTCCGCGTCGAGGTGGTCTGCCGACACGGCGTCGGCGAACTGCTCGCGGATCAGGCGCCGCAGCCGCTGCAGTTCGGTGCCGGGCGCCGCGGTGCCGGCCTGGGCGTCGGTGTGGCCGGCGGCGCTGCCTGCTGGGAAGGCGGGGATGGGCTGGCCGGTCACGGCTGGGCCTGCCGGGCGGGGGCCGAACAGGCGCGTGGCGGCGTCGAGCAGGCTCACCAACCCGGGGTAGACGGGGCAGGCCCGCGGGTCGGGACGGTCCTCGACGACGGCGACCGGGACCGGTTGCCCGGACAGCCGGGTCAGCCGGTACAACCGCCGGTCCACTTCGGTGACGTCGACGCGGCGGACCCGCCGGACGTCGGCACCGAGGGCGTGGGTGTCCTCGTGGAGGATCCCGCAGCCCAGCAGCCCAGCAGCCGGGCCCCGGGACCGGTCTGGTCGCGCAGTTCCTCGGCGACCGCCGCGGGCAGCGGCATCCCTGCCGCGCTGTTGGTGCCTGCGGCGACGTCGGTGAGCCGCTGGGCCAGATCCTCAAGGGCGCCGGTGATGCCGCCGGCGTGGCCGGCGACGTCGGGGTGGGTCGGCAGCAGGATGGTGTCCATCTGCCGTCTCCGGCCGTGGGTGGGGTGCAGGCGCTGGGCGCGGAGCAGGATGATCATCGGGGGTTGCCGCCAGCCGTGGGTGTCGGCGTGGGCTTCGGCGTCGAGCAGGCAACAGGTCAGGACGTGGATGGTGTGCGACGACAACACCGGGGACTCCTTGGTCGTGATGGTGGGGCGGATGGGTGGGTGGCGCAGGAGGGGCCGCGGCGGGGTCAGTGCTCGACCTTGTTGAGATAGGCCGGGGTGTCCGCCGGTACCGGCTTGACCGCCCGCAGCCACGCCCAGGGCATGTGCTGGGTTCCGGCCGCGGGTCGGGCGTTGAACAGCAGCTGGTCGCCGTCGGCGCCGAGATAGACCATGACGGCGCTGCGGTCGAGTCGCTGCGTCGCGCTGCGGTAGCGCAGCCGGTACCGCTGCCCGACCACCAGTGCTGCGGCCACGTCGTCCTCACCGTAGGCGGCGGTAGCTGGGTGGGCGCCGGTGAGGTGCTGCCACGCGGCACCGGTCCAGATCTGCCACAGCCGCCCGTGCGGGTACGACGGTGACCGGGCGGCCAAGGTGCGGGCGATCGCGGCCCGTTCGGCTGCCCGGATGGGGGCGGGTCGCACGGCGTGGATGTCGAGGGTGTAGCCGTGCTCGTCGAGCAGCCGCACCAGCGTGGCACCGGCCGCGGCGGTGGCTTTGACCTGTTGTCCGATGTCGTACTCGTCGACCAGCGCTTGGAGCACCTGCTCTTCGGACGCCGGCTGCCCCCCGGTAGCCGCAGGCTTGCACGTACTCGTGGAGGTCCTGCCAGGTAAACGGGCTGGAGTTGAGGCCGAAGTATTCGGTGGGGCCGCCGTTGCCGTCGTTTTCGATCGGTCCGGCGTAGCGGCCGTCGATGGTGAGGTCGGCGACGAACGCCACCCCGTTGTGCGTAGGCATCTGCCGAAGCGACGACACGGCCAGCCGGTTGTGGGGTACCCGCAGGTCTGGGGTGTGGACCAGGATGACGGACTGCTGATCGGTGGCCGGGACCTGCCCGCCGGTGGCGCCGGTGGCCGGGTCGGGCCGGGTCGGGTGGTGGCCCGGCGTGGCGGGGTCGGAGTGTCGCATACGGGTTTCCTCCAGTTGGATCGCAGCGGTTGTGGTGGGTGGATGGGGTGGTCAGGCCGGGCGATGGCGGGGTCGGCGACGCGGATGCCGTGGAATGCGTCGGCAGGGCCGGCCGCCGGCCACCGGTGCGGTCGGGACGACCTCGTCGGGTAGCGCTGGTGGTGGGGCGCCGGCGGGCCCGTCCGGGTCGGGGACCAGCGCGGTGCGGTCCAGGGCGGCCAGGTTCAGGCAGGCGTCGGTCAGGCGGTCCATCGCGTCGTCGCGGGCCTGGTCGGCCTGGGTGAGCAGGTCGCATACCTCGGCGAGTTGGTCGGCGTGCTGGTACAGGTGCTCGGGTAGGCTGCCGGCGATCCGGTCGCGTAGCGCGGCGGCGGTGACGGTCAGCAGCCGGTGTCCGGTGTCGGCGGCGGCGTACTCGCCGGCGGCGGCGACCCAGTCCTGCACCGGCTCGGGATGTGTGGCGGACAGGCGCAGCAGGGCGTCCCAGTCGATGCGGAACCCGGCTCGCCAGGTCGCGTCGTGCAGGGCGGCGAAGTCCATGACACCCACCCCGCTCACGCGACCCGACACCCGTTGTCGGGCAGGGCGGTGTGGCAGTGTTCGACGACTCGGTCGCAGGCGGCGGTGTCGAACCCGTCGCGGTAGGCGTCGATCGCTTCGCCGCGATGGTCGGGGTCGAGGTCGTCCCAGCGGGGCGCGTCGTCGGGGGCGGCCTGGGTGTAGAGGTCGGCCTCGGTCGGGCTGTCGGCCCACCGGCCGGACAGGTCGCAGGTGGGCAGTGTGTCGAGGATGGCCGGGTCGCCGTCGTCGATGCCGGCCAGGACCGTGCGGGCGGTGGCGGCGGTGTCGCCGCTGGCGCGCCCGCCGACGGCGTCCTGGGCCCACCAGTCGGCGGCGGTGCGGCCGTGGTCCTGGCCCGCCTGGCGCAGCGCGTCCAGTACGGCCGGCCACGTGGTCTGCGCGGCGTCGCAGGTAGGCCTGCCGGGGCGTGCTGGTGCGGCGGGGATCGATGGGGAGGGATCGGATTCGGCGGTCTGGGACATGCGGGTACTCCCATGGGTGCATGGGCGGGCGCCCCGGCCCGCCGGTGGACGGCGGGCCGCGTCGGGGTGGCAGCGGTCGGGGTGCGGCGGGCCGGGGCGCGGCAACGGAGTTCGGGTCGGGTGGGTGCGGGGATGGGCCGGGTCAGCGGGTGCGGACGGTGGCGCGGATGAGCCGCAGCAACTCCTCGCGGCCGGCGCAGGCGTGCGCGGCGGTGTTGAAGGTGTCGGCGGCGGCGTCGCCGACCCGGTGGCGCAGCGCCACCGCCACCTTGCCGATGAGGATCCCGACCGGTCCGTCTGTTGCCGGCAGCCGGACCCGCACGTGCGGGTAGCGGGGCGTCGGGGCGGCACCGGTGGTGGTGCGCCGGCTGCGCCGGGATTCACGGGTGGTCACGGCGGGTCACCTCCGGGTTCGGCGTCGGGGCGGGGTGGCTCGGTGAGGGCGTCGTCGAGCCGGATGTGATGCCGGCGGATCAGCTCGCAGCCGGCGGCCACCTGCGCGGCGGTGACGACCGGCACCGGCGGGTCGGCGGTCCAGGACCCGCCGAGCGGGCGGGGGCAGTACCACCGCGTCGGCGCCGCTGTGGTGGGCGCGCGCGGTGAGCAGCAGCGCGTGGCCGGCGGCGGGCAGCCACACCCGGCCTGCGGCCGGGTCGCTGGCGGCGATGACGGCGGGCCGGCCGGGGTGCAGCACCGCCAGGGCGGCGCACACCAGCGGCAGCGGATGGTCGGCCAGGTTGGGGTATGCGGCGGCGAACCCGGCCGGTGACACCCATGCCAGGATCGGCGGGGTGCCGCCGCGCAGCGAGGTCGGATCGTGGCCGGGGACGGTCTCCTGGGACAGGATCCAGGGCCAGATGTGCGGCCCGAGGACGTAGCGGCCACACCGATCAGGAAGGATCCGGGCCACCTGCTCGTGGCTGGTGCCGGCATACCAGCGCACGATCAGCGCCTGTATCGGCGACGTCAGAGCCAGCCGTGGTAGGCCGGAGCCGGGTAGCCGGTCGCGGTAGAACGTCTCGGTGACATCGATGACCTCGTCGAGGGTGTCGCGGTCGAACCGCGCGACAACCACGCCGCGGGCGTACTCGCCGGTGCAGACCTGCGCCGGCCAGGCGGTGTGCAGCCCGTCGAGGCTGACCACCGCCCGGCGCCAGGCGTGCCCGAGGTGTGCGGCGGTGGCCGGGTCACCGACGATCGGCGCCGGGCCGGAGACCAGGCCGTCGGCGGCGGCCTGCAGCGGGTGGCGGCTGTGCAGCAGCCACCGGCCGTGCACGGATGCCTCGAACACCAGGACCGTGTCGTCGAGGCCCTCGATCAGGTACAGCCATTCGCGCCCGATCGCCGCCCGCGGGTCGTGCAGGTCCACGCGCAGCCGGTCGGGTTGGCCGCTCCAGTCCATCTGGCCGATCCCGGCGACCAGGAACGCTCCGGCGACCGGGCCGGCGCAGTCGGGGTCCAGCAACGCCCAGTCCTGGGCGAGTAGCCGGTCGGTGAACCGGTGGGTGTCGCCGTCGAAGACGTCGCGCCAGATCCGGCGCAGCAGCGGCAGGATCCGCTCCGGTACCCGGCCCTGCTTGAACAGGCGGGCGGTCAGCGTGTGCCCGTCGGGCCCGGGGATCCCGATCAGGCTCTGCGCGCGGGCCATCACCGCACCCCCTCACCGGCGCGGTCATTGGTGCCGGTGCCGGTGCCGGTGCCGGTGTCGGCGTCGGCAGGCAGCAGCCGGATGTGGTCGCCGGCGTCCAGGCACATCGACAGCCGGGAGCCGTTGTCCCAGTTGATGTCGACGGTGTGGATGTTCTCGTGGTGGCGTACGACGGTGCCCTCGTCGCCGGGGCGCAGCAGGGTGTGCGGGTCGTCGGTTATGTTGGCACCTTGGTCGTGTCTCACGGATAGCTCCTTATCTGGTCACTGCGAACGTTTCATGGAGGGTGGCTGGTGCAGGACGTCATGAGCGGCGAGGCGTGTCCGTCGCAGGTGCAGTTGCATCGAACTTCGGCGGCGCGGGCGAAGGTCGGTCCGAACGACGCGGACATGGTCGGGGTGCTGCGGCGTTGCGGGGTGGCGGACGGGCAGCCGTTCGTCCTGGGCGCGGATGGCTCGTACGACGTGCACCTCAACCGGTTCTTCCGAGAACTTGACAGCTGGGGTGTGCGGTCGGACAACGGCAGGGCCGCGTACTGCCGGGACGTGATGCTGTTCTGCCGGTTTCTGGCCGAGACCCGGGACGGGACGTCGATCTGGGACCGTGACGGGGAGGACCTGCGGGCCTACAAGGTGGCTCGGCTGCGGGTGGACGGGCCACACCGGGTGTCGGTGGCGACCTGGAATCGTTCGATCGCCGCGCTGGATAAGTGGGTGCAGTGGGCGCGGTACGAGGGGCTGCTGGCCGCGGAGCCGTTCCGGTACGCCGACAAGACCGTGCTTACGCCGCAGGGCTTGCGACAGGCGCGGGTCAATGCCGAGCACGAACCGGATCCGCAGCCTGCGCCGATCCGGTTCGTGCCGTTCGAGGACTACCTGTTGTGGCGCGATGTTGGGCTGCGCGGCGAGTTGCCAGACGGCCGTCCGGATCCGTCGTGGCGGGGTCGCAACGGTGAACGCAACGCGGTCTTCGCCGATCTGCTGGTGCATACCGGGATGCGGCTGGGGGAGGCGTCGAGTCTGCTCGTCGGTGAGGTGCCGCCGCTGTCCGGTGCGCGAGTGGTCGGCGACGTGCATCTGTCGGCGGCGGTGACCAAGCGGGGTAAGGCTCGTACGGTGTTCACGACCGGTCGGGTGCTGCGTGCCCTGCATCACTACCTTGAGATCGAGCGGGATGCGCTGGTGGTGCGCAAGCGTGCCGAGGACGTCTACGCGCGGGCCGCCGATGTCGACGTGGTGCGCGGCGCGGGCCGCCACGCGTTGACGTTGGCGGATCGGCGCGGATCCTGGTCGTACGCCAAGCTCGGGGTGGCGGCGCGGCGGCGGCTGGTGCGGCGCGACGAGTCGGGGCAGCCGGCGGAGCCGTTGTGGTTGTGGTTGGGTGAGGATGGTCGGCCGCTGGCGTCGGCGTCGTGGCAGGCGGTGTTTCGGCGGGCCAACCAGCGGTGCGCCAGGTTCGGGCTGGGGCTGGACATTCATCCGCATACGCTGCGGCACACCTACGCCGTTCACATGCTCGGGTTGCTGCTGCGTCAGACGGTCCGCGCGTTGGGCGAGCGGGAGGACCGGCAGTTGACGCGGGCGCAGGTGAAGCGGCTGCTGATCGGCAATCCGATGCGCAAGCTGCAGCTGCTGCTCGGACACAGTCAGGAATCGAGCGTCTACGCCTACCTCGATGTGTTGGACGCGGCGCAGGAGATCGTGTTCGCGGCCCTGGCCGAGTGGGACGCCCAGAACGTGGTGCTTGATCAGGTCAAGGTAGATGCGGCGGCCGCGGCGTGACCGGCGAGCGTGGGCGGCGGGTGCGGTTCCCGTCACCGCAGGACATGCCGGCGCCGCCGCAGCCGGTGCCGGTCATCGGGCCGATCGTGTTCACCGTGCGCTTCGGTGCCGAGGACCAGCACTACGATCTCAGCGACCTGCCGTGTCCCCGGCTGGTGCGGCACCTGGCGCGCGTAGTGCGCGACATCGCCGGCGAGGATGGCTCCCAGCGGTTCCCGGCAAGCGTGCAGAACACCGTCGCCCTGCTCCGCGGCTTCGTCACGTTCGTCGCGGCCACCGAGCCTGACGCCGCCGACGAGTTCGATCTTGACGACCTGACACCTGAGTTGCTGGGCGCGTTCGAACATATGCTGCTGGCCCGCTACGGCGAGGCGAGCCGGTCTCCGTACACGATGATGGTGTGTCTGGTCAGGATGCTGCGGGCGTTGCAGCAGGCACACCCGAACGCGTTCGACGCCGAGATGCAGGCCCGCCTCGGATTCGGCGCCACGGTCGCCAAGGGGGTCACCAACCCGCTCGACGCCTATCCGATGCCGGTGTTCGACGCCTTCGAGCAGGCGGCGATCGCCGACGTGCGCCGCATCCGCGACCGGATCCTGGAGGGCGAGCGACTCGCCGCGGCCGGGCAGGACCCGGACATCGGCGGGTGGCACCGCCTGGAGAACGTGCTGTGGCACATCACCCACCGCGGCCCGCTGACCTCAGACTACAACCGGAGGCCGACGCTACGCCGCAAGCTTTGGCTGCTGGGCAGCCTGCGGGCACTCAACCGGCGCATCTACCTCGGCGCGGAAGACCTGGTGCCGTTCCTAATCCTGCTGATCTGCCAAACCGGCATGGAGCCCGAGTGCGCGCAGACGCTGGCAGCGGACTGCCTGCTCAACCCGGCCCGCGGATTCGTCAGCGTCGCATACGTCAAGAACCGCTCGCACGGGCGGTCACACAAGACGCTGCGGCTGTCCGACGGCGGCGCCCTGCACTTTCCGGGAGGACTGCTGCGGCTGGCCATCCGCCTGACCCAACGCGGCCGCGACCATACCGGCAGCGACCGGCTCTGGGTCGAGGTCGCGGACAAGGGGCTTCGCCCCTCGTTTCCCGGGCGGCGCAACATCAACTGGACCTACCCGGCATGGCTGCACCGGCACCGCATCGACCAGATGACCGACCGCGGTGGCGTCGCGGTCAGGCTCGACCTGCGCCGGCTGCGTAAGACCTTCAAGTCCCGCCAGTACCTGCGCACGGCCGGGGTACTCGAGGACTTCACCACCGGTCACACCACGCAGGTTGCGGCCGGCCACTACGCCGACATCGACGCCCACCGTGGGCTGCACGAGGAGGCGGTTGAGCAGGGCCTGCGTGAGGCTCTCGACGCGGCGCTGGCGCCGCCGGTCGTGCTCAACGAGGCGGGCGACCGGCTCGACGACGGCGGCGGGGATCTGACCCCCGCGCAGGTGCGGGCGGCGTTGTCCACCCACGACGACGTGTGGCTGGCCTCCTGCCGCGACTTCTACGGCTCCCCGTTCGCCCGCAAACCCGGGTCGGGCTGTCCGGTTGCCGTCTGGGGCTGCCTGGAGTGCCCCAACGCGGTGTTCACCACCCGGCACCTGCCCAGCATTCTGAGCTTCCTGGCCCACCTCGACCGGCAACGCGACGAGTTCTCCGTGGCCGAGTGGACCGCCCGCTACGGGTTGGCCTTCGACCGCATCGTCGAGGGCATCTGCCCCCGGTTCACCCCGGAGCAGCTGATCACGGCGCGGGCCATCGCTGAGGCGGCCGGCTCCCGGTTGGCGCTGCCCGCCCAACTCCTGAGCGGTGTCGCGTGAGCGCCGTGCGCGGCCTCGCGCCGCCGTCGTTGGCCGCGCCCGTCGTGGTCGCTGACGACGAGTATGTGGTGCCTGAACACCTGGCCATCGGCAACGCGGCACGCGGGCCCCGGCTCGGTGACGACGTCTGGGACTTCCGGCCTTTCGTCCCGCACACGGCCCGCCACACCCGGTGCCTGTTCACCACGCTGCCCGACGAGATCGCGGTCCGCACGGTCAAGGACTACCTCTACTCCCGCCTGCGTCGGGGCGGCGCCTCCGGCGACGTCACCGCCCGGCCGGCGAAGCTCACCACCATGGTGGATGCCTTCCAACGCGTCAGGATCGTCTTGGCGACGCTGCGTGGACTCGGCGCTCCGCGGCTGGCCGACGTCACCCAAACGCACCTGGACGCCGCCCTGACACAGTGGAAAATGATCTCCCCGAAGGCCGCGGAGGTCGCGGTCGGCGCCCTGAAACACCTCGCCGCGCATGGCGCGTTCCTCACCCAGGACCGGCTGCCGGTCCAGCCCTGGCTGGGACGGTCAAGCCATGCCGTCGCCGGTCTGCGACGCGACACGGAGAACAGCACAGCCCGCATCCCCGAGCGTTTCATCGGCCCGCTGATCCGGGCCGCTGTCTTCTACGTCGACACGGCGGCGCAGGACCTGCTCGCCGCCCAGCGCCGGCTCGCCGACCTGGAGACCGACCGAGTGGCCCGTCGCGGACCTGGCGAGACCGACGCGGCGGTGCGGGAGTTCATCGCACAGCGGCGTGCCGAAGGCCGCGGTATCCCCGCCGTTCCCCTCCACCAGGTGCACATGTGTCCCGGGCCGCCCGCCGTTGTCGACGGCGTTGTTCAGTCGCCCAACGGTCGGCTCGTCGCGCTGCTGACCGGCAATCGCAACGCCGGGCGCTACAAGGGTCTGCTCGTCGAGGCGGCGCAGGAACTCGGCTACGAACCAGGCAGCCTCGGCACACCCATATCACCCTGGCCCGGCACCGGCCGGCAGTGGACACCGGGACTGGACCCCTATACGCTGCACCGCGAGTTCGCCTACCTGCGTACCGCCTGCTGGATCGTCATCGCATACCTGTCGGGCATGCGCGACACCGAAGTACGCGAACTGTCACGCGACTGCGCGTTCACCGAACCCGGAGACGACGGCCGACCCCGTCACAAGATACGCGGCCGGGTCTTCAAGGGCCGCAAGGTGACCGGCGACGAAGCCGAGTGGGTCGTCCTCGAACCCGTCCACCGCGCGGTCGAGGTCCTGCTGGAAATCAACGACGATCCGAGTCACCTCTTCGGCTACCGCGCGGGAACCGGCGGATACGTGATCCTGACACTCATCAACAGGCAGCTCGCCAGATTCCGCGATCACGTCAACGACCTGTTCAGCACAGCCGACGGCCCGTTCATCCCCAGCGACACCGCCGGCAGCAACGCCGGCAACCCCGGCGCCGGCGTCCCGTGGGCCTTCGACACCCGGCAGTTCCGCCGCACGCTCGCCTGGCACATCGCACATCAGCCCTTCGGTATCGTCGCGGGCGCCCGCCAGTACCAACACACCAAATTCGCGGTCTTCGAAGGCTATGCCGGCACGTCCGCGTCCGGGTTCGCCGCCGAGGTCGCCGCGGAGGAAGCCGTCGCCAAGCTCGACTACCTCGAAGACCTCTACCGCGACTGGAACGACGGCGGCCGCGCCGGCGGCGGATCCGTCCAGAAGATCAACGCAGAGTTCGCCCGGATCCGCCGCGAACTCGGCGACCTGCCAGGCGTCGTCGCCACCCCAGCCCGGCTGCGCACCATGTTGGAACACCTCACCCGCATCCTGCACCCCGGCGTGCTCAACGACTGCTTCTACCAACCCGCCACAGCCGTCTGCAGCAAGCGTGCGAAGAGCCTCGGTAGGCCGCTGCCAATGCTCAACATGTGCTCAGCCTGCCCGAACGCTCGCCGCACCGCCGTTCACCTTCCCCGCCTGCTCACCGCTCGCGACCAAGCGCTGCAGGCACTCCAGGCCGGGGAACTGCTGCCGCTGCAGCGAGTCGCATTGACCGAACACGCGGCAAGCTTCGCCCCCCTCATCGCCGACCTTCAAGCCTACGGGGTGCCAACATCATGAACGCCGACAGCGCCGACGCCGACCGCATCGTTCAAGGGCTACAGGCGCGCCTTGCCCGCAGTCATCCTGCCTCCCTCACCGATATCGACCGGCGCCTCGTCGCGGCGTTCGAGCGGCTCACGCTCGGCCGGCCCGAACTGACGGACGGCCGCATCATCGTCGCCAACATCTGCGTCGAGGCCGGCGTCTCCCGTGCCTCGTACTACCGGTCACCAGTTGCCGCAGCGGTCAAGGAAGTCCTCGACGCCCCGCAGGTCCCACGGCCCGAGATCGAAGAACTGCGCGCCCAGGTCAAGCAGCTCAAGACAGCCGAGCGCACGCTCAGAGCCGACCACGCCGCCGAGATCCGCGACTGCCGGGACACCATCGCCACCTACGCCAACCAGATCCAGACCCTCGCACTACGCAATGCAGAACTGGAGACCGAGATCCAGCGGCTCGCGCGCTCCGGCGGCCAAGAAGGCGGCTCGAACATCCGTCCCTTGCCGTCGCGATCCACTTGACGTTGCGCGGTTCCTCGTGGCCGGCGTGGCGCCTATCGGTTCAGGCCGCGGCGGAGACTTGGGCTCGCCGACCTGCCTGGCAGCGCCGGGTTGTCCTGGAAGAGCGATAACGGTATTGTTATAGGTGTGCCGTCAGCTGAGTGGTCTGTGGAGTTCCATCCCGCCTGCGAACAGTGGGCCGAGTGTCTCGATCAGAGCGACGCTGAGGCGCTGCTGGCGGCGGTCCGGGTGCTACGCGACCAAGGTCCAGCGTTGGGGCGACCGCTCGTGGATACAGTCAGCGCCAGCCGACATAGCAACATGAAGGAGTTACGACCGGGGTCGACGGGGCGCACCGAGGTGCGGGTTCTCTTCGCCTTCGATCTTGAACGGGCAGCCATCCTGCTTGTCGGAGGCGACAAGAGTGACAACTGGAAGGGCTGGTATGACACGAATATTCCGATAGCAGATGAACGTTTTGACGAGCATCAGGCCGCATTGAAGGCAATGCGGCAAAGAAAGCCTGCTGCGAAGCAAGCGCCGAGTAAGGAATCGAGGAGGAAGCGCCGATGAGCCTCAAGGAATGGGAGACCAGGGTCCTCGAAGCGGCGGGAGCCGGGGAGCGCGTTCGTGACATCGAGGATGAACTGCGCCTTGCGGCTGGCCTAACCGCCCTTCGGGAGCGGGCCGGACTGTCTCAGCGTGAACTTGCTAAGCGGGTCGGAGTGTCTCAGCCGCGGATCGCGGCGATCGAGCGATCACGAAACGTGACGATCGACATACTGGAACAGTACGTCGGCGCGCTGGGTGCGCGGCTTGAGGTATCCGTTGTTCAGGGCCGCCGCAGGACCCCCTTGGTTGGCGATCGCTCACAGATCGGAAGGTCCCGCACTGGTGCCGCTCGGGGTTCTAAGGCCGCAACTGGCAAGGTGGCAAAGGAAGCCACCACGGCCGCTAGGAAGGTTACGGCCAAGGCGAAAACCTCAGCAAAGCCGAAGACCAAGGCATAGTTGGGCGCTCACCTGCGGGAGAGTCGCCCGACGACCGAAGTGGTCCGCAACACCGCCGCAAGGTCGGACCGCGCTCAGGTGGCGGCTCGATGTTCGCTGGGCTATGCCAGGTGAGGCCAGGTCGTCTGATCCTGATCTGTCCAATCGACCACGTGCGCAGCGAGACTCTGTCTGCCCGGTGACTCCACCGAACCGTGAGACAAGACGGCGTGGAACAGGTTGACAGGTCGCATAACGTCGGTGCACACCAGGGCGACGCGTTGGCCTTTCTCGTATCGCATGAAGGTCTCCTTGCCATGGGTGGCTACGCGGGTGATGTGGGGGCTGCGCGGCGCGGGTGGTCGCGCGCGGCGCAGCCCGCGCGGGGCTGGGTGGGGTTGACGAGGCACCGGCGTCGGGTCGGTCCCGCTGTAGGCAAGCGCGGGATCGTAGAGCGAACGACCTTCGTGACCTGGGCTCCACAATGGACGTGCCGAGCCTGCGAGGTGTTGCAGCTACGGAAACGTGTCGTGCGCGGCGATACGCCGTCCTCGATCGCATGGTGTGGCGTCGGTCGTCAGGTCGTTGACCGCCGCCGAACAGCACGAACCGGGTCCTGCTCTACGATTCAGCGATCGCGCTATACGTTTCACTCCACGATTCGTTGAGCTGCTGCACGATTCGCTGGGTGCCTACAGCCGCCGCGGGTGCATGTTGTCGCGGATGGGGGTTTCAGGAGTGCGACGACCAGGTGCCGGGCTGCGGCCAACCGACGGGGTAGGACGGGGTGTGGTCGTGGTCGAGCACCGGCGCGTCGCGGTGCGACGGGTAGGCGATGCCGTCGTCGCCGATCATGGTGTGGCAGCCGTCGGCGGTGCAGTGCCGGCGCTGGCCGTGGAAGATGACCGCGTACACGAACCCGCTGCCGGTGGAGGCGAACAGGGACAGGTCCCCGTCGCGGGTGATGCGGGTGTCGGCGCCGAAGGCCATGCTGAACAGCCCGACGGCGTGGTGGTGCCAACTGTGCAGCGCGTCGAGGTAGATCCGGCCCTCGCGACCGTAGTGCTCGGCCAGGGCCTGCAGCCGGGCCTCGCAGGCGCCGATCACGTCGATCGCCTCCCGGGACACGGCGAGCTGCAGGGTGTGCGGGCGCCGGTCGACCCGCTGCCAGACGGGGGCAGGTGTTTCGGGGTCGTCGTAGGAGGCGGGCATCAGCTCGATCAGGTCGAACGTCAGTAGCGCGGCGGTACCCCACGCGGCGGCGCGGTCGGTGATCGCGGTGACGATCGCCTGCCACTGGCTGGTCGGGACGGCGTACTGGCCGGTGCGCAGCTTGTTGTCTTCGCTGATGTCGTCGAGGGTGGCGCCGAGGTCGGCCAGCAGCGGTGTGAACACCGCCCGGAACACCCGCATCAGCAGGTCGGTGGTGTTGCGCGCGGCGGTGATCTCGGCGTGGATGTGCGCCAGCTCGTCGGCGCTCAGGGCGCGGCGGACTCGATAGCCGGTGCTGTCGGTGGACATGGGCATCCTCCTTCAGGTGCGGTTGGTTGGTTGGTTGGGTGGGTGGGTGGCCGGCTTGGCCCCGTCGATCGAGCGGTCGACGTTCGCCAGGACGCAGGCGTGCGGACGCCTGCCGCCCCCGGTCGGTCGCCGGTTTGGTCGGCGAAGGCGTGTGCGCGGCGGAGCACGGTAACGGCGATGGCCGAACGTCGTGCGGCGCTGTGCCTGTCGTCGCGGTGCTCAGCGCCTCGGTGGGTGCGGCAACCGAGGCGACGTGCCTGTGGGACAGCTCAGCCGTGGACGGGGAGGCGATGACTTCGCCGGGCGCCGCGGCATCCCGGGGCTGGGCACGTTGGTGATGCCGCGCCGGGGTGTTCGGGGCGGGTCGTTGGTCAGTTCGTGCGGCCGGTCAGCAGCCAGCGCCACAACCGCCTGAGGGCTGGCCGGTACCGGGTACGCCACAGGTAGCGCTCAAGGTCGATGCGGCGATGCGAGGCGATGTCGGCGCGCATGGTGTCCAGGGCGGGCCGGTTGTGGCTGCCCGCAGATCGGGCAACGGCGCGTGTCCATGTCAGCGGCCGGACGGCGACCGACACGACGAGCAGGAACAGGATGTCATCGCGGATACCTCCGATGCGGTGGGTAACATCGATGGGGTGGTCGGCCGGCATCCTTGGACGAAACCGGGCCGTGCCGCTGGCGGCAAGCCGCATCTAGAGACCGATGGCGTCACGGTCGCGCGCCGTCGCCACTGTAGGTTCTCGTTCTTGTTGTCCCGGCCGATTGCGGGTGACCTGCGGTTGCGTCGATCTTCTCAGCGTTTTGTCCCGCCGGTTTCTCTCACCGAGTTGTCCATCCCTTGGTGATGCGGAACAGGTCGCCCTCGCGTGAGGGTGGCGACTGGGGGTTGCCGGGAGCGTTACGGGTGGTTGACGGAAGCGCTACGGGTTAGCGGAACGCGCTCCTGGCCATGTGGATCTGCGCCGTCCAGACAGGCATTGACGTCGGGGCCTGCTGTCAGTGGCCCGAAGGGTGATCCACGCCCAGGCTTGTGCCGGCCGCGCCGGTCGATGGTGTCTGGTCGACCGGGAGGGCTTCGGAAGGCGGGCGCGGGCAGCCCGGAGGTGTTGGACGTCCGGGTGGTGCAGGGCGGTGAGAAGGGTCACGTGATGACGACGTGGTATTGATCTTCGAGCTCGGGCGACGGACGACGGGGCCGGGGTTTCGAGCAACGCTCAGCCTCGATCCACCGATTGACTTCGATAGGAGTGGGTGTGTCGGCATGGAGATGCCCTCTGAACTGGGAGAATGGGAGTTATCGAGGCTTCCATAGTCCAGTCCGAGAGGGCACCTGTGGGATGAGATTACGGCATGACAGCCCGGTGGTGCGCGCATCGTTTGATGATCCGAATCTCGTGTCGTGTGCGGGTCTGGAACCGGTGATGCGGTTGGCCGAGGTGTGTGACCTGCCGGGGATCGTGGCGGAGAAGGTTCACCTGCCGACCTCGGTCGGGTCGAACCCGGCGGGGAAGATCAGCGCGGTCGTGGCGGGGATGGTCGCGGGTGCGGACTGCATCGACGACCTGAACGTGGTCCGCCATGGCGGGATGGCGAGCATGTTCGCCGGGGTGTACGCGCCTTCAACATTGGGGTCGTTTCTGCGCGAGTTCAGCCACGGGCATGTGCGTCAGGTGCAGTCGGCCGGGCGGGAGTTGTTGGTGCAGTTGGCTTCGCGTACCGCGGTGCTTGCCGGTGCCGATCAGGTGATGTTCGTGGACGTGGACTCGATGCTGCGCCGCTGCTACGGCAAGAAGAAGCAGGGCGCGGCGTTCGGGCACGCCAAGGTCGGCGGCTATGACGTGCGGCTACGCGGGTACAACCCGCTGATCGCCATCCTGTCCGCGCTGGACACTGCGCCGGTGGTGGCGGCCACCAGGCTGCGGGCGGGTAACGCCGGCTCCGCCCGCGGGGCGGCGTCGATGGTGGCCGAGGCGATCGGCACCGCGAAGGCGTGCGGGGCCGCCGGGCTGATCGTGGTACGGATGGACTCGGCGTTCTACGCCAAGAAGATCCTGTGGGCGTGCCGGCGCAACGGTGCCCGGTTCTCGGTCACCACCCGTATCGACGCGAAGATCCGGGCCGCGTGCGAGGGCATCGCCGAGAATCAGTGGATCGACATCAAGTATCCCGAGGCGATCTGGGACGAAGACGAAGGCCGGTGGATCTCCGACGCGCAGATCGCCGAGACCGTCTACACCGCCTTCGCCGGCACCCGTCACGCCATCACCGCCCGGCTGATCGTGCGCCGAATCAAACGCCTGGATCCCAACGCCCCCACCGGCCAGGGCGAACTGTTCGGCTGCTGGCGCTACTTCACGGTGTTCACCGACTCCCCGTTCGTGCTCGTGCAGGCCGAAGCCCAGCACCGCGGCCACGCGATCATCGAACAGATCAACGCTGACCTCATCGCCGGACCCCTGGCCCACCTACCGTCGGGCCGCTTCGGCGCCAACAGCGCCTGGCTGGCCTGCGCCGCCATCGCCCACAACCTGACCCGCGCCGCCGGGCACCTGGCCGCACCCCACTACGCCAAGGCGCGGGCCGCGACCATCCGCCGCGAGATCATCAACGTCGCCGCCCGGCTGGCCCACCGCGCCCGCACCATCCACCTGCACCTACCCGAACACCGGCCCTGGCAACACGCCTGGGCGAACCTGTTCACCGCGGTCCACGCCCCACCCGCCTGACCATCCACATCGGACAGTCTCCGGCGGTCGACCACCGACCACACCCCCCGAAAATCCCCGCGAACCCCACCCGAGCAGGCCGACATCCGCGGTCGGCAGACCAACCACACCCACCACACCCAAGATCACGAGCCGAATTCCGAACTCAAGGAAAAGCCGCCTGCAGAATCAGGTCGGTGGATCGAGGCTCAGGTGGAGAATAATGCCAGTGAGTTCCTGGTCCCGGACCCCGACCGAACGTGTTCATCGTCTCGTGGGCTGCCGGGGGCTGATGCCTTGGTTGTTGGGACCGCGCTGGAGTTGCCGACGTCGACCTGGGCCGTGGCAGTGGCTCGGCACGCCCTCAATGGCCTTTTCGACGCCGCCGGAGTCACGGCCGCCGTCTGTGGCGATCTCGCGCTTGCCCTCACCGAGGCGTGCACCAATGCGGTTCGGCACGCCGCTGGCGGGTCGTTGTACCGCGTCCACGTACACGTCGACGATGGTCGATGTCTACTGGAAGCGTGCGACCGGGGTCCAGGTTTCGATCCACGCCTGGTGTCGGCGCCTGACCTGGACGGTGACGGCCGACGCCGGCCTACTGATCATGCGCGCCGTCGTCGATCAGATCCGTGTCGACGCGCTGCGACCGCCGGGGACAAGGGTTGCCATGGTCAAGCGCTGGCAGCGTGTCTTGGCCGCGGATGTGCCGGCAGTGACCACGACGGAAGATCGTTGGCCCGGTTAGGGATCAACACTGTTGACTTAGGACGGTCAGGGTGAAGTCAAGAGCTAGATCATCTTGAAATATGACAACGGGACTCCTCAAGATCGGGTTCGACCAAGAACTGATCATGAGGGGTCCCGTTGCCTGGCCAGTTTGTCATCACCCGCAAGATCGCGGTAGCCAAGGGCGTGTACGCGCCCGGCCATCTCGGCGAGTTGACCCAGATCCTGGACTTCGACCTCGTCGACGCGGTGGCAGTGGAGACCGCGACGGTGCAGCAGCGGGTCCGGCTGCTGCCCACAAGGGTGGTGATCTACTTCGTGCTCGCCCTTGCCCTGTTCGAGCACAGCGGGTATCGGCGGGTGTGGGCGAAGATGACGGCCGGTTTGCGGGTGCTGAACCTGGCCGTCCCTTCCGTGTCGGCGCTGGCCAGGGCGAGGCGCAGGGTCGGCCCGAAACCGTTTCAGGCGTTGTTTACCGCGGTCAGCGGTGCGGTAGGCCGCCCGGGCACGCCGGGAGTGTTCTGGCGGGGACTACGGACCGTGGCTGTCGACGCCACGACCCTGCACGTGCCCGACACGGCGGCGATCGCCGCCGGTTATCGGAAACGGTCCGGGGACACGCTCACCTTCGGCTACCCGCTGCTGCGGCTCAGTGTCCTGGTCGAGTGCGGCACCAGGGCGATCCTGGCCGCCGTGTTCGGACCGGAGGCCGACGGGGAGACCACCCACGCCCGGCGGCTGCTTGACGCGATCGGCGCGGGGATGCTCGTGTTGGCCGACGCCGGCTACGACTCCTGGGAACTACTCCGCGATATCGCCGCCACCCAGGCCCACTACCTGTGCCGTTCCGGTGCCCGCCGGACCCCGCTGATCCTGCGGGAACTGCCGGACGGCTCGTACCTGTCGGTGCTGGGCTACGGCAAGCTCAAGGTCCGCATCATCGAGGCATGGGTCACCATCACCTGGGCTGACGGCACCGTCACCCGCGAGCAGTGGCGCCTGGTCACCAGCCTGCTCGACCACCGCCGCTATCCCGCCAGCGAGCTGGTGAGCTTGTATCACCGCAGGTGGCAGGCGGAAACCACCTACCTGTCGATCAAGTCCACCATCCTCGACGGCCGGGTCCTGCGCTCCCAGCATCCGACCGACATCGACCAAGAGGTCTACGCCCTGCTGACCGTCTACCAGACGATCATCCGGATCGCGGTGGACGCGGTCGACACCTGTCCCGACGCCCGCCCCGACCGGATCAGCTTCACCACCGCTCTGCAAACCGCCGCCGATCAGGTCATCGCCGCCGTCGGGATCATCATCGCGGTCGGCGACCGTCTGGTCGGCGTGATCGGCCAGGCAGTCCTCGACGACCTGCTCCCCACACCCCGCAACCGGGGCAAGGCCCGCACCAGAAAAAACCCGACCAGCAAGTACAGCCCGAACGCCGGCACGTTCCCCCAGACCAGCCTCAACTACACCATCAACACCAACGTCACGATCATGGAAGAAGGCTTGACGGCACGGTCAAACCGCTAACTCAACGGTGTTGGGTTTGACGGACATCCGAGATCAGTGGGCTGTGGGTCCACGGGAGGATGCTCGGGAGGTGAGGAGGCCGGCGCGTTGGGCGAGGGCGGCGGCCTGGGCGCGGTTTTTGACGTCGAGCTTGCGCAGGATGTTGGTGACGTGGACGCTCGCGGTCTTTTCGCTGATGAACAGCCGCGTACCGATTTCGGTGTTGGTCAGGCCGTCGGCGACCAACTCGAGGACGGCGGTTTCTCGTGGAGTCAGGCCGTACGGAGTCGATGGCGGTACCGGGTGGCGGGGTTGCTTGTCGTTCAGGTCGAGACGGGCCAGCCGGGCCAGGGACCGGATTTCGGCGAGGAGCGGTATGTGGGTCCGTGCGCCGGCGGCGGCTTGGCGTAGGCATTCTCTGGCCGCTGGGGTGCGGCCGGTGGCGAGGAGTGCTTCGGCCTGTCGCCATTGGGCGTAGGCGGTGCGGTGTGGCCGGCCGAGCCTCGTCCAGGCGGCAGCCGCGGTGGCCCAGCCGTCGGGGTTGGCGCCTCCGCTCACCCGGGTCAGCTCCGCCGCCCAGGTAGCGCCGTGTGCGGTAGCCGTCACGTGGTACGGGTGCGGAGCGAACGGATCGGGCCGCATCGCGTCGTGGAGTTCGACGAGATCCCGCGCGGCATGTCGAGCCGCCTCTTCCCCGGCGGTGTCCCGGCCGGCCCGGGCCGCTTCGGCGAGGTCGGCGCAGGCCCGTAGCGCGGTGGTGAGAATGGGCGCGGTAAAGCCCCGGTACCTCGCTTCGTCGACGCCTTGGGGAACCTCCCGAATACGGTTCAGCGCCTCCGCCGGCCGATGCGCCCACAGATCGATGGCGCCGCGGTCCACCAGGTTGCCGCCGTACCGCAGGTTGTTGGTGTGGCACACCGCTTCGATCGCCGCCCATCGCGTGGTCGCGGCGGCGAGGTCACCCGCCAGCATGTCCAGCAGAGCCCGGTTCATGTGGTCATAGGAGGCACCGGATGTCGGGGGTACCTCCGTGACCGCTTGAGTCTCGGACACCGCCTCGGCGGGGCGCCCGAGTTCCATGAGTGCGTCAGCGAGTACCGAGAGCAGGAGCTGCGTGGTGGGATGCTGCTCCAGGCCGGCCCGGTGCGCGGCCGCCAGCCCGGTCCGCGAGGCGGCTACCGAATCCTCCAGCCGCCCGAGTTGGAAGAGGGCCTGGCTGCGCTCGGCGGCAACCACCAGGCGCGCAATGTCGTCATCGTGCCGCTCGACCAGCGCGGTGGCCTCATCGAGGCGTCGCATTCCCGCGCTGATGTCGCCCTCTTCCAAGGCGATTGCGGCCAGCCCGCAGAGGATCCTGGCTTCTTCATGGGCTGCCGCCTCAGAACCACAGGCCTGCAGGGCCCGGTCGAAACAAGCGCGAGCTTCTCCAGCGCGACCCCGGTCGTAGAGAATCTGGGCGTAGCAACGGAGGAGCTTCGCGTGCTCCATTCCGGGCGGCAGATCAGCCAGCAAACCCAGAGCGACCTCGAGTGGACGCAGGGCGGTCGGATCATCCTCAAAATAGGGCTCATCCGGGAATTCCGTGGGTTCGTGGGTAGAGCTGGAGTCCGCCGCAGTGGAAGTAGATGGCGGTTTTGAAGTTTTCGCGGTTGCGGTAGCCGCGGGCGGAGACGCGGATGGCTTG
>Ga0137369_10001174_pt1 | contig 26024 bp, 20 predicted proteins | sample SagtaG_12_FD_104918 | JGI IMG/M metagenome (GOLD analysis project Ga0137369, IMG submission 104918) | Vadose zone soil microbial communities from Sagehorn Ranch, Mendocino, California, USA - Sage1_L_113_16 metaG | ecosystem: Environmental > Terrestrial > Soil > Vadose zone | place: USA... | reverse complement strand
CGGAGGGACGCGATGTCGATCGACGCTCAGCGCCGGGCGACGTAGCTGGGGAGCGTCCTCACCAATACTGCCAGCAGGCACGCGAGCGTACCGGCGAGCCAGTCCCCCCTTGCCAGCAATCCGCCGCCCACTGCGGCAAGGGCGAACGGAGCCACCCAGACGTAAAAACTGCGCCCGATCCCAAACACCGATCGCTCTCGGTCCGCCGAAGCCGCGGCCCGAGCGCCACGGATTCGCCAGGCGATCGCGGGAGCGATGTAAGCAACCACCAGCCCGAGCAGAATCGCCGCCGGCAACCACACAGTTGCGAAGATGAGCCACCCCGGGTCGCCATCAACATAGTCGCCCAGGGCGAAGTTATAGGTATAGCTCAGCGCTCCACCTAGGCAGACGAGCAGGAGGTATCTAGGACGAAACACAGCGCGTCATCAATGCAGTCGGTCAGTCGGTCCGACAATTCTAAGGCAGGTTGTCCCACTCCCCGTAGAACTTTGAACGGCGGTCCTCCCGCCTCGTCCGCTCCGACCGGGAGCGTGCGCGGTGTTCGAAGTCCACTCGAAGAAGGAGGTGTCCGGCCCCCCTCTATTCGGTCCACTTCGTCTGTCGTAGTTCGACCAAGTGAGAGTCCGAATGGAGGGACCTGATGCCAAGAGCAAAGCGCTATAGCGCCGAACAGATCGTCGCCAAGCTGCGCCAGCACGAAAAGCTCCAGGCCCAGGGGCTGACGATCCCCCAGGCCTGCAAGCGGATCGGGATCTCCGATCAGACCTTCTACCGCTGGCGGATCAAGTACGGGGCGCTCAAAGAGGGCGAGGCCCAGCGCCTCAAGGCGCTCGAACAGGAGAACTCGCGCCTCAAGCGCATCGTCGCCGACCAGGCGCTCGACATCTCGATGCTCAAGGACCTCGAGAAGGGAGAATGTGAGCCCTGCCCGGAGACGAGACGCCGTGGCATACCTGCGCCGCCGTCACCGAGTCTCCGAGCGCCGGGCGTGCCGAGTGGTCGGCCAGCACCGCTCCACCCAGCGCTACCGCTCGATAGAGCCCGCCTGCCAGCTGCGGCTCGTTCGGCGGATGAACGAGCTCGCGGCGCGCCATCCCCGCTACGGCTACCGCCGCATCTGGGCCCTGCTGCGCGCCGAGGGCTGGGAGGTAAACAAAAAGCGCATCGAGCGCCTCTGGCGCGCGGAGGGCCATCGCGTCCCGCCGCAGAGAAAGACGCGCCAAAAGAAGGCCCTGGGCACGAGCGAGAACGCCTGCTGGAACCTCGCCGCCGCCCACCCGAATCAGATCTGGTCCTACGACTTCCTCGCCACGCGGACGCAAAACGGCTCAGCGGTGAGAATCCTCAACGTCGTCGACGAGTACACCCGGCTCTGCGTCGGCACCCGAGTCGCGCGCTCGATCGGCGCCGGCGATGTCATCGAGGAGCTGACCAAGCTCTTCGAGACACAGGGCCGACCCGAGATCTTGCGCTCGGACAACGGGCGCGAGTTCACGGCCGAGTCGGTCCGCGAGTGGCTCGCTGGCGAGGGAGTCCGGCAGGCCTTCATCGACCGCGGCAGCCCGCAGCAGAACCCATTCTCGAGCGCTTCAACGGCACGATGCGCGACGAGGTTCTAAACGGCGAGACGTTTCGCAGCCTGCTCGAGGCCCGGGTGGTGGTCGGCGCCTGGGTCGACGAGTACAACGACATCCGGCCCCACCGCGGCCTCGGCATGAAGACGCCTCGCGCCTTCTACGAGGAAGGTAAGGTTGGCAGCGCGTGAGAGGAACCTCCCGCATCGTCGCTGGACCAGTCTCAGACCGGCGCTCGCCGGCCCCGCGGGGCCGGCGAAACACACACTGTTCAGTTCCACCACACACGAAGTGGACCAGTTCCTGGGGGCTGGTCAACTGTATTGAGGGAGGCGCGGAAGGCGGCGCGACCGGTGCGGTGACCGGGAAGCCACTCCAGGGTGCCGCTGTCGGCTGTGCTCTTGGCGCGCTGCAGGAAGCCGCCGAGGAGCTTGGCTGTGATATCTGCGCATACGTCGTCGACCTTGGTGAAAGTGCGGGCGAGTCCTATGAGATCGCCGAATGGTTTTGCAAATTGCCAGACGTTCGTTTCTGTTGATGCCGTGCTTGACAAATCGCGCGACGGGAATCTCGTCCGTGCCGGGTAGGCTGCGACGGATATGACATCAGATAAGAACGCAAAGCCCGGGATGTGGCGAGAAGCCATCAGTCGGACGAGGAAGGGTGGACTGGTGGGACTGATCGCGGGCGAGGTCGATGACAGGATTCTGCTGACGCTTACCGTCGGCCTCGTCGTCCTTGTTGTGGTGGGATCGAACTATGTGGGCTTTTGGATTGCCTTTGCAGTTGCCGTTGCGCTTGCGGCTATATGCGGACTAATTCTGCGGTACAGACGCCCACAATCGTGAGCAGGCTCCGGGTGTCTTCGGGCGGGAGCGCCGTGCTACGGGTCCCGTGCGCGGTCGCCATCACCTTGGTGATCGGACTGCGCAAGCTTGTCTCGTCGCGGATGACAATTGATCGGATTGTCGAGGTGTGTGCCGAAACGGACAGAGATATCTTCGGAGACATCGGAGACGTCGCAGGCTCGTGGTGGGATGACCCACTCAACTTCGGTGACCCGGGAGATATGGCCACGTCCGCCCAGCATTATTGGGTCCAGAGTGATAGCTGGGTGGCCGGGCCTGCAGGTTCGGCGGTCAGCATGGTTGATGCATATGTCAACCCGGACCGTCTTGATAACTACATTAAGAACAATCCCTGGGCCGGCAGTGAGACCCTTGGGGACTGCATAGGTGGCGTTAGAGTCGGTCGACCAATTGGCGGCGCAGCCGGAGCCGTCGTCGGGTTCGGACTTGGCGCAGCCTCGGGTTCCGAACTTGGCCTGCCCGGCGCACTCGGCGTAGGCGCCGTGAGCGGAGCAGCGGGGTACGGAATCGGGAGCTCGACAGGAAGCACTATCGGTTGCGGAGTGGGGGTTGCTTCTGGCCTCTAGGATGTCGAGCGCTTGCTCGCAGACAAAATGGATGCATGAACGCTGACCGGCCGTCGGGCACAATCACGCTGACGAGAGCGTCGGATCGACGCGCTGACCGGCTTCGGCGCTGGAAGGTCATTTTCGACGGACGCCAGCGCGGCAAAATCAGTGCCGGAGACAGGTTCAGTATGGAATTACCAGCAGGTACTCATGAACTGCAGCTGCGGGTGGACCTGGCGAGCAGCCCGAAGCTGACTGTGGCAATCAAGCCAGGTGGCTTGATCGAGCTCTATTGCGAGCCTTCGGTCCCAGACGAGCGCGGGTTCATCGCGGGGTGGAAGGTATTGAAGGCGATGACTCTCGATCGGAAGCGCTGGATAACACTGCGAGTGGAGGACACAACGGCCCACGACGGGACGGAACACCAAGAGCCGGACTAGCACCAGACCACCAACACCTACAACGCCGACGGGCGCATGACGGCCACGACCTCGGCCCAGGAGATGATGCCGATCGAGTCGCTGAGCTACGCCTACGACGCCAGCGGCGGGCTGATCCGCGTTACCGATCCCGCGCTCAACGTCTGGCAGATCGAGCGCGACGGCATGGAGCACCCCACCGCCTACGTCGACCCGCTCGGAAACCGCACCGAGATCGCCTACGACGGAAACCTCAACCCGATTCGGGTCACCGACCGCCGCGCCAAGGTCACCCGCTACACCTACGACCTCGCCAACCGGCTCACGAGCGTCGAGCAGCCCGGCGGAGGGATCTGGAGCTTCGACTACGACGGCCGCGGCAACCGCACCCAGCTAACCGACGCCCGCAACAACACGACGACCTACGACTACGACCTCGCCGACCGCCTAACGGCGGTACACGAGCCGCTTTCAACGACGACGAGCTACGGCTACGACCCAGCCGGCGACCTCACCTCGATCACCGACCCGCGCGGAAACCAGACGAGCTTCTCCTACGATCCGCTCCACCGCCTCACCCAGATCGCCCAGCCGCTCGCCAAGACCACGACATTCACCTACGACAACGTCGGCAACCTCGCGAGCCGCACCACGGCGGCCGGGACGCTGAGCTACGCCTACGACGCCGCCGATCGGCTGACCGAGATCACAGACGGCACCGGCGTCCTGCGCGCCTACAGCTACGACGACGCCGGGCGGCTCGTCGAAGCCACCGACGCCCAGAACGCGACGATCGCGCTCGGCTACGACGAAGACGATCAGCTGACCGGAATCGACGACGGCCGCGGCCAGACCGTCGCCCTCGGCTACGACTCGCGCGGCAACCTAATCGCCCGAACCGATGGCCGGGGAACCCTGGCCTACGCCTACGACGAGCTCGGCCGGATGACGGGAATCATCGATCCCCAGGCCGGGATCTACGGCTTCGCCTACGACCCCGAGGGCAACCTCACCCAGGCCGAGTACCCCAACGGCGTGCTGACCACCAACACCTACGACGCCGATGGACGCCTGACCTCGACCGTCTCCGAGGAGGGGCTGACAACCCTCGAGTCGCTGAGCTACGCCTACGATGCCAACGGCAACCGCACAAGCCAGACCGACCGCCTGGCTGCCGAAACCAGCTACTCCTACGACGCTCTCAACCGTCTTACCCAGTTCGATCCTCCGGGCGCGCCGGCGATCGACTACGCCTACGACGCGGCCGGCAACCGCACCGAGGCCGGCGACACCACCTATTCCTATAACGCCCTCAACCAGCTGACCTCCGACTCCGACGGCACGAGCTACGCCTACGACGACGCCGGCCGCCTGATCGAGCAGGCGAGCTCCAGCCGGACCACCACCTACAGCTGGGACCTCCTCGACCAGCTCACCGGCATCGACGACGGCACAACCGCGACGAGCCACACCTACGACGCCCTCGGCCGGCGCTCCGAGCGAACCCGCTCTGGCACGACCGAGACCGCCCACTACGGCGACCTGACCGATCTTCCGATCCTCGATACCGACTCGGGCGGGGTGATCAGAAGCTGGATCCAGGGCCCGCCTGGGTTGGTCGAGCAGCAGTCAGGATCGACGATGACCTATCCGCTTGCCGACGCCCACGGCGACACCACGACGATTGTGGATGACGCCGGGGCAGTCTCATCGCGGCAGACCTACGAACCCTGGGGTACCCAGCTCTCTGGGCCATCCGGCCAGATGGGTTACCTCGGTGCCTACGAGCGGCGCACGGATGCCGATACGGGCTTAGTGCAGATGGGCGCTCGACAGTATGAGCCAACACTTGGACGCTTCACAAGCGAGGATCCGATTCTGGCCTTCATCGGCCAGGGCCAAAGCCTCAACCGTGCGGCCTACGTCTTGGACAACCCTGTGAACCGCTACGACCTGACCGGCTTGTTTTCTGTGAGTGATATCACCGACCCAGTTGGGGATTTCGTCGATGCCCAGGTCAACTGTGTTGCGCACGTCGGTAGCTGCACGACGGAGGCCGTCGATTACTGGGCGCATAGCGACAGTCCCGCGGCCGATGTCTTTGGGCCCCTCGCGACAGCGGGTGATCTGGTCACGCATCCCGGGCGCGTCGATGACTACCTGAAGGGCTGCAACGCAGGGCAGATCGCCGCAGGTACCATTTTGACCGAACTCAGCGTCCTTGGCCTAGCCTCTGCGACCCACCTTGGAGCCGAGGCACTTGAGGCGACGGCCTGGGAGCAGCAACTCGGGCAGACAGGGGCCGCAATTAGCCACGGAGGTCTTGGAATCGGAGCTCTCCTAGGCGGCCCCTATCTTTCCGCGACCGCATGCTGACGTCGACTGCGCGCGTTCCGGCGAGCCGGCGCTTAGCCGGTGGTGTAGTACTTGCGGGAGCGGCAGCCGGAATTTTGTGTGGAGCGTGGGTCGCATCTCTCGGGGGCTCTGTTGGCCTCGCCATCGTTGCAGCGATGGGTGCGGCGTTCCTTACAGACACAGTCGGCTTCCTAGTGGCCCGGGTCTGGGTCGGGCGACGACGGCAGCGTCGAGTGGACGCAGACGACCGACAGGACGACGCGACTCCCTCAGACATCTCCGGGTCTGGCGCTGCAGTGAGCATGCGTTCCGAGCGACTACCTGATCGGCGCGCCCGGATCCTGGCGCCGTATTGGTCGCTTCCGGTCTGGCGTTCGCCGGAGAGTTGGAGACGCGGCGACAGTCTGCTTCTCGTTGGGCTGCTCGCCCTCGTTGACTACCTCTTGATCGCCATCGTCATCTTCGCCACGTTCGGTCTAGTGGCAGATTCCGCCGTCAGCTTGCTCGCCGTGGAGATCTTCGCGTTGGCCCTCGCCGAAACGCTCTGCGCCGTTCGGCCCACGCATGAACGGCTCGCGAGGGCGGATCATTTAGTGCTTGTAGCGTTCGGGACATTTATGGCCCTCGGCGTCTTGGGCGGGTTGGTGATGCTGGTCGAGGCGCTCTAGTCGCGGCAGCCGCAGCGGACCTAAATCCGCCATCCACCCGCGGCTACGTCCCGCTGCCTCCCGCTGCGTTCAGCCGTGCGTGGTGGGCGAAGATCGCGTCCCGTCGCCGGGGGGTTCAAAAGCCATCTCATCAGGGTGGAGTGTTCCCGGTTTGGCGGACACCTGAGCGCTGGGTCGTCTGACCCGGTCTTGCGCCCGGCTAGCGAAAGGTTCTCACCCAGACATCAGTCTTCATCTAGGTCGGCTGGGCTGGCGGTGGTGACCCCCGCCTTCGCCTGATCGAGCTCGGCCTGGACCGCCTCCGTCTGGTCGGGGATCTCGAGCCGCGCCTCGAGGACCGGGATCGCGTCCTCGGGCCGGCCGGCGAGGCGCAGGGCTTGGCCGTAGTTGAACAGCGCGTAGGCGTAGTGGGGGTCGCTCGCGAACGCCTCGGCGGTTCGCGCCTCGGCGGGAAAGTAGGTGAGCGCCTTCTCCAGCTCCTTGACCGCCTTGTCGTAGTCGCCGGACTGGAGCAGCTCGTAGCCCTTCTGGTTGTGCTCGGCGCCCTTCGCGGGATCGGGGTGGTCGCTGGGCGGCGGGATCGCGTCGGGGCTGGCCTCGGGCGGGGGCTTGGAGGCCGGCTCCTTCGACCCGGGGTCAGGGGCCGGCGCCTCGGGTGCGCTGCCGGCCGTCTGTGGCTTCGCGGACTCGACTCCGGTGCCACCGCCACCATCGTCGCCCCCTGTCGCGATCGCGACCGCGGCGAGCGCCGCGAGCCCGGCGAGCACGTGGCCGGGACGAACGATGTACTCGCGCCGAGCCGCGTAGGTGCTTCTCGCGGACGGCCGGGATGGCTCGCCCACACCGACGTCCGCGATGGCGTCGGGAGCCGGCGCCGCGAGCTCCCGGGTCCCGACCGCGGGCCGACCAGTCGCGAGCTTGCCCGAGCCGGCCAGGTACGAGAGCGCGCGGCGCGCGGATGCCGGGCGCAGCTCCGGCTCGCGCTCGGTGAGCCGCTCGACGAGCCGGCGCAGCGCGGCGGGGCTGTCGTCGGCGAGGTGGTCGCGCAGCACGACGCCGGCCGAATAGAGGTCGGACTGGGGCGTCGCCCGCTCGCCCTCGAGAACCTCGGGGGCGAGGTAGGACAGCGTTCCAAGCACCTGCCCGGTCTGGGTCAGCCTGGTCGCGTCCTCGGGCTGGGCGATCCCGAAGTCGGTCAGCAGCGCGCGGCCGTCGCCGGCTACGAGGACGTTCGCGGGCTTTACGTCGCGGTGCACGATGCCCGCCGAGTGGATGTGCTCGAGCGCGTCTAGAAGCTGGGTCGCGAGCGCCTCAACCCCGTCGGCGGTGTGGGGATGGTTGACGGCGTCCTCGAGCGTTCCACCCTCGACGTATTCCATGATCAACGCCGGTCGATCCTCGGGCTCGAAGTCGAACACCTTGACGAGGTTGGGATGGGAGAGCCCGGCCGCGAGCCGCGCCTCGCGCCGGAAGCGCCTGACGTACGCCGTGTCCGCGGCCAGCGCGTCGGAGAGCACCTTGACGGCGACCGGGCGGTCCAGGCGCTTGTCGCGCCCCAACCACACCGAAGCCATACCCCCGGTCCCGATCAGCCGCTCCAGCCGGTAGCGGCCGTCGCACAGCGTGGCGCCCGCGCCGAGGATCGCCGTGCCGTGCGCCATCAGCCCCGGGAGCGCAGCTCCGCGTGTCCGTGGTCGTCGAGCAGGTGGCGAAGCTCGGGCGACGCGTCGTCGTCGAGGACGGCGATCGTCCCGGGCCAGAAGGGGCTGTCGCCGGCATCGCGACCCAGGAGCCCCGGCGCGTAGACCCAGCTTCCCGTGTTGTGCAGGCGCGGGCCTCCCGGCACCGACCACCGCGGCTCGCCGGCGTCATTCGCCTCGCTGCCGATCGGCCCGCGGCGGTGCGTGTGGCCGAAGATCACGTGCTCGGCGTCGATGCGCAGCCGGCGCGCCACATCCGCCATCGCTCGCACCCCGGCGCGGCCGATCTCGGGGATCGACAGGTCGGCGTTCAGCGGGCCCATCCCGAGCCGCCGTGCGAGCCGCAGCGCGCCCGGAACGCCCACGCGTCCCGCGAGGCGCCCGCGACGCGACGGGGGCCGGCCGTCGCGACCGTGAAGCGCCGCCCAGACGCGCGCCGACGCGTTGGCTGCCGACACCCGGCGCGAGCGCTCGCCGCCCTGCGCCAGCGAGTACAGCAGCGAGTACAGCGGCTGCTGGACCGACTCGTAGTCGTCGGGTGAGCGATCGCCTTGCGGCAGTCCTCCGAGCAGGCGCTCGAGCGCCGCGCAGCCGAGGCGCTCGAAGGTCGGCACGGTGAGATGGCAGTCGAGGTAATGCCCGTGCGTCGCGTAGATGCCGGGCCTCACCCAGATCCCGGGGTAGGCGAGCACGACCTCTGCATTACCCGTTCGCCGCGCAAGCGAACCCAGCGCTCCCGCAGTCGGCTTGGCGGTCTGCTCGAGCCCCAGCGGCGCGCTGCCGCGAATCCGGCGGCGCTCCAGCCACGGCGCGAGCAGCTGGTGGTCGTGGTTGCCGGGCACGACCACGATTCGCCCCGAGTCGACCGCCTCGCCCAGCATCTCGAAGAACGGCTGCGCGATCTCGAGCACCGCCGCGAGCGGGCGGTCGCGCAGCTCGACGACGTCGCCCAGCAGCACGACCTCGTCGGCGCCCTGGGTCGCCCCGACCAGCAAGTCCGCGAACTGCGGCCGCCGCGCCAGGTCGGCGCCGGAGCGCGCTCCCAGGTGGAGGTCGGAGACGATGATCGTTCGCACACCGCCATCTTCGCAATGCCGGTCAGCGCCAGAGCCGAGAGAGATACACTCGCCGTGATGCAGCGGACCGCGGTGGCGGCTGCCCAGATCGAGGTCGAGAACCCGGCCACGGGCGAGGTCGTCGCAACCGTCCCCGACCTCGGGGCCGACGAGGTCGCGGCCGCCGTCGCCCGGGCCCGCGAGGCGCAGCCGGCCTGGGAAGAGCTTGGCTTCGAGGGGCGCGCCGAGGTTCTGGTTGCCGCGCGCCGCTGGATGGGCGCCAACGCCGAGCGCGTCATCGAGACGATCGTCTCGGAGACCGGCAAGAGCTGGGACGACGCCGAGTTCACGGAGATCACCTACGGCACGGACGCGCTCGCGTTCTGGGCCGCCAAGGCGCCCGAGTACCTGGCTGACGAGGACGTCGAGAGCGCGAACCCGTTCGTGCGCGGCAAGCGCCTGATCGTGCGCTACGCGCCGGTCGGCGTGGTCGGCGTGATCGGACCCTGGAACTACCCGCTGACCAACTCGTTCGGCGACTGCATCCCGGCGCTCGCCGCCGGCAACGCCGTCGTGATGAAGCCCTCCGAGCTGACCCCGCTGACCTCGCTGCTGATGGCGGAGATGCTCGCCGAGTCGGGGCTTCCCGACGGCGTCTTCGGTGTCGTGACCGGCGGCGGCGAGACGGGAGCGGCGCTGATCGACGAGGTCGACTTCGTCCACTTCACCGGCTCGGTCGAGACCGGCAAGAAGGTGATGGCGCGCGCCGCCCAGACCCTGACGCCGGTCGGGCTGGAGCTCGGCGGCAAGGACCCGATGATCGTGCTCGCCGACGCCGACCTCGAGCGCGCCGCCAACGCCGCGGTGGCCTACGGGATGGGCAACTCGGGCCAGACGTGCATCTCGGTCGAGCGCGTCTACGTCGAGGAGCCGGTCCACGACGACTTCGTCGGCCTGGTGACCGAGAAGGTGGCCGCGCTGCGCCAGGGCGCGCCCGCCGGCGCGGGATCCGTCGACGTCGGCGCGATCACCTTCCCGCACCAGCTCGACGTGATCTCGTCCCACGTCGCCGACGCGGTCGAGAAGGGCGCCCGGGTGGTCGTCGGAGGCAAGGCAGCCGACGGGCCGGGTCGGTTCTACGAGCCGACGGTGCTCACCGACGTCGACCACTCGATGCTGTGCATGCGCGATGAGACCTTCGGCCCCACTCTCCCCGTGATGCGCGTTCCCGACGCCGACGAGGCGGTGCGGCTCGCCAACGAGGGCGCCTACGGGCTCGCCGCCTCGGTGTGGACGCGCGACGTCGTGCGCGGCGAGCAGCTCGCGCGCCGCGTCGAGGCCGGGGCGTGCTGCGTCAACGACGCCCAGATCAACTACGCGGCGCTGGAGCTGCCGATGGGCGGCTGGAAGTCGTCGGGACTCGGCACCCGCCACGGGGCCGACGGGATCCGCAAGTACACGAAGCGCCAGTCGATCCTGGTGACGCCGGCCCACGCCGCGCCGCGCGAGCTGCACTACTTCCCGTTCAGCCCCGAGGTCACCCTGCGGGTCGCCGAGGCGGTCAAGTTCATGGCCACCAGCGACCTGCTCACGGACGCGCAGCGCCGCACCCTGCTGACGCTGTGCGACACCTTCGTCCCCTCGCTGCCGCCGCCGGAGTCCGGCGACGGGGCGGAGCCCGGCGATCCGCTCGGCTTCTGGGCGCGCAAGGCGTCGGATCTCAGCGTCCCCGAGGCGATTGAGCAGGTGCTCGCGGGGCTGCCCGCCGAGCAGGTCGAGGGCGTACGCGGGCTGCTCGACGCGTTCGCCGAGCAGGGCCTCAACGACGCGCCCCAGGAGGGCCGCGAGCAGCTCATACACGCGTTCTCCGACTCGGATCCCGAGACCCTGGCCGGCGTCCACGCGGTGCGCGGCCTGACGATGACGCTGCAGTACGCCCTCCCCGACCTCGGCACGGGGCGCAACGCGAACTGGGACGCGATGGGCTATCCGGGCCCGCTCGCAGCGCCGCCGGCGATCGAGAAGCCGCTGTCGGTGCGCCAGCCCGCGAGCGGCGAGGACGAGATGCTGATCGAGGCCGACGTGTGTGTCGTCGGCTCAGGCGCGGGCGGCGGCGTGATCGCCGGCACCCTCGCCGAAAGCGGCAAGCAGGTCTGCGTCGTCGAGATGGGCGGCTACTACGACCAGCCCGACTTCGACGGGCTCGAGCTTTCGGCCTACGAGCGCATGTACCTAAACGGCGGCCCGTTCCCGACCGCCGACGGCCAGGTGACGATCCAGGCCGGCTCGGCCCTCGGCGGCGGCACGGTGATCAACTGGACGAACTCGCTTCGCACCCATCCCTGGGTGCGCGAGCAGTGGGCGCGCGACTTTGGGCTCGAGGGCGTCGACGGAGCCGAGTACGACCGCCACCTCGACGCCGTGATGGGGCGGCTCGGGGTAAACGACCGCTGCTCGGACCTCAACGGCCCCCACTCACGCCTGCGCGACGCCTGCGATCAGCTCTCCTACGACTTCCGGCTAACCCACCGAAACACCGATCCGGAGACCTATGACCCCGAGCTCGCGGGCTTCATGGGCTACGGGGACGTCACCGGGTCAAAGCAGAGCACGGCCCGGACCTACCTCGCCGACGCCAACGGGCGTGGCGCCGACCTCGTCGTCCACTGCCGCGTCGAGCGCATCCTGGTCGAGGACGGTCGCGCCGCCGGCATCGAGGGGACCTACGCGGCTCCCGACGGGACCGTTGCGCGGGTCGTCGTCCGCGCCCCCCAGGTCGTGGTCGCCTGCGGCTCGATCGAGTCACCGGCGCTGCTGCTGCGCTCCCAGATCGGCGGACCGGCCGTGGGCCGGCACCTGCGGCTTCATCCGACCAGTGCGATCAGCGGCCTCTACGCCGAGGCCCAGGATCCGTGGTGGGGGGCGCCGCAGGCAGGCCTGTCGCACGAGTTCGCCGACCTCGAGGACGGCTACGGCTTCCTCGTCGAGTGCCCGCATCACACCACCGGGCTGTTCGGCGCCGCGACCCCGTGGCTTTCGGGCCGCCAGCACAAGGAGATGATGCTCGACTTCCCGCGCGGCGCGACGTTCATCAACCTGACGCGCGACCGCGGCGAGGGCCAGGTGACGATCGACGCCGCGGGCAACGCGGTGATGCAGTACCCGCTCAGCGACGAGCTGGACGTCCGAAACATGCGTCACGGGCTGGCCGAGCTGATCCGCCTCCATGAGACCGCCGGCGCGGAGCGGATCATCGCGCTGGCTCGCAAGGACCCGATCTGGGACCGCGGTGACGACATCGACGCCTACGCCGAGCGGATCAGCGGGGGCTCGCTGGCCCCGCACGAGCAGGCGATCTTCTCGGCGCATCAGATGGGGACGTGCCGCATGGGCACCGACCCGGAGTCGAGCGTCGCGGGTCCCTGGGGCGAGCTGCACGACGTCAAGGGGGTGTGGATCGGCGACGCGAGTGCGTTCCCGACCGCGTCGGGCGTGAACCCGATGATCTCGATCATGGCGCTCGCGCACCGCACCGCCGAGGCGATCGCCACCGACGCCGCTTGAACGACGGCCTCACGGTCGCGGTCACCGGTCCGACCGGCGACATCGGCAAAGCCGTGGTCCGGGCGGTGGAGGCGGCCCCCGAGATAGAGCGCATCGTCGGGATGGCCCGGCGCCCCTTCGATCCCGCGGAGCTGGGCTGGGAGCGCGCCGAGTACCGCCAGGGCGACGTGCTCGATCGCGACTCGGTCGATGCCCTCGTCGAGGACGCCGACGTCGTCGTCCATCTCGCGTTCATCATCTTCGGCAGCTACGAGGAGACGCGGCGCAACAACCTTCAGGGCACGCGCAACGTCTTCGAGGCCACCGTGGCGGCGGGGGCCAAGCGGCTCGTCTACACGTCGTCGGTCGCGGCGTACGGCTTTCACCGCGACAACCCCCAGCCGCTGACCGAGGACGTCGAGCCGCGCGGTACCGAGGGCTTCTACTACTCGGCCCAGAAGGCCGAGCTCGAAGCGCTGCTGCGCGAGGTGCTCTCGGGCTCGGGCACCGAGGCGTACGTGCTGCGCCCTTGCATCGTGGCCGGCGCCGAGGCGACGACTGTGATCGACGAGATCGTCGACATGATGTCGCTCGGCGGCACTCTCGCCCCCTTCCAGCGCCTGCTCGAATCGCTTCCCGTCGTCGCCCCGGTGCTGCCCGACCCCGGGGTCCCGATGCAGCTCGTCCACCACGACGACGTTGCGACCGCGGTCCGCTGCGCCGTGCTCGGCCGCGGGACTCCCGGCGTCTACAACCTCGCCTCCGCCGACGAGCTGACCACGGCGGACATCGCCGACGCGCTGGGCTGGCGGTCGGTTCCCGTCCCGAGCCTCGCGGTCGATGCGGCGACCCGCTTCATCGGCAGCGCGCCTCTGGTCCCGGCGCGCGCCGGCTGGATCAACGCGTTCACGGTGCCGGTGGTGATGGACACCTCGCGGGCCCGCGACGAGCTCGGCTGGAAGCCCGAGCACGGAGCGCGCGAGACGCTCGACGAGACCGTCGACGCGGTGCGCGCCGCGGGCGTGGTCTGAGCTCTACAGCCGCACGACGATCGCCTGCGTGAGCAGCTCGGCGAGCGGCCCGGTGGGGTAGCCGGCGACGGTGCCGCCCCCGGAGGTGACCGTGATCCGGCCGTCGTCGGACTCCAGCTCCATGTCGAGCTCGACGGGCAGCGGCTCGTCGCCGGCCGAGCCGGCGCCGGTGATCAGTGGGATCAGCGATGCCCCCGGGACCCCGAGTCGGCCCGCCCCGTAGGCGACCAGGGCCGCGCCGGTCGTGGTCGAGGACGAGCGCAAAGCGTAGGGGCCCGATCCGTCGCGAGTCAGCTCGAACGAGTCGACGTCGAATGGCCCCGCGTGAAAGTCCCTCAGGTCGACGTCGACCCGGTCGAATCCGTCGAGGCGATCGAATACGGGCGAATCATCGCTGTCGATCTCGATGTCGAGCCCGCTCCCCCTCACCTCGATCGCGTCGCCGCTGCCGGTCAGCAGGAGCGCCGCGGGGAAGGGGGCATCCACCGAGGCGTCGGCGCTGCCGCCTCCCTCGGTTAGGCGATCCTCGACCCGCTTCTCCGCGAGGGGCGGGACCGCGAACTGGGCGATCCCGAGCAGGGCCACCACGGCAACTAGGGCGACGATCGCGACTCGCGCCACGGGCGGGAGCTTCGCACGCCTGGCCCGGTTGACGGGGCACTAGATTGAGCGGGTGAGGTCCGCCCCGGTCCGCATCGTGATCGCCGCGGCGCTGCTCGCGGTGACATCGACGGTCGCGGTGCTCGCCGAAGCGGCGGAGATGTCGCCTCGCCGGCAGGCCGCGGAGTTCTCGTGGCCGCAGCGCGTCGCCGCCGCGAAGCGCTTCGCGGCTCATCGCCGGGGGGAGATCGCCTTCGCGGTCGTCGATGAGGCCGGGACGTTGCGCGGCTACCACGTCGACGAGCGCTTCGAGTCGGAGAGCGTGGTCAAGGTGATGCTGATGTGCGCGTACCTGCGCCAGGGCGGCGTGCGCCACCGCGCGCTCACCGGCGCCGACCGCAACCTGCTGGCGCCGATGATCAAGCGCTCGGCAAACGAGCCCGCATCGACGATCTACGAACGGGTCGGAGCGAAGTCGCTCTACAAGATCGCGAAGGAGGCGGGAATGAAGGGGTTCTCGACCAATCCGGTCTGGGGCTCGTCGCAGATCACCGCCCGCGGCCAGGCCCACTTCCTCTACACGCTCGAGAACTACATCCCCAAGCGCCACCGCGACTACGCGCTGCGTCTCCTGACCCGGATCGTGCCGAGCCAGCGCTGGGGGATTCCGGCGGCGGTTCCGAACGGCTTCCACGTGCACTTCAAGGGCGGCTGGGCGCCCGAGGAAGCCGGCTGGAAGATCAACCAGGTCGCGTTGCTGACCAACGGCGACCGCCGCCTCGCGCTCGCCGTGCTGACGCGCGGCAACCCGTCGGCCGGCTACGGCCACGGGACCGTCCGCGGCGTCGCCGAGCGGCTGCTCCGGGGCTACGGCTAGGGCGACGGCGCCAGGACTTCGAGCCCGTGGTGCCGGGCTCCTTCGGCAAGGCGGGTGTCGTGCGTCAGGACCGCGTCGATCAGGACATCGGCGGCCAGTCGCAGGGCGGAGGCGAGGTGGATCGCGTCAAGAGTCGCAACACCGTTCGGCGGCACCGTTTCGGCCGCCTCCAGCGTTGCCTCGTCCATCGGCACCAGCGCGATCGCGCTGAGGAGCTGGTCGGCGTGATCGAGCAGGTCGTGGCGGAGGGCGAGGCGGCGCAGCTCGATGCGAAGCAGCCGGCTGGCGACGTGCTGATCGAATCGGGAGAGCGCCGCGAGAACCGCTTGGGAGTCGGGCTCGCCGAGCAGCACCCGGCCAACTGCGCTGGTATCCAGGTAGACCCCGGTCACTGGCGCGATCTAGACGATCGATTCCAACCGTCTAGTCGCGTGGCGCGCGGGTCTCGGCGAGGTATGCGTCGGTCGTTCCGGCCGGGGCGCCTGGTGCCTCGAGCGTCGAGGCAATCTGCTCCAGGCGGGCGACCGGCACGGTGGCGCCGAACCGCACGGCCAACCTGGCATTGGGACCCGCGTTCTCGCCGGACGGCACGATCAGCGCGACCTCACGCCCCCGCTCGGTGACCACGAGGCTCTCCCCGCCCTTGATCCGCGCGAGGTAGCGACTGAGGTTCTGTCGTAGCTCTCTGACGCCAACCGCCTTCATGTGCGTCATAACGTAGCACATCGTTCCCGGGCTATAGACTCGCCTCCGGCATGGAGGGTGAGGCCAAGCCGCGAGTGCTGGCGATCGACGCCGGCGGGACCATGACGGACACCTTCATCGTCGACGGGCGCGGCTCGTTCGTCGTCGGCAAGGCGCAGACCACCCCCGACGACGAGTCCGAGGGGTTCATGGAGTCGGCGCGCGACGCGCTCGCGCAGTGGGACTCGGCGCCCGAGGACGCCTTCGGCGACATCGTCTCGGGGATCTACAGCGGCACCGCGATGATCAACCGGCTGCTGTCGCGCCAGGGACGCCGGATCGGGGCGATCGTCTCGGCGGGCCAGGAGGACTACCTGCGGCTCGAGCGGGGGATCCAGACGTTCCTCGGCTACTCCTACGCGGATCGGCTCCACGTCGCGACGCATCACCACAACCCCCCGCTCGTCCCGCGCGAGCGCATGAAGGGGGTGCGCGGCCGGATCGACGTGTTCGGCGCCGAGGTTCTGCCGCTGCGCGAGGAGGACGTGCGCGAGGCGGCGACGGAGCTGCTCGACGCCGACGTCGAGGGGATCTGCGTCTGCCTGCTGTTCAGCTACCGCAACGCCGAGCACGAGCTGCGGGTCGCGGAGATCCTCGCCGACGAGATGCAGAGGCGCGGCATGGACGGCGGGGTGCCGGTCTTCCTCTCGTCGGAGCTCTACCCGATGCGGCGGGACCTGCCGCGGCTGAACTCGACCCTCATCGAGGCCTACGCGGCGGAGCCCTCGCGCGGCAGCCTCAAGGCGGTCCGCGACCGTACGCGCGAGGCCGGCGCGGGCTTCGAGCTGCGGGTGATGGCGGCGCACGGCGGGACGATCTCGATCGAGGCCCGGGAACTGGCGCGGACGCTGGTCTCGGGGCCGATCGGCGGCGTGGTCGGAGGCCAGGCGCTGGCCGAGCGGATGGGGGAGCGCAACGTTCTCTGCACCGACATCGGCGGGACCTCGTTCGACATCGCGCTGATCACCGACGGGCGCTTCGAGATCACGCAGACTCCCGACGTGGCGCGCTTCGTGCTCAACATGCCGCTCGTCCGGATCGACTCGATCGGCGCGGGGACCGGCTCGTTCGTGCGCGTCAACCCGAACTCGGGGCGGCCCGAGCTGGGGCCCGACTCGGCGGGCGCCCGGATCGGGGTCTCGTGGCCCGATGGCGAGCTGGAGACGATCTCGATCACCGACCTCAACGTGGTCCTCGGGCGGCTCAACCCCGAGTACTTCCTGGGCGGCGACGTCGTGCTCGACCCAGAGCGCGCCGAGCGCGAGGTCTCGCGCCAGCTCGCCGGGCCGCTGGGGCTCAATGTAGCCGAGGCGGCGGCCGGGGTGATCGAGCTCTTCGAGCAGACGCTGCGAAACGAGGCCGTGGGGCGGATCCTCGGAAAGGGGTACTCGCCGGCTGACTACACGCTGCTGTGCTACGGCGGCGGCGGCCCGCTCCACGTTTCCGGCTACACCGCCGACGTCGCCTACAAGGACGTCCTCGTCCCCGCCTGGGCGGCCGGCTTTTCGGCCTACGGCTGCGCCTGCGCGGACTTCGAGTATCGCTACGACCAGACCGTGGACTACCCGATCCAGCCGGGCCAGGACGAGATGGAGAAGGCCGGGATCGGAATGATGCTGACGGGCGCCTGGCTGGGGCTCGAGGACAAGGTCGCCGAGGAGTTCGCCAAGTCGGGGATCGAGCGCGACGCGATCTCGTTCGTCCACCTGGTGCGGATGCAGTACTTCGGGCAGCTAAACGACATCGAGATCGTCTCGCCGCGACCCGAGCTCGAGGACGCCGAGGGAGTCGACGAGCTGATCGCCGAGTTCGAGGACGCATACGGGAAGGTCTACGCGCGGTCGGCGCGCTCGCCTGAGCTCGGCTACCTGGTCACGCACGCGATCGTCACCGGCACGGTCGACGTCGAGCACCCGGCGCTGCCCGACCTCGATGAGCGCGAGGGGTCGCCATCCGCAAAGGGCTCGCGCCCCATCCACTGGGGCGACGCATTCGTTGACACCGCGATCTACGAGCTCGACGGCGTCGCGCCCGGAAACTCGATCGACGGGCCGGCGATCGTAGAGTCGGTCGCGACGACCTTCGCGATCCCGCCGGGGCGCTCGGCGCGGCTCGATCGCCACCGGATCTTCCACCTCGGCGGGGCGGCTTGAGGCGGACGTCTGTGCGCTAAGCGGCCGGGCGTGCGGCTTCGCTCACAACCCGAAACATCGGCTCTCCAACGGGTTGCTCGTCGCCGTGCAGCACCACCGGATCGAGATCGAGCTCGCCCGGCCAGGTAAGGGTCTTCAGCTCCGGATCTACGAAAGCCCTGGCGAAGAACTCCGGGTCGTGCAGCGGCTCGAAGACGTCACCGGGGAGTAGACCCTCGAAGTCGAGGACGCGGACCAGACCGTCGTCGAACTCCAGACGCAGCCGAAACCCGCCGAGATACTCGACCTCGACAACGTCGGGGATCGTCTCCGGATAGGTCATTGCAGGGCTTCAATCCTAGCCAGCGGTCGTCGAGGCTCAGCCTGGGAGCGTTGCCAATTGTCGAGCAACTCATTCCTGTGGAGACCCACCCAGCCGCGAATAAGCCGCAGAGCTCGCGGCCGACTTCACCAAGGCGCTCGAACCGCCCTAGACGAACCGAGCGAATTTACGGACGCTGGTACTAGAGTCAGGCGAAGACGTGGCAGACGCGACCCTCTACGTCATCCCCGGATCGCATCCCTGCCGGACCGGGATGCTGATGCTCGAGCACAAGGGGATTCCCTACCGGCGGGTGGACCTGGTCCCCGGCCTGCACTCGCTCGTCGTGCGGCTGTTGGGGTTTCCCGCCGAGGCGAAGCGCGCCCAGCTGCTCGGCGAGGGCAATCAGCGATGGATCTCGATCGCGGATCGCCTCGGGACCGTGCCGGCGCTGCGCTTCGACGGCGAGCGGGTCCAGACCAACCGCGAGATCTCGCGCTTTTTGGATCGCGTCCGGCCCGAGCCTCCGCTGCTTCCCGCCGACCCCGAGCGGCGCCGGGACGTCGAGGAGGCGGAGCTGTGGGGCGACGAGGTGTTCCAGATGCCGGCCCGACGGCTCGCGCTCGGCGGCGGGATGCGCGGTTTGCTGCGAAACCACGGCGACGACGGCAGGCTCGGCGTCCTGCTGTATCGAAACCGGCGGGTGCGAACGCGCGCGGTGCGGCTGATCGCTCGCTCCTTCGAGGTCAACGAGCGAACCGAGCGCGAGCTGCTCGAGAAGCTGCCGGGGATGCTGGACAGAATCGACGCCTGGATCGAGGCAGGCGTACTGAACGGCGAGCAGCTCAACGCCGCGGATTACATGGTCGTGACCAGCATCGCCCTGCTGATGTATCGCAACGACCTCGAGCCGGAGATCGCCTCGCGGCCGGCGGGCGCGCTCGCCGACCGCGTGCTGCCCGAACCCGTACAGTCCTGAGCGCCGTGGCGATCGTCGACGCAACACGCGAGCTCGAGCCGCGCGAGGCGGCCGGGATCGGCTGGGACGGCAAGCGGCTCGACGAGATGCTTGCCGAGTCAGAGCGGCTGTTCGAGGAGACGGGCAACTACCGGGGGCTCGACGACCTCGAGCTAAAGGACTCCGACCCGATCGGCTACGAGAAGCTCTTCTCGCGGATCCGCGGGGGCCTGGTGTCAGCCCGCGAGACGGCGATGAACATCTCCGCCTCGCCGATCGTGCGCGAGCTGGGCGAGCTTTGCTTCGCGCTCTACAGCCCGGAGGGCGACTCGGTCGCGCTGTCGACCGGGATCATCGTCCACGTCCACACGATGTCGGACGCGATCAAGTACATGGTCCGTCACGGCTGGGAGGACAACCCCGGGATCGAGCCGGGCGACATCTTCGCCAACAACGACCCGGTGATCGGGGATGTCCACAACGCCGACGTGCAGACCTTCGTGCCGATCTTCTGGGAGGGCGAGCTGGTCGCATGGGCCGGGGGCGTCACCCACGTGGTCGACATCGGGGCGAAGACGCCGGGCGGCGTTCCGTTCGGCCCGATCACCCGGCTCGACGACGGGCTCGACTTGCCGTGCATGAAGATCGGTGAGAACGACGAGCTGGCCGCCTGGCATCTGAAGCGCTGCGAGACGCAGACCCGGGCGCCGATGTACTACCTGCTCGACGAGAAGACCCGGCTCGCCGGCTGCCACATGATCAGGGAGGCGGTGGAGCGCGTGATCCTCGAGGTTGGGATCGACCCCTTCAAGCGGTTCTCGCGCGAGGTGGTCGAGGAGGGCCGGCGCTCGTTCAAGTCGCGGATCCGCGAGATGACGGTCCCGGGGCGCTACCGCTCGCCGGCGTTCGGGGAGCTGACGCTGACCGACAAGGAGGCGCTGCCGGCCCAGGCGCGGCGCGACATCGTGCTGCACTCGCCGTTCGAGGTCCGGATCGGGGGCGACGGGACCTACGCGCTCGACTTCGACGGCGCCTCGGCGTGGGGACACCACTCGCTCAACTGCACGCCCTCGGCGATGCAGGGCGCGATCTGGGTGCAGTTCACCCAGACGTTGATCTGCAACGACAAGGTCAACGACGGCGCCTATCTGGCGCTCGAGACCAACTTCCCGCCGGGGACGATGGCGAACATGGGCGACGCGGGCGGCTCGACCGGCGCCGCGTGGGGCTATCTGATCCCGGCGTTCACGGGCTTCCCACGCACGATCTCGCGCGCGCTTCAGGCGCGCGGCTTCATCGAGGAGGTGATCGGGGCCTATGCTTGCGCCGGCAACTGCTATCAGGGCGGCGGCATCGACCAGTACGGGAACTCCTCGGCGATCACCCACTTCGAGCTCGCCGCGCAGGGGATGGGCGCCAAGTACGTGCTCGACGGGACCGACCACGCGGCCGCGATGTTCAACCCCGAGGGCGACATGGGCGACGTCGAGATGTGGGAGCTGATCTCGCCGATCGTCTACCTGTCGCGGCGGCGCAAGGCGTCGTCGGGCGGGCCGGGCCGCCACCGCGGCGGCTCCTCGCACGAGGCCGTCTTCCTGCACCACAACACGCCGTTCTGGGCAGTGCAGAACATGGGCGCGGGAAAGATGTTCACCTCGCCGGGGCTGTTCGGCGGCTACCCGGGCGGACTTGCCTACGTGCACAACGTGCGCGGAGCCGATCTCGTCGGTCGAGCGGCGGCCGGCGAGGCATATCCCGTCGCCGACGGGTCCTTCGACGAGCCGGCGCTGATGGAGATCGGTGGCGAGCACGAGTACAAGCAGGACAACTTCACGACCGAGCAGCCGATCGGGGAGGGCGACCTCTACCTCCTGGTGCTGCGCGGCGGCTCGGGGCTCGGCGACCCGCTGCTGCGCCCGCCCGAGGCGGTTGCCGAGGACGTGCGCGACGACCACCTGCTGCCGCGCTTCGCCGACTCGGTCTACGGGGTCGCGCTGGGCGAGGACGGCGCGCCCGACGCGGCGGGGACCGAGCGCCGCCGCGAGGAGATCCGCGGCGCCCGCCTCGACCGCGCCGTGCCGGTTCGGGAGTGGTGGGCCGCGCAGCGCGAGCGCCTGCTCGCACGCGAGCTGTTCGCGCCGATCCAGGTGATGCTCGCCGAGTCGATGCGGTTGTCGCCGCGCTGGGCGGCGGAGTTCCGCGGCTTCTGGGACCTGCCCGAGGACTTCGAGCTCGAGGTCACGACGCCGACGATCCCGATCGAGCGCTCGGAGCCGGGCAAGCTGGCGCCCGAGCAGGCCGCCGACGATTTCCTGGCAACGTCCGAGGTCAGCGGCGGCACCGCGCGTGAGGTCGAGGCGGCCGGCGCGCTGGAGCGCGACAACCTCGCGGCGATGCTCGACGAGAAGCTGACGCGGCGCCAGATCCGCGACGTGCAGGCGGGCTACAAGGACGCCGATCGCTTCGAGAAGTGGCTCGCGATCCTCCAGGACCGCGTCCCCTACGACGACCCGATCGTGCTTCCCGCCGGCGAGGGCCTCAACGTCGTGCGGCGCGGGGTGGACTCCGAGCTGGTGATCCGCTGCGACTGTGGGCACGACTTCTGCGCCGCGACCCGCAACTGGAAGCTGGACGCCATCGTTTACGTGCGCGACTCCGTCGAGTCGATGCGCGAGGTCTTCCCGCAGATGTCTCACGCCGACCCCGAGTGGATGGAGCTGCGCGAGTTCTACTGCCCGTCGTGCGCACGCCAGCTCGAGGTCGAGTGCTCGCCGCCCGGGTACCCGGTCGTGCACGAGTTCCTGCCCGACGTCGAGGGGTTCTACAGCGGCTGGCTGGGCCGCGACGTTCCGTAGCGCGCCAGGCCGTCAGCGGGCTGATCTTCTTTCCTCGTGGAGGCTCCGCCCACGTGGCGAGGGCGCTGGCGCGCGAGCTTCCGCGCCATGGGTGGGATGTGCGCGTGGTGAGCGGGTCGCGCCCCGACCTCGGCGCGCACACCGACGCGCGGGCGTTCTACTCGGGGTGCGACGTGCGCGCGGTCGACTTCGGCCCGGCCGTCGGGTCGGACGATACGATGCGCTATGAGGGGGAGGAGGAAACGGCGCCGATGCATCCCTCCTACGAGGATCGCGCCGACGCGCCGGATCGCGTCTTCGCGCGGCTCGACGACAGGGACTTCGAGCGCCAGGTGCGGGCATGGGGGAGGGCGCTGGAGCGCGCGGAAGCAGGGGACGCCGACGTCCTGCATCTCCACCACCTGACGCCGATCAACGAGGCCGCCGCGCGGGTGGCGCCGGACGTCCCGGTGGTGGGGCAGCTCCACGGGACCGAGCTGCTCTTTCTCGAGCAGGTGGCGCGCGGCGCTCCGGAGGGGTGGACATACGCGGAGCGCTGGGTGGAGCGGATGCGGGGCTGGGCCCGTGCCTGCGAGCGGCTGCTGGTCGCTCCGGGGGGAGCCGATCGCGCGGCGGAGCTGCTCGGGGTCGATCCGGAGCGCTTCGCGCCGGCGCCCAACGGCTTCGACCCCGAGACGTTTCGACCGCGCGAGGTCGACCGCGCCGCGATCTGGCGCCGGGCCCTGGTCGAGGAGCCGCGCGGGTGGCTGCCGGGTGAGGAGGCTGGCAGCGTGCGCTACTCGGCCGCCGAGCTCGGGGCGCTGATCGACGGAGTGGTGATCCTCTACGTCGGCCGCTTCACCGAGGTCAAGCGGCTGGGCCTGCTGATCCGTGCGTTCGAGCGCGCTCGGCCGGACTTCGAGGTCCCGGCGGCGCTCGCCCTGGTCGGCGGGCACCCGGGCGAGTGGGAGGGCGAGCACCCGGCGCAGGTGATCGAGTCGGTCGGCGCGCGCGGCGTCTTCCTGGCCGGGTGGCACGACCACGAGGAGCTGCCGGAGTTCCTAAACGCGAGCGACGCGGTCGCGCTGGCGTCGGTGCGCGAGCAGTTCGGGCAGGTGCTGGTCGAGGGGATGGCGTGCGAGCTGCCCGCGATCGCGGCCGAATCGTTCGGGCCGCGGCTGATCGTCGAGGACGGGCGGACGGGATGGCTGGTGGAGCGCGACGGCGAGCAGGCGATGGCCGGGGCCATGCTCGAGGCCGTGAACGACGAGGGAGACCGGCGGCGGCGCGGGCGGGCGGCGCGCGAGGACGCGCTGGAGCGGTTCTCGTGGCCGGGGATCGCGGAGTCGGTGGCGGAGGTCTTCGAGAGCGCCGTCAGCTCCGCTCGGCAGCGCGCTCGCTGACCACCCGGGGGCCGGCTCCGTCGCCGTCGGCGGAGCGCCCCCCGATGCGCTCCTTGAGCTCGCGCAGGCGAGGCCAGCGAGACGGCGGCTGGTCGTCGGGGCGGCGCACCTTCTCCGGCGCTCCCTGAGGAAGGTCGGCGAGCAGCTCCGCGTGGCGCGGGTCGCGAAGCTGGGCGGCGACGGTGCGCTGCGCCATCGCGATCGCCTCGTTGCGCCGCGCGCTGCTCATCAGGTTGTTGCCCATCACCGCGAGGTCGTCGCGCGTCGGCTGGATAAGGAGGACGTCGGCTCCCTCGGCGCGCAGCTTCTTCGCCTCGCCGCCCAGCCGGTGTCCGGACTCGCGGTTCATCAGCAGCCGGAAGGCCGCCGTGGGACTGAGCGCCGCGCGCACCGGATGCAGGGTGGAGGTCGGGTTGAGGCAGATCACGAGGTCCAGCTCGCGGCCGCGCAGCACGTCGAGGTTGGAGGCCGAGCGGATGCCGCCGTCGACGTAGCGGCGGTCGCCGATCGTGACCGGGTGATAGAAGCCCGGGATCGCGCACGACGCCGCGACCGCGTCGGCGAGGTCGGCGGTCGGGGCATCCTCGCGGCCGAACACGACGCGCTTTCCCGTTGCGTAGTCGCAGGCGACCATCCACAGGCCGGGGTGGGGGCTCCACCCCTCCGGTACGACGAGGCGGATCTGGTCGGCGAGCGGCTGGGTGGAGATCATCCCCTTGGGCAGCCAGCCGGTGAGGACGGTCGCGCGCGAGTAGCGGGTCGGGTTGGCGATGCTGCGCAGCGCGAGCCGCCACGATCCGGGGCCGAGCGAGGGCAGCCCCCAGTGGAGGCGATAGACGGCGCCGCCGGAGCGGTCGGCGTTGGAGGCCGGCCGGCCGTAGGCGTCGACGACGCCCTCGAAGCTCTCGCCGAACGAGTGGGCGACCATGAACCACGGCGGGATCCCGCTCGCGCACAGCGCGCCGATCATCGAGCCGGCCGAGGTGCCGACGACGTAGTCGGCGTCGGCGGGGTCCCAGCCGGTCTCGCGCGCCAGCGCGTCGAGGCCGCCCGTCAACCAGGCGCCGCCCATGACACCGCCACCTCCGAGAACCAGCCCGACCCTCATAGCACTGTCTTTGTACCCCTTCGGCGGGACGCGTAAGCCCGGTCGCGCGCACGAAGCTTTCGACACTTCGACACATTCCGCGCGCCACGCGTGACTGATTCATCCGCAAATTGCGGACATGCACCCGCCCGAAGTTCGCGCCGAGGCCATGCGCCTCGTCGCCGCCGGAATCAACGACTGCGAGATCTCCCGCCGCATCGGCATCCCACGCAGCACGATCCGCGACTGGCGCCGGCCGACGTACGTGCCGCGAGAATCAGCGCCGTCGCGACGCCCGTGCCCCCGTTGCTGGCGCACTCACCTCTCGATCTACTCATCCCACCTGCCGTGCGTCTTCCCGCAGGATGGTGACGGGCCCAAACACAAGCGGGTCATCGCCCTCGAGCCGTGGCAGCGGGAGCTTGTCAATCTGGCGCCTTGGGCTTTCCTGCGAGGCTGTATCCGGTCGGACGGTTGCGCCTTCATCAACCGAACCGGCCAATACGAGTACCTAAGCTATGCGTTCAGCAACATGTCCGACGACATCGTCCAGCTGTTCACGGGCACCTGCGACCGGGTCGGAGTTGGGTATCGCGCGAATCAGAATCGAACGGGCCGATGGGAGGTCAGGATCAATCGACGGGCAAGCGTCGCCCTGATGCTCAAGCACGTCGGCCTAAAGGAGTGACGCTAGAGTTTTGAGTCAGTCACGCGGGTGTGGCGGAACGGCAGACGCGCGAGTTTCAGGGACTCGTGTCCTTCGGGACGTGGAGGTTCGAATCCTCTCACCCGCACCTCGTTTGGCGGCGAAAGCCCGCCTTTCTAGTGCCTTGGCCCCGCTAGAATCGCGCCCTCGCGCCGCTATCGTCTAGGGGACTAGGACGCCGGATTCTCAGTCCGGAAACCCGGGTTCGAATCCCGGTAGCGGTGCCTCACGAAAGCCCCGCAAGGCCGGGGTTTCTTCATGCCCACGCGCCCTCTCGAATCCAAAGCGTGTCCCCAATGTGTCCCGAAAAGTGCAGCGGGTATGCGCCTGGACATCGCTGGACGTCGTTTCCGGGCCCGGCCGAGCGGGACGAAACCGGCCATCCGGAAAGCGGCCGGCATCGGGACCGACCCGGATTATGCTGCCCGGCGAGCAGGGCGATCCCGCTTCAGCAAGCGGTTCTCGGGCACTGAGGCCGAACATTGCTCGGATGACTGAGGCCACAGCCCACCGCCACGGCGAACACGTGCATGCGCATCGGTATGCGGGTCCGCACCGACACCTGCGTCACCCGCGTCGCTCCCGACCGGTTCATG
>Ga0137369_10001170_pt1 | contig 26060 bp, 19 predicted proteins | sample SagtaG_12_FD_104918 | JGI IMG/M metagenome (GOLD analysis project Ga0137369, IMG submission 104918) | Vadose zone soil microbial communities from Sagehorn Ranch, Mendocino, California, USA - Sage1_L_113_16 metaG | ecosystem: Environmental > Terrestrial > Soil > Vadose zone | place: USA... | reverse complement strand
GACCTGGCGCGGAAGATTCGTCGCTACATCCGCCATTACAACAAGGTGGCGAAACCGGTCCGTTGGAGTTATCGCAATCCCGCGCATCGCATTGGTAGTACTTCAGCGAGTACAGTCCACTAGGTGCTGGCCAGCCCCTAGCCACCAGCCCTTCGTCAAAAAAGGCGGACCAGAAACGGTCCGCCTTTTTTGACTTCAGATTGCCTACTATGTCAGCATTTTAAAACGTGATGCCTATGACCGACGTCTCTGCTCTTGGAGAATTCGAGCAGGTGGTGCTGCTGGCCGTGCTGCGGCTCGGCGACGACGAGGCGTATGCGGTGCCGATTCGCGACGAGATTCTGCGGTGCACGGGACGGGATGTGTCGCGCGGATCGATCTACATCACCCTCGACCGGCTGGAGACGAAGGGCTACCTGCGGTCGCGCCTTGCGGATCCAACGCCGGAGCGTGGCGGACGCGCGAAGCGGTACTACGCGCTGCGTCCGCGCGCCGTCGACGCGCTCAAGGAGAGTCGCCGCGCGCTCGTCGCGCTCTGGAAGGGACTGGAAGCACAGCTTGCGTAGCGGCGGGATAGGCCGGATGGACGGGATCGGATGGCAGTGAAACTTCCACGCGGCGTTCTCGGTCTCGTGAGGATGTTGCCGCGCGATTTGCGAGAGCCGATCGCGGGCGATCTCGAGGAGGAGTACGCCACACGTCTGGAACGCGTGGGCCGGCTGCGCGCCGCGCTGTGGCTCTGGCCGCAGGCCGCTCGCATCGTGATGACGTTCCGCTGGGAGCGCACCACCCGCGGGCGGCCGCTGCCGCCGATTGCCGACGAGATTCGGAGAGCCAACATGTGGGATTCACTGCGACAGGATGTGACCTTCGGCGCCCGGATGCTGCGACGGCAGCCCGGATTCACGGTGGTCGCCCTCCTGGCCCTGGCGCTCGGCATCGGCGCCAACACAGCGATTTTCAGCATCGTGGACGCCGTCCTGTGGCGGCCGCTGCCATATCCAGCTTCACATGAGGTGATCTCGATCGGCGAACAGCGCCTGCGCGAGAACCGCACGCATGGGCCGGTGGCCCCTGCGGACTTCTACGACTGGCGGCGTGACAACCGTACTCTCTCCGCCATCGCGGCGATTGAGCCGCTCGCCGCCAACGTCAGCGGGGATGCGGAGCCGGAGCGCGTCCGTGGCATCACGGTCACCGCGGGGTTCCTGGATGTGCTCGGCATCAAGCCGTCGCTCGGTCGCGATTTCTTGAGTGACGACGAGATCCCTGGACGCCATCGCGTCCTCCTCTTGTCCGATGGATTCTGGCGGCGCCGGTTCGGGTCCGCGCCGTCCATCCTCAGCCGGAAGATCATGCTGAACGACACTTCATACGAAGTTGTCGGAGTGCTCCCCGCGTCCTTCTGGTGGCCGACGATGCCCGACGTCGTCGCCGTCTATCCCGCACAGGGCGCGCCGACCCGGGCGGTGCATTCAATGGAAGTGATCGCGCGCCTGCGGCCCGGCGTCTCGTTCGACCAGGCGCGCGCGGACATGGCCGCCATTGGCAGGCGTCTGAGTGAGCAGCATTCGCAGGAAAACAGGTTCCACTCGCCACATCTCTACACGCTCCAGGGTTCGCTGGTCGGCGATGTGAAACCGGCATTGCTCGTGCTGCTCGGCGCCGTCGGCCTGGTCCTCCTCATTGCCTGCGCAAATGTCGCGACATTGCTCCTCGCGAAGGCGACGAGCCGTCAGCGCGAGATTGCCGTGCGCCTGGCCATTGGCGCGGGTCGCGCACGATTGGTGAGGCAGCTGTTGACCGAGAGCGTGATGCTCGCACTGATCGGCGGCACTGCCGGGGTTGCCGTCGCAGCCTCAGGGCTGCGCTCGTTTCGTGCGCTGGCCCCCGCCAGCTTCCTCGCGCTGCCTGGCATCGCTCGCGTCGAGCTGGACACACGGGTGCTGGCCGTTGCACTCATTCTTTCGTCGGCGACCGGTCTTCTGTTCGGCATCATTCCGGCACTGACCGCCTCTGATCAGAAGGTGTCATCCACGCTGCACGAGGCGGGACGCGGCAGTATCGGCGGCGCCCGCAGCAGCCGGATGCGCGCGGTCCTGGTCGTCGCCGAGCTCGCGCTCTCATTGGTGCTTCTCATCGGAGCTGGTTTGCTGCTCGTGAGCTTCCGACACGTGCTCGATGTTTCCCCAGGCTTCGAGCCCCAGAACCTCGTCGTGGCGTCGGTTGTCAGATCGGGCCCTCCGGCGCCGGCGCTCATGTTCTACCAGACGCTTCTCGAACGGGTGCGCGCGATGCCGACGGTCGACGCAGCAGCGCTCGCGACGCCGTTGCCGTTCGGCGCGTTGGACGGCCGCGCCAGCTTTGGGATCGAGGGGCGGACCGGCGAGTCGCCGATCCCGGTTCGCGCGCGGCCGCGGCTCATCAGTCCTGGATATTTCGCGACGCTCGGCATTCTTCTGCTCGAGGGACGCGCATTCACCGACCGCGACGTCGATGGCTCACCGGACGTGGTGATCATCAACGTTGCGGCCGCCCGACGCTACTGGCCGAACGAAAACCCGGTGGGCCGACGAATCACGTTCTTCAGCAACAACCGATGGCTCGAGATCGTCGGCATCGTTGGAGACGTCAAGCATGCCGGGTTGGAGCAGGACACCGATCCCGAGGCCTACCTGTCTTACCGCCAGTCGCACTTCGCCGGCATGGCCCAACGGCTGTCGATCGTGACGCGCACGCGGGCGCCGCTGGCGACAATCGCGCCCATGCTGCGCAGCGTCGTCAGACAGATGGATCGCAATCAACCGCTCGGAGCGATTGTGGCGATGGAAGACTTGATTGCGGAGTCGGTCGCGCCCCGACGGCTCAATGTGTGGCTCGTCGTCTCCTTCGCGATCGTTGCCGTTGTTCTCACCGCCGCGGGTCTGTATGGAGTGATGTCGTACCTCGTTGCGCAGCGCACACACGAAATCGGCGTCCGCATGGCGCTCGGCGCCCCGCGCAGCCGGGTGCTCGCGCTTGTGCTGCGACAGGCCGGCGTGCTGACGGCCGCGGGCATCGGGATTGGGGTCGCCGGGGCGCTCGCGTTCACGCGGTCGCTCAGTACGCTGCTCTTCGGAGTACGGGCGGCCGAGCCGCTGGTCTACATCGCGGTCTCCATGGTGCTCGCCGCGGTCGCCTTCGCCGCAGTGGCCATCCCATCATCGCGCGCCACGCGCATAGACCCGCTCAGCGCATTACGTCAACTTTGAAATGCAACCGCGAAGACACGAAGACGCCTTCGTGGCAACGTTCTGAATTCTGAAATCTGAAATCTGCAGTCTGAACTGCTAGTATCCCCGCGTGTCGCTGACGACGCGCGTGCTGATCGGTCTCGTGGCGGGGTTCGCGCTCGGCCTCGCGCTCGCGGGGCGGTCCTCGGTCGGCGCAACCGCCGTCGTCGCCTGGAGCGCCGCGGCCGGTACGATCTTCATCAACCTCATTCGGATGACGGCGATTCCGCTCGTCACAGCGCTCCTCGTCACCAGCGTCGGATCGATGACGACGACAGGTGCGCTGGGGAAGGTGGCGGCACGAGCCATGGGCCTGGCCGTGATCTTGTTGACGATTGCTGCGGCCGGATCCGCCGCGATCGCGCGGCCCGTGCTGGCGCGCATCCAGATCGATCAAACTGCCGCGCGAGCGCTGGCGCCGTCCACGGCGAGCGGAGTGTTGTCTGGAGCAGTCGTTCCCGCGGACGGCAGGCCGTCGACGCCGCGTGCGGCCCAATGGTTCATCGACCTCGTTCCGTCGAACGTTCTCAAGGCGGCCGCCGACGATCTGATGCTGCCGACCATTGTGTTCGCGGTGCTGTTCGGGATCGCGCTGTCCGGTGTCGCCGATACCCCGCGCGCCGCAGTGCTCGGCGTCGTCCGCGGCATCGCCGACACCATGCAGCGGCTGGTGAGCATGGTGTTGACGCTCGCGCCCGCCGGCGTGTTCGCGCTGGCCGTGCCGCTGGCCGCCCGCATCGGCGTCGCGGCGGCCGGTGCCGTGGTCGCCTACATCGTGCTCGTCGTCTCGTTGACGATCGCGGCGTGCGCGCTGCTGCTGTATCCCGTCGGGATCGTGCTGGGCCGACTGGCCCCGCTGGCCTTCATCACGTTCTGCGCGCCGGCTCAAGCGGTGGCATTCGCGTCGCGGTCGTCGCTCGCGTCGCTCCCGGCGATGCTCGAGACCGCCGAGCGCGCCCGGTTTCCATTGATCGTCTCGAGCTTCGTGCTTCCGATGGCGGCGTCGACGTTCCGGTTCGGCGCCGCCGTTGCGCAGACGGTGGGCGTGCTGTTCGTCGCGCGCTTCTACGGCGTCGAGCTCTCCGCCTCCCAGCTCACGACCCTCGTCGTCACCGTCATCTTCACGACGTTCGCGGTGCCGGGCATCCCGGGCGGCAGCATCCTCGCGATGGTGCCGGTGCTTCGCGCGGTGAATCTGCCTGCCGAAGGCATCGGGATCCTGCTGGCGGTCGATACGATTCCCGACATGTTCCGCACGACGGCCAACGTGACCGGCAGCCTGACGCTGGCGGCCGCTCTACGAAAACTTTCGTATTGACAACTACGAAGAGCCTCGTAGACAATGCGGACATGAAACCGGCCGGACGCAAACCGACTGACGCCGAGCTCACCATCCTGCGTGTTCTGTGGGGCCGCGGGCCAAGCACCGTCCGCCAGGTGGCGGAACTGCTGAACCGTGAGGCCGGCTATACCACGGTGCTGAAGCTGCTCCAGATCATGACGGAGAAGGGACTCGTCGTTCGCGACGAGTCGGCGCGAACGCACGTGTACGAGGCTGCGTATACAGAAGATCAGACGCAGCGGCAGCTCGTGACCGATCTGCTCGACCGTGCGTTCGACGGGTCCGCGGCAAAACTGGTCCTGCAGGCGCTGGCGTCGAACAAGACGTCGCCCCAGGAGCTCGACGAAATCCGGAAGCTGCTGAATAAACAGCGGGGAGGCCCCCGATGACGCTCACGACGCCCGTGCTGCAACTGGCCGGCTGGACGCTGATCCACTTCGTCTGGCAGGGATGCGCGATCGCCGCTGTCGCAGCCGTGCTGCTGCGCGTAACGCGCCGTCGCTCGCCGAACGTTCGCTACGTGATCGCCTGCGCGGCGCTCGCTGCGATGGTTGCCGCGCCCGCGATGACGGCGCGCCTGTTGTGGCCGACGGTTCCTGCGGACACAGCGACCCAGCACCCAGCTCCGGGCGTCGTGGACCTGCAGCGCGGAGGCGAGAAAGACCTCGCTCGGGCGTCCGCCTTCAAGCCCACTTCGGCGCGTCCGGCTGACGCGGGATACCGCATGCCACCGTTCGATCGCGGGCTGAGCGGCGAACAACTCGATCGGATTGCCCGAACCGTCACGATCGTCTGGCTTGTCGGCGTCTGCTTCCTGCTCGTTCGGATGGCGGGCGGCTGGTGGCATGTCCGGCGTCTGCACCGGGCTGCGCTGGCGACCGCCTCGTCCCAATGGCAGACGGCGTGCCGGCGCATCGCGTACCGCCTCGGGTTGCCGGCGGCCGCGCATGTGGTCGAGTCGATCGCGGTGGACGTGCCGACGGTCATCGGGTGGATTCGGCCGGCCATCATCCTGCCGGTTGCCGCGCTGGCGGCGCTGACGCCTGTGCAAGTGGAGGCGATTCTCGCTCACGAGCTCGCGCACATCCGACGGCACGACTACGCCGTGAACCTCCTGCAGACATTCGCCGAAACGCTGCTGTTCTATCACCCGGCGGTCTGGTGGATGTCGACTCGCATTCGCACCGAGCGCGAGCACTGCTGCGACGATGTCGCCGTCCGCGTGTGCGGCGATGCCATTGGCTACGCGCAGGCGCTTGCTGAATTGGAAACCTGGCGCACGGCGTCGAGGCCGATGGCGCTGGCGGCGACCGGCGGGTCGCTGCTCGATCGCGTGCGGCGCATTCTTCGCGTGCCGATGGCCGACGAACCGCGTTCGTCGAGCTGGGCCGCGACGCTTGCCCTGACGGTCATCTTCACGGCCGGCGCCGGGAGCGTCGAGCATCTGCCGTGGCGGTTCGATTCGCACTCCGATGCGCGCGCGGAGTCACCCGCCGAACGATCCGATGACGCCACGCAAACGGCGCGTCAAGTCTCGGAAGCGAAATCAGCTGGCGTCCAGGGCGGAGCGCCGGGTGGTGTTCGAGGCGGAATCGTCGGCGGCATCTCGGGAGGAGTCGCAGACGGTGTGCTCGGAGGCGTAACCGGCGGGGTCGTCGATGGTGTCGCTGGCCAACCGCCACAACCACCCGAACCGCCACAACCTCCTGAACCGCCGCAGCCCCCGGCGCCGCCCGCGCCTCCATCGTCAGTCGATTTCGACCTGCCGCCGGCTCCGCCAGCGCCGCCCGCACCTCCGGCGCTGCCGGCTCCTCCCGCGCCTCCGGCACCGCCCGCATCTCCAGCGCCGCCAGCTCCTCCGGCGCCCCCTGCACCGCCGGCTCCTCCCGCGCCGCCGGCCCCCGGCGGAATGCATTTCCAGTCCAAGAGCGGCGACGGGCATTGGCGCATCTCATGGTCCGATGACCACTCGCGGTTCGACGCGACGCTCCACGGCACGGTGACGTTCACCGATGATCTTTCCGACGTGCAGACGCTGTCGGATGGCGGTGCGCTGACGATTCGCGATTGGAGCGGCCTCGTCCCGCACACGATCGAAATCCGGTCGGCCGGCGGTACCTTGACCCGCAAGTACTACGTGGCCGGGCTCGAGCGGCCGTGGAACGACGAAGCCCGTCAGCTGCTCGCCACGCAGATCACGGCGCTCGTCCGGAAGTCAGGCCTTGCCGCCGAATCGCGCGTGAAATCCATCCTCGAGAAGAAGGGCGTGGCCGGCGTGCTCGCAGAAGTTGACCTTCTTGGCGGCGACTACGTCCGCCGCCGGTACCTCACCCTGCTGGTTGATACGGGCCGACTCGACTCGACCGGTGTTGTGCCCGTCATCGATCGCGTCGCGCAAAACATGAGATCCGATTACGACCGCGGTCAGGTGCTGCAGCGCGTCGCGAAGAACGTGACGCTCGATCAGCGCGCGGCGTCGGCCTACGTCCAGGCCGTCGGCTCGATGAAATCGGATTACGAGCGACGCCGCTCGCTTTCGGCGCTCTTCAACGCCGCTGGGCCGATGGCCGACGCCAACGCGCTGTTCATCGCCGTCAACGACATGCGATCGAGCTACGACAAGCGCCAGGTGCTCGACGACCTGATCGGGCGTGGATCGCTCGGCAACGACATGAAGCAATCGATCCTGCGCGCCGCGGCTGGAATCAATTCCGACTACGATCGCGGACAGGTTCTGCAGGCGTACGTGAAGCGCTTCGGCGTCGAGCCCGCGGTCCGGGAGCCATTTTTTGCGGCGGTCAGCGCCATCAGATCGCCGTACGAGCGGCGGCGCGTGCTGACGGAGGTCGCGAAGAAGGAGCCCTCGAGCCGCGAAGTGCAGCAGGCGGCGTTTGGCGTCGTTGCGACGATGTCGTCGGACTTCGACCGGGCGGAGACGCTGCTCGCCTTCCTCAGCACCCAACCGATGGACGCCGCCACGCGGCAGGCGTTCGTTGCGGCCGCCGAACGCATCCGGTCCGCGCACGATCAGAATCGGGTGCTCGCCGCGCTCGTTCGCGCGGAACGTCGCTAGGAACGAAGAAAAGGGTCGGCCTGCCTCTTGCCCCACGCAGCCAGCGTGGCTGCGATCTCATCACTAAACGCCGCAAGTAGAGAACTTCCATTGCTGAGTCGCCGCCAGTGAGTTTTGTCACGGCATGTAACTACGAGAGGAGTTGTATGCGGTACCTACACAATGTGCGGGCAGTGCGTGTCACATTCCTGGCCACGGCCATCGGACTGGCGATCGCGTTCTCGCAGTTACGCGCGGCCACGCCATCCAGCGGAACGCTCAGTCCCACGAGCGGCCCGGTATCGTGGAGTGGGTTCACCACGGCGGCCGCGGCTTCTCCGCAAGGCGAGACGACGTGTGTCGACACCGTCAATTGCGATGTGTTCACGGTGAAGCTGGCGGCCGCCGACTATCGCGGCCAGCGCATCCGGTACAGAGCGACCTGGTCGAATCAGCTAAACGATTTTGACGTCTACGTCCATCAGGGGGGACTGAATGGCCCCGTGGTCGAGACGCCGAACCCTGGCGCGCCGAGCACCGGTCAGGAAGCGACGTTCGACGTCAACGCCGTCGTCACCGCGGGCGTCAACGACACGTATACGCTTCACATCGTCTACTGGTCGGTCGTCGCGCTCGATCAGTTTCAAGGCGTGCTCACCTTGGAACCGATACCTGTGGGCACGCGAACGGCGTCGTTCGTTACAGGTTCGAAGACAGGCATTGGCTTCAGCCACAGCCGTCCGGTGTACGCGTTCGGCGCAGGTCAGGATGTCGAGCCGAGCGTCCGCGTCGACTACCAGGGGAACGGATACGTCGGTGGCATTCGCGGCCTGACCGGCGGCAACGACGTGTGGCGCTTCGACCTCAATCCGGGTAGTCCCGGATACGACCCGTTCCTGCTCGCCGCCACGCCAACCTTCGACGCCAACGGCAACGTGACGAATCCGGCGTGGAAGGGACAGCCGGATGCGCTTGCGCCGACCGACCCCAACGACCTTGGCGCCGACGGCGGTGGTGATCTCGATCTGGCCGTTGGCTTCAAGCCGCCGGTGCCATCGAGCGACGCGCCGACGCTGGCAGCGACCAGCCTTCTCGCCGCCAACGTGTCGGCACAGCGCTCCCAGGATCGCGGCGAGACCTTCATCAACAATCCGGCCGGGAACACCGTGGTTCCGGTGGACGATCGCAACTGGATGGAATTCCTCGGACAGAACACCGTCTATCTGGCGTACCGCGAGCTCGTCGGCCTCGTCGCGACCGCCAAGTTCTACGTGCATCGCTCCGACGATGGTGGCTTGACGTACGCGCCGCCGGTAGTTGCGGCGGTCGGCGGCAACACGACCGGCAACATCGACATCGATCAACGCGACGGCACCGTGTACTTCTGCCGGCAAGGCACGAGCGACAACCAGGTGATGGTCGCCGTCGGCGAGCCGATCAGCCTCGCCGTTGCGCCGGTTGTCTACAACTCCTACCTTGCGGCCACGGGCAACAGCAACAGCATCGCGGCGCTGTTTCCCGTGTGCAAGGTGGCGAGCGACGGCACCGTGTACGTGGCGTACTCCGACGGGGGCAACGGCATCTTCATCACGCATTCGTTCGATCACGGCCGGACGTGGGCGCCGCCGGCGCTCGTGAGCAGCATGGGTCCGGGTGGTGTCGCGTTGATGCCGTGGATTGAGACGGGCGACCGTCCGGGCAGCCTGGCCATCGTCTGGTACGGCGCGACGGCCGCGGACAGTGAAGACGGTCAGGGCGGCAATACGAACAACGCGAACTGGAAGGTGTACTTCGCCCAAACGCTGAACGCCACGTCGAGCAGCCCGACGATTCTGCAGAGTGTCGCGAGCGACCATTTCAACCACAGCTCGAATATCAGCGTGCTCGGGTTGTCCGACAATGCATCGGCGAATCGCAATCTGGCCGACTTCTTCCAGATCGCGCTCGACCCGCAGGGCCTGGCGCTCATCGCGTTTGCCGACGATTCGAACGACTTCGCCGGTCACACGTACGTGGCCCACCAGATCGCCGGCTACAACCTGAACACGGGGAAAACGGTCAAGATCAAGGGCAACAATCCCGCCGTGCCGGTCACGACGAGCTATCCGCAGGTCTACGACTTCCGCCACGACGCACGCGTCTACAGTCCGCCGCCGACGATTCTCGATGAGGACAACCCGGCGGACATTCTCACTGTCGGTTACAGCTGTCAGGTCGTGAACGGTTCGCCATGGATTGCCGGCACGATGCGGCTGTCGGGTCTGGACGTGGTGCCGCCTCACGGCACATGGCGCATGAACTTCGCGACGAACCCAACCAAGCCGGGCCAGGCGGATCGAGGGGACCAGTGGTTCCTGCAGGCGGCAACCGACGACACAGGCGTGCGGTCGTTCTCGTATGGCGTGGCCACTCGTACGCCAGCCGGCGGTTTCACGTATGAGGTCAAGGGTCCGGCGGATTCGGGGGCGTTCGACTTGGCCACCAAGTCGGTGACGGTCAAGGTCGACGTCGCAAAGCTGAACGCGCTCCAGACCCGCGGCGCCATCAAGAGCGCCACGACCTTCATCGGGCTCCGCGGCTCCGCGCTCGTCGAGCGGTACGCACAGACCGTCTCGATCGTGACCGTAGCCGTCGGACTTTCCGACTCGACGCGCGGCGGTGGGACGTTCACAATGGGCACGTGTCAGTAGTAGGGACCCATCGATCGCTCGGTCGCTTTCGATACACGGAGTCGGAGCCTCCCGTTTCGGCGCGGAGCCGGGGCGCACTCGTTTTTCTTCACGCGTTCCCTCTCAACGCCAGGATGTGGGAGCCACAGCTTGCGCTCGGGGACCGCGGCTGGCGGGTCATTGCGCCACATTTTCGAGGCTTCGACGGGATCGCTGCAGCACGGGGACAGGTCGATGCCGGAGGAGCAGCGGAGACCAGTCCCCCTGTGACCTCGATCGATGACTACGCAGGGGACGTCATCGATCTCCTCGACGCGCTTCACATTCACGAAGCGGTCATCGTCGGATTATCCATGGGCGGCTACGTCGCCATGGCGATGCTACGGCACGCGGCACGATACGTCCACGCGCTCGTACTCGCCGACACGCGGCCGCAAGCCGACACGCCCGAAGGCGTTGACGCCCGCGAGCGCATGCGGCGCCTCGCGCAGGAAAAGGGCGCCGCTGCAATTGCCGACGAGATGCTCCCGAAGCTGCTCGGCGAGACGACCCGTCGCACCCGACCTGACGTCGCCGCCGCGGTCCGCGAGCTCGTGCTTTCGAGTAGCCCCGCCGCGATTCGCGGTGCGCTGCGCGCGATGATGACGCGTCCCGATTCGACGGAGATCCTCTCGTCGATTCGTTGTCCCACGCTGCTCGTCGTGGGCGACGAAGACACCGTGACGCCACCCTCGATTGCCGAAGCGATGCAGCGGGCGATCGCCGGCTCCGAGCTGACGGTCCTGCCCGGATCGGGGCATCTTTCCAACCTCGAGAACACCGACGCGTTCAACGCGACGCTTTCACGCTTCCTCGACCATCGCATTTAGTCGATAATCGTCGTTCGTGGTTCGTGGTTCGTCGCGCGGCGTTCGGACTTGACGAACGGCGAACGACAAACGACGAACGGTGAACGACGCACGGAGAACGGCGAACGTCAAACAGGAATAGTCACGAATGCGCCTGCTCCTCGCAACGGCATTGTTGTCAGCTTTTCTCGCGATTCCGGGTGTCCAGGAATCGCGCTCCGATACGGAGCGCCACAAGACGCTCGATCAGATCCTCGATCTCTACGTTCGCGACGGCGAGGTGTACTACCGCGCCCTGAAGCTCGAACGCGCGAAGCTGGATGGCTACGTCGCGGCCCTTGCAACCGAGTCTCTCGACAAGATGTCGCGCGACGAACGGCTGGCCTTCTGGCTGAATGCATACAACGCCTTCGTGCTCCGGACGGTGATCGATCACTATCCGGTTCAGGGACGCTCGGCGGACTACCCGATGCGGAGCATCCGTCAGATTCCCGGCGCGTTCGAGCGCCTGCCTCATCGCGCGGCCGGCCGGAGCCTGACGCTCGATCAGATCGAGCAGATGGTCCTGCCGGAATTCCATGATCCGCGGGTATACCTCGCGCTCGGACGGGGCGCCATCGGAAGCGGCAGGCTGCGCAGCGAGGCGTTCGTGGCCCACCGGCTCGAGGGGCAGCTCAGCGAGGTGGCGACCGAATGCGCCACCCACGCGCACTGCCTTCACATCGACCGCGAAGGCGACAAGGTGAACGTCAGCTCGATCTTCTCGTGGCGGGAGAAAGAGTTCTCGGCCGCATATGCGGGAGCGGCGCCGCCGCCGTTCGCTGATCGCAGCCCCATAGAGCGCGCGGTCATCGCCTTCGTCGAGCCCAAACTGCTGACGACTGAGAAGGAATTCCTGGCCAGGAACACGTTCCGGCTCGCCTATATCCCGTTCGACTGGACGCTGAATGACCTCACGGGCCGCGGCGGACGGTAACGCGTCTTTGCTGATTCTCAGGAATCGTCCCCACCCGAGCCACGAAGAACACGAATGAAGGGGCGTGTCGAACCAGATGAATCTGGAATTAGCTGACAAAGTCGCGATCGTCACCGGCTCCAGCAAGGGGCTCGGCCTTGCGACGGCCATGGCGCTCGTCCAGGAGGGATGTCGCCTCACGATTTGCGCGCGCGGCGAACAACGGCTGGATGAAGCAGCGACGGAGCTGCGCCGCCTGTCAGGCGGCTACGAGCAGGTGCTGGCCGTCGGGGCCGATCTGGCGACCGCGGAGGGCGTTGAAAAGGTCGTCGCCGAGACGGTTGGCCGCTTCGGCGGCCTGGACATCCTGGTCAACAATGTCGGCCTCGCCCGAGGCGCCGGCATCGTCGACACCAGCGACGCCGATTGGCAGGAAGCGCTCGACCAGACGCTGTTTCCTGCCGTCCGCGCATCGCGACTGGCGGTGCCGCACATGCGCCGCCGCGGAGGCGGGTCGATTGTGATGATCGCGTCGATCTGGGGGCGCGAATCGGGCGGTCGTATGACCTACAACGCCGTGAAGGCTGCAGAAATCAGCCTGGCCAAGGCCATGGCGCAGCAACTGGCGCGCGACAACATCCGCGTCAACAGCGTGGCGCCTGGATCGATTCGCTTTCCGGGAGGATCGTGGGATCGCCGGGTCCAGGAGGATCCGGAGGGGATGGCGGAATTCGTGCGCCGCGAACTGCCGTTTGGACGCTTCGGCCGCCCCGAAGAAGTCGGGGCGGTCGTCGCGTTCCTCGTGTCGCCGCGCGCGAGCTGGATCAGCGGGGCAAGTGTGCCCGTTGACGGCTGCCAGTCACGCTCCCTGATCTGAAGCCGGGATGCGCGTCGTCGGTTCGCGATTCGCTGCGGGAACGGCCGCCGGTTCCAGTGACCTGGCGGCGGGGAACGGTGGAGTGTCTGATCCGGACGCGAACAACGACGCCTTCGGGGTTTTCGTGCTCGACGGCGTCCGGCTCACCGTCCGGTGAGTGAAGGAAGAATCCTCGTCGCCGCAAACGCGGCTCGCATGCATCCATCTGCACTCTCCTCCTTGAAGATTTATCGGCCGCTGAAAAAAGAGTAACAGCCGCGTCGCGTCGCGTCAATGAAATCCGACGCGATCGGATGTAAATATTTCGGAAGCGCGGTTGTCTTAGCGTCGTCGATCGCGTCTGCCGAACGCGATCTGGTAAACAGGAAGGCCCGCGAGGATGACCGCAAACGTGATGACGCTGTTGGTCGTGTCGTTCATCAGCGAGTTGACGACGAAGGCGGCTACGGCTGCGATGAAGATCGCCGGCACCACCGGATAGCCGATTGCCCGGTACGGCCGCGGCAGGTCCGGGCGGTCTCGCCGCAAGCGATAGATTGCAGCGACGCCGAGCGCGTAGAAGGGCCAGATCGCCAGCACGAACGTGTCGGTGAGCCGCTCGAAGCTGCGGCTCATGACGAGCGCCATCCCCAGCACCGCGGCAAGAATGATGGCCACGTACGGCGTCTTGTATCGCGGGTGGACCTTCGCAATCGACCCGAACAGCAGGCCGTCGTCGGCCATCGCAAAAAAGACACGGGGAGACGCGAGCATGCTGCCGTTCAGTGAGCTGAACGATGAAATCATGACGAACACCGAGACGAGAACCACTCCGACGCGGCCGAACAACGCCATCATCGTGTCGGCGGCGACGAGGGGAGAGCGGCTGATGGCCTCGATGGGAAGGACGTACAGATAGGCCAGGTTCGTCAGCACGTAGATGGCAATGAGCGCCAGCGTGCCGAGGATGATCGCGCGGGGCAGGTTGCGTTGCGGCTCTCTGACTTCGCCGGCGGCGAAAGACAGATCGGCCCACCCGTCGTAGGCCCAGAGGACGCTTACGAGCGCCAGCCCCATGCTGCCGATGGCGAGCGCGCCAGTCGAGCCGGCGGTGAAATGAGCAGGGCTGGCGCCGTGCGATGCCCCGAGCGCGAAGGCCGCCAGAACCAGCAGTGTCAGAGCCCCAAACTTCGCCCACGTCGCGATGCCGACGATGAGTGCGCCGAGGTTGGCGCCGCGCACATTCACCGCGGCGGCGAACGCGATGACGCCTGCCGAGAGGCCGCGCGCCACGAGCACGTGATCGGAAGGGTCGATCCCGAAGCTCCTCAGCAGATACTCGCCGAAGACGACGGCGATGCCGCCGAGCGCGGATGCTCGAATCAGGACGAGCTCCGACCAGCCAAACAGGAAAGCCGCCCGCGTCCCCCACGCTTCGCGCAGGTACGCGTAGATGCCGCCCGTTTCGGGAAGTGCCGCGGCAATCTCGGCGAGCGACAAGGCGCCGCACAGGGTGACGACGCCTCCGACTACCCAGAGGCCGATCATGACGAGGGGATTCGGCGCGAGGCGCGAAATCCCGGCCGGGGATCGGAAAATGCCCGACCCAATCGTGATGCCGACCACCAGCGCAACCGAGCTCCACAGGCCCAGAGTGCGTGGCAAACGCTCGTGGGCGGCCCGTGTGTTCATGAGTCGCGCAAGGCTAACACCTCAACCTGTCCGATGGCTAGCGTACCCCTTAAGCCTTTTACCTTCAGCCATTAGCCATCTACGATTTGCCATTTGTTCGCCTCACTGGTACGATGCTGCGCCATGCTGCCGGCTCGACGCGATCGCCACGAGAATGCACTCGACGCGGCACTGGCAAGGCTGGCAGGTGGACAGGTCGCGACCGGAACCCTCAACGAGACGCGTCCGCCAAGCGGTCGTCCGGACACGCCCGATCTTCACGTCACCGCCGTCCGCCGCCTGCCCGCCGTGACCGCCCAATACGCGCCGTTTCCTGACGCGCTCGACGAGCGTCTTCGGCACGCGCTGCAATCGCGCGGTATCGATCGCCTCTACACACATCAGGCGGACGCCATCGCCCATGCCATTGACGGCCGGAACGTCGTCGTCATCACGCCGACCGCGTCCGGCAAGACGCTGTGCTACAACGCGCCCGTCCTGCATGCGATCCTTCAGGATCCATCGAGCCGCGCACTGTATCTCTTCCCGACGAAAGCCCTCGCGCAGGATCAGCTGGCGGAGCTGCAGGCGATGTGCGAGACGCTGGCCGGGACGCGGGCGGACCGGGACGAGCCGGAGATCGGCGTGTTCACCTATGACGGCGACACGCCGCAGGATGCGCGACGGTCCATTCGCGCGCGCGCCCACATCGTCCTCAGCAATCCGGACATGGTGCATTCGGGGATCCTCCCGCACCATCCGCGATGGGCGAAGCTGTTCGAGAACCTGCGCTACGTGATCATCGACGAGCTCCACGCGTATCGCGGTGTCTTCGGCAGCCATCTCTGCAACGTTTTGCGGCGGCTGCGACGCATCTGCCGTCATTACGGGTCGAATCCGGTGTTTCTCTGTTCCTCGGCGACAATCGCGAACCCGCGTGAGCTCGCGGAACGTCTCACCGAGCAGTCGTGCGAGCTCGTCGACAAGAGCGGCGCGCCGCGCGGCGAAAAATGTTTCGTCTTCGTGAACCCGCCTGTCGTCAACCACCAGCTCGGCATCCGGCGGTCGTATTTGGGTGAAACCCGGCGCATTGCCGCCGAGTTCCTGAAGCGCAATCTGCAGCTGATCGTCTTTGCGCAGAGCCGTCTCGCGACGGAAATCCTGACGACGTATCTGAAGGACGATTTCGAGGGAACGCCTGGCGCACCGGAACGCATTCGCGGCTATCGCGGCGGCTACTTGCCAAAGCGGCGTCGCGAGATCGAGAAGGGGCTTCGCGACGGCGCTGTGCGAGCCGTCATCTCCACGAACGCGCTCGAACTGGGCATCGACATCGGCGCGCTCGACGTGGCGGTCCTGGCCGGCTATCCCGGCACGATTGCCGCAACGTGGCAGCGTGCCGGACGGGCGGGGCGACGGGCCGACCGATCGGCGGCCGTGATGGTGGCCAGCAGCGCGCCGCTCGATCAGTTCGTCGTGCGGAATCCCTCGTACTTCTTCGATGCGTCACCCGAGCACGCGCTGATCGATCCGGACAACCTCCACATCCTCGTCGACCACATCAAGTGCGCTGCGTTCGAGCTGCCTTTCACCGCGGCCGAATCGTTCGGACGTCACCCCTCGACTGGCGCTCCGAGTGCCCTGAGCAGCGTCGAAGGGCACGACGTGCAGGACATCCTCGGCGTGCTTGCCGAGCAGGGGCTCGTGACACGGGGAGAAGACTCCTGGTTCTGGACGAACGAGTCGTATCCGGCCGATGCGGTCAGCCTGCGGTCGGTGTCGTCCGACAACTTCGTGGTTGTCGACATGACGGACGACACCCGCGTCATCGGCGAAACGGACTTTACGAGCGGTCCCTCGACGCTGCATCCAAAGGCGATCTACATCGTCGAAGGGCAGTTGTACCAGGTGGAGCGGTTCGATTTCGAAGGCCGCAAGGCATTCGTGCGCGACATCGACTGCGACTACTACACGACGGCGATCACGTATACGAAGGTGACGCGGATCGACACATTCGCCGAAAAGGGGCCGGGAGTCTTTTCGGCCGCCCACGGCGAAGCGCACGTGGTCTCGCGCGTCGTCGGGTTCAAGAAGATCAAGTTCTACACGAACGAGAACGTCGGATCGGGCGAACTGGATCTACCCGAGCAGCAGATGCACACGACGGCATACTGGCTCACCGTGTCGCGGGAGGTGATGGCGATGCTGCCGTACGCGTCCGACGATCGGCGCGACGGCGTCGTGGGACTCGCGTTCGCGCTGAAGCAGGTCGCGCAATTGCTGCTGATGTGCGACGCCCACGACATCGGCATCTCAATCGACACTGGCGCGGACAAGGCGGAAAAGACTCCCAACCCGTTTTCCGTACACATCTTCGTCTACGACAATTATCCGGGCGGCATCGGGTTCAGCGCGCCGTTGTTCGAGATGCACGACGAGCTGGTCGCCGGCACCAGGCGGCTGATCGCGGAGTGCCCCTGCGAGAACGGCTGCCCGGGCTGTGTGGGGCCGATCGGGAATACAGGTCCGCTCGCGAAGGCCGCCGCGCTGCGCATCCTCGATCTCCTGCTCGCGCCTGCAGCACATGAACTCTCCACCACGGCGGACACAGGGGACGCGGAGGTTCAGGCGTTTTGAGCTCGCTGGCCGATCGCATCCGCGGGATCGTTGGATCCGCAGGCGGACATGTGGCTCCGCCCCTACAGGCGAATCTGCCACAACCGCACGCGGACGTCGCGGCCGTGCTCGGCGGCGAATGGCGCGATTGTGACGGGTGCAACTGCTTCGTGGTCGATCGCCGGTGGGATCGGTCGGCGCGGCATGGACGCGACGATGTCGGAGTGATGGCGGAGCGGCTCGAACAGGCATCCGCGGACGCCACGCTCTTTGCGGCGGGCGCGCCGGCGCGTCCGCCGTTCGTGTTCTTCGACCTCGAGACAACCGGGCTGAGCGGCGGGGCGGGAACCCATGCGTTTCTCGTCGGCTGCGGCTGGTTCGATGCGGATGCCGCGTTCGTCACCCGCCAGTTCGTTCTAACGCGGTACACAGATGAACGGGCGCTCCTCGAAACAGTTGCCCGCGAGCTCGTCCGTGCCGGCGCGCTCGTGAGCTTCAACGGGAAATCGTTCGACGCGCCGATGCTCGAAACGCGCTACCTGTTTCATCGGCTCGCCTGGATTGGCGGCCGCATTCCCCATATCGACGCGCTCCATCCCGCGCGGCGGTTCTGGGGGAAAAACGTGGAGTGTTCGTTGATTGCGCTCGAGAAGCAGGTGCTCGGCATGCGACGAGCGGGCGATGTGGCGGGGTTCGAGATCCCTGCTCGCTACTTCCAGTTCGTGCGCAGCGGCGACGCACATCCGCTCGTCGCCGTGCTCGAGCACAACCGTCTCGATCTGCTGACGCTGGCGGCGCTCACGGCGCGGCTGCTGCACCTGGCGCAGGGCGGCCCCGACGTTGCCCGCGACGGCCGCGAAGTGTACGCGCTGGGCACCGTCTACGCGCGGGCCGGCCTCGACGCGCGCGCGCGCGAGTGCTACGCGCGTGCCGTCGACATGTCGCCGGCGCCGCCCGGCGCGTTCGACCCGCTCAGGATTGACAGTCTGCGCGCGCTGGCGCTGGCGTGGCGCCGCGCCCGGCAATACGACCAGGCGGCCGTGCACTGGCGCCAGCTTCTGGACATACGCGGCTGCCCGGCACCGATTCGGCGCGAGGCCGCAGAGGCGCTCGCCATCCATCACGAGCACCGGGTCCGCGACCTGGCGGCCGCCAAAGCGTTTGCGTTACGGAGTCTGGAACCGGAGATGCCGCCGAGCTGGACTCAGGCGGTGAAGCATCGGCTGGCGAGGATCGAACGGAAGCTGGACGGTCGCAAGTCGCGCGTCACCATACCCACGTCGGTACAAACGCTCGACCTGGGACTCCTGACCCGCGACTGAACACGTCCGGCGAGGGAACTGCGACTGGAGACGTGCGACTATCGTGCAGTCGCCGTCGTTGGTTTCTTCGACTTCGCGGCAGCCGCTTTCTTCCTGCTCTCCGACGTCTGTGCGCCGTATTTCTTCGTGAACCGCTCGACGCGGCCCTCGGTGTCGAGCAGCTTCTGCTTGCCGGTGAAAAACGGGTGACAGCTCGAGCAGATTTCCAGGTGCAATTCGGGCTTCGTGGAATGCGTCTTCCACGTGGCACCGCAGGCGCAGCGCGCCTCGACCGCGTGGTACTTCGGATGAATGCCTTCCTTCACAGCGTGCTCCTTGGGCCCTTGGGGAAAACACCATTATATCAGCGGGTTGGACCGGCAGGATAGGCTGCCCATCCCGCCGTCCTGCCCCATCCCGCCCATCCTGCCTATCCTGCCGTCCCGCTTCGTTACGGCGTGGTCGACCGGCGATTCCAGCGGTGCGCCTTCAACGCGTCGCGGAGCCTGGGCGGCAGCGGCACTCCATCGCTCGATGCGAGATTTCGCTCGACGTGGCGCGGCCGCCGCATTCCCGGAATCGTGGTGGAGACGGCGGGGTGTTCGAGGACGAACCGCAGCGCGAGCTCTGCCAGATCCATCCCTTCCGGCACGAGCGGCCGCAGGCGGTCGATGCGTTCCAGGGTGGCGGCGAGATTCTCGGCGTTGAAGTACGTGTTCCGCCAATCCTCCTCGGGCCACGTGGAATGGGGGGTGAGCGTTCCCGTCAGACTGCCTTCGTCGAACGGCACGCGCGCGATGACGGCAATGCCATGCTGGCTGCAGTAGGGGAACAGCTCGTCTTCGGCCCTCTGGTCGAAGATGTTGTAGACCACCTGCACGCTGTCGATCACTCCCGTCTCGAGCGCGCGCAGCACGTTGGTTTCCTCGCGCCGGTTCACGCTGATGCCGAACGCGCGGACGAGCTTCTCGCGTTTGAGATCGTCGACGGCGCGCTGCCAGCCGGCGTCGTGCGCCCACGCGTCACTCCAGACGTGGAACTGCTGGAGGTCGATCGTCTCGACGCCAAGATTGCGCAGGCTCTTTTCCGTGTACTCGCGGATGTGATCGGGCGGGTAGGCGTCGCTGACCGGATACTCGGCCGTCGCCGGCCATTTCATGTTCTTCGGCGGGATCTTCGTCGCGATGAACAGCGGCCGTGTCGCTTGGTCGTCCGGGCGTGAAGGGGACCTGTTGCGCAAGGCCTCGGCCAGCAGCCGCTCGCTTTTGCCGAAGCCGTACGCCCACGCCGTGTCGAAGAAATTGCATCCGAGCGCGAGCGCCCGCTCCAGCGCTCGCAGCGACTCCTCATCGTCGGATCCGGTCCACCCGCCCATGCCCCACATGCCGTAGCCGATTTCGGAAACCTGCCAGCCGGTGCGGCCAAACGTCCGATAGCGCATATACAATCTTCCCATGATCAGCCACGAAATCATCGGCGACGACATGCAGGCGGTCGTCATCACGATGGCGGCCGGCGACGAAGTGCGCGCGGAAGCCGGGGCGATGACCTATATGACGGACGGGATCGAGATGGACGCCCGGATGGAAGGCGGCCTGCTCGGCGGCCTGAAGCGGAAGTTTCTGGCGGGCGAGAGCCTGTTTCTGACCTTCTTTCGCAGCTCGGTCCCGAGCGCGAAAGTGGCGTTCAGCGGCCCGTATCCGGGCAAGATCCTGCGGATGCCGCTGCAGAACAACGCGCTGCTGTGCCAGCGCGACTCGTTCCTGTGCGCCGCGGGACAGATCGACATCAACATCGAATTCACGAAGCGTCTCGGGGCGGGCTTCTTCGGTGGCGAGGGGTTCATTCTGCAGCGGCTGGAAGGGACGGGCGAGGTCTTCATCCACAGCGGCGGCACCATCGTGCCGCTCGAGCTGAAGGCCGGCGAGCGGCTGCGCGTCGACACCGGATGCCTCGTCGCGTTCGACCCGACGATTACCTACGACATCGAGTTCGTCGGCGGCATCAAGACGGCGCTGTTCGGCGGGGAAGGGCTGTTTTTCGCGTCGATGACCGGTCCCGGACGCCTCTGGATTCAGACGCTGCCGTTCTCGCGCCTGGCCGATCGCATCATGCGCGCGCACAAAGGCGACCGCGAGGACGTGAAGCGCGACTTCGGAGGAACCCTGGGCGCGATCGGTGATTTGATCGGCGGCGATCGATAGAGAGCGGCGCGCATCGGTCGACGACAAGATGCGCGGCGACTCGCTATCCTTTCCCGTTGGACATCGAGGCGAGGAAGTCCTGATTCGTCTTCGTTTTCGCCATGCGCGAGAGCAGCAGCTCCATCGCCTCGACGGGCGACAGCGGCGTGAGCACCTTGCGCAGCACCCACACGCGGCTCAGGTCCTCTTTCGGGATCAGCAGCTCTTCTTTCCGCGTTCCGCTCTTCTGAATGTCGATGGACGGGAACACCCGGCGGTCGGTCAGCTTGCGATCGAGGTGGATTTCGAGGTTGCCGGTGCCTTTGAACTCCTCGAAGATGACTTCGTCCATGCGCGACCCGGTGTCGACGAGCGCGGTCGAGATGATCGTCAGCGAGCCGCCTTCCTCGATGTTGCGCGCGGCGCCGAAGAAGCGCTTCGGCCGCTGCAGCGCGTTGCTGTCGACGCCGCCCGACAGCACTTTGCCCGACGGCGGCACGATCGTGTTGTAGGCGCGCGCCAGACGCGTAATCGAGTCGAGCAGGATGACGACGTCCTTCTTGTGCTCGACGAGGCGCTTCGCCTTCTCGATCACCATCTCGGCCACCTGCACGTGCCGCTGCGCCGGCTCGTCGAACGTCGACGAGATCACTTCACCGCGGACCGATCGCTGCATGTCCGTCACTTCCTCCGGCCGCTCGTCGATGAGCAGCACGATGAGGTACACCTCAGGGTGATTGTGCGTGATGCTGTTCGCGATGTTCTGCAGCAGCATCGTCTTGCCGGTGCGCGGCGGCGCGACGATCAGGCCGCGCTGCCCCTTGCCGATCGGGACCATCATGTCCAGCACGCGCGCCGAGAGATTCTCGGCCTCGGTTTCGAGCGAGATCTTCGACTGGGGATAGAGCGGCGTCAGGTTTTCGAAGAACACCTTCTCGCGGGCGCGCTCGGGCGGCTCGAAGTTGACCGCCTCGACCTTGATGAGCGCGAAGTAGCGCTCGCCGTCCTTGGGCGGCCGGATCTGGCCGGAGACCGTGTCGCCCGTGTGCAGGTCGAACTTGCGAATCTGCGACGGCGACACGTAGATGTCGTCGGGTCCGGGCAGGTAGTTGTAGTCCGGCGCGCGCAGGAAGCCGAAGCCGTCGGGCAGCACCTCGAGGACGCCTTCCGAGAAGATCAGCCCGCTCTTTTCGGCGCGCGCCTTCAGGATTTCGAAAATCAGCTCCTGCTTGCGCATGCCGGTGGCGCCGGGCACGTCGAGCCCCTTGGCAATCTTCGTCAGCGCCCCGACGCTCATGTCCTTGAGCGTCGAGAGCTCCAGCTTTTCCGGCGGCGGCGTGGCGGCCTGGCCGGTGCCGCGGGCTTGCGGCTGTTGTGCCGCGGCAGGCGGCGTACTTGTCTCCGGCCTCAGCCGGACTTCCTCAGTCGTTCGATCAGTGTCCACAGTTCGTCCAGTCCTTCGCCTGTGACCGCCGAAACCGGCAGCACGGGATGTTCAAGCACGGATTCCCACGTCCTCAGCGCGCGCATCCGTTCGCCGCGCGCGAGCTTGTCAATTTTGGTCGCGACGACGGCGCATCGATCAGCCGTTCGTTCCAGCCACCGCCAGGCCGCCGTATCACGCTCGAGACCCGGGTGGCGGGAGTCCACGAGCAAAAGAGCTGCGATCGTGTGGTCACGTGGGTCTGCTTGACCCGCCAGACCTGCTCGACCAAAAAAGATCCGCGTCAGCTCTTCGAACTCGCGAGCCGATGGCCGGCCACCCCGCGCGTAGCCGTATCCGGGGAGGTCGACCAGATACAACGGGTCGCGCGCCCCGCGCGCCACCCGATAGATGTTCGCGAGCCTCGTCTTGCCCGGCGCCCCGCTCGTGCGGGCGACGCGCCGGCGCACCAGCGCGTTTATCAGGCTCGACTTGCCGACATTCGAGCGTCCGACCAGCGCTATCTCGTCGAGTTCGTCTCGAGGGAGGTCGGCCGCCGTCGCGGCGCTCCGGACAAACGTGGCTTCGATATTCACACAGGGATTGGGAATTGGGGATTCGGGATTGGGGATTAGCGAGTCGCGAAGCCTGAGCAGATCTGAAGCGCGTCCGCCAATCCTAATCTAATCCCTAACCCCTAATCCCTAATCCCTAGTCCCTAGTGTGTGATGGTGTCGTCGACAATGGCGCTGTCCACCGGCGCCGCCTGGGCCGGGGCCGGCAGGCGCGGCGTCAGCGGCTCGGTCAGCGCGATCTTCAGGACTTCGTCCATCGTCTGGACCATGAAGACGTTCAATGTGTCCAAAACGTTCTTCGGAATGTCCGCCAGGTCCTTCTCGTTGTCCTTCGGCAGGACGATGTTCTTGAGGCCGGCGCGATGCGCGGCGAGCACCTTTTCCTTCACCCCGCCAATCGGCAGCACCTTGCCGCGCAGCGTGATCTCGCCGGTCATCGCGACGTCCTTCTTGATCGGCACGCGCGTGAGCGCCGACACGAGGGCGGTCGCCAGCGTGATGCCGGCCGACGGTCCGTCCTTCGGGATGGCGCCTTCCGGCACGTGGATGTGAACGTCGGTGCGCTTGTTGAAATCCTTCTCGATGCCGAACTCTTCGGCCTTCGAGCGCACGTAGCTCATCGCGGCCTGCGCCGACTCCTGCATGACGTCGCCCAGCTTGCCGGTGAGCGTGAGATGGCCTTTGCCCGGCATCAGCGTCGCTTCCGTCACGAGGATTTCGCCGCCCACTTCGGTCCACGCCAGGCCCGTCGCGATGCCGATCTCGTTGGTTTCCTCGGCCATCGTGTTGCGGTAGCGCGGGACGCCCAGGTATTCGGTGACCTTCTCGGAGGTGATCTCCTCGCTGAAGCTCTTGCCGTGCATGACGACCTGGCGCGCCACCTTGCGGCAAATCGACGAGATCTCGCGCTCCAGGTTTCTGACGCCGGCTTCGCGGGTGTAGCGCTGGATGATGGTCGAGAACGCGACATCGTTGAGCACGATGTTGTCCTTCGTCAGGCCCGCGCCTTCGATCGCTTTCGGCGCCAGGAACTTCATCGCGATCTGGACCTTCTCGATCTCCGTGTAGCCGGCCAGTTGCATCACTTCCATGCGGTCGCGCAGCGCCTGCGGAACCGTGTGGAGCACGTTGGCCGTGCAGATGAACATCACGTTCGACAGGTCGTACTCGACGTCGAGGTAGTGGTCGAGGAACGTGTGGTTCTGCTCGGGGTCGAGCACCTCGAGGAGCGCCGCGGACGGATCGCCGCGGAAGTCCATCGACATCTTGTCCACTTCATCGAGCAGGAACACGGGGTTCATCGTGCCGGCCTTCTTCATCATCTGGATGATCTGGCCGGGGAAGGCGCCGATGTAGGTGCGGCGGTGGCCGCGGATTTCCGCTTCGTCGCGCACGCCGCCGAGCGAGAGGCGCACGAACTGCCGGTTCATCGCGCGCGCGATCGACTTGGCCAGCGACGTCTTGCCGACTCCGGGCGGTCCGGAGAAGGTGAGGATGGTGGCCTTCGGCTTCTTGACCAGCGCGCGCACCGCGAGGAATTCGAGAATGCGCTCCTTGATCTTCTCGAGGCCGTAGTGATCTTCGTTCAGGATCTCCTCGGCGCGCTTCAAGTCGCGGCTCTCGCGGCTCTTCTTGTGCCACGGCACGGCGATGAGCCAGTCGAGATAGTTGCGCGAGACCGTCGCCTCGGCGGACATCGGCGGCATCGCCTCCAGGCGCTTCAGCTCCTGGATCGCCTTTTCCTCGACGTCCTTGGGCATCTTGCCCTGTTCGATCTTCTTCTTGAGCTCGTCGACTTCGTTGCCCTTCTCGTCCTTGCGGCCGAGCTCCTTCTGGATCGCCTTCATCTTCTCGTTCAGGTAGTACTCCTTCTGCGCCTTCTCCATCTGCTTCTTGACGCGCGACTGGATGCGGCGGTCGACCTGGAGTTTGTCCACCTCGATCTCGAGGATGCCGGCAATGCGGTTCAGCCGTTCGATCGGCGTGATGATTTCGAGCAGGTTCTGCTTCTCGTCGACGCCGACGAGCAGGTGCGCGGCGATCGTGTCGGCGAGCTTGCCCGGGTCGTCCACGCGGACGGCCGCGATCATGGCGTCGTAATGCAGGTTGTTCGAGAGCTTGACGTATTGTTCGAAGAGCGCCACCACGCGGCTCATCGTCTGTTCGGCGTCCGGACTCGTCTCGCGCTGCTTCGGCAGCACCTTGACGACGACGCGGTAGAAGCCTTTGTCTTCCTTCCACTCGACCGCGCGGGCGCGATCGACGCCCTCGACGAGCACCTTGATGTTGCTGTCGGGCAGCTTCAGGCTTTGCACGACGTTGGCCACGCAGCCCATCGTGAAAATGTCTTCCGGCCGCGGATCGTCAACGGACGCGTCGTGCTGCGCCGCCAGGAAGATGCGCTTGTCCTTGAGCAGCGCGTGTTCGAGCGCGCGCGTCGACGAGGGCCGTCCGATCACGAACGGCATCATCATGTGCGGAAACACGACGACATCGCGGAGCGGAACGATCGGCAGGGTCTCGTACACTTCCAACGGGGTCTCCAACTTTTCTATCCGGCCTTTTCGATTAACGTGATCGGCTTGTCCTTGGCGAGCACCACTTCACGCGTGATGGTGACTTCGCGGACCTTCTTCTGGTTCGGTACCTGATACATCAGGTCGAGCATCAGCTCTTCGATGATCATCCGGAGGCCGCGCGCCCCGATCTTGCGCTCGAGCGCCGACTCGGCAATCGCGTCGAGCGCGTCGTCGGTGAAGCGGAGCTTCACGTTCTCGTACTCGAACAGTTTCATGTACTGACGTGTGATGGCGTTGCGCGGTTGCGTGAGGATCTGGATGAGCGCCGCCTTGTCCAGTTCGTGGAGCGTGCCGACAACCGGCAGCCGGCCGACGAATTCGGGGATGAGGCCGTACTTGATGAGGTCCTGCGGCTCGAGCTGCTCGAGCGTCGCGCCGATGTCGCGGCTGCGCAGCGATTTCACGTCCGCCTTGAAGCCGAGCGTCTTCTTGCCAACGCGGCGCTCGATCGCCTTGTCGAGCCCGACAAAAGCGCCGCCGCAGATGAACAGGATGTTGCTGGTGTCGACCTGGAAGAACTCCTGGTGCGGATGCTTGCGGCCGCCCTGCGGCGGGACGTTGGCGACCGTGCCTTCGAGGATCTTCAGGAGCGCCTGCTGGACGCCCTCGCCCGAGACGTCCCGGGTGATCGAGGGGTTCTCGTCCTTCCGGCAGATCTTGTCCACTTCGTCGATGTAGATAATGCCCTGCTGGCACTTCTCGATGTCGCCGCCGGCCG
>Ga0137369_10001160_pt1 | contig 26139 bp, 20 predicted proteins | sample SagtaG_12_FD_104918 | JGI IMG/M metagenome (GOLD analysis project Ga0137369, IMG submission 104918) | Vadose zone soil microbial communities from Sagehorn Ranch, Mendocino, California, USA - Sage1_L_113_16 metaG | ecosystem: Environmental > Terrestrial > Soil > Vadose zone | place: USA... | reverse complement strand
GCCGAGCCACAGGCAGATGCCAGCCGCCAGGAGGGCGAGGAGCAGGGCCGGGAAGACGGCCTGCTGGGCCGGACACTCCCCGAGGATCGGACGCGGCACCCGCGGCAGGCCAGCGCCGGCGGACACGCCCGCGTCGGGCAGCGGGGCCAGCGAATCGAGGGCCTGCGCCGCCCAGTGGGCGGCCTGCCGGACGTGCACGCCCGGCCGCTTCGCCGCGGCGCCCTGGGCCGCGTGGTAGCGCGTCCAGGCCAGGGCCGTCCGCCCTTCGAGGAACCGCGGGCCGAGAACGACTACGAGGAGCAATAGGAGAAGGAACGCCTCGACCAGGAGGCTTCGCACGAGAGAGCCCCCGCGGGCCGAAGCCGGGCGGACGTACTCCGAGGCCGCCATGGACCGGAAGCTAGTGGTCGCGGGCCAGGATGAAGTCGGGCAGGACCTCGAGCGCCTCCCGGTAGGGCGAGCGCTCGAAGGCCGACAGGTCGCGCCGGGCGGCCTCGGCGTAGGTCTCGGCCAGGGCCCGCGCCTCGTCGAGGGCGCCGTGCTCGCGGGCCAGGCGCACGATCTCCTCGCGGGAGACGCGCCCGAAGCCGCGGTCCGCCAGGACCGTCCCCACCTTCTCGATCCCCGGCCGCCCCGCCTTGCGCAGCAGGAAGATCATGGGCAGGGTGACCTTCCCTTCGCGCAGGTCGTTGGCCACCGGCTTGCCCAGGGTCTTCTCCTCGGCCGTGAAGTCGAGCAGGTCGTCCACCATCTGGAAGCAGATGCCGAGGTTCGAGCCGTAGCTCGCGACCGCCCTCTCCTTCTCCTCGCCCACCGCCCCCAGGATGGCCCCGATGCGCAGGCAGGCCGCGAAGAGGTCGGCGGTCTTCCTCCGGATGATGTCGATGTGGTCCGCCTCGGTGACGTCCAGGTTGCCGTTGCGCTCGATCTCCAGGATCTCCCCCTCGATCATGCGGAGGGTCACCTCGGAGAGCAGGCGCAGGATGGGCAGGTTGTCCTGGGAGAGGGCCATGGCCATGGACTTCGTGTAGAGGAAGTCCCCGAGCAGGACCGTGATGTCGTTCCCCCAGCGGCTGTTCACGCTGCGCCGCCCGCGTCGCACCGTGGCCTCGTCGATGATGTCGTCGTGGAGGAGGGTCGCGGTGTGGATGAACTCCACCACCGAGGCCAGGAGGATGGCGCGCTCCCCCCGGTAGCCGCACAGCCGGCTGCCCAGGAGCAGGAGGGCGGGCCGGATGCGCTTCCCCCCGCCCTTCTGGATGTAGCGGCCCATCTCGGCCAGGAGCCCCACGTCCGAGCGGACCTGCACCTCGAAGAGCTCCTCGACCCTGGCCAGGTCGTCCTCCACGAGGGCCACGATCTCCTTGAGGCCCGCCACGCTGCCCCGTCCCACGGGATCCGCCGCTGCCACGAAATCCTACCTGTAGTTGGTGAACTGCATGTCGATGCCCAGGTCGGTCTCCTTGAGCAACCGGATGACCGCCTGCAGATCGTCCCGGTTCTTGCCGGACACGCGCACCTGGTCGCCCTGGATGGCGGCCTGCACCTTGAGCTTGGTCCCCTTGATCAGCTTCACGACCTCCCGGGCCTTCTCGGAGGGGATCCCCTTCTGGAGCGAGACTTTCTGGCGCGCGGTCCCCCCGAGCGCCTTCTCCACCGTCCCGAAGGTCAGCGCCTTCAGGGGGACGTTGCGCTTGACCAGCCGCCCCTCGAGCACGTCGCGCACCGCCTTCAGCTTGAACTCGTCGGAGGAGGAGAGGACGATCTCCTCCCCCTGCAGCGTGACGTCGGAGCCCGTCCCCTTGAGGTCGAAGCGGGTCACGATCTCCTTCATGGCCTGCGCGATCGCGTTCTTCACTTCCTGCAGGTCCACACTGCTCACGACGTCGAAAGAGCTCTCGGCCATGCTCCGGTAGGTCTTGAGGTAGAGGCGTCCGGACCGGACGTCAGCCGGTAAGGTGACGGATTCGTTGGGGTTTGTCAAACGTGGGGCGGCCGCCCGAACAGCCGCGCGTAGTTCGCCCCCGCGGCCGTCGCCACGTCCTCCAGGCTGGTCCCTCGTAACGCTGCGACCTTCCGGGCGACCTCCACCACGAAGGACGGCTCGTTGCGCTTTCCGCGGTGCGGGGGCGGGGCGAGGAACGGGGCATCCGTCTCCACCAGGAGGCGATCGAGCGGGACTTCCTTCGCCACCGCCTGGATGCCCTCGGCCCGCGGGAAGGCCACGATCCCGGAGAACGAGATGTAGAAGCCGAGGGCCAGGGCCCGGCGGGCCAGCTCTTGGCCGCCGGTGAAGCAGTGGATCACCCCCCCGACCTCCCCCGCGCCTTCTTCCTCCAGGAGCGTCGCCGTCTCCTCGTCGGCCTCGCGAGTGTGGACGATCACGGGCAGGCCGACCTCGCGGGCCAGACGCACCTGACGCCGGAAGGCCTCACCCTGGACGGGCCGGGGCGAGTGGTCGTAGTGGAAGTCCAGGCCGATCTCGCCGATCGCCACGATGCGGCGGTCCTTGCCCAGGCCCCGCAGCTCGTCGTAGACGGCCTCGCTCGCGAGCTTCGCCTCGTGGGGATGGAGGCCCGCTGAAACCGGCAGGCCGAGTCCGGTCGCCACCCGCAGGGCCCGCCGGTGGCCGGCTTCCTCGTCCACCCCCCCGACGATCAGCATGGTCTCGACACCGGCATCACGGGCGCGGGCCAGGACGGCGTCCCGGTCGGCATCGAACTGCGGCATGTCGATGTGGCAGTGTGAGTCGACGGTGGCGAAGTTTGCCGGGTCAGTCATTTCCGGGCCTAACTTCAATTCTGACCTGTATTCTAGCGGTTTCTAGAAGTCTCAGCAGGTTTCGTTTGGTTCCAGGTGATTCCTGTCTTTCTGCTACCTATCTGCTACCTAGCCATGCTATGCTCCCACTGCGGAGTCGGTAGTGAGAGCGCACTTGACGGGCCGGATCATCAGCACCCTCCCGGCGCCACCCGTCGGCCAGTGGGACTACTTCAACGACTCGGGCGGCGCCGTGCCCGGCTTCTCCGTCCGCGTGAGCGCCGGAGGCAAGCGCGCCTATACCCTTCTCTATCGGCTCAGGGACTCGCCGCGAACGCGCCGGTTGAAGCTCGGTGACGTGTCTCACCTGTCCCTCGCCGACGCCCGCCAGCTCGCCAAGGAAAAGCTCCGCGAGATCGACCTCGGCCGCGATCCCGCCGGCAAGAGAACTGCTCCGGACGTGCGCGCGCTCGCTGAATCGTACATCGAGAGCCGTGGCCCGGACTTCCGGCCGCGGACGCTCGCCGGCTACCAACAGATGGCCAAACGGCTCCCCCCTTCGATTGCCCACACCAAGGCCGCCGAGCTTCGCCGCGCCGACCTACGCGTTCATCTCGAAAAGGCGGCTCGCCGCGCGCCGGTCATGGCCAACCGCTTCGCGCAGTTCCTCAAGGCTGTCTTTCGGTGGGGCCTGGACGAGGAGCTTATCCCCGCGAACCCGATCGAAGGGCTGAAGCGACCGCGAAAGGAACAGAAGCGCGACCACGTTCTCTCGGACCCGGAAATCGCGCTCCTGTGGAAGGCCACGGAGCCGGCCAAGCCGGCCGTCGTCGCCCTCGTCAAGATCCTCCTGCTTCTGGGCCAGCGGCTGGGCGAAACGATGGCGATGCGCTGGAAGGACCTCGACCTGAAGGCCAACCCACCCGTCTGGACCATCCCGGGCGAGGTCCGCAAGAACGGCCGGACGCACGTCGTCCCGCTCTCCCCCACCGTCCTCCGCATCCTCGCCGAGCTGCGTCCGGTCACGGGCGACAAGGAGCGCGTTTTCCACAAGGTCTCGTACAGCACCCGCGAGTTCTGGTTCGGCCCGATCCGCCAACGGGCGCTGGCCGCCGGCGCCGGGTACTTCAAGCCCCACGACCTGCGCCACGGGCGTCTCTCGGCTGTCCAATCCCATCGTCGCGTCCAAGATCCTCCGCCACACCGCGTTGCCTGGAGTCCCGAGCGTTACGGCGATCTACGACCGCTACGACCGGCTACCCGAGAAGGCCGCGGCGCTCACCGCCTGGGGCAATCACGTCGACGCGTTGGTCAGCGGCTCACGGAGAGCTGCCGTCGTCCCTCTAGCGCGAGGCTGAACAGCCCGTCACAGGAACTCAAGCTTCAGAGTCAGGTCGGGACTCGGTCCCCCCGCGTGGCCCCCCGACCCGCAAGAACCGCCAACTCACTACGGGACTTTACTCGGCTCAAACTCCGAGCTGGCGAGAGTCTGTCGGAACCTGGTCATTGAGTGGCTGTGCTTCTGTCCGGACATGCGGAGGCGTTCTTAGGCTAGCGAGCGCGTTCCTTCGACCAGGCATACGTTCAATGTACGCCGCTCGCCCTCAGTATCTCTCAGTCGCAGCGCTACCCCACGCGCGCGTAGGCATAACCGGCCTTCTTTACGTATTGATTGAAATACTGACCGCAAGAGGCCGCCGTAAAGAAGCCGTCAAACACCTCCTTTGGCACTTGAAAGTAATGATACTCGATACCGGACTGGAGCCTAACGCCTAAGGTTGCGTTTTCTGATTCGTAACCCACAGCGGCGATCGTCGAGGACGAGACTGGAAGGTAGTCCATTGGTCCCCCGCGCAACCCCAATATTATAAGGTGCTTTGCCGTCGCCATGCGGTTATCGCGCTCGCATAGTCCACAACGGCACCCCTCGCCTGGGACCAAAGCCCTGAGACGTTCGGGTCGCCGCTATTCGGCCGCGGCTCAATCAGGTCGATGCGAATTCGGCTCGGCATTTGAATGGCCTCACCTAGAATCAGTGCCTCGCCAGTTCGGAGGACCGGAAGTAGGTTAATCAGTCCCGACAGTTCGTCAGGGACGGTACTCTTGACGCGCCCTTGATCCGCGCTGTTTGTAAGACGCAGGGAAACAAACGTTCCGCATTGGGATAGGATGGTCTCGTCTAGCTCCGACGGACGCTGACTGACAACGACGGCGCCCACGCCATACTTGCGCCCCTCCTTGAGGATGCGTTGCACGGAGCGCCGAGCGTAGCCCTGAATGAAACGAACCTCGCCACTAGGAAGGTACGTGTGCGCCTCCTCGAAGATTAAGAGCAGCGGACGCGTTTTACCCACCCCCGGAAGGTTCCGACCCCAAAACATCGTCTCGAAAAGGACTCGCGCTAAGAGCCCTACGACGAGATCGATGGTTTCGGAGGGAATGCCCGCGAGATCCAGAATGGTGATTGCGTGCTCGTGATCAATCCACGAGGCGACTAACTCGTGAAGATCCTGAATAGCACCATCATATGGTGCAGGCGTCAAAAGAAAGTCAAAGCGGCGGTCTTTTAGACGCCCCAGCATCTTGTTAACGTAGACGCCCATGATCGGAGGCGGCTGCGCTTTGAACGGCGGGGCGGATCCGGCGCCGGGGGGTTGAAACTGGGCCGAGATCAAGAGTTGCGGGTTACCCTCTGACACTAGCGCTTCACTGGTTCGGCCCATGTCCTGATAGGTCGCTCGCTCCTTCCGATCAAAGTGGTACCATAGAGCCCGGACCGCAAACGGCAGCGGTGAGTCAACGGTGACTTCGTTCTGATCCAGCGTCTGACCCGGCGGAGTTGCCTTCACCGTGGCCGCGGCCGCCTTACGCATCTCGAAGACGCGGTCGCGCAGAAGGGCATCCTGCTGCGTTTCGGTCCCTGACCTTCGATCGACCAAAAACCAGCCCAGTTCGTCGAAAGATAGCGCCCAGTACGGCACAAGAAGAGGGTTTGTTGGATCGCTGATTCGGAACACGCGGCTTTGGCCTTGCAGCGCCCCGCCATACTCCCCGTGTGGGTCGATAACAACCACACGAGCACTCGGAAACGTACCCGCGGCTATGGCGCGAAGTACCGCGGCGACCGTGTTGGATTTACCCGAACCGGTTGACCCTAAGACGGCAGCGTGTCGTGTTACTAGCTTGTCGAGATCGATCGTAGCCGCCAGACTTTCGGACGCTGAATGGGCACCGATGCGTATTTGCGATGATCCTGTGGCTCGGTATATGTGCTCGAGGTCCCGTTGGGTAACGATATGTACCTCGTCATCGAGTGTCGGATAAGCACTGAGCCCACGCTCGAACTGCTCGTTGCCGTACGCCTCGCCGAGTAACTGAATCTCTAGAGTCCGCTGCGCTCGTGGCCCTAGGAATTCCTCGCCTTCCTCGACCTGAAGTTCAACGGAGCCGACCATCGAAACGATGCCATACACGTTCAAGAATCCCAGAGGGATGCGCACAAACGAGCCAATTTGTCCCACGCGATACACGCGTCCATCGACAATTGGGTTGCTAGAGGGCAAATCACGCGCCAGCTCAACGTAGACCTTCGAGCCGATTACCCGCTTCACCTCGCCGAGAAACGTGGGATCCGTCTTCACACTGAAGGCGTTGTGGTGGAAGACGCCGCCGTCGCCCGTGGCGTGGTGCTGAGGCCCAAGCCCGTAAAGAATACGCTGAGAAACTCCGTGAGCGCCGAGAAGTTGCCCAGCGTGAATACTTTACCAGCGTCGTCCCAGAAGGGCCACGTCGTGAGAGGTGGCGCGTGTGGTTTCGCCGGCGGCGTCCACGGTTCCAGAACACCCGCGATGCAGGCTTGGTCGGGTCCGTATACCGACAGGTTTCGCAGACTTCTCGCGAGCTCGACCGCTCGAACCACTGCCGGAGATGCTGATAGCTTGCTGTGTATGAGTGCAGCGACCGCGAGACGAGGATTATTTCGGAGCGCCTCGTAGAGGATCTCATTGATGTGCTCGTCACTGAACGAATAGCCAGAGACGACCAGGAACGTCTCTCCCGTCGAGAGCAGCTTTCTTAGCCGATCGTGATACGCAACGAACGGCAGTTTTCTGGAGTCGGAGTATTTCTGGCGTGAGGGGAAGATCAATAGTTCGTCGTCGTTTGCCGGCGCCGTTCCGTAGGTGCGAATGATTCGCCTTGTATTCGTCATCGGGTCCTTCCTTACCCGCCATCCAATAGATCCATGGAGTTTCCATACTCGCACCCAGGACCTCGGCGGATAGGCCATTTCGTATGGCCTGCTGGCGTCAGCTTCTACAGTCACGCTGGAGAAGTAAGGCGCTATTGATCCCACGAACCCATCGAAATGTGCCGTTTCAGTCGCCTCTAGCCCGAGCTCCACGAGCACATCGTAGTTTGTAGTGAAGATCTCGATTGGCCATTCGCGGCGAACAAATCGCACCCAGTTCGCGAACTTAGTCTGCGGCCCAATGCCGTGCGGTGGGTCGCCGCTGACGAGTGTGAAAATGGCTCGGCAGATCGCCCTATCGAGCTCGGTGGCCGCCTTGCCCTTGAGTCCACCTGCTATGTAGTCTGCCGACTCTCCAATCAATTCGCGACAGAGGCGGACTTTGTCTAAGACGTGCTCAACGCTCGCGCCGCTGCCGGCTTCACTTAGAAGACGATCGTAATGCGTTTTGTCGCTGGCGGAGAGCTGGGTGCGCACCTCACTGGTGAGCGCCGCGATGCCGGGTAAACCCACGGCTTGGGACGTTCCCGCACCGAAGAGAAAGGCGATTCGCCGCTTGTCGGACGACAGTTGATCGCGTAGTTCGTTCGCTTCCCGAAAAGGATCGTACATCAGACCTTCGCTCGAGCCTGCGCCTACAGACCGCGCAATAGCAGCTGGACCTGGCTCTCGATGTCATACTCTTAGCAAGCCGCCGGTCAGAGCCGCCAAGCGGCTGCCAGCGGTAGCAGCGCCAGCCTTGGAGCGGAGCCCACAACCGCCCGAACAGTGGGAGTCATGCTCTCGCAGGCGCTACGGCCGCTTCGTGCCGTTAGGGTACGATCAGGCTCGAAGTGCTGTCAAGGCGAAAAGGCGCGCCGAGAGGAGTAGCTGTGGGGAGCGTGAATTACGCTTGAGCGATCGCCTGACGGTGAATGGTCTACGTATCGAAATGGGCCTTGGTGCGGCGCCTCGCGCACTCGGCTGGACCCGGCCATGCGTCGAGCGTGAGCGCTCTTAAATGAACGCTATCGTCCTGACGCCGTCGTTTGAGCCAAACAACCGGACGGCACTGCCGAACTTAAAGAGCTGACGCGTCCTTGCCTGGTGTCGTGTACTTCCTGTCCTCCCAAGCCCAGATCTTGAGAAGGGCCAGTGCCGGCAGACAAGCGACGTCAATTAAGACTCCACCCGGCAATCGAACCACGACGGCTGTTGCGAGAGCCTCGGTCAGGCCCCGTACGTTCATGACGTCTACGCCCTCCGGTGGCCAAGCGATGCTTCGGTCCGGACGCTCCACTCTGCCAAAGGGCATGATGTCGAAACGTTGGTCCCCGAACCAGAGGCGATGAGCTGGACCTTCGGCCGTGAACATGCCCGACGCGAGCAGCTTCTTGCGCACGCGGAGAAATGCCTTCCAGTCGCGGACGGCGAGCGCCAGATCCGTGTCCTCGGTCGCCCGCTGCATCACGATGCCGTGCGCATGAACGAGGAGGATGTCGCGAGCGGCCGCACCCACCAGGAGAAGGGGTGTGTCGTCCGCTGCCCTGCGGACGGATGAGAGCAGCCGGGCGAGTGACCCCAGGACGGCGCGGTCAGACAAATCGAGCGATGAGTTGGCCACGGAGAAGCTGCGCAGTTTCGAGGCACCGAGCGTCCCCGATGGCGAGGAGATCGGCGTAGACGAGAAGGGTCGGCGTGAGGTGCGGCTTTTCCCCTGGGAAGCCCCAGAAGCGACGCCTGAAGTCGACGTTGCCCTCGGCGTCGGCCTTGAGGTGTAGCTTCAGACCCGCCTTGGGATCGATGGCCTGAGCGTAGAAGGTGGCGGTACCGGTACGCAGATGACGGCTGAGACGTGCTGCGGCCAGCTCACCGCCTACAAGCAGGTCTTTCGGCCAATCCGCTGTGCGGCTATAAAGAGCTTCGACGTTCCCGCGGAATCGGCCCAGCAGGAGCCGCGGCCTCAGCGTGCGGGCATACGCTTCCGTCCACTGGTCGAGTAGGCGCTCACCGTTGATAAGGCGGCGACGCCCGCCGACGTCGGCGAGGTAACCGAGGCCAGGCAGTTCTGCCATGACTTCGCCCACGGTGCCGTGCGCGACTCCAGCGTCGACGGCGATCTCGCGGTAGGGACGAGCCACAAGCTCGGGCCGTGCGAGCAGAGCAAAGAGAATCTGAAGGCCGGTGGCCTGAAACGCGCGACCGCGTTCGGCGGGCGGTCGCTGACCAGCGGGGCGCTGACCCTTCACGAAGACTACGAGCTGGTCCCTCTCGCCCTCGGTCAGGCGCACCGGAACGATGGCGACCCGACGAGGTCGAGCAGCGATCCGTTCATCGCTCTTCGTGGCGGCCGAATCGTCGAGCAGCGTGCGCGCCATGATCCAGTGATACTTCGACCGCCGTGCAGGCGAGGACCGTTCCGCGGTGTCCACCGAAAATGGAGCGCCCTGGAACGTCCTGAAACATGCTGTCGCGGCGAACGAGAAGTGAGCCGCGTAGTCGGTTGTGAGCGCGTAGGCGCTCACCCAACTTGCTCCCCATCTCAGCGATGAGATCCGCGAGCCCTTCCGGAGATCCTCTGCGTCTCGCTAGGGTAAACTCGCTGCCGTCGTCAGGCTCATGACCGAAGGCGGGCCACGGCGTGGCAGCCGCCCGGGCTTGAGAGAGACCAGGAGCCTATGACCGACCTTCCGGCCGCGACCTTCCTGCTCTTGCGAGATGCCTTCTTCGAGCCCGGCCCGAAACCAAGACCCTTTCGTTTGCGAGACAAGCGCAACACCCAGGACGATCCCTTGGACGAGCACATTCAACAGTTCCTCTCCGAGCGGGCTGCGCGCGATATCTACATCTTCAAGGCACCCGGCCCCTTGATCACGCCCGATCTCGTCGTGCTCCGCCCGAAGCTGTGCGATGGGGCACCTCGCGCCACGCTGCAGGGAGATCCCAGCCGGATCGTGGGGATCGAGGTCAAGAAGCTGGAGAGGCAAAGAGGCGGGAGCGTGGCCAGGGCCTCGGGCATGGACTACAACACGACGCCTCCCTGCGGCACTATCCGGGTCTATGATCGATTCTCTCGCCCGCTCGACATCAAAGGCTTCTACCTCTTCGTGTGCCAGGAAGCGGTAGAAGGCCGCCCCGGGGAGTACCAGGTTACCGCGCTGGTCCTCTGCGATGGCAATCTCCTCAACGCGGACTTCGGCCTCTACCTCTCGATCGTGGGGGAACGCACCAAACGAACCGGACTGGGCACATACCGCGACGGTGCCGATCGGAATCGGCCCATGCTGATCTTCGTCAATCCCCTCGGAACCACGCTGCTCGATAACCAGGTCACCCTGATTCATTCGCGGCCAGACCTCGAAGGGGACTTTCCGGACCTCCGGCACGTCGGCATGATCAGGCGAACAGTCCGCGATGCCGCGGCCGCAGTCTTCCACTGCTATCGAGTCCCCGCCGATATCGCCAAGGACCATCAGCCCTTCGAGGCCGAGGACCCGTTCCCGACGCCGGCACGGACAGACAAGACGCAGGCGCGTGGAAGGTTCCGAATCGAAATCGCGCCCGGAGAATAGAGCGCGGGCTCAGGCGCCGCCGGTGTGGCGATGTAGTCGGTCGATGACCGACTCAACTGCCTCATCGGCCGCCGCGAGCTGCATGGCCAGCTCGGGCTTCCACGGCTGCGTGGAAAGCCGGCGAATCACCTGAGCCATCAGCACAACGCGAACGTCGTTGCGGCTGAGACGACGACCGGCCGCCTTGAGCCGTTCAACCTGGCATTCCGCGTCGCCGGCCGCGTCTTCGATCGTAGGACGAACATCGATCGTGCTGTGCCCCGAGGCAACCCTTTTCCGGCATACAAGAATCACGTCGAGATCGATGGGCTCAGCGGCCTGGTGCTTCGGCATGGCCACCGACATCTCTGCCTTCATTGGGTGCGCCGCTACGATCGTGAACCCGCCACGGGTCACCGCCTCCAAGACCGATTGCCAGCCCTCGGCTCGGGAATGGTGGTAGCTGAAGATCAGAAGCCCGTCACGGGTGAGGACACGGTGGCACTCCTGCCATACGCCTTGCAGGCGTTCGGTGAAGACCTCCGCGGACGTCTGCTGGACCTCCGCCTGCGACCGCGTGCTGGCGCGCGTATGGTCGCCGTTCTGCCCCAGGAGATGGCGTTGCCACACGTAGAAGAAGTCCGCGAGCTGCGAGTAGTGGACGTTGTCGAAGAAAGGTGGATCGGTGACGACAGCATCCACACTCCCGTCGTCCAAGTCCGTCGTCGAAGAATCGCCGCAGGACAGGTACACCGTCTTGCCGTCGCGGAAGTCAGCGAAGTCCTTGGCTGATCGGTGCGCGATCGGGACCGAGAGGCCGTACACCTTCTCGCTGCTCAGCTTGCCGTTCCTGCGGCTGACCCGGATCTCGGAGGGGTCCTCGCAGTAGTCCAGTGCGCGCAGGATCCGGCTCTCGAACAGCGTGGTGAAGGAGCCTGAGCTCTTCGGCGTGCCCCAGACATTCGCCTCCAGGGGCGTGCGCTCTGGCTTGAGGATGTGATGCGAGAACATGTGCCGGACCGCCCCAGTCCCCTCCCCCTTGAATGAAGCAAACATGTTGTTGAACTCGAGGACGCCGGAGAACAAGCAAGCGAAGAGGTCGCGCAGACTCGAGTCAGGAATTGCCCTGATTCGCTCGGCGAGCATGCTCAGGCAGAGGAGCTGCCTCGCGTTGAACATCTGGTGCCAGTGCGTGTAGCCGTAGTTCAGGGCCTGATTCGTGTTGTACCCGGGCTCGATCCCGACGACCGGATAGGACGCCAAGCGCTTCGAGAGAAGCGCTGCGGCCTCCTCATGGAGGTCCCGGTCGAAGCCGTCGGTGGCTGCGTACTCTTTCTCTCCGTTCGGCAGCAGAACCATCTTCGCGTAAAGGCGGTGCTCCGGCGGGCGTCCCCCTGCCCTGACAGTCTTCGCGATGGGAAAGGTGTGCCTGCACTTGGGGCAGGTTGCCTTGGGTCCCTTCGCCGGCCCGGCTTGTGGATCGAAGGACTCTCCGCAGCTCCCACAATCCACGGACTCAGCGTCGTGCCGTGCAAGATTGACCGCACCACAGGTCGGGCACAAGACCCTCGCCTCGGGGAACCGCGCCGGGTAGGCGTGCTGGGCAAACACGTAGGACGAGAAGAGATCCACGGAGGCAAGGCACTCGGGACACGGGACGAACTTCACCCAGAAGAAGTAGAGAACGTCCGCCATCGTGCCATCGGCTAGCCGGGCGCGGTAGAAACGCTTGATCTGGCGCGCCACGTCTTTCTCGATAGCCCGATACGCGCCTAGGACCTTAGCCCTCGGATGAACGCCAAGCGCGTTCCGCACGATGAAGTGGGAAACGGGATTGATGTCCCGGCCGACAGCGCGGGCGCCGAGCTTGAGCGCTTCTCCGATCGTTGTCCCGCTGCCCATGAATGGGTCGAAGACCACGACGTCGGGAATCCGGGCGGGCTGGTAGAAGAGGCGTTGAACGTCCGTCCCCTTCGGCGCGAAAGCTCCGAGCAGGATCGCCCGAAACACCGAGCCGAGTCGCTGGGCCCACCATTTGTGGATGTGGTAGACGGGTCGATGGACCTCTTTCCGCCAGCTCTCGAGCTCGGCTACGTCAGCGAACTGCTCGAAGGGAAAGGCGGGATCCTCTATTGCTCGTACCCCACTGCTCCGGGCCAAGACGACCGTGTCGTCGGAAAGGCCGAGGCTTTCGGACAGGAGCAGTTGACCCCCGCCGTGATCCCGTCGAGTGCTTGCCGTCGGCATCGGCTGTCGCGACCCCCTCAAGGACTTGTTTAGCCGTACGCCTGGATTGTCCCACAGCCTGAGTGCCCTACGAGGTCCGGCCGATCCCTCGGGGGTTACATGACGCCTGATTCTTGGCTATCCTGCTCCCGGCATGGCCGAGCGCGCCGCGGTCGAGCGAGACGACGGCTCCCCTAACGTCCCCGGTGAGCACTCCGCCTGGCCAGCCTGGGTCAGCGCCACCGAGACCCTCAACTTCTGCGCGGACGACCCGTTGCTCGATTGGCTGGATCTCCACGGTGCCGCGGCCGGATTCACGCGCGATGACGAAGACCCGCGGTACGACGTACGCACGGACTTTGCCGCCTTTCGGCTCCAAAAGGCACGAGAGTTCGAAGATGTGCTCATGACGTACCTGCCCCGGAATTTCGACCTCGTACGGATCGCCGGCGGGCCACGTGACGCCCGAGACCGTGAGGCTGCTCGGCGAACCTGGCGGGCCATGAGCGAAGGTGCAGAGCTCATCGCCCAAGCAGTTCTTTGGGACGCGGAGAGCCAGACCTACGGCGTGCCCGACCTGCTGGTGCGAAGCGACGTGCTGAACCGTCTGGTGCCCGGCGCCATCTCGCCCGAGGACGCGGCAGTAGTCGCCCCAGACCTGCCGGGAGCCCGTTGGCACTACCGAGTCGTCGACGTCAAGTGCACGACCCTCCGCCTTCTCAAGGACGGTCGCGCGGGCGGCCATCACCACGAACAGAAGGTGCAGTTGTGGATCTACAACCAAGCGCTCGGACGGCTGCAGGGCCTGACGCCACCAAGCAGCTACCTGCTTGGCCGTAGATGGGATTGGAACAACGGCAAGGCGCGCGGGCGCTCCGCGTTTGAGCGACTGGCGCGGGTCGATCAGGATGAGGAAGGGCTTGCCGATCTTGCTCGGAGCGCCTGCGATTGGGTGCGTCGTGTGCGTTCGGAGGGGAGCACGTGGCAGGTTCTTCCGGAGCCGTCCCGTGAGGAACTCCGGCCTAGCCTGCGGCGGGGACACGGTGACGATCACCCCTGGGACCAGGCCAAGGAGCGCATCGGCACGGCTCTCGAGGACCTGATGATCGTCCCGCGCGTGTCGCGCAGGCTACGGGCCGAGGCGTTGGCGCGCGGGCTCCGCCGTTGGACGGATCCAGCCTGCACCGCTGCGGCCTTGGGTATTGGCGGGGCCAAGAACCCCGCCGTCGTGGACGCAGTGCTCCGAGCCAACCGGTCGGAGGGAGATCCCGTTTCGCCCGACAAGGTCACGGCGAACGAGGCGCTCTGGAGGGTACCGGCACCGGCGGAGTTCTACGTGGACTTCGAGACCGTGAACGACCTCGACGACGACTTCTCACGCTTCCCCGAGGCGGGAGGGCAGACGCTCATCTTCATGATCGGGTGTGGGCACCTCGCGGACACTGGCTGGCAGTTCCACGTCTTCACCGTCAACCGGCTAACAGAGCCAGAAGAAGCACGCATCATCGGAGCGTGGTTGGCCCACATGCACCAGGTCTGCGCCGCGCGCGGGACTTCCCTGGACAAGGCGAGGCTGTTCCACTGGTCTCCGGCCGAAGAGAGCAGCTTCACGGAGGCGTACAATTCGGCGGCCGTTAGGCACGGGTTCCCGCCGTGGGACGACCTCCCCTGGGTTGATCTCCTGAACAGGGTCGTCAAGGAGCAGCCCATCACCGTTCGTGGAGCATTTGGATTTGGCCTCAAGGCCGTCGCAAAGGCCCTGCGCCGCCACGGCCTGATCGAGACCGAATGGGCCGACGGTCCCACCGATGGTCTGGGCGCTATGGTGGGAGCTTGGTGGTGCGAGCATGAGGCGGCTCGGACCGGGGCCGCCATGCCCACGCTCGGCCTGATGCGGGAGATCGAGCGCTACAACGAGGTGGACTGCAAGGTCATGGCCGAGGCTCTCGAGCTATTCCGCCGGACTCGCTAGGATTCAGCAGTTCCCTGAGGGCCTCGTAGTCCCCCTCATAGCGGTTCACATGACCCCAGGCCGGATGGCATAGCGGCACGAAGGTGATGGCCAGATCACCAAGATGAGCGGCAATTCCGCGTCGCGGCCGATTCTCGTAGAACACCCTCATCACCTCTTTCAGCCTCGGCTCCATGCGACTTAGCTTCCGGAGGGCTTCGTCGTCATCCGCCTTTCCCGCCAGGATCGCGGCTACGGACCGGCAAGCGTTTGCGCCAAAGGTCACCAGAATCCGTGGGGCAACCGCTTCGATGTGCCGTCGGAGATGTTCATCACGGCAGTGGTCAAAGGAGCGCGGGGAGAGGTTCTTGTCGCCGGTCTTGTCCCAGCCGGTTCGATAACAAAGCAGAGCGTTCCCCAGGTAGACGCGATGGCGCGTAAAGAAGTCGGCTATCCCCTCTCTTTTGACACCCAGCCGGGTCATGAAGCCTTTGACGGTATGATCCCACTCCGTGTACCGATCGAACAGGAAGTTGCTGCACTGAGTGAGCGGATACCAGTCGGCGCCGAGGATCATGAGGTCGACCCCATCGCGAAGGTGACTACCTCGGATCCGCGCAGTCAGATCGCCCCATCCGCAGTGACCCATGGCAAGGCCCTTGAGCTCCTGCTTGTCGAGAAATGCGGTGAGCCGTGCCTTGCCATCGTCCCCGGGTTCGAAGCGCAGGGAGCCATCCTCTCGCCGGTATGCAGCTAGAGCGTCATGCCCGCGTTCAAACGCTCCCGCATTCGCTCCGTCCAGGCCTGCGGTTCCACACATCAGCGGGATGGGCTGCTTCCAGGGTGGAATCTCAATATCGGAGGCGCAGCGCGTGCAGCGAGCCGCCTGCCGCAAGAACTCCCCATACCGTCCGCCCGACCTATCGTCGAGAGCCCTATAACCTTCCAACACGTTACGGCCCTTGTCGGCGTCGGCCGGGTACCGTTTCTCGGGCTTGCGCCGGTTGTCGCCCGGAGGGTTGCCGAAGGATGGCAGCGTGGACTCAGCGGTCTGCTTGAACCCGCAAGGGCACGCTTCGGTGTGGGTCAGGACGTCACGCCGGCAGTTGGGGCAGATCCAGGACCGGCCCGATTCCGTCACGGCAGCTTCCGTCGCATCTCCTGCTTCCTTCCGGCGGACAACTGGAGTATCGGTTCGCCCGAGTCCGTACGTCAATGGGAGCCGCGCCCCGCAGCCTACGCTTCATGCCCATCATCGAACTCGTCCTCGGCATGGCCCAGGGCATTGCGGTTGACGCGGTACCGGCCGACCTCAAGCATTTCTCCGAGGCCCCACAGGCCATCCTTGACTCCGCGGCCAGGCATGGGCGCGCTGTTGACATGACGGCAGTCGCCGTTGCCGGCGTCGGCGTAGTGCCGAAGGAACATCCAGATGTCGGAGGCATCCTTGCCCGGCGCGGTGTACCACCTGTCTGTCCAAGCCCAGATCTTGAGAAGGGCCAGGGCTGGCAACGGGGCGACGTCGATGGAAACCCGCCCGGCAGTCTGACCGCGACCGCCGTTGCCAGGGCCTCGGTGAGACCCGCGACGCTCATGACCTCAGCGCCCTCCGTGGGCCAAGCGATGCTTCGGTCCGGACGCTCCACGCCACCGAAGGGAATGATGTCCAGGCGCTGATCGCCAAACCAAAGGCGATGCGGCGGATCATCGGCCGTGAAGCCTCCCGATGCGATGAGGGCCTCATGTAAGCGTAGAAACGCCTCCCAGCTACGAACAGCCAGCGCCAGGTCCGTGTCTTCCGTCGCTCGCTGCACCTCGACGCCATGCACATGAACAAGGAGGAGATCACGAGCCGCCGCGCCCACCAGCAGCAGGGGCGTGTCGCCCGCTTCCTGGCGAACTCCCGAGAGCAGCCGGGCCAGAGGCGCGAGTACGGCGCGATCAGACAAGTCGAGCGAGGAGTTGGCCACGGAGGAGTTGCGCGGTCTCGAGGCAGCGAGCGTCGCCGATCGCAAGAAGATCGGCGTAGACCAGAAGGGTGGGCGTCAAGTGGAGTTGTTCACCCCGGAAGTTCCAGAAACGACGCCTGAAGTCCACGTTGCCCTCGGCATCAGCCTTGAGGCGCAGCTTGAGGATCATCCTGGGATCGATGGCCTGGGTGTAGAAGGTAGCAGTACCGGGGCGCAGGTGGCGGGTGAGACGAGCGGCCGCCAGTTCCCCGCCGATCAGCAAGCCTCCCGGCCATTGGGCCGTTCGCGCGTGGAGCGCGGCCATGTCGCCTCGGAATCGGCCCAGGAGAAGCCTTGGTCGAAGGGTGCGCGCGTACGCTTCGGTCCAGCGATCCAGTACGCGCTCGCCGTTGATGAGACGACGACGTCCGCCAACCTTCGCGAGGTAGCCAAGGCCAGGCAGCTCTGCCATGACCCAACCTACGGTGCCGTGCGCCACTCCGGCGGCCGCGGCGATCTCCCTGTACGGGCGAGCCACAAACTCGGGTCGCGCCACCAGGGCAAACAGAACCTGGAGGCCGGTGGGCTGAAAGGCGCGGCCGCGTTCGAGGGCCACTCCCTCGTCGGCAGGGCGCTGGCCCTTGACGAAGATCAGGAGGGGCGGCTGATTCAGGAAAGCGTTGCCCGCCGCATCGATGAACTCGACTCCCTGGGCCCGTAGAGCGTCGGCGAGAGGGGGCGTCACGTGGTCTGTCACAAGAAGAGGGATGCCGCCGTAAGCTCGCAGCTGATGGATGACGGCCCCAAGCGTCGCCGGGCGCAGGCCGCGCTTCACCTCGGCGAGGTAGCGGAGTCGACGCCCGCCGAACCGGAGACCGATCATCGCGTCTGCGCGATGGTCACCGTCCCGCGCTTCCGGCCTCAGAATCCTGAACTGCAGGCCGAGCGGCTCCATTGCCTTGACCGCGTGGGCAAGAAGACGCTGCTCAGGGTGCTCACCTTTGTCCATCAATGGTGATTGTCCATGCAGCGTGGACAGCTGTCAAGCGTGGACAGACAAACCCTCTCAGGTGACGGCAGGCGACAGCCCCGTCAGAGGTAATCACGAGCGGATTCGACTGACCCCTGTCACCTCGGCGTCACCTGCATAGATGGTGTCGCCGCAACCGACTCAACGCCGGAGACTTCCCGAACCCTCACGAACTCCGATGTGGCAGTGGCTGTCGACGAGCCTGACCTTGGGCTCAGACACGATTTCCCGCCATGGACTCAATTATCCTTGGTCTCGACGCCGTCGAGGTCTATGGCCAGATCTACCCGGACGAGACGGTACTGGGTGCAGTCCATCCCTCCGGAACTCGAAGAAATGCACTGCGGCCGCGTCAGCCGCCCGCGGCGCAGGATCCGCGGCGACCAGGGTCATTGAGACGGTTCCCCGCCCAGATCAGGCGCGGACCCTCCGCAGGGCCCGCCGCAGAGCCGCCATCGCGCCCGTGGCTACCGCCTCGACCCGGACCTCCACCCCCAGCTCCTCCTCGAGAAGCTGGGTACGCCGCTGAACGCCCCAGAGCTCGAGCTCGCAGTCGCCCCGGGCCTCCCCCCGGATCCGGAGGACGCGGCTCCGCTCCGAGACCCTGAGCGCGCGGACGGCCTGGCGGTGGCTGCGGTCGAGAGCGTCGGCTATCCGGAGGAGCCCGGCCAGGACGCGCACCGTGCGCCGCGCGTCGCGGGATAGTCCGCGGAAGGGTGCGTGCTTCTTCCGCGGGTGGCCGCGGCGGTGATAGCGGGCGACGTTGGCCAGGACCTCGATCTCCCCGGGAGTGAAGCCGCGCAGATCGCCGTTCTTGATCAAGTAGTAGGTGTGCTTGTGGTGGCCCGGGTAGGAGATGTGATGGCCGACGTCGTGGAGAAGAGCCGCGTATTCGAGGAGGGCCCGCGGCCCCGCGCCGAGCCCGTGGCGAGCCCGGGTCTGGTCGAAGAGCGCGAGCGCCAGGCTGGCGGTGTGCCGGGCGTGCGCCTCGTCGTAGAGACAGCGCTCCGCGAGGGCCATCACGCTGCGCCGCCGCACGTCGGGGTACGCCTCGGCCCTGGCCAGGGTACCGGGGTGTCGGTGGATGTAATCGAGAAGGATGCCTTCACGGAGGGCCCACTCACAGAGCACGAGCTCCTCGATCTCCAGGACGCCCAGGATCGTGTCGAGGATGACGGCCCCCGCGGGGAGGATGTCGGCGCGGGGTTCGTCCATCCCGGGCATCCGCAGCCGCTCCCGGAGGCTGGCGTCCACGACCCGCTTCCGCACCTCGCGGAGCGCGCTGCGCCGTACCGTGAGGTGGTGGAGGGTGTCCGGGACGGTGCCCGTCTCCAGGTGGTGAGCCATGCGGCCGAGGGTGAGGATGGTGCCCGAGGTCCCGATGGCGGTTTCGAAGCCGACGTGGCGTACGTGCGCGGTGTGGGGCTCGAGAGATCGCTTGACCAAGGCCTCCAGCCGGCCCTCGTCCTTGCGCAAGAGCGTACCGCCGGTGGTGAACCGTTCGGCCATACGGAGGACGCCCAGCTTCTCCGAGACCGCCCATTCCGGGCGGCTGCCCGCGCCGAGGGCTAGCTCGACGCTCCCCCCTCCCACATCCACCACGAGCGCGCGCTTGCCTTCGAGATGGATGCTGTGGAGGGCCGCGAGGTGGATCAGACGCGCCTCCCCTTCCCCGGAGACCGCTCGCGGCCAGATCCCGGTGACACGCCCCACCCGCCTCAGGAACTCTTCGCCGTTGCCCGCCTCCCGGACCGCCGACGTCGCCACCGCCAGGATCTTGTCGACCTTGTGGGTGGCGGCGAGGCGCTTGTATTTCGTGAGAACCTCGAGTCCACGCTTCATGGCCGCGGCGGGAAGGTGGCCCCGGGAGAGGGTGACGGCACCCAGCCGGACCATCTCCCTCTCCTTCTCGATCACCTGGAAGCCGCCCGATGTGGCCACCTCGACGATGACCATGTGGACGGAGTTGCTGCCGATGTCGATGGCCGCGATTCTCATGGCAGAGGGGGGGCCGGGGCGGGGGGCCCGACGGTATTGTAACGGGCCGACGGGACAAGCGAGGACGGAAATTGTTGTTCTTGAATCGCCCGCTCAGCGTACATCGATTCGCGCTCGGAAGCGCAGAGCGCTTCGTGGATTCTCACGTCGGCCCGTCACTTCGACGTGGCGATCCAGATCCCGTCCCAGTCCGCGGGAGGCGGCGCGGCGGCGAACCGCCGGCACCGCTCGAGGAGCACGCGGGAGGGCGGGTCTTCGCCGGGCGGGTCGAGGATGGCGGCCGCGCCCGCGAAGTCTTGCGCCCAGTACGCCCTCAGGGCACGCTCGTACTCGTTCACGGAGCCGGGGACGGGATGGCCGGCCGGCCCGAGGAGCTCGTGCACCTCGATGCCGCGGGTCTTCCCCTTCACCGCCACCCGGTCCAGGAGGCGCCCCGCGAAGTGGGGGCCCGCTTCGCGCCACGCCTCTTCGCTCGCGAGGATCGTGGTCCCATACTGCTTGTTGAGCCCCTCGAGGCGAGCCGCCAGGTTCACCCCGTCGCCGAGCGCGGTGTAGCTCATCCGGTCGGGGGCACCGAAATGGCCGACCATGACCCGATCGCGGTGGATGCCCACGCGGGTGCGCAGCCGCGGCAGACCTTTCCACTCGGGGGAAGTGAACAGCTCGTCCGCGGCCCGCAAGCACGCGAGGGCGGCTTCGCACGCCCGCCGGGCATGATCGGCGCAAGGGCGAGGGGCGTTCCACAGGGCCATGATCCCGTCGCCGATGTATTTGTCGATGATGCCCTCGTGGGCGTGGATGGCCGCGGTCATCGCCTCGAAGTAGCGGCCGAGGGCCCAAGCCAGCTCGTTGGGCTCGAGGCGCTCGGAGAGGGTGGTGAACCCCTCGATATCGGTGAACACCATCGACACCTCGAGGATCTCCCCGCCCAGGCGCGGCTCCCGGCCGGTGCGGTAGAGGAGGCGAACGAGATCCACCGGGACGTACCGCCCCATGGCCCGCATCGCGGTCTTCGCGACCTCCAGCCGCTCGCCGACGTCCTGGAAGTCCCGGAAGGGCAGGCGCACCTCCGAGGGGGCGAAGTCGAAGTCGCGCATCCGCGCGGTCGTGCCCTCGATGACGGCGAGGCCCCGGCGGACCGCCCGGAGGGTGAGCCAGCCCGCCGACAGGATGACCGCCATGATGCCGAGGCTCAGGAGGAGGAGATGACGCCGCTGCTCCGCGAGGCCCCCGAGGTAGTACGACTCCGGAGCGACGATGCCCACGATCCAGTCCTGGGAGCCCCGGATGTAGCGGTAGGTGGCGAGGTAGCGCGCGCCGCCCACCGTGAAGCCCGCGGCCCCCTCGGGCCGCTGCGGGGAGATCGCGCGGAGCACGGGATCGGCGAGGGCCGCCACCACCTCCCCCGGCGGGTCCGCCGGCACCACGCGCAGCGAGCCGTCGTCGAGCTCGCGCGCAGCGTCCCGAGGACCGATGCCCGTGAGGAGGCGACCCTCGGCGTCGCAGAAGAAGACGCGGTGGGGGTCGGCGGGAGTGGGCTGGGGCACCAGGCGGTCGAGGTTCGCGGTGAACATGCCCACCCGAAGCACCCCCAGGAATCGGCCGTTCTCCGCCGCGATCGCCTTCTGGCCGGTCACCACCGCCCGCCGCTCCTGCTCGGGCAGGTCGTCGTCCAGGGGCGACCAGTGGAGGTCGCTCGCCACCATCTCGTTTCGGCTCCCCGTCCGGACCGCGTCGAGGAAGGTCAGCACGGCGGCCCGGAACGTGAGGTGCCGCGTGGGATCGCCGACCTCGGCGGCGGAGGTCCTGGCCAGGGGAACGCCCGCGAAGTGGCCGGCCGCCGGCCGCTCCCGGGCGTCGCGCACGAAGCGACCGTTCTCCAGGTGGTCGTAGCGCGTGACGATGCGTCCGCCGTCGCGGGCTCGGAACACGCTCATCTGCCACCGGTCCCCGGGGGCGAGCCTCGGCTCCTCCCCTTCCTCCCCGAGGAGGACGGCGTGAGTCAGCGTCGCTTCGGACAGCGCCCGCTCTTCCACCACCTGGGCGAAGAGCACGGCTTCCACGCCCTGCACGTTCTCGATCCGCACCGCGCCCTCGCGGAGGAGCTCCTCCACATGGCCGGTGGCCCGCCGTCCGATCGCGAGGTCGGAGAGGACCCGGTCGCCGATCGCCTTCGTCTTCTCGGCGCGGATGCGCGAGGAGCTCTCCATGAGGGCGTCCCGGGTGCTCTCGTTGATCCTGACGAAGAGCAACCCCAGGAGGGCGGCCAGGCCCACGATGGTGAGGGCGAAGACCTGCTGGAGGGTGGGTCGCCTCAACCCGCGGATCCTAGCACGGGGTCTCTTCTCCACGCCGCGTTACCACGGATCTTGACGCTCACCACGCCAACGGAGTAGCGTCTTCCGTCGATTCCCATGTGCTACACGGACCCTCGTCGCCTGACGCCGTGAACGACGCGGATCGAGGAGGGCGGGGCGAGCTAGGGTAGCTCGCGAATGCGGATGTTCCTGAATTCGACCGGCGATCCCTCCGACTCCATGCACAGGTAGCCCGTCCGGGGCTCCGCGCCGCTGCCCCCCGAGACCTCTTCGCCGTTGACCCACAGCCGCAGCTCGCCATTGATCGCGCGCACGTAGTAATGGTTCCACTCGCCGACGCCCCGGCTGAGCTCCTTGCGCGGGAAGCTGCGCGAGCCGTCTGGAGAGAGGGGCGGGAATGGCGTCAGCCTCGATTTGCCGATCGCGAAGATGTCCCCATGCGTGGTGAACCAGTCGCCCTTCTTGCCGGACTCCCTTTCGTATTGCTCCCGGTAGCCGTGGTCGAGCATCTGCACTTCGATGCCGTATCCCGGCAACACGTCCGGCTTCAACCGCTCGAGGGCCTCGTCGGGAACCCACACGAATACCCCCGAGTTGCCGGCCGCCCGCATCATGCGCCACTCGACCACCATCTCGAAGTTCGTGAACTTCTGCCGAGTCCGCATCACGCCGATGGGTCTACCGGAACAGAGCAGCAGGCCGTTCTTCCACGTCCAGGTATCCGGGTTCCCGTTCACCCGCGCGAAGTCGTTCTCGCCGAGCGTCCGCCACCCGGGTCCTGCGGCATCGATGAACGCCCGGGGCGGCTCCCGCACGGGACCGGGCTGAAGGGAGAGGGCGGGCACGATCAAGACCCCAACCATGGACAAAGCGCGCCTCATCGACGTCCGCGGCATGGGAACCTCCTCTGACGAGAGGCATGATGACTCGCCTCAAGCTCCATTGTCTCCTCCGGACTTGATTCCCTCGGGGCGCGGCCGTAGTCTCTGCCGATCGTTCAAGCCGCAGAGGAAAGGCATGGGTTTTGAACGCCGTCCCCCAGGGGGGGCCCGGTGGCCGGTTTTGCTCGCGGCCGCCGTCGAGGAAGTGGAGATCCGCCTTCGGGTCTCCGCCGGCGCCAACCTCGACCTCGCCCTCTCGGGCCAGGAGCGCGCAGACCTCACCGAGGTCGCGCAGCCCAACCCCGTCTTCTGGTCGTTCACCACCCCGATCATCTCCGGCGAGGAGACGCGGACTTATGTCCTGCGCAACGCCCGCGGGACCCCTCTCTCGCGATGCCGCCACATCTTCATCCGGCCGACCGACGCGGCGGGGGCCCGCTTCGAGATCGAGTCGCTCCGCATCGTCTCCCGGAAAGGAGCACCTGGCCGCGGTCCCCTCGGGGATCGCATGGCAGGGACTCTCGGAGTTCTATCGCGAGACGATCGTGGCGCGGACGCCGGAGACGGTCCGCGTCTCCCTGACCCTTCCCGAAAACCCGTGGCTCGACCTCGCGGTCGGCACTCTCGAGGAAGAGCCCGTGACCTTCCGGGTGGCGGTCGGCAAGCCGGGAGCCGAAGCCGTGCTCCTTGAGCGCACGGTCACGATGCCCCACCGCTGGGATTTGGCACCCGTGGACCTGCGCCCCTACGCCGGGCGCAGGGTGTCGCTCACCCTGTCCCTCGCGGGCGGCCGGCCCGGCCTCCTGGGCCTCTGGGGCACGCCCATCATTCGCAGCCTCGGCGTGATGCCCCGGCCCGCCGCGCCCACCACGGTCGCCGGCGATGTCCCGCAGGGGATCGTGCTGATCTGGGTGGACACCCTGCGGCGCGACCATCTCGACGCCTACGGTTACGGCCGGCTGACCGGGCCTGCGGTCCGCCGCATGGCTTCGGAGGGGACCTCTTCCGCGACGCGGTCGTGCAGGCGACGTGGACGAAGGTCTCGACGCCCTCGGTCCTCACCTCGCTCTACCCCGCGACCCACGGCGTCCGCGACTTCAGCGACCGCCTTCCCAGCTCCGCGGTCACCCTGGCCGAGGTCTACCGGGAGGCCGGCTACGCCACCCTCTCGATGTCCTCCGGCCTCTTCACCGGCCGCTTCACGAACCTGCACCAGGGCTTCGAAGAGGTGCAGGAGAACGGATCGATCAAGGGTGAGCTGCGGACGAGCAAGACCACCCGCGTCTTCGTGGATCGCCTGCTGCCCTGGCTCGAAGCGCACCGCGACGTGCCCTTCTTCGTCTTCCTCCACATCCAGGATCCCCACGACCCCTACCGGCCGTATCCGCCCTACGACACGATGTGGGCGGATCGCGCCGGCGAGGCCGAGCACGAACGGCAGGCGAGCGCGGTCCGGAAAGTCATCACCGACCCCCTCATGAAGGGCTTCCTGATGCCCAGCCGGAACGACTTGTTGAAGGCCGGCCTCGACCCCGAGGCCTACGTCGACTACGAGCGCGACTGGTACGACGGGGCCATCCGGGGAATGGACGTGGAGATCACACGTCTTCTGGAGGGCCTGCGCAACCTGAGGCTGGATCGCCGGACCCTGGACAAGGCGGATCGGACCGCCGAGCACCCCGAGGTCGTCAAGCGCCTGGCCAACGAGCTGGAGCAGTGGCGGCGCATGGCGGAAGCCGCCCACCTCCCGCCCGAGGCTCAGTCGCGCGAAGGGCTGGGGAAGGAGGAGCTGGAGCGCCTCCGTGCGCTGGGCAACATCCAGTAGGGCCCCGGGGGGGGAATGTCTCGTCACCCGGGTTGGATCGGGGCCGCGGTGCTCGCGCTGCCCCCGGCTGCGCTCGCGGCGCCCGCCGGCGTCTCGTTCGCCCAGTCCGCGCCCACCGTCGAGGCCCACGACTTCGTCGAGGTCACGGTGAGCCCGAGCGCGCCCGACGCCGGGAACCCGTTCACCGACGCGGCGGTGACCGGATGGTTCGCCAGGGCCGACGCCAGAGACCGCGTCGCGGTCGAGGGTTTCTGCGACTCCGCCGAGGGAAACCTGTTCCGCATCCGGTTCACGCCCTCCTCCCCCGGCAGCTACGCCTACGAAATCGCTTACCGCCAGGGCACCTTCGAGAAGAGCTACCGCGGCACGTTCCGGGCCACGGACGGCCGACGCCGCGGGCCGGTGCGCGTGGACCCGGCCTACCCCTGGCACTTCATCTGGGAGGGCACGGGCGAGCACTACTACTTCAACGGGACCACCGCCTTCTGGCTGATGGGCTGGCGCGACGAGCGGCACATCCGCTACAGCATCGAGCGGCTGCACCAGCTCAAGGTGAACCGCATCCGCACGCTGCTGGCGGGGCACGCCAACCTCTTCTGGGGGGACGCCGTCATGACCGGCTCCGGCTTCACCATGGCGCTCCGGCCCTGGCCGGCGGAGGCGCCCGAGAGCCTGGACAACCCCCGGCTGGACTTCACCCGCTTCAACGTCCCCTACTGGCAGAAGTACGAACGGATGTTGCGGTTCGCCCGCGATCGCGACGTGGTCATCTCGGTCATCTTCGACATCTCGACCCATCCGGCCCAGCCGGCCGCGGGCAGCGAGGACGAGCGCCGGTACCTGCGATATGCCATTGCCCGGCTCGCCGCGTTCTCCAACGTCACCTGGGACCTCGGCGACGATCTGGACAGCTTCCGGGACGAGAAGTGGACGCACGAGACGGGCACCCTCCTCCACGATCGCGACCCCTACAAGCACCTGGCCACCAGCCACCCCGCGCACCGCGAGCACCAGGACCGGGCGTCGGCCTGGTTCGGGTTCACGTCGATCCAGGACTGGTCGCGCGCCCAGCACGCCCTCATGCTCGGGGAGCGCCAGATCCAGCTCAGGACGGGTCGCATCATTCCGCAGGCCAACGAGGAGTACGGGTACGAGGACCACTACCCGGCCTGGGCGCCCGCGCCTCCGGGCGACTCGGCGGAGACGCTGCGGCGGGTCGCCTGGGACATCGCGATGGCCGGGGCCTACGGCACCGCCGGCGAGAGCGCGCGCCGCGGCACGAACGTATGGCCGGATACGGGCGGCGGCTGGATCAACGGCCGCGGCGACGACACCATGGTCATGCTCAGGGGCTATGCGCACATGGTCGACTTCTTCACCAGCTTCGACTGGTGGAAGACCGAGCCCCACGACGAGCTCGTC